>Ga0308159_1001292_pt1 | contig 38130 bp, 38 predicted proteins | sample PhyCR1_FD_201040 | JGI IMG/M metagenome (GOLD analysis project Ga0308159, IMG submission 201040) | Phyllosphere microbial communities from UC Gill Tract Community Farm, Albany, California, United States - DLSLC.R1 | ecosystem: Host-associated > Plants > Phyllosphere > Unclassified | place: USA... | reverse complement strand
CGATGATGAACCGTCCGATGCTGATGCTGGCCGCGCTCGCGCTGCTCCCCGTTCCCGCTCATGCCGATGGCCCGGTGAAGCAGACCATGGCCGAGGCCCAGGCCGCCAAGGCCGCCGACCGGGCCGAAATCCTGGCGATGGCGGGCGATTACAAGGTCCGCTTCGACATGCAGGAAACCACGCCCTGGGCGGCCGACTATGTTCCGTTGGAGCGCAAGATTTCCGGCGGCAACGAAGTGGTCCGCGTGATCGAGGACACGCCGGACCATATCGCGCTCCAGCATCTTCTGGTCGTCGAGCATGGCGGCAAGACCCATGTCGTCAAGCATTGGCGGCAGGATTGGGATTATCAACCGTCCCGCGTGCTGGTCTATGCGGGTCCGGACCGATGGGTGTGGGAGGCCGTGCCCGAGCGGATGCGCGCCGGACGCTGGTCGCAGACCGTCTATCAGGTCGACGACAGCCCGCGCTATGCCGGATGGGGCCAGTTCGAAACGCAAGCCGGCGTCCGGCGCTGGCGGTCGAACTGGACCTGGCGCCCCCTCGCCCGCCGCGATGCGGTGCGCCATCCGGTCTATGACCGCTATTATGCGATCAACCGGCACCAGCCGACCCCGACCGGCTGGATTCATTGGCAGGACAATACGAAGATGGGGCTGAAGGACGGCAAGCTCGCCCCCATCGTCCAGGAATCAGTGCTGAACAGCTATGAACGCTTCGACGGCTATGACGTGAAGGCCGCCGACACCTATTGGACGAGGACCAGCGCCTATTGGGCGGCGGTGCGGGCCGCATGGCAACGGGTCGCCGACACGAAGGGCGGGATCGCGATCCAGGAAGAGCCCGAAACCGGCACCGTGATCAGCGGCCGCCTGCTGACGATCGCCGACGAGATCCAGGCGGGCAAGATGACCAACGCCGCCGGAACGGCCGAGGCCATCGCGCTGATCGACGGGCATACGAAGCGGATCGGGTGATCGGCTGACGGGTCCGTTCGCATTTTGCCGTCGATCACGACCCGCCGGTTTGCCGACCGGCGGGTCGAACGGCTTGGTGACGTGGCTTTTGTCGGCCCAAGCGTGCGTCGTGGAACTTCGGGGGTTCAGGGCCGCGTTGCGGCGATCATCGCCCGGCGATCGGCAATCTGCCGAGCAGGACCATTCCTATCAGAATGGAGCGGGTGAAGGGATTCCGTTCCATGATTTGGCCACACTGAAACCCGCGGAAAACTGCGGTTTCTAGATCGTCCGAAAGGCTATGTGCTACAGTTTGGTGCCCAGATCAATGCGCCTTCCCTGCAACAGATTCAGCAGCCTCGATGGATTGAAGATGCGCGTTTCGCAGCCGAAGAAACGAAGCAGTCGCGCCGCCTCTTCGACGCACAGGCGCGAATAAGACCGCTCACGCAGCGACCCGCAGAGCAGCAGGATGCGGGGCGGCGGATCGCCAGCGCCCAGCCCGAGAGCGGGGCGATCGAGCGCATAGCGCCGGTCGAGCGCGGGCAGATGATCGGGGTCGGCAAGGTCGCGGAGAGGCATCAGGCGATCCCAATTCGCAGCGCGAGCGCCGCCAGCGTGATGAGCAGGACAGGCACGGTCAGCGTGACCCCGACCCGGAAATAATAGCCCCATCCTACGCGCACGCCCTTCTGCCCCAGAACGTGCAGCCACAGCAGCGTCGCGAGCGAGCCGATCGGCGTCAGCTTGGGGCCGAGGTCGCAGCCGATCACGTTGGCGTAGATCATCGCTTCCCTGACGGCCCCGGTCGCGTGCGTTGCGTCGATCGACAGAGCGCCCACCAGCACGGTCGGCATGTTGTTCATCACCGACGACAGGACCGCTGCGATGACGCCCGTGCCCAGCGCAGCGCCCCACACGCCGCCTTGCGCGCTGCTATCGAGCAGCGCCGCCAAATGATTGGTCAACCCCGCGTTCCGTAGGCCATAGACGACCAAGTACATGCCGAGCGAGAAGATGACGACCTGCCACGGGGCGCCGCTCAGCACCTTGGCCGTGGGGATCACGTGGCCCCTCCCTGCGATCACCAGCAGCAGGATCGCGCCGGCAGCGGCCACGGCGCTGACCGGCACGCCGAGCGGTTCGAGCAGGAAGAAGCCGGCGAGCAGCAAAGCGAGCACGATCCATCCAGCGCGGAACGTTGCAGCATCGCGGATCGCCTCGCGCGGCGCGCGCAGCGCCCGCACGTCATAGTCTTTCGGTATGTCGCGCCAGAAGAACAGCAGCAGCGCCGCCAGCGTCGCAGCGATCGACACGAGGTCGACCGGCACCATAACGGACGCATAGTCACCGAACCCGACTTGGAAAAAGTCGGCCGACACGATGTTGACGAGGTTCGACACGACCAGCGGCAGGCTGGCGGTGTCGGCAATGAACCCGGCCGCCATGACGAACGCCAGCGTCGCCTTGTCCTCGAACCCCAGCGCCCGCAGCATGGCGATGACGATCGGCGTCAGGATCAGCGCCGCACCGTCATTGGCGAACAGCGCGGACACGCCTGCGCCGAGCAGCACGATCAGGACGAACAGCCGACAACCATTCCCCCCGCCCCAGCGGGCGACGTGCAGCGCCGCCCACTCGAAGAACCCGGCTTCATCGAGCAACAGGCTGATGAGGATGATCGCGACGAACGCAGCGGTCGCGTTCCATACGATGCCCCATACCACCGGCGCGTCGGACAGGGTGACGACGCCCGCGAGCAGTGCCACGACCGCCCCGCCCATCGCGCTCCACCCGATCCCGAGGCCCTTGGGTTGCCAGATGACGAGCGCGATCGTCGCGACGAAGATCAGGATGGCAAGAAGCATCAGGCGACGCGCTGGCCCGACGCATCGACCACCTCTTCGCCGTCCTCCTTTGCGAACGCGGCAAGCTGGTCGCTCGGCAGCAGATCGAGGACGGTTTCGGACGGGCGGCACAACTTCACGCCGAGCGGCGAGGCGACCAGCGGCCGGTTGATGAGGATCGGGTGTGCCATCATCGCATCGACCAGCGCATCGTCGGACAGCGACGTGTCGCCCAGGCCCAACTCCGCATAGGGCGTCCCCTTCTCGCGCAGCAGACCGCGGGGCGTCATGCCGGCGCGGTCGATCAGCTCGACCAGCAGCGCACGCGCGGGTGGGGTCTTCAGATACTCGACCACATGCGGCTCGATGCCGGCATTGCGGATCAGCCCAAGGGCGTTGCGCGACGTGCCGCATTCCGGATTGTGATAGATGACGATATCGACAGCCACGGGGCGTTCTTTCAGCAGCAGGGGGCGAGTTCGGCGATGAGCGGCGCGCACAGTTCCGCGTTGCCCGCACAGCAATCCTTGACGAGGAACAGCGTCAGCGCCCGCAGGCCGTCGAGGTCGGCGCGGTAGATGATCGACCGGCTATGGCGTTCGGAGCGGACCAGTCCCGCGCGGGCGAGAATACCGAGGTGCGCGGACATGGTGTTCTGCGGGACGTTGAGTTGGCGGGCGATTTCGCCAGCCGCCATCCCGGCGGGTTCGTGGCGCACCAGCAGCCGGAACACATCTAGGCGCGTTGCCTGTGCGAGAGCGCCGAATGCAGCGATTGCCGAATCAGTTTCCATATATCCAGCATAGTGGATTCGTTGCTATTGTCATACTGATGGATCGCTTCGGCCTACCCGATCTTACCCAAGTCAGATTCTGCTAGGAGCAGACTTTCTTCATGCGATTGCCATCGAGTTGGCGGCGTGGACGCGCCAGCCTATAAAGACAGACGATGAGCAGTTCGGCCCCTTCTCAGACCCTGTCTGCGCCCTTGAGCGCCCAGCGGTGTGACGCGATCGGAACACTGCTTGCCGCCGTGTCGCGCATCGTCGGTGCAAGGGCTGACCGCCGTCGCGGCGGCGCCGGTGTATATCGTTGCCTACAGTCGATCATCGTGACGCTATTTTCGATCGGCATGCTGGTTTGGCTGCGTCTGCAATCGGGCATCCGTCGTATTAGCGCTGCGTTCGACCCACTTGCGCTGCAACGGTCGTTGAATCGTCCGCCCCAACATTGGGCCGCACCATAACCGCCATCGTCACCAAATCCCGCGCCTGACCCAATTGGCTCTGGCGCAAGATGACAATGTGCCAGTCGGATCGACCTGTTGAATGCCGTCTCCTGCGAGACCTGCGATATCGCAGGTTTCGCAGGTTTCGCAGGTCTCGCAGGATCAGTCTGGCACGCAGATGGCGAGTTATATCATGAAGAAAAGCAAGGACTGGCTCCGCCCCAATGTCGTGGCGGGGATGATGGAAGGCTTGGTCAAATCCGGGCAGTGGAAGCCGGATGACTGTATCCTTGAGGCGGCGAGATTGTTGGGCGTCAACCCCGGTGGTGGCTTTTACAAGAACGTGAAGCTCTGGCTAGCGGCCGGTGCAGAGAGGGACGCTCCGCCAGCACTCGAAGTCCCACCGGTAGTCCGTGCAGCGTTTCAGGACCTTTTCGATCGCTTCGCCGCAGATGGGATGAAGACACTGCTCGACGCCTTCCGGGACACGGTCAACGCTATACATCGCGGCGCTTCGCTTCGGATAGCGACGGTCGAGCAGGACCTCGACAGGAGCAAAGCCGAGGTAGAGATGCTGACGGATCGCTGGATCGAAGTGGAGAAAGAACGCGATGCCGCGAGAAGCGAAATAGACCAGCTCAGGGCTCATCTCGATGATGCCCGTCGCCGTGAAGATCGACTGACCGGACGGCTGGAGCAGCTTTCTATCCAGTCGGATCAGCCCGCGATCATCAAGGTCGGCGGGGTCGAACTCGGTGTGGGCGATCAGCCTTCGGCTGAGATCAAGGGGAATGACAGGCCGGACGGCGACCCTGACGATCGCGAACCCGTTGCTGACACCGACACCGAACTTCAAATCCGCAGCGAGCAGCCCGAGACGATCGAAGGGTCGCACGGTAGCGGGGCCGTATCGGCGGGCGATGCTGAACCCGATACGATGCCGATGAGTGAAATCTGGAGCGGCGGCACCGCTGACGAGCAGGGTAAAATGGAAAGCTGACCTAACAGCGCCCGTACTGCCGCCGGCGGCGTCAGTACGGGTTGCATATGCTCACATCCGCTCGAGGTTGTAAGCCTGCGTGGTCGTCATCCAATCTACCCGCAACAGGAACTCCACCGCATTCTTTTCCAAATTCCTTGCTCGGATTATATTGGCATTGGCGAAGGTAACGATGAAATGTTCGGGTAATTCCACGACATCTCCGAGCGGTGTGGCGGATCGGTAGAGCTTGGCGATAACGGCTTCGCAAAGGGTATTCCCTCGAATGACCAGTTTAGCACGCCGATTGCGCATCTCGCCATAAGAAATTCCATCACGCATCTGATACGTCAGCCAAAATCTACCATGATAGATGATGCCGCCGTCAGGAAAATATTCATCTCTACAATCTGGATTTTGGTCGGATGATGTGCGGCGAGGTGTGACGCCACGGCCATTTTTCCATCGATCCATCATCAAATCGATATTTAGGCCGTACCGTGCCAGCCACGCGAGGCCCGCTAGCGAAATATATTCCATTCACCTCTCCTTGTTGATTTTTACGTGCAGCCATCTTGACAGCAGATCTTGCCATCTCGTCTGCGGCCAGTGCCGCGCCATCCTGGATTGCGCGAAAGCTGGATAGAAGCCCACGCGGCTCCATCTTTTACTGTGCGCCGGCTGACGCCTCGGATCGGAAGATCTGCGTATCGAAGTCGATCCACAGACGTTGTGCGTGACGCTTCAGCGCGCGACGCACGGTGGCGAGATCCTGCATGGACAGGCCAAGGTGGTCGGCAAGCGCCTGCCCGCGCAGCCCGAGGCCGATCCCGTCGATCAGCGCGGCCTGACGCGGTGAGGCAGCGCTGAGCTGGTCGAGGATGCGTTCGCACACCAGCCGGACGCGTTCGATCTCGATGACGTCGTCGGCCGCCAAGACGATATAGCCGCCCATCGCCATCTGTTCGGCCAGGACCTCGACTGGCAGCGACACGACGTCCTCGCCGCGCCGTTCACGAGCGCGGCGATGGGTCGAGGCGATGCTGCGCATGATGCCCGCCAGGAACCGCTCGCCCGACACACCTTCACGACACGTACGCGTTGTCAGCGCACCGACGATTGCCGTCTGTAGGAGATCACGCCCTTCACCCGGATAATCGGCGGCGAATTGGTCGGCGCAGCGCGTCATTGCGGCGCCGGGCGCCATATCGATCCTGACCAGCTCCGCCTTGATTTCGTCGCGGGTCAGTTGGCGGGCGTCCTCGGCAGGAACGAAGGGCTTGGACATGACAGGTCCTACTTCCTCATGCGCCACGCCGAGAATTTGCAGACAGGCTGTCCGCGTTTTTCCGTAATGGCGCATGTGGGAGTAGGACCAGCCTTGTCATGACGGCGAGGCTAACGCAGGTTGGTGAAGCAAGGGTGAAGGGTCAGGCGGCGTCCTGATCCAGCCAAGGCGCCAAGATCGCGGCATCGTTGGCGGCTTTCGCATATTGTGCGGCGAAGCGTCGATCACGATGCGCCTGCAACGCGGCGATATATCCCCGATCCGGTCGCTGTTCGATGACACGGCGAAGGATGCGATCCTCGACCGCCTCGGCTTCGGCGCGAGGGTCCGTCAGCCGCCGCCAACGGGCCAGCAACAGTGCGGTCGAGACGACGTCGACCTCGCAGGCGGACGCCACCTCATCCCATCGCCCCGTCTCGATCAGCCGGGTGACCGCGAAGGGCGGACAGGTGATCTTGCCCGGCAGGTCCATCGCGGCGAGAACCTCGGCCAGATGGATCGGCTTGATCTTCATGCCTGCGGTCAGCGCGCGGGCCAGGTCGATATGCCGGTCGCGGTGGAAACCACCATGCGATAGCCAGCCCCAGCATTTCGGTAGCGACAGACCGTGCCGCATCGCGGCCGCAATCAGCACAGGGATGTCATGGACCAATCCCATCCAGGTGCAGAGTTCAGCCTCTGGCGGGGCGTCGGCCAGCACGCGAAGAACGCCGGCCACAACACCGCGTTCATCCAATTCCGGGGCGGACAACGTCTCGAAGCTTCGCACATCAAAGCCGCCCTCAGCATCCTCGACCAGCACCATGATCGACGCGACGCAGAGCGTCTGGAAAATCCATCGCGGACACGTCAGCGGGTCTTCGCTACGGGTGTAGCCACGGCGGATAGGTTTGTCCGGCGACGGCGTCCAACGCTCCATCTGCTGGTAGCGCTGGTGGGCGGTATGATCGAGAACGGCGGACTCAATATCGAGCACGATCCAGCTGCGTCGTGGGCGAGGCGTTGTGGCTTCGAGGGGCATGTAAGGTCTCCAGATCAATCAGGAATTAGCGGCCACCGACTGGTGCCGCCGGGTAAGTCAGGCGAAGCGGACGATCGTCTCGTGCAAGGGCTGCGGGCAGGTAACGGCGGCACCGGTGGCAACGAACTGGTTATCCGGCAGCAAGTCGCTGCTGCGGGTGGCGGCCACCGCCTTGATCCGCGACATCGCCAGCGCACGGCCGTCGCGCACGGCCTTCGGCCGACCCGCCATGCGGATCAGCGAACCCCGCGTGTCGATCGCGAAATGCTCGTCGGTGGAGGTGCTGACCAGGATCACGCGTGCGCGATCGTCCGCAGCGAAGGGAACAAGCCGATCGATGATGTCGACCGTGACCAGATCGCGAAAGGCCACCGCGAAGCCATCCGGTTCCCTGGCGGTGATGGTCGACCATCCCGAATAGACAAGGTCCTTGTTCAGCGCCTGTGCGATACGGCCAAGCTCAACGCCAACCGGCGCTGACATCGTCTGGCCCGAGGTAAATGCGATCGCGTTGTTCACCGGCGCGAAGGTGGGCCAGCCCATCAGCTGACGCAGCGCGAGCATGAAGTTCTGGTGGCGGACAGTCGTTTCCATGGGTACATTCCTTTCTGGTGACGGCCGCTTCCCGGCCGGAGCATTTTTTCCCGTTCCTGACGGTGCTCACCGCACCGCCTTCGATGACCATCAATGGACTTCACGGAGCCGATGGCGTGCCGACACCGCGACGAGCGTCTCGATCGCCTGCCGCAGTCGGCGTACAGAGCGCGTCCGTCTAAACAGGCGCAGCAGCGCGGTTTCGGCGGCCTGTTCGACCTGCGGCAGTGCCGATGGCGGCAGGCCGAGCTGATCGGCGACGTCTCGCCAGAGAGTGGGCAGCACCAGTTCGGCATCTTCCGGTCGCGGCCCTGGCACGTGGATGACCTCGACCCGCGACAAAAGGGCCGCGGGCAACCGATCGATGCGATTGGCCGTCATCACCCAGTTGATGTGCGACAGGTCGATCTCGGCGGCGAGGCAGCCGTCGAAGTAGCGGGCGCCGCCAGCCCCCTCGAGCATGCCGAGCATCGTCGCGACCGGGTCACCCAGGTCGCTCGCCACCGCCTTCTCAACCTCGTCGATGACGATAACCGGATTTGCGGTTTTGGTCTGTTGCATGACCATCGCGGGCAGGCAGGGCTGCGGATGACGAAAGCCCCGTGGATTGCCCGCGAGCACCGCGTTGTTGTTGACCCCGGCGAAGGACAGCACCGCATCACCGCAACCGGACAGGGCTCCCAATCTGCGCGCCAGATACGTCTTGCCCGCCCCCGGCGGTCCGACCAGCAACATAGGGCGCAACGCCAGCCATGGCCGCCCTGCCCAGAGGCTCAGTGCAGCCCGTTCGGCGATCCGGTCGGCGAACGCTGCCATCCAGGGCGCCTCGGCGCGCAGCGTTGAGGCCAGGCGTGACTCGCCGCTGCTGCCTGCGCGCTCCAGCATCGCGCCGCTGGCGAGTGGCAGCGGCTGGGTGAGCAACGCATGCTGCGTGGCGATCGAGGTGCTCCATTCGTTGTCCGCCAGACCATCCGATGGGATGGACCGGCAGGGACGGACATGCGGCATGCCATTGATGACCGTCATCACGATCGCACCTCCGCATCCGGGGTGCCGAGCCAGGCTTCGGTGGCGGCGCGGAGCGGGCCAGTGTCCGGCTGGCCGTCCAGCCACAGACGCCATGTGGCCTTGGCACGGGCGGCAAGATGATCTTCGATGTCACCGTGATTGCCGGTCCGGTGCGCATCGGCGAGGGCCTTGGCCGGCATCGGCAAGAACGGCAGACCGGCGCGGTGGGCGATGGCGTCAAACGAGGTTGCGGCCGAACCGCCAAAGGCGTCCGCGACATCGACTATCCCGCCCTCCAGCGCCGCATGCAGGCCGCGCAACATCCGGGCGGCGGCGACTGTGTCGCGCGCGGTGCCAGCACACTCGATCAGGGCAGGAACCACGATGTCCTCGGCGCGCCACAGTAGCAGCCGTCCGGGTGGATGGCGTAAGCGGTCGGCCAGCCAGGCGATCGTCTGGGCCGGATCATCGGTGACGGTGCTGCTGTCGGCAACGAGATCGAAGCCATAGGTGCCGAAGCTGCGGCGTACCGCCAGTGTCGCGGCGCCGATCAGCAAAGTGCGCGCCGGTCGTTGCGCCATGGCCGGTTGCCGGATGCAGGCGACGGACAGGACGAGGGTGTCGGTGGTCATGACGGGGGTCCTTGAAATGACGACGGCCCGGCCACCTGTGTTGATGGCCGGGCCGTCCGGGGAGGCTTGGTGGTGATGGTCGCGGTCAGGCGGCGGCGAAGGTCTGCTCATCGGCTTCGCGGCGGAGCGTCGCGGTGACGCGGTCGAGCGCGGCCCGCACATCGGCGGCGAGCGCCTGCGGGCGCGACCAGCGCATCAGTGGGCAGTCGACGAAGGCGTGGAGATGATGAAGCTCCGGCGTCGCCTCTATCCGTCTCGCAAGGGCTGCCAGCGGTCGCGTCACCAGTGCTTCATCGGCGTGGCGCGCCGCCGTCCAAGCAAACCACAGGGCGAGCGTGGCGACCGCATCCTCCATGACATAGCGACGAATGCGTTCATGCTCGCCCGCCGCCCACAAGGCGGCGACATCGCCGCCCGCCACATCGGTCTTCACGGGGATGCCGATTTGCTCGCACAGCGCCGCCAGCCCGACCTTGCGGCCGAAGCTCGCATAGCGGTCGGCGAGATCGAGATGCTCGCCGCCATAGCGATGCGCGGCGGCGTGATCGGCGAGCGCCGACAGGTTCCACAACCGGCAGCGCTGGGCAGCCAGCCTCAACACCAGAGCATCGAACTGGGTCGAGTTATAGCCGGTCACGACCTGCGCCTGGGAGAAGCGGTGGTCGGCGGCGCGGATCAGATCGGCCTCGCCGGTATCGCCGGTTGCGACCAGCGCCTCTAAGTCGAACGTCCATTCGCCATTCCGGCGGGACGCGGCGGCAAAGCCGATCGCCACCGGCCGGTGCAGCGGCCAGGGTGGGAACGCCCCATCCGGCATCGCCGCGGCGATCGTCTCGATGTCATAGGCCAGGATAGAGCCCGGTACGCGGGCGTGGCTGGACGGGCGCTGTGAAGAGCGCATAGGTCACCTCATGCTCTGGAAAGCGGGACGATGTCCCGCGGGCACGATCAGCGCGGCGGCGGGGCCGGCTTGCCTTTCACCTTTTCCTCACCATCCAGCTGATCAACCGGCATGCGGTAACTGTTCCAGAAAGGATGGAGCCGTCCGTCGGGCGTGCGGCATTCCTCGTCGGTGCGAATGGGCGAGACGTCGCGCAGCCGGGCCGCGACCTTGCGGCGTATGTATTTGGCGACGACGGCCCAATCCTGCTCGGTCATGACCTCATGATCGCCACGCACGATGCCGTGCCGGTGCATCGCCGCGACGAAGGGACCGTAGACCGTATCGTTCTTCTCGAAATCCGATGCGGCGTCGACCTCGCGGGTACGCTGGCGTTCGGCATCGTCCAGCGCCTTGAGCATCTCCTCGGCCAGCTCGATCGTGACGATATGTCCGAGCGCCTTGCTCAGCGGTTCGCCCAGCGCCCGCATCGCGTTCAGCCGGTCGGTCTGTAATCTTCCACGAATGCTGTCCGGATAGGTCTGAACTCGGAAGGCGTTCACGAGCATTCGGCGGGTACGTTCGCCTTCGCTGGTCTTTGCGCCGCTGGTGGACCGAATGCGGGTCAGCGCGTCGTCGAACCTGCTCCAGCGGCCATGAAAACGGCGGGCGAGATGCTTAAAGGCGGCGTAGAGTTCGTCCATGATGATGTCCCGACAGTGTCGGTGGTTATATGTTGGTCGGGCGTTCGCGCTAAGCGAACGCCCCAGCCTCGATGCGGTCGAAGCCGCATCGGGGCGCCCGAGGACGCCGCGCGTCCGATCCGAGGCGCCCCGCGCCGAGCCCAAACGAGCGTATGCGAGCCAACCGCCCCCGAACACGGGGGCGGCGCAGCAAACGTGACGCACCGCGTGACGTTTGCGGTATTGCGCCTGACATGAATTTGCCCCTTTACCCGTCCGACCATGGGGGTCGGCGGTGCAGGTCCGAAATTGTACCAATCTGGTTATCCGGAAAATGCCGGATGGTGTCCGCAGAGGCGGCTTTTCGCCCTATTCTGCAAAAATAGGGCATTTTCCGGACAAGATTTTTGGGTCTGTCCCAAAAATCGGTATTTTGGTTTGACCCAAAATACCGCATTTTACGGATAGAGGTAAAATCAAGGGCTTAGGGGCAATTCGGCTCGTGATTGCCTGTAGTCGATTGCCCACCGGAATGGTCGGATGGCGGAGCCGGGCGCAGCCGCATCCGGGTTTGCCCCGAAAATCGGCATAGCCGCAAAAACGGTGCTTTTTGAGCCGTTGCAAGTATCAACGGCGAATGGCCTTAAAATCGCCTTGTCCAAAAAATCAGGTATTTTGCGGATAAGCCGTTTGTCCACAAAATGGGCTATTTTCCGGATAATCACGATTTTTGGGTCAAGAGCCCAGTTTGATACCAGTTCGAGGGGGCTGCAGAGGGGTTTGCCGAATGCGGTCGATTGTCCCGGAAGACCACAACCATCCGCGCCGCTAGGAATTTGTTAACGATCCGGCTATAGCCTGAGGCGGCCTGCGAGACTTTCAGTTCCGCGGGCCGGGGCGTCGAAACCCTGTAGCGAAGCCGGTCGCAAGACCACCATCGGTCGAAAGACCAACACACGGTCGCAAAGCTCTTTGTGACCGGGTGGCGGACGCGTATGTCCAGGCCACCCGGCTAAAGGCGCCCGCGCCTGTTCGCTACAGGTTTCGAACATCCGGTCTCCAGAGGGCCGGCACCCCGTCATTCAACGGGGTGCCGCCGGCTGGCGTGCATCCCTTCGAGGGGGATGACATGACGAGATTACGGGGGATCAAGGCAGCGTCGGCGAGCCTGCTGACGCTGATGATTGCGGCCTGCGGCGGTGGCGGTGGCAGCATAGCGAGCTCGGGTAGCGTGCCAGTACCGACGCCCGCGCCAAGCCCTACGCCCACGCCGACACCGAGCCCAAGTCCGACGCCCTCCCCGTCGCCAACTCCCGCCCCGACACCGACACCGACGCCTTCACCAACACCCACTCCGTCGCCGACGCCCACGCCCACGCCGTCACCGACCCCCACGCCTACGCCTACGCCAAGCCCGACGCCGACGCCCACTCCTACGCCCACGCCAACACCGCCCGTGTACTCGGAGCCGGTGCCACCGCCGGCTGGCTACATCATCACGCCCTCCAACCTGCAGCCGACGAGATCGGCTGCGGACACGGCGGAGTTCCGCCGCAACTACGGCGCGAACGAATTCGTCAACGCGCTCTATGCGCTGGACAGCGGCCATGATGGCCACGGCGTGACCGTAGCGGTCATCGACGACGGCGTCGTCAACGTGAACGGCGAACTCGATGGCCGCATTGACACGTCGCTTTCGAGGGACTTCGGCTACGTCACCAAGGGCGGGGTCAAGACCAAGCGCGATATCCTGGGCGACGACCAGTCCGACCACGGCACCGCGGTCGCCAACATCATCGCCGGCAACGCAAACGGGCAAGGCGCGGTCGGCTATGCTCCGGGCGCCAGGCTCGCCGTCCTGCGCGTTTCGGACTGGGATGAGGACACGAAGACCGAGGTGATCTTCCGCGCCGTCGAGGCACTCGACTATGCGACGGCGCAGAAGATCAAGATCGTCAGCAGTTCGCTCAACCAGGGCGGTAGCAGCACCTGGGGCCAAGCCGTCACCCGGTTCGGGGCGACCGGCGGACTCATCGTCAATTCCGCTGGCAACAACGCCGCAGCCAATCCTGCGGATGCCGCCGCTATCGACGCGTCCAACGTCAACGCGATCATCTTCGTCGGCGCGCTGAGCGCCGACATTCAAGCCTACACCATCGAGGCCTATTCGAACCGTGCCGGGACCATGAAGGACCGCTATGTGGTGGCCGTCGGCACCAACGTGACGACCCTGGTCAACGGCACCGTAGGGCTGTTCAGCGGCACGAGTTCGGCGACGCCGACAGTCGCCGCGCTCGCGGCCGACATCCTGTCGAAATGGCCACAACTGACCGGGCAGCAGGCGGGCCAGGTGATCCTGACGACCGCGAAGGACATTGGCGATCCAGGCGTGGACGACGTGTTCGGCCACGGACTGGTCGACTTCAAGGCCGCGCTGGCACCGGTCAATCCGACACTGTCGAACGGGACGACGCAGACGGCGGTGCGGTCCTCGGTGATGGCGGTACCGACGCCGATGGGCGCGGCAGCGATCCAGACGGCGCTGTCCAACGTCACGATCCTCGATCAGTTCGGGCGGGACTATGCCGCATCGCTTGCGGGCCTGGTCGTGAAGCCACAGGTCGGCGCCGATCATCGCATCTGGCGCCGTGTCGCCCAGATGGGCCATCAGTCGGCATTGTCCTTTGGCGGCTTCACCGGGACGATGGGCTTCGCCAGCGCACGGGTCGGCCCCGGCGGCGATCAGGTCGTCACCCAGGCGACCGCCGGCACTCTCGACTATGTCAGTGATGGCCTCGGCATTCGCGCGGCGTGGAATGCGGCGGACTCGCTTCAGTCGGACGTGATGGGGCTTTCCCCCTTCGCCGACGGGGTCCTAGCCTACGCACCGCAGGCGGGTACGAGCATCGGCGTCGACCGGTATCTTGTCGGCGGGCGACTGGGCATCACCATCGCCAGCGGGCGGAGCCGGGAGAATGCGGCAAGCGCCGTGACGTTGGGTTGGTCCGGCCGGGCAGCGGATATGCGGCTGTCCTTCATTGACGAGACGGGCACGCTGATGGGCATGCCCACCGGCGAAGGCGCGTTGCGTCTCGGTGGCGGTGCCCGCACCGTCATGATCGAAGCGCATCGTGGGTTCGGCGTCGCGCCCGGCTGGAGTATCGAGGGCTATGGCTCGCTCGGTGTGACCCGCTTGAAGCCGGTCACCGCGTCGCTCGTCACCGGGGCAACGCCGCTGGTCGGCAGCCGCCTGGGCTTGCAGATGACCGGTACGGCGCTGGGCGGCCTCATCAGCCTTGGGGTCGCACAACCGCTGATGATCGAAGCCGGTGCCGCGCGACTGACCTATGCCAGCGGCTATGATCTGGCGACCCGGTCGCTGGTCTATCAGTCGACCAGCGCCAGTCTTGCCGGTCAGCGCCGCGTACAACTGACCGCCGGCTATTCCACCGGCGGCCCCCGCTCCACCGTCCGCATCGGCCTCATGCAGGACTTGACGGACGGCTCGCCCTCCATGCTCGCCCACTGGGCGGCCCGCTTCTGAACCTCGGACATAGGAACACGACCATGAAGACATTCCCAATCGCCGCCGCCGTCGTCGCCGCCACGCTGCCCGCGGCCGCCCCCGCGCAGAATGGCCTCCTCGGCCGCGTCCTGAAGGCGATGACCGTGCCCCCCTCGCAGGGGGTGCCCTCATCGACACCGGTTCGCCCCATCGCCGTGGTCGAGCCGACCGCCGAGCAGGCCCGTGGCATCCACGACGCCGTCGCGGCCAAGCAGTCCAACCCGGACATCGCCAAGGACATGGCCGCAGCAGCCCCGCTGATCGAACGCCTCATCCGGACCAGTGCCTGCGGCGTCAACGACACCGCCTGGAGGGCGCTGAACCGCGACGCGGTGACCCCATCGAATTACGGACCGTCGCAAGGCTATGTCGCACGCGGCGAAGACCAGTATCACGACCCGCGCTACTGCCAGGACGTGCTGCGGCTCAGCGACATCCGCAAGCCCGCCGCCAACGCGCTGGCCTTCACGGCCTATTACATCTCGCCGCAATCGCAGGCCGCCCACCACCAAACGTTCGAACTGCTGCGGACGCCCGAGGGCGTATGGATGGTGAAGACGATCGGCATGGTTTGGGGCTAATCGCCTTCCGATACGTCCATTTACCTGACACTCATCGTCAAAATTGGTGGAGCACGAACCTGTTGCGCGGAAGGGTCGTGCTTCGACCAATGTGCGTCGTTCAGTATCGAGGGCATAACCGGCAGGTTTTGGTGAAGCCTGCCACTCGATCTCAGATAACCTGTGCGAGGGCTAAGCGTCGATGACTCAGAGCCCGATTGCCGACACTGCGGTATCTCGGCGATGAAATGTGTCAATCGACTGGAAATTATCTGTGCCGCCCCATATGCAGTGCATGAGTATGCAGCGGACGATGACGATGAATGAAATGGCATCAGTTGCAGCCAACGGGGTGTGCCATGGAGGAACCTAAACGGCTCGCACCGACGCCGGACACCCTGCGCCAGTTGTACCTGCTTTCCGGCAACAGGTGCGCGATGCCGGGATGCCAGAACTTAGTCATCGATGGGAACGGCGTGGTGGTCGGGCACATATGTCATATCCGGGCCGCGATGCCTGACGGCGCCCGCTTCGACGCAAACATGACAAATGAGGAGCGCCGGCAGGCATCCAATCTGCTCCTGCTCTGCGGCGGTCATCACACGCAGATCGACAGCAGGAAGTATGAGGATCAATACCCTGCGGGGCGGGTGACGAAGATCAAGTACGACCACGAGGCGAAGTTCAAGGGCGTTGGGGACTCGCTCTTCAAAGCATTCGAAAACGAATATGTAGATGTCACCGATTCGCTCGATCCGACGATTGCCCGCAACTTCATTCAGCTCGAGCATGTGCTCCAAGACGGCGGGCTCGAACTCGAGCAGGCCGAGGAGCGGAGGCAGCAGGTGGCTGCCTATGTCGCTTCCATGCAGGTCGTGCCCGACGCCGAGCGCCACTTCATGCTCGCGGTGATTAAGCGCGCGATCAAGCTGGACGCTCGCTTCGGCGTGAATGTGCCTGTCATCGACCTAAGGAACGCGCTCGGCATCAGCGCGAACAAGCTCAGGACAATGGGCGACGCGCTAGACCGCTATGGTGTTGGCCGCATCGACCTCAGTGGCACCCCTTCAGGTGAGGAATACTGCTTTTGGATCCGAGAGCCCTCAGAATATATAACATGGTTCGATCTTTTTCGCTTCTGCGAAAAGGCCGGTATCATGCTCGATGAGTTCGTGCTGAGGCTCAAATTCGGCCTGCTTGATTCCTAATCCGGAGCTTGGGGTGCTTGCCGGCGAGACACTGCCCATTCAGTCGCTCGACTGGGACGTGCATCGCGTCCGCTTCTGACGATAGGGATATCTAAGGCGGTCGCAGGTAATGGCAGCAAAGTCGCAGTGGCGGCCAGCAGCTCGCGACCAGAATCGGCGGTTTAGATCAGGCACCCAGCATGTCTTCTTTTGACATAACCTGCCAAAAAGTCGGGTAACTATCCGATCCCGAGGCAGAGAAATTTAGCGAGCGCGAGCAAGATCTACCGCACTTGCGTCTTGGCAACCATCAGGCGACAAGCAAGCTCGCGCTCTCCCCACCGGGTCGAAAAAGCGTCGGAAACCTCAAACCAGCTCCCGTCGCTGCCTGCTCCGTGATGGACGCCCATACAGGAACATTGGCACTCATGGCCCTTAGCGTTCTGGCAGGAGGATGAGCAGATTTCCTGCTCACGATACGGCTGGATCACATAAAGGCGGCCATATCTCTGCAGCGCGCGATTCACAAAATCATCGAACCAGGCTTTCGGGATTTCCCAGAACTTGCGCGATGCGATCCAGCTTGGTGTAGTGCGGCGCGCGTTTTGCAGCCATTGCCGGTTGTTGCCATCGAACGGCAACCGCACCCGCAGGAGCTCGCCTTTCCCCGTGCGCCGCAGAATGACGGGTATCTCGTCTTGCTTCCAAATGGCTTGGATCGACTGTTCCATGAAAGGCCAACATTAGCAGGTTCGTCTCCGACCCTAATAGCTAGAAATTGACAATGATCGGAGGCACTGGAACATAGCAATAACAACGATCCTCCGATACACCTTTCCCGTAACGATCGTCACCGTCGTGGGAGACCTACCCTATGCCAGCGGGCACACACCGCGCTTTTAGGTTGCCGGCTCGCTATTCGATCGAGGGCCGAGTTCACAAGAACGCGATTAAGCAGCTTAACCGGGCGGCGATTCATGAAGAATTTGCTGTCGGATCCAAGGCCGTCAAGCGCTCCTCCTATACAGTACTCCATCCAGATGAGGGCGCGTCGATCCTTATAGCGGACCGCCGTCTCACGGTTACGGACGAGCCGATCGATGTCTTTCGCTGCCGTAACTGGGATGCGTTCGTCGGCGGGTCCAGCGAACTTGAAGGCGAATGGCTGACGCCTGCGCCCGCACGCTTTGATCTACTATCTCCCAGCCAAGCCAGCGAGGCGCGCGATGCGGTGCTGAACGGTTGGCGCGGCGCATTCGAGTTTCGCGAGGAAAGGCGTGACGGCGATCGCGTGATCGAGACTGGGCTCCGCCCTCCTCAAATTGGAGCGCTATTCGGCGTGCTCTCCCACTGGAAGACGAGCAATCTGCCCGCAACCGTGGTAATGCCGACCGGCACCGGAAAGACCGAAACGATGCTTGCGCTGTTGGCGCGGGAGAGACTGTCGCGGCTACTGGTGATCGTGCCCACCGGCGCGCTGCGTGATCAGATTGGTGAGAAGTTCCTCTCGATGGGACTTCTCAAGCAGTTGGGGGCGTTGAGGGCGGACGCGCCCTTACCGATCGTCGGACTGCTGGAGCACAAACCCAAAACCGCCGAAGAGGTAGACGCCATCTTCATGGGCTGCAACGTGGTGGTCACGACGATGGCGGTCGCTGGTCAGAGCACCGAGCCGGTCCAGCGCCGCATGGCCGAGCTATGCTCGCATCTGTTCATCGACGAAGCCCATCACATCTCGGCCCGAACATGGGACGCGTTTCGTGGACACTTCGCTGATCGTCCGGTGGTCCAATTCACGGCCACGCCATTTCGCAATGACGGCAAGCATGTGGATGGAAAGGTCGTCTTTAACTATCCGCTTCGGAAGGCGCAGGCCGAAGGTTATTTCAAGGAAATCCGCTTCGCGCCGGTCGACGAACTGGACCAGGTCGAAGCCGACCAGGCTATTGCTGTAGCCGCCGTCGCGCAGCTCGCTTCGGATGCCGCTGCTGGTTTCAATCACCTCGTCATGGCGCGCTGTTCGGACATTAAACGTGCTGGACAAGTGCACGCCTATTACGCAGCGCTTGCGCCCGAGCATGCACCGCTGCTGCTCCACAATGGAATTCCTGCAGCCGAGGCCCGAGATGGTTTAGCCCGCCTCCGCCGTGGGGATGCACGCATCGTAGTCTGTGTGGACATGCTGGGTGAGGGTTTCGACCTTCCAGAGCTGAAGATTGCCGCCATCCACGATCCGCACAAGAGCCTCGCAATCACGTTGCAGTTCACGGGGCGGTTTACCCGCTTTCGCTCCGATCTCGGTGAAGCCACGATGATCGCCAATATCGCCGACCCTGGCGTCGGCGAGGCTCTACAGGACCTGTATGCGGAGGATGCGGATTGGAACGTCCTCCTCCGAGACCTCAGCGAAGGAGCCAACATTAGGCAGGCTCGTCGATCGGACTTCATCGACGCGTTCCAAGATACTCCCGACGTCATTTCGCTGCGCAATATCTTCCCAAAGATGAGTGCGGTCGTGTTTCGGACAGGCACGCGGCGGTGGCGGCCCGATCGTGCGATCGCCGCGATGGGTTCAACGGAAATTTATGCTGGTCCGACTGTGAACGAACGCAACAAGGTGCTGCTATTCATCACGCGCGAACATGACGCCGTGTCTTGGGGCGATGTCCGGGATATCCGAAACACCGAGTGGCACCTTTATCTTGTTCACTGGGACGAAGAACAAGGGCTCCTCTACATTAACAGTTCAAACAACAGCAGCATGCACGAAGATTTGGCCAAGGCCGTGGCTGGCGATGATGCAGCCATATTAAAGGGCGAACTTGTATTTCGTTCGCTTCACAACGTGAACCGGCTGGTCCTGACGAATCTTGGCCTCAGCGATGTGATCAACGACCGGCTGAGGTTCAGCCTGCATGTGGGACCGGACATTACTGATGCATTGCCAGATGCAATGCGGACTAACAAGCGAAAGTCCAACCTCTTCGCCCATGGCTACGAGGACGGCGTGCGAGTAACGGTTGGCTGCTCGCAGAAGGGCCGAGTGTGGTCGATGATGACCGCTGACGACCTCGCATCCTGGGTTGAATGGTGCCACGCGGTTGGTGCCAAGCTCCGCGATGATACAATCTCGACCCGCGATGTCTTCACCAACGTGATCCTGCCGGTTGAAATCAGTGAGCGTCCCGCCCTCATTCCGCTTCTGATCGATTGGCCGGAGGAATTCCTGAAGCGTGCCGAAGACGCGATCACGATCACAATCGATGGAGAATCCGTGCTGTTCTTTGATGTGGAATTGCAAGTTTTGGATTTTACGACCGACACGCCAATTCGCTTTCGGGTCGTCACTCCCAACAAGATCGCCGACTATATCGTTCGATTCGCGCCGGATGGCCTCACCTACGAACCACAGGGCGCTTTTTCGGCCAACATCACGATTGGGCGCACCACAAGATCGCTTGGAGACTGGTTCCGTAGAGAACCGCCTGCGATACGCTTTGACAATGGCGGCTACCTTGAGGGAACTGAGCTGTTCGTGCCTCCGATCGGGGCCGCGCGAAAGCCGTTCGACCGCGATCGGATCGTCGAATGGGATTGGGCGGGTGTCGATCTCGCGAAGGAATCGCAACGCGTCGAGAAGCGACCAGACTCAATACAGCGGCGCGTCCTTGACCGCCTTCTCGCCACTACCACAGAGGATGAATTCCCTATCATTTTTGATGACGATGATGCTGGCGAAGCCGCCGATATTGTCTGTATTGGGGTTCGCGATGGCAGGCTGGCAATCCATCTTTACCACTGCAAGTTCGCAGGATTTCCCAGCGCAGGGGCTCGTGTCGACGATCTCTATGCGGTGTGCGGCCAAGCGCAACGTAGCACGCACTGGCGTAGCGCAGTGCCGGAACTCTTCAAGCATCTCCGTCGCCGCGAGGACGGCCGCCGGACCAAGCTCGCGGCTGCCGGAATTAATCACGTTTCGCGATTCGAACGCGGTGATCTTCGCGGTTTGCGCGATCTCGGCAAGCAGGCGAAGCTTCTACTCCCTGAATTCAAGGTCTTCATTGTCCAGCCTGGATTGTCCAAGAAGGCTTTAGTAAACCGACAGCTTGATCTACTCGGGGCGACGGAACTCTACCTCATGGACACCGCAGCGATTACACTGGGTGTTATAGCAAGCGAGTAATTTCCGCTCACCGCATGCTCCTGCGCCGCATGGTGTCACACGCTACGTTCTCCAAGCCGCGCTTCAGGTTTGTGGTCGCGGTTGGTAACGCTACGTCGCTGGGCGACAGTTGACTTTGTAGGATTAGGTAAGCGACGGCTTGCGGCCTCGCCATACCTGAAACGACAGGCAAAAGCCCCCCATTTTCGCTTTTATTCTCAAGTCCCACCACCGGTACTGCCCAGTGTGCAACGTCCGAATCTGACGAATGCTGACGTTGGCAAGAACCGTATGAAATGGCAGGAAAGTCCCAAGATGCGTCGGTCGGGCTTTGGCAGCAGTCGACCAACTCAAGACATCGAGCATCATTGATGTGAATGTCAGCGATGGTGAAAGCCGACATTTGGGTCGCGCAAACCGGCCGCTCGGCTAAGCGTCTCAATGCCGGCCGTTCGCTAAGCCGCGAGGTAGCCTCAGAGGCCGACACTCGTTCAGGCGATGACAATGGTTATGCCCGGTTGACTTCCCTTCGCAGCCATGAACTCTTCAGCACAACGATCAACGTCTACCGGTAGGGGAGGGAACGCCGTGCGACTGGCAAGGCTCAGTATCCGAAATTTCCGCAACTTCGAAGCAGTCGACATTCCCCTTGGCGGCAATGTCGTCCTCCTTGGCGAGAATCGAGTAGGGAAGAGCAATCTTCTGTTCGCGATCCGGCTGGTGCTCGACCCCACCCTGTCGGATGCGGCACGCCAGCTCAAGCTCTCGGACTTTTGGGACGGGTGCGATCTTGCCGCCTCGCCACAGATCGAGGTTCATCTCGACTTCGCCGACTTTGACGGGGACGACGCCCAAGCCGCCCTACTCACCGACTTCAGGACCGCGGCCGACGCGACAGTAGCGCGGCTGAGCTACATATTCCGAAAGAAAGCTGATGTGGCCGGGCCACTGCAATCTGCGGCCGACTGCGAGTTTATCGTCTTCGGCGGTGGTGACGAAGCCCGGTCCGTGTCGAGCCGTGTGCGGCGGCGGATTGCCCTCGACATGCTCGATGCTTTGCGCGACGCCGAAGGGCAGCTCGGCTCCTGGCGCAATTCACCGCTGCGGCCGCTGCTCGAGGATGCCATCGCTGGCGTCGATCGCGCGTCGCTCGACGCAGTGGCCGCCGACCTCGATCGCGCGACCCAGGCGCTCGAAGGTTTTCCCACGGTCAAGGCGCTTGAGGACGGGCTGCGCTCGGGCATATTGGATCTTGCCGGCACGGCGCACGACATCGACGCGCGCCTGCGTTTCGCGCCGGCCGATCCATTGCGGCTGTTTCGCTCGATCGCGATGTTCATCGACAATGGCAAGCGTGGCATTGCCGAAGCTAGCCTCGGTTCGGCCAATGTCGCGCTCATTGCGCTTAAGCTCGCCGAGTTCGCCTGGCGCCGCGCCAAAAACGAACGCAATTTCTCGCTTCTATGCATCGAGGAGCCCGAGGCGCACCTTCATCCCCAGCTCCAGCGCGGCGTATTCGACAAGCTGTTCAACGCCGGCGACCCCGCCCAAGCGCTGATCGTCACCAGTCATTCGCCGACTCTGGCCGCAGTCGCGCCGCTGCGCGCCATTGTTCATCTGAAATCCTCGGGCGGCAAAGCGCTCGCCTATTCGCTCGCCAATTTGCCCGTGACCAACGACGAGCTGGAGGACGTCGAACGCTATCTGACCGCGACGCGCTCGGAACTGCTCTTCTCGCGCGGCGTGATCTTCGTCGAGGGCGACGCCGAGGAAGCGCTGATGCCGGCGTTTGCGGACGCAATGGGCTACAGTCTCGACCGGCTCGGCATTACCGTCTGCAACGTCGCGGGGGTCAATTTCACGCCCTATGTGAAGCTCGCCGCCAGTCTCGGCCTGCCCTTCGCCGCGGTGACCGACTGGGATCCGCTCGACGGAACCAAGCCACCCCTCGGCAAGGCGCGAACGCTGGAGATTTGGGACGCCGTGGCCTCGGTCACTGGCCAGGCCGCGCTGACGCCCGAGGCGCGCGCGCAATGGGCGGCCGCCGATTTCGCGGCATTCAGTAAGGGCTGGGAAAATGCTGGCATCTTTTTGAACGACCAGACCTTTGAGGTGTCGGTCGCCAATACCCCGGCGTTGCTCGGCGCGCTGCTCGACATCCTATCCGAGCAAGGGTTCGGTTCGGTGCGGACCGCGCGGATCGCCGCGTGGCGGGCCGGGACGCCAGTCGATGCCGGGCAGCTCCTCGCCGTGATCGCCGACATCGGCAAGGGAAGGCTTGCCGCGAAGCTGGCGAAGAAGCTGCCGTTCGGTCAGCATCCGCCCGGCTATATCGCTGCCGCCATCAATTTCGTGGTGGCTCGTGTCTAACCATCTTGCCTTGTCGCGCGCCCTGGCCGACCTTGCCGGTAACCCCGAGCAGAGCGAAGCCGTGCGCGAGCGCGGACATTGCGTGGTGCTCGCCGGACCCGGCAGCGGCAAGACCAAGACGCTGACGACCGCGATGGCGCGAGCGCTCACCGAGGACGTTGTCGATCCGCGCGGGGTTGCCTGCATTACCTACAATAATGAGTGCGCGATCGAGCTTGAAAACCGGCTTGCCGCGTTTGGTATCGGCGGCAGCGACCGCAACTTCATCGGCACCGTTCACAGCTTTGCGCTAACCCAAGTGATCATGCCGTATGCACGCTGCCTCGCGGGGTTGCTCCCCGACGAGACCCGGGTAGCGACGCGCGACGAAATCCGCGCGGCGGTCGAGGCAGCCTATGCCGCGGTGTTCGACGACCAATTCGACCCGCATGCGCGCTGGCAGTTCGCCGAGGAAAAGCGCCGACGCGAAGTCGATCGCTCACTTGCCCATTGGCGCGGGCGCAATCCCGAACTTGCCGATTTCATTGAGGCGTACGAGGCCGAATTGCGCCGCCGTGGCCTGATCGACTTCGACGACATGCCGCTCATCGCCTACGGCATGATCCGGGACCACGCGTGGATTCGCTCCGCGATCCGTGCACGCTTCCCGATCCTGTTCGTCGACGAATATCAGGATCTGGGGCATGCGCTACACGAGCTTGTCCTCCTGCTCTGCTTTGCCGGCGGCATTCGCCTGTTCGCGGTCGGCGATGCCGACCAGTCGATCTACGGCTTTACCGGCGCCAATCCCGAGCTGCTGCAATCGCTCGTCGCCCGCCCCGACGTGCGCGAGGTCCGGCTTCGATTGAACTATCGCTCGGGCGCGAAGATCATCCGCGCCTCGCTGGGGGCCCTCGGCGAGGAGCGCGACTATCGCGGCATCAATGCCGCACCAGAGGGCGACCTGCTCTTTTGGAAGGTGAAGGGCGACCTCGACGCGCAGGCATCCGCCATCGCCAAACAGATCCTGCCCAAACTGCTCGAACGCCATCCCGCCGAAGAGGTCGCCATCCTCTATCGGGCGGCGTGGCTCGGCGACAAGCTCGCCGGTGCGCTCGACCAGACCAGCACTGCTTATGTGCGCACCGATGGCAACGCGCTGGTCAAGCGCAGCTCCCGCCTCGCCCGCTTCGTTGAAGGCTGCGCCGCCTGGGTCGCTGGTGGTTGGCGCGATGCCGACCCGCCGTTCGAGCGACTGGCCCTGCAGGCACGGGCGATCGTCTATGGCGGGCGCTGCAGTGAAGCCGAAGCCCAAGCGCTGACGGGCCAACTCATCGCGTTCCTGCGCAGCGGCATCGACAGCGGCGAGACCACCCACGCCTGGCTCCGGCGCCTGTGCCAAGAGCTTATCGCCCCTTGGCGCTCGCTCGCGCGCAATCCACACCAAGAATGGGACATCTGCGCCGAGATGGTCGAGAAGACCGATCCGGCACGCGGGCGGGACATGGCGCTCAACATCTTCGCCGGCCGGATCGAGGGCACCGGCCGGGTCAGCCTCTCGACCCTGCACAGTGCCAAAGGTCGTGAGTTCGACGCGGTCATCCTCTTCGGCATGAACGCCGGTGATATTCCGAGCCGGCGCGACGAGAAGTCCGCAACTGCCCTCCGCGAAGCCCGTCGGCTCTTCTATGTCGGGGTAACCCGACCACGAAATGAACTGTCCGTCGTCTACCGTGATGGCGCACCGTCGCCATGGGTCGTTGAACTCTACAAAGGCAGCAAGCAGGTCTGATCGTCGTGACCATCCGCTACCTGATCCGCCCTATAGCTCGCGCGACATCCTCGTCCCGATGGCTGATCCTTGGGATGCCTAGTCTTGGATCTTCAGCGCACCTCGCTGACACGAACGAACACACGCTTTCTGGCTGAGCCGCTACCCGCAATGATCACGATTTGGTCATCATGCCTTCCGCCGCGATGCGCATTCCTTGTACGATCCCGTCCGCGATCGTTCCTCAAGCGGCAGCAAGGCCAGCGGTGCAGGCGTGAGATGCGCAGTCAGGTTGGGCGTCGCGTCGCACATCAGACCCAGCCGCTTCTGAATGATCGCCGCGCCGCCCTTCACGAACCATGCTTTGCAGTATTTGCGCGGCCCCGTGCCCTCACGGACATGGCCCAGAATGTCATCCATATAGACCTGCTTCGCATCTGAATCCTCAAGGAAACTTGCGCCGGCGGTACGCATCGAATGGAGGTCTGCGCGCTTGCCCGAGGAGGTTCGCAGGAGCGGTACATTTTGATCGACATAGTCGAGCAGGTACCGACCAGCGCCCGCGTAGAAGCGGGTCCCACCACGCTTCTTGAGATCACCCCGGTACAATTCCGGGAACAGCATGCAGTGACCTTCTGCCTCGATCGCAGCGACGTACCTCTGGAAGCCGAGCCGCAGCAGTTCCGGATGCAGAGGGATGACACGGTGGCGCGAACGGCGTTTCAGGCCAGCCGCGGTTTCGCCATTCTTGCTTTTTGTCATGTTGGCCTTGACGATCAGGAAGGGCGTGTCGACATCGAACACGATCTCGCTGCACTCGAGCCCACATGCCTCTTCGCGGCTCATGAAGGTGTAAGCCAGCAGCAGCGGAACCCAATATGCAGCGTCCTGCCACACCTTGTTGTCGGAACCGGTCTTGAACCGTCGGCTGCACCCGCCGCCGCCCGTATAAATCGGCGCCTTGAAGGCGCAGACAAGTTGCTCCTCCGTCCACGGCATCCGGTCCGGATCGGTGGGATCATCTTGGACCTTGGCGGTGTGCTCGTTGAAGTCGACTATGAGATCCTTGCCAAATCTCGGCCGCCACGACGCCTTTGCCAGCTCCCGCGAGAAGCGCGCCATGATCGTTAGATCGCGATTGTACGTTCGATCGCTGCGCGGCGTCTTCTTTACCATCGCGCCGACCTCCACAAGCACCTCCTGCAGCGGACGACTCATGGCGCCCGCCTCAGGCGTTCCCCATCTGAATTCCGTGGGTAGCTTCCTCAGGGTCTGGGCATAGTGGAGGGCATCGGCGGGGCCATAGTCGCATAGGCGCTTGTCGCCGGTGATCCACCCGAAGCTGCGTATCACACGCCGACGCTGATCCAGATCCTCGTCCCAGTCGCCCGCGCTCTAGATCATCTTGATGGTGTCCTCGATGATCTCGCTGAACCGCCGCGTGTCCTGGGTAAGGAACGGAGAGTCGACCGGCGCCGCGCTGGAGAACCGATGCGGATCAGCGTGCTCGGCTGGTGATGCGGCCGAGTGCGCGGCCGGCTGGCACCGGATCGCAGCGACGACATCGTCGTCGAGCAAGGCCGTGTAAGGATCGCCCCGGCTGGCCGCGAGCGGATGATCGGCGAGCGCTGCGCGCGCCTGCGCTTCTGCCCGTGCCCGGAGGAGTTGGACGCGCGCGTCATCGATCGCGCGCGGGGTCGTCGGTGCCGACATCGCCGTCAAGGCGCTCTCGGCGTCACGCTGCGCGCTCTTATGGGGCGCCAGCGACCGGAGCATCATCACGACGGCTGCACGATCCTCATCCGAGAAGCCGTCGGTCATCTCGTTGACGATGGTTTCCGGCACGCTGTCCGCATCGGCGGGCAGACGCGCCGCGATCCGATAGGCCGCTTCCAGCACCCGCACTGTGCGGCGGTTTCCTTCCAGCGCGTCTGGGGCATCGAAATGAGAGGCCATCGCCAGCCCCAACTCCTCGTCCAGCCCCGCGCGGAAGATGCGCGTCAGTTCCTGCGCCTGGAGGAAACCGCGACTGGACCGGTTGAACATCTGCATCGCCATCATCTCCCATCGGGCGGACAGCCGGGGGACGAGGCGACGCGCCTCGACCGGGTCGGCCGTACCGAGCGAGATGCTTATAGGATGGTTGACGACGCTCCGCTGGTACAGGCGGCGGCGGTAGTAATAGCGCGCACCACGCCGGCACAGATAGGTGATCGAGGCCACGTCCCACGTCTCGTCCGGTCGCCGGCACGGGCTTCGGTTGCGGGCGGACGACGGCGGCGTGTGCGCAGCTTGGTGCTACAGCCAGGTGTCCCGCAAAGCGCGGCCGGACGCCGGAATGGCGGAAATCCGTGGGTTCAGTGCGGTGATGGAGCGGGTGAAGGGAATCGAACCCTCGTATTCAGCTTGGGAAGCTGCTGCTCTACCATTGAGCTACACCCGCGAACCAACGGAAATCCGTGGTTCCCGCCCTCTACCGGCCCCTCAAGGTAACTGTCAAGCCGGTCACGGTAACGAGAAGGTAACTGAGCTTCCGCGACCACGGTAACGGGCCATCGACTAAGTAGAGGATGATGGAAACGAACGGCGCTGGTCCCGGCGCGTCAGAGGCGGCGCGGATCGTCAGAACAAATCGCATGTGGATGGAGGCGCGAACCATTGCGGATCGCTATCGCGCGGATCGTGAAGCGTGTCGCAACCGAGTGGAACGAGCGATGGTCTGGCGGACTTACGCCCGCGCGCTGCTCGATGAACAGGCTGATCGGATCGCGGCGGGGCAGGGGGTCTTCGCCCAACGTGAACGCCAAAATGGCTTTGTGCGGTGGCGGGCAAGCTGGCGAGACGACGATATGGCGGTGCGGTACCGGCCAGCATGGGGGGCGATGTCAGATGCGGATTTGCTCGATTTGGAAGAGGCGTTGATCCGCGCCCGTTACTCTGGCGCGGATCATCGCGTTACGGCTGACTGAATTTCTCCACCAGATCGGCCAAGCTTGCGTCGAGCTTGTCCAGTAGGTCTGCGAAATCTGCATCAGTGGGTGGGGTGAAGGTCTGGCGCAGCGCGTCGCCTGTCGCCGCCACCTTTTCTCGGTCGTCTCTTGTCATTTCGTGTCCTCCTCTCTGACTTAGCCAGAGCGGTCGGAATCGGCCTGATAAGGCCGGAAAACCGGGATTTAGACCGTGGCGTAATGACCCTTTCTGTTGACGATGTTGCTGACGGTGGACCGGCTGATGCGAAAATCCATGCAGGCGGCGATGTCGCCGTGGGAAGTGCCATGTTCGGCCGATCGGCGGATCATGGCAATCTCGTCTTGTGTAAGCTCGGCACGTCGCGCTTTTCGACTGGCCCGGCCGATCTTCGCGCCCTCGGGCTGAAATTGCGGCTTGGTATCGTCAGAGACGATGGCCTGCGGCTCCAGCTTGACACGGCATTCGGTCAGAGCGGCGCGGCGGGCGGTCATTTCCGCGAGCGACGCGTCAATGCTGGCGATTTCCGCGTTGATCGCGGTGGTGATGTCGATCGTCATACTTCACGGCTCCTGAGATATTGTTCAACGTCACGGCGACGAAAACGAGGGATTGCTTGGCGACCGTCGCCGCCAATGTTGAGTTCAGCGATGCCAAGCCGACCCTCTTTGCGGCGCTTGTCCACCGCGCGTCGTGTCAGCCGGAGAAGGCGACACAACTCGGTCACGGTCACGAGTTCATCCATGATGCTGGCGATATTCGATCACCGCCGCCTCGCGGGCGTCAGCGGAGATGTCAGCGGGCCAATCAGCGGGATCACCCGCCGCGATCATCGCCCAATGGCCACGCGCGCCCGAATAAGCGCCATCTTGCCAAGTGAAAGCTTCAAGACCGACAAACGTGCCGCCACGACGCGTCAATAGATCAATGAGAAAGCGCCCATCGTTGAAGATTGGCAGGCGTTCGGTATTGTCGAGTTCATCGTCGTCCATAACGTATCTCCATGACTCGAACCCCAGATGGGGCAGTTTTAAGTTAGCGCCGCTACCGTCTGTGTAAGCGACAGTCATGGAAATAGTTGGACTCTGTTCCGCTGTATATACCACCTTTTATAACGGGATTTGAGTAATGGTTGATCGGCGGTTTAGTTGTTGCCTCGCGGGTTATTCAGCGGTGATGCGTTATGATGTGCGAGACGAATATTTTGAAGCTTGGCGTAGATTTCGCGCCCAGAGGCTTTTCTTCACCACCAAGTTTTTCGGATTCGGGCGCGCAAATTGTCATTTTTCGGAAAAATGACAAACCGCTGATTCTGCACGAAAAATTGTTTCCGGCCGGATTGCGCGCGATACTTGGCGCAACACCTTGGGCCGTGATGGTGCGGGGCAAAGAATTCAAATCGTCGCGATGATGGGCGGCAAATATTTGAACAGGCCGGAGAGGGTGCGAAAAAAAGCCCCCATGATGGTCGGACCATCATGGGGGCAAGGGAGAACAAGGAGTGTGAACGATGTCACATGCTACTTATACCGGATGGGCGAACGGCGTGCCTATTTGATTTTCGCCAAAATCGACATCCGCTATAGCCGTGCGGTATAAGTAAGTTCAGCGGACTCACCGCTTCCTTGGTCGGTGGTAGAAGCGGCAAACTTCTACCACCTTTTATATGTACGTCCGAAATTGCCAATTTCTACAGTTTGGCGGCGATTTATATCGACTTTGGTTAAATACATCAGTGATTATTAGGTCATCGCCGGAGTTTGCCGCTCCGTTATCTAACCAAGGGGTCCAAAATGTTGAGTAATTCTGAAGTCGCGCGCTTTTTATCTGAAATCAAGCAATCCTGCACCGCCGATCAGCATGGCGGACAACTGCACTATGCGCGGACGAAGATGATCGAGATGGGTTTCTTCGACACGATGCCCGAGTCCGCAGCCGATCCGCACCGCCCATGTCCCGTAGATTGGACCGCCGCCCAAATAGCGATTTTCGACAATGGGGAGCCCGCCAAAGGGCGGCGCAAGCGCAATTACATCGAGACGACCAAGACGCGGCTCGGCGGTCAGGTGAAGGTCTGGACGCGCGACAAGATCAATTTTCGCAAGGCTGAGCAGGTGGCGTGGCGGGCCAATTTCTACCTGTTTTCGCGCGAAGAAATTGCGGGCGTCGCGGCCCAGCTTCTGGAGCGTAAGCAGATTGATGAAGCGACGGTAGCGATGGTCGGGGATTGGGTCGAGGCTGCGGCGGGCGCGGGTGATGGATGGATGGCCGCGATCCCCGTGCTTCGCACCACGACCGCTGGAACGCGATGGCAGAAGGGGCACATCATCACAGTGCGGATGGTGGACGGGCGACCGGATATCATGATGCTGATTGGTCCCGATGGCCTCCATATAAAGGGGCGCTGTTGGTCGGAGCAGACGGCGGATGGCAAAGACCTCGCAGATAACGTGATGGCCCAAATGCGCCTTGGCGCACATGACGGATTTGACGCATGGGCGACCCAGCCGTTCGCTAAGTGATTCATGTCTTTATTGCGTTGGCGAGGCGCATGGCGACTTGCCAATCTCTATTACTACGAAGTAATATAAGACTATAGTAATAGAGATTGGCAAGTCGGCTTTCGCCTCCCCGCCATCTCTCAGATATGTGTCTCAGGCGACATGTAGTAATAGAGATTGGCAGGCAAGCTGCCAATGCAATAAGAACGCGGGCTTTGCCTCGCGGAACCCATGAACTCAATTATTTCAACGCATGACGCTGCGCGGCCCCATGACCTGAATCGTATATCTGAGCCGTCATGTATTAATACAGATTGGCAGCCAAGCTGCCAATGCAATAGACTGACCCATGATTTTATTATCTAAACCCCATGAGATGAAAATTATGTGGGGAAGACGATGGAGGCGCGCCGATCCGGGGCGCTGTGGTCCTCGCCCGCCGTTACCAAGTGACGAAAATCAATCTACGTAATCGCTCTTGGTTCTTGGGTCGGGCCTGACGCAATCACTGCATCAATGAATGACGTGACGTGATTGGATGTGATGCGAAGGGCGTCGTTCCAGTCGTGAGGGAAATGCATATCTGGATTGAACCCGTTTATGAACAGGTCCTGCCTCACTTTCCATAGTGCCTTCATTTTTGGCTCTGAGTTGTGTTTGATCAGGTTCACGGTTTTGCGGAGATGGTCCAGTTCATCGACCTGCTCAACACCCTGAGCGGCCATCGCCTCTTTAATGACCTGATGGCTCTCATTGCCCTTTAAGCCAGTCATGTCGCGGGCCACGCGCTCCCATGCATGATAGAGAGCAAGAAGCATCGCCTTCCGCACCTCGATCTGCGTCTCTTCGATGGTTTCCAAGTCGTAATTGTGAAACTCAAACGGATCGTCGATGACGTGAAATTCGTTGTCCACCTGATAGCCGGGATGCTGGCCGTTCTCGATGCGAAGCTTCAGGTCGTCAATTTGTCGCGATACGGCTTCCTCCTCATCATGCAGCGCCCGCTCAGCGGCATCTAAGCCACGCCTTATGATACGAATTGCTCGTTCAAGATCGTATGCGAATACGTTGAAGCTAAATTTAACCATTTCGCAGTGTGGCTAGCCCGATATCTATTCGTCAAGTGTGGGTTGACGAATTGCTGATAGATGGCGACTTCCCATTTAGGGAGAATTTACGAAATGGCAGACGAACTAAGCGTATCGCGAAAATTTTTGGAAAGCTTGCAACGATTCGAATTGTCGACGCTGTTGATCCCTTGCGCCGTTAGCATGATGGACGTGTTGTCCGATGAAGATGACCCATGGTTGCCGCCCACGCCGTCGCGACGTGCGGTCGTCTTTGCACCCGACCCGATTGATGCGGCCATCAACGCACTGCCGCAAGACGATCGCAAGCGCATTGCCGAGGCCATCGCTCACGCCCATCAGGATCGCGGTCGTTATGATGACGTGAGTGTGGAGCCTATAGCCGGAGAAGCGGCTGGCGTGCCGCTGTTACTGGCTGAACTGTTTGTCCATCGTTACGTGATGGCTGACGTGGCGACGGGTGGGCAGCGCATTCAAGAGATCAACGACTATTATGTCGCGCGCGAACTCCGCCTTCGCGAAATGATGCCAGTCGACATCCCGTATGAGAACCCCGACGCAGACCTTTGGTCGTGGTACAGGCATTGGCAGGGGCTTGGCGGTTACGCCGATCGTCGGCGATATGTTCGCGAACTTTTCGCACCCGTAATCACGGCTGTGGCAAAGCGGTCTGCGCTTCCCATTGTCGCGCGCGAGCTTACTGGTTGGGAGCGGGTCGATCGCGCCTTGGCCAAGGCACGATTGAGGCTTGATACGGCATCAGTCGAGGAGGATTTTCAAGGCGTCGGGCTTCTCTGTCGGGAAGTTATCATATCGCTCGCTCAGGCGGTGTTTGATCCCGCTGCTCATCCAACCGTTGATGGGGTGGAGGCGAGCAAGACGGATGCGAAGCGAATGCTTGACGCTTACGTCGCCACCACGTTGCCCGGCAGCAGTAACGAAGAAGTGCGAGCCCATAGCCGAGCCTCATTGGCGCTGGCAAATGGCCTCCAGCATCGCCGAACGGCCACCCGCCGCATGGCGGCACTTTGCCTTGAGGCTACATCTTCGACCGTCGCTGTGCTGTCCATAATTGCGCGCGAGCCAGAAAGTTAAGCCGAGCCAATTCCGGCGGTAGAGCAACGTAAGTGGCTGTGACGGCGCTCGTGACAGATTTGTGAGAATCTGTCGAGGTTGCTGGTCAATAGCTTGCTTGGGGGGAATGTGGCGCTGAACTTGCGACGCTGCGCCAATTCTTATTGCACACTTTCCGGGCTGCAAAAAAACCTGCCTCAACGCTGAAAAGCACTGGACAGGTTTCGAATCATTGCTCTATACAACCCACGTCCTGACGCGCGTAGCATGGTTGTCAGCCATGCCCGCCACGCCATTTGCTTGGACGCAGGCGATTTCTCCTCAGGGGAGACAAGGACATCGAGGTGGTGCTCGAAGCCCCGGTCAGCTAACTCAAGCTGACCGGGGTCTTGTCGCGCGCCTGTGAAAGAATAGCAAGTGGTTTTTTTTGAACCACGCTTTTTTTTGTGACTTTGTTCGAGTCGGTCCCGCAGTGCGTTTAAACGCTCTCCCAACCAATGCGTTTAAACGGGTCAACTGAGAGTTGACGGCGTCGTCACTTTCTTTTCGTCGTCTACATTGGTGGATAACGTTATCCCCGGCATATTTCCGGGTTTTCGCTAAACGCGGCGTTTATATTCGTTGCGGTGATTGCGTCGAGTTGGCTTATTCAAAATCCATGTAACATGCATTCAAAACCGTTGCGGATATTCGGCATATATCCTGCTCTGCATGCGGCGTTCTGTGCGGGCTTATATGCGGCGCTATATTCGTCAAATATTCTGTTCCATATCCTGACATGCACGCTGGTCATTGCGATGGTCGTTTTGGCGTTCCGGCAAAATGCGGCGCACTGGCTTTCGGAAATGGTTTCCAAAAATGGGGTTGGCGTTCGTGGCGTTGCAACTGGTTGCCACGCTTACCCAGCTTGGTCGTGGCGTCGCGCTAGATCGTGCCATCTTGGGCGGCGCTGTAGCCGGGGAAGCCGGGGCAGGGGCGGAATGTCGTCATGGCATTAAAAAAGGGCCGGTGTGAACCGGCCCTTCTCCTTCCTCTCGATGGTGTTCGAGATTACTTATTCACCGCTGAGATGCGCCTTGGCAGCGGCTTTGGCAGCGGTGCCGCGCGAGGGCTTAGCATCCGCCTTAGTCTCGACCTTCTGACCGGGCTTGCGGCCAAGGCCGATCTTCTTGGCCATCGCCTGACGCGCTGCCGAATAGCTCGGCGCAACCATCGGATAATCGGCCTTCAGGTTGTAGCGCTCGCGATACTGCTCGGGCGTCAGGCCATGGGTCGCAAGGTGACGGCGCAGCGTCTTGTAGGGCTTCCCGTCAATCATCGAGATAATCGCATCGGGCGAGGCGAGCGACTTACGCACCGACACGGCGGGCGTGTATTCGACCGGCGCTTCCTCAGCAGTCGCCACCGCGCCACCACCGGACAGCGACAAGATGGTTTCGTGCATTTTGTTCAGAAATGCAGGCACTTCGTTCGCATCAACGCGGTTATGCGGATTGCCAAGCCAAGCGATAGTGAGTTCGGTCGCCAATTCGACAGCGGTCGCATCGATTTCGTTGGTCGTATCGGTCATGCTGAATTCTCCGGATGGGATGCGGATGACCACCAAATAATAAGTAGTATTATGGATGCAAGTTTATTCGACCAAGATGGTGTATTACGCGGACAAGACGTAGGCGATATAAGCGAGTGGTTAACACCAAGGATCGTGGCAGACCTTTGGGTGGATGGTGATGACGACGATCGCCGCGAGATTGATCGACGCCTGAACGATATGCGTCGTCGCGAATACGCGGAACAACCCACTTGGTTCACGTTCTGACCAAAAATCCCCGTTTTTTGGCCTTATCGCCCGCTAAAATCCTTGTGAAGCTAAATAATTCTGAAGCCATATAGAGCGCTCGGAAAGCAACGAGTTAGTGAAAAAGAAAAATACGCATAAACCGCGCCCTGAAACGAAAACGCATTACACAATCGACGAAGCGATCAGCCACCTACAATCCCGCGTTATCATCACAGAGAATGGTTGCCATGAATGGCAAGGGCCACGAACGCGAGATGGCTACGGCCAGCTTGGCGAATATTGGCTAATCGAACAATTTGGCATCAAGCTGGTCCACCGCTTAATGGTCCACCTCACTACAGGCCACGAGTTCGCCGACCGTAGCGAGCAAGTGATGCACTCATGTCACAACCGATCATGTTGCAACCCGGATCACTTATCGATTGGTACGGCCAAGGAAAACATTCGTCAAGCGTGGGAGCGCGGTTCGTTCGACGGATTTTGGCGTCGTCATCGACCAAACGGTGAGCTTAATGGTCGCGTGAAAGTGACGGCGGATCAGGTTCGCGAAATTCGTCGGCGGGCGGCGGCCGGTGAGAAACGCCGGGCGCTCAGCCGTGATTTCGACATCCACTACACGACTGTGATGCGCATCTTGGCGGGGGAGACGTGGCGTCACATCCTGTGATCCTTTGCGAACGCCGCGCCAGCGATCGGGCTGGCGCGGTCGAGCGGCTTTAGGTCACGCGCCTTCGAATACGACCTTTCCAGCAAGAGCGTGGTGGATTTTGATCATCGCGTCGCTGGTCAACGTATGGCTGTCTACGATTCGAAATGATCCCGTCTTCGCGATAATCGCGTGACCAATCTGAATGAGGCCATCACTAACTTTCTCGCTGGCGCTGACGGATTCGATGTGAACGCCCGCGTTGATAGCTTTCATCACGCCTGCTGATGTTGTCATCATACTCTCCTAATAGGGCTGCCTACGTTGAAGGAAGGGCTACCGCTAATCAATGCGCGATACAAAAAAGGCGTGAAACACTAAGTAAGACTATGAGCAACGATCACGAGACGCCCGCAATCACTGACACAGACAACTTGCCTGCCATCCCGCTGCACCTTGAGATAACCGAGCCGCTCAGCGGTAATTGGGGCGGTCAGAAGCGGTTGGTCCGGGACATTGGCGCGCGGATGCGCCAGCTTGCCGGGCTGAAGCCGGGTTCGGTGTCGATCAGGACGCCTGAAATGATCTCGGAAATCCTCGACAGGCTGCGTTCCGGGGAGACGTTGCTATCCGTCACCAGTGATCCGCACATCGCGGCGCATTCTACGATCTACCAGTGGATCGACGCTGATCCTGCGCTTGGTGAGGCGATCGAGAATGCCCGTGCGGTTGGCGCTCAAATCCTCTTCGACGCACGATTGGACATAGCGCTTGGCGGCGCATTCTCGACTGGCGATCGTCTGCGTGACGAATTGGCGGCGAGAGTGATTGGCGATACTGCGGCCAAGAGAAACCGCGCCGCGTTTGGTGAGAAGGTGACGGTAGACGCTCAAATCGGCATCGCCCCGGTGATCCTGCCCACGATCGCCTTGCCCCAGATTCCCGACGCTGAATTTACGGAAATCGATGAACAGAAGTCTAAGTGACTTATGATTTGGGTGGCGAAAGTGGCGGAAAACCGTGCTTTTGTCACCGTGATGGGCTGAATTCGGGGCTTAGGGTAACGAGATGGGCCTAGAATCTTCCAATGCGCCGGATTTAACGCCGGTAAATCGGCTCTCCCGGATACTTACTTTCGATTGCCTGTTGCACTTTCATGAGCCGCTCAGCGACTCGCATCGTTTCTTGGCGCTGCGTTTCTGTTAGCTTGCTGATGCCATACATCCTCGCCTTTCTCAGTCGCTCACCATTCGCATTGGCAAGGGTTTTCCATTCCACCGCCTCAGGTGCAATTGGTGCCCGATGATTGTTCCGACCAACAACTCCGTTAAATTTTGCGGTGGGGTCGGCCAGAAACAGGATGTGACTTTCGCCATTGTGGGGTGTCACGTCCATGAGCGTGCCGTCCAAGCGCTTCACGATCGCGTGATGCTCCGCTTCCAGATATGCACCAGCACGCTCCCAAATTGCCCACCCCAATATCAATTCCCCACCATTCTCCGTAACCTCAGCAGCGCAATTAAAAAAGCAATCCAGCGGCTCACGTTCATTGGCGACCGCGACATATTCTGGCGATGATCCGCATATCGTCGCGGCAAAGCGCGCAACTTCTGGCGAAATTTCATATGGAGTGGTTGTTGGCATATCCATCCCCCGCATGATTAAGACGTAAATGATGAAATATTATCGTTGTGCAAAAAGTCTTTGGAAAAGGTCAAAGGGATCACGGTCTCCAAAGTGATTGGCTTGTGGAACGCTTATTTTGCCGCAAGCGAATTGCAGGGTCACATAATTATTTGTTTGAGGGGGTGGAAAAGACCAAGGCGATGAGTCCCCCTTACTGTCATACGATCCATCAAGTTTAAAGAAATCCGTCTGAATGACACGAATTTGCTCTCCTTCGCAATCAAACTCAACCAGTTGAGTGGACGTTAAGGGAGTTCGATTGTTGTAGCTGAATCCGTTATACATCCAGCCCCGTCTGTTGCTGCCAAATACTTTGACGGAATCCGCGTCGATGAACATCGCGGCGCGCGCGTCTTTTTCAAACTTTGAGCCGATAAGAACCATGTCTCGGGCCGCTGCGGGGGTGGCCCCCACCATGCAGGCAATTCCAAAAGGAATGATCCATTTCATGTACCGCCCCCTGTTCATCCATTTTAGCCTCATCAGGCCACGATACGCGCCTCGACCATCTCCGCAACCCTTTGCGCTAAGATGGCGCTGTGCGGTTCCCCTGAGGCGAAAATAATCAAGGTTTAGCGTTTGGTTGCCGACCCTCTCTCACCCAAAACGCAGAATCTCCCTGAGTCTCTCCGTCCAATAGCGCTTGCACGGCTCCTCGCCCGCCAAATACAGTCGTGGGATCGAAGATATGCTTTGTCAAAGTTTCAGCTTTGACGCCTTCATTGACCGCCTTAGTGACGGCATCCATTCTCTCATGGAATTTTGCCTTCAACTCTCGCAAGGCAATTGGCAGCATCTTTTCGATTTTGGCAAATAGGTCAGCGTGAAAGCTTGTTTGGTTCGAGGCGCAGGCGGGTTTCCAGCGCCCACCACCTGAATCCACTGCGAAGAACATCGTTCTGTGCCATTCATGTTCACTGAGCTTTCGCGCGCGATAAACGTGCGCCATCGCCTGATTGCGAACGTCCAAGATCGCTTGATGATCAGCCCATTCGTCTGGTGTCAGCTTCTTTTGCGAAAGCTGAATAGGCCCGCGCTCTCCCTTGTCGCCGTTGGTCAGCGTGGCCCGCGCGTAAAGCATGACCGCATTCGACAATAGCGCCCGCTCGACCGTCAAAAGCGCCGGGGTTTCTTCTGTGCGGTCCATCATGTCGCGGAGGATATCGACGCAATCGCTGGCCTGTCGAAGGTCGCCAAGGCACGATTGTGCGCGCCAAGCCTGTGTCATTATCGCTCTAAGGCTATTTTTCCCACGGCTTGCGAGTTCTTCAGCGACGGCGGCAAGATCGGTGAAGGGAGGGAATTCGTTGTTCATTCCGACAAGATGAAGCCGCACACATCTGAGGTCAACGGACAATATGAGATGTGGTTAAAAGTGGTCGTCGCTCCCTTGAATAGTTCTTAGGTAGGCGCGCATGGCTATCCTACAGCAATCAAGCTGCAAGGAGATAGTCGTGTTTAACAACCTCATCCATTGTCTGTTTCGGCGCAAGCCGAAGCCGCCTGAGCGCATTTTACCTCCGGTAATCGGCGTGACGTGCTCCCCAAAGCTCCTCCAGTCATAACTGGAGTCCGGGGTTGTCATGGTGCCCGTCGGGGCGGTGTTGCACAACCCGCTTGGCAGCATCGGCGGGCGTCAGCCCGCCAACACCACTATG
>Ga0308159_1001287_pt1 | contig 38291 bp, 34 predicted proteins | sample PhyCR1_FD_201040 | JGI IMG/M metagenome (GOLD analysis project Ga0308159, IMG submission 201040) | Phyllosphere microbial communities from UC Gill Tract Community Farm, Albany, California, United States - DLSLC.R1 | ecosystem: Host-associated > Plants > Phyllosphere > Unclassified | place: USA... | reverse complement strand
AGCGGCAGGTAGGTGTCGAGGGGGTCGGTCGAGGGGGCGTCATCGGCGAGTCGGGCGCGCTCCAGGGTGCGCGGCGCCCCGTCCGCGTCGATCGCGACGGCCGGATAGTGCGCGTCGGTGAGCGCCCAGAACACGACGTCGGCGCCGACGTGCGATTCGAGGGCGTCTCCCGCCCGAGTGAGGGCGACCGAACGCAGCGACTGGTCGACCTCCATCGCCTGCAGAAGGGTCGGATCCGTCGTCGTCACGCGGGTCAGCCGCGTCTCGGGGTCGCTCGCCACCCGGACGCGGCCGTGCTGCGCCGATGTGCGCTCGATGACGTAGGCGAGCGGCTGGGGAAGGCCCGTGAGGGACAGCTCGGTGAGGAACTCCCGCAGGGACTCCGCTGTCTCGCCGCTCGTGATCGCGGCGCCGATCGTCGCGGCGCTGAACCGGTAGCTCGAGGCCTGCGCGCGCGACTCGCGCATCGCCATGCTCCGCAGGCGCACATCGAGATGCGGGGCGAGCGGGCCGGGGGCGATCGCCGTGAGGTCGTTCTGGAGGTACACGCGATCCACCTCGGGAGGGAGCAGATCCCGCAGGGCCGAGACATCCACGTCGTCACCCGCCGCCAGCCCGGCGCTCCAGGGCGGGGTCTCGCCGGCGGCATCGATGAGCCCCCACGCCGAGAACCGCTCGCGCCACGTCGCGGCACGCTCCGGGCCGGCGGGGTCGAAGGGCAGGGCGTCGGCCCACTGCGTGCTCGGGATCCACCCCGCCCCGGGTGTGCGGTACGCCCGCGGCAGCGCGTCGCGCAGGGCCCGCGCGGTGCTCTGCCACCGATCGAGGGTCGGCAGGCGCAGCCACGTCCGGCCGGCCGCGGTGACAAGCCAGGCTCGCCCGGTGCTCCCCAGCAGACCCACGGATGCCGCGATCCCGACGAGCAGATCCGCTTCCTCCGGGGTCTCCACGGCGCCCGCGTCGACGAGCCGTCGACGTTCGGTCGCGCCGAGCGAACCCGAACCGATTCGTCCGAGGGGTGCTTCCAGGGTGAGCAGCAGGACATCGGCCAGGGCGGCGGCCTTCGTGAACGCGGCTTCGGCGGCGGCATCGGAGGCCGCGGCACGGTCGGGGCGGGAGGCCGTGGCATCCGGAAGCCCGTCGGGGAAGGTCTCGTTCACGATCGCCGCGACCGAGGCGTAGACGACGCCGTCGTCGCGGACCAGGGCGCGTGCGACGAGAGGGTCCCGGGTGTCGGCGGCGACGGGGGCGCCGGTCGACGCGGCGGTCACGAGGGCCGTCGCCTCGATCCGGGTCAGCGGGGGGAGGGCGCGGGCGATCGAGGCGGGCTCGAGCAGGGCGTCCGCGGCGTCGAAGGTGTCGCGCCAGGTGGCCGAGGGGGAGACGTCCCGTTGGGAGAAGAGGCGCGCCAGGTCTTCATCGGTCCGTGCGCTCAGCGAGACCGCCAATGCACGTTGATCGGAGGTCTCGGGCACGGTCAACGTCCTTTGTTCGCCCGTGCCCTCCGCACGAAGCTCATGATGAGCACAGCCACGAGGCAGGCGAACGCGACCGGGGGTGCGATGTAGAGGAGAACGCCGATCGTCGGCCAGATGCCGGTGCTCATGTCGGCCTTGGCGCTCGACCCGATGATGATCGCGAAGAAGCTGACGACGGACAGGACGAGCAGCCCGAGCGACATGAATGCCAGGATGCGATCGACGCGGCGGATCGGAACGTCGCCGTCGGGAGTGCGTGTGCTCATCGCGCTCAGCCTACTGCCTGGTGCGCGTGGCGTAGGCTGAAGGGCCGGGATCCGTTCGGGTCCCGTGTTCCGCCGCGCGTCCGCGCACGTCTTTCAGCGAGGTTTCCATGCCCACCGGCAAGGTCAGGTTCTACGACGAAGAGAAGGGCTTCGGCTTCATCGCCACCGATGACGGCCAGGACGTGTTCCTGCACGCCACCGCCCTGCCCGCCGGGAGCCCTGCGCCCAAGGCCGGCACCCGCCTGGAGTTCGGTGTCGCCGATGGAAAGCGCGGCCTTCAGGCTCTGTCCGTGCGCGTCCTCGAAGCGCCCGTGAGCATGGCGAAGCGCTCGCGCAAGCCCGCCGACGACATGGCGATCATCGTCGAGGACCTCGTGAAGCTCCTCGACGGCATCGGCGGTGACCTGCGACGCGGCCGCTACCCGAGCGGTGCTCACGCGAGCAAGATCGCTGCGGTACTGCGCAAGGTCGCCGATGACTTCGAAGCCTGAGCAGCCGGTCGACGAGCGACTGCTCCACGCCCACGATCTCGCCCTGCGCGCGCTGCACGAGATCACCCCGGCCGACACCGTCGGCCCGCCGGCCGACTACCTGATCGAAGACGGCGGCGTCGTCTCGCTGCGGTTCCACACGCGACTGCTCGGCTACCCCGGGTGGTACTGGACGGTGAGCGTGGCCGTCGTCGACGACGCGGAGCCGACCGTCCTCGAGGCGGAGCTCATGCCCGGCGAGGGAGCCCTGCTGGCGCCCGAGTGGGTGCCCTGGGCGACGCGCCTGGCCGACTATCAGGCGGCTCAGGCCGCCGCGGCGGAGAACGACGAGTCCGAGGACGACGAGGATCTCGACGACGATGACGACATCGACGACGACCTGGACGACGCCGACGACGACGATGCCGAAGACGACGACGCGGATGACGAGCCGAAGGCGCGGTTCCACGCGGGCGATCTCGACGGCGTCGACATCGACGAGCTCGACGAGTCGGACGATCCCGAGGCCGACGCGGAGGACGACGAACCCGAGGACGACGCCGATGACGAGGACGAGCACGAACGCGGCTACTGATCCGCACACGAGAAAGGCCGTCCCGCGCGATGCGGGACGGCCTTCGTCGTCTGGTCAGGCGCCGGGAAGGCGCTCGATCGTGTAGTCGATCGCGCCGATGAGACGGCGGACGTCGTCGGGTTCGATCGAGACGAAGGTCGCCACACGCAGCTGGTTGCGGCCCAGCTTGCGGTACGGCTCCGTGTCGACGATGCCGTTGGCGCGCAGGCTCTTCGCGATCGCGGCGGCGTCGATGCTGTCGTCGAAGTCGATCGTGACGACCACGGGGGAGCGGTCGGCCGGGTCGGCGACGAACGGGGTCGCCACCGCACTGGCGTCGGCCCAGTCGTACAGCGCGGACGACGACTCGGCGGTGCGGGCACCGGCCCAGGTCAGGCCGCCGTTGTCGAGGATCCAGCCCAGCTGGTCGTCGAGCAGCAGCAGCGTCGCGAGCGCCGGGGTGTTCAGCGTCTGCTGCAGGCGCGAGTTGTCGAGCGCGTTCTTGAGGCTCAGGAACTCGGGGATGTAGCGGTCGGATGCCGCGATGCGCTCGATCCGCTCGATCGCCGCCGGCGACACGGCGGCGTACCAGAGGCCGCCGTCCGAGCCGAGGTTCTTCTGCGGAGCGAAGTAGTAGACGTCCGCCTGGGTCACGTCGAAGTCGATGCCTCCGGCCGCGCTCGTCGCGTCGATGACCGTCAGGGCACCGGCGTCGCCGTGGACGCGCTCGATCGGCGCGGCCACGCCCGTCGAGGTCTCGTTGTGCGGCCAGGCGTACACGTCGACGCCGTCGACGACCTCGGCGCTCAGACGCGTCCCGGGCTCGGCGCGGCGGACGTCGGGGGCCTGCAGCCACGGGGCCTTGGCGGCGGAGGCGAACTTGCCGCCGAACTCGCCGAAGACGAGGTTCTGGCTGCGGTTCTCGATGAGACCGAAGGCGGCGGCATCCCAGAAGGCGGTCGATCCGCCGTTCCCGAGGATGATCTCGTACCCCTCGGGGAGGCGGAACAGCGCGGCGAGGCGCTCACGCGTGCTCGCGACGAGGTTCTTGACGGGCGCTTGGCGGTGCGAGGTGCCCAGGATGCTCGCGCCACGGGTGACGAGAGACTCGAGCTGCGCTCCGCGCACCTTCGAGGGGCCGCATCCGAAGCGGCCGTCGGCGGGCAGGAGGTCGGTGGGGAGTTCCACGTGCGGCATGGGCTCGATTCTAGGGCGCGGGGATGCGGCATCCGGAGTCTGTGTCGGACGGGGTCGGTAGGCTGTCCTTACCAGCCGCGCGACGCCGAGGACTTCTGAATGACCGATCTGATCGACACCACCGAGATGTACCTGCGCACGATCCTCGAACTCGAGGAAGAGAACATCGTGCCGCTGCGTGCGCGCATCTCCGAGCGCCTCGGGCATTCCGGGCCCACCGTCTCGCAGACCGTGGGGCGCATGGAGCGCGACGGACTCGTCGTCGTCTCGGAGGACCGCCGTCTCGAGCTCACCGGTGACGGCCGGCAGAAGGCCGTCGACGTCATGCGCAAGCACCGTCTGGCCGAGCGTCTGCTCAGCGATGTGATCGGCTTGGACTGGGCCTACGTGCACGACGAGGCCTGCCGCTGGGAGCACGTCATGAGCGAGCAGGTCGAGCGCCGCCTCGTCGAGCTGCTGGGGCACCCCACCGAGTCGCCGTACGGCAACCCGATCCCCGGCCTCGACCAGTTGGGCGACGTCGCGAGCTCGACGTTCGAAGAGGGCGTCGTGGGTCTCGTGCGCAAGCTGAACGACGCCGGCCACCCCATCACGGGCACGGTCCGCCGCCTCGCCGAGCCCGCTCAGGTCGACCCCGAACTGCTGCAGCAGCTGAAGGCGGCCGGGGTCATGCCGGGCGCGCGGGGTGATTACCGCTTCAACGAGGGCTACGTCCTGGTGCAGATGGAGGGCGTCGACGAGGGTCTCGAGCTCCCCGTCGAGGTGGCGTCGCACATCTTCCTCGTCGACGAAGCCTGAGCGTTTCGCCCGATCCCGCGGTTTCCGTGCGAGGTTTCGCCTTTCGGCCGCCCCGGCCGAGCATCTCCTGTACGCGGGGTCCATTGCGTGACTTGTTCGTTATCTTCGGGTAGCCTCTGAGGGTCCACAGGCGAGAAGCCCGCCGTCGGACCCCTCGCGGTTTGCCTCCCCGGCTCGTCGTCCGCAGAGGGTGAAGCCCGCACATCGTGCCCCCAATCGAGTGCTGACGAGCCAGCGTCCTTCGGACGCAGAGGCGCCGGAGGAAACTTGGCTGAACACACCGATCCCGTCGACGACCGCTCAGAGGTCTCCCCGACGGGACCCACCCGAAAGAGTGCGCGCGCAGCGGTCGCCCGACCCGCACGCCGGACCATTCGACCCACCGCTCCCGCGGCGTCCCCGGTTCCCCGGACGGCTCCGCCCGCACGCTCGCTTCCCACGATGCGTCGGGGCGCGAAGCCGCTGCGCAGTGCCGTGATCCTGTCCATGGTGGCGGGACTCGTCGCCACGGTCGCGATCCCGGCCTACGCCGCCACGATGCCCGCGGCGAACACCATGACGCTGGGCGAGATGTCGGCCCCCGACAACCAGTCGATGGTCGTCGCGTCCGACGTCGCCAACGAGACGCTCGACCGCAGCAGCTACTCGGCGACCACCGCCGAAGAGATCCAGAAGAAGAAGGATCAGGAGGCCGCTGCCGCCGCCGCCGCGGAGCGCGCCCGTCAGCTGGCCGCCAACGCCGGCGCGTCGCTGTCGAACATCGACCTGAACATGACCGCTCCCGGTTCGGGAGAGGTGCGCTGGCCCCTGACGAGCTACGTGCTCGGCCGCGGTCTGTGGGACTCCGGGTACCACCAGGGCGTCGACCTGCTCGCTCCCGGCGGGCAGCCGATCTTCGCCGCCGCAGCGGGTGTCGTGAGCACCTCGTCGGAGAGCTTCGGCGGCTACGGCGTGGGCATCGTCATCGAGCACGTCATCAACGGCCAGAAGGTCTCGACCACGTACGGCCACATGACCTACGGCAGCCGTCAGGTGCAGGCGGGCGACACGGTCGCCGCGGGCCAGCTCATCGGCCTGGTCGGTTCGACCGGAAGCTCGACCGCCAACCACCTGCACTTCGAGGTGCACATCAACGGTCAGGTCGTCGACCCGTACGCCTGGCTGCAGCAGAACGCCGGCTGACCCTCAGCCCACGACACGGCGTGTCGGAGACGTCTGTTCTCCGACACGCCGTTTCTTGTTTCCCGATCTCGCGGAGCCGGGTGTGTCGCGCGTGGGTTAGCCTGTCAGCGACGTTGGGAACAACCGGAGGGAAAAGCCGATGGACGCCAGGCCTCGCATCCGCACCATGGATGCGCTCGGGCTGCTCGTTCTTCGGCATCGTATGTTCCGGATGCCGCGGTCTCACCGTGACTCCTGAGGCGCTGTCTGTCTAGACAGCGCCTTTTTTCATACGCCTGCGCACCTTCCTCTCGTCGCGAGTCGAACATCCGAGAAGCCGTCTCGGCCATTCGAGAGGAAACCTCATGCGTACTCTGGTGCTGAATGCGGGCTACGAACCGCTCGCCGTCGTGTCGTTCAAGCGGGCGCTCGTGCTCGTGATGAACGAGAAGGCCACCGTCGTCGAATGCGTCGACGAAGATCCGGTCTGGGCGGCGGGGGGAACCTACGATCGCCCGGCGGTGATCATCCTCACGCGGTACATCCGGGTGCCGGGTGCGCGCCAGGTGCCTGTCACCCGGCGCGGAGTCCTCCGCCGCGACGCGCACCGGTGCGGATACTGCGGCAAGACCGCCTCGACCATCGATCATGTGCTGCCGCGGTCGCGCGGGGGCAAGGACACGTGGGAGAACCTCGTGGCCTGCTGCCTGCGGTGCAACAACGTCAAGGGCGATCGCACGCCGCAGGAGATGTCGTGGGAGCTCCAGATCATCCCGGCACCCCCGCGCGGCTCGTCCTGGACGGTGCGCGGGGTCGACAAGAGCGATCCGCGGTGGGAGCCGTATCTCGCGCTCGCCGCATGATGGCGTTCTCGCGTCGGTGATCGTCCGTTTCCGACGGACGTGGTGTCGGCGGTCGGTGATGGGATGGGGGCATGACACGTGCTCTGATCGTCATCGACATGCAGCGGGGATTCGACGACCTCGCGTTCTGGGGTCCCACGACCAATCCCGCCTGCGAGGCGAACGTCGCTGCTCTCCTGGAACGGTGGGCGGGGGCGGGTGAACCCGTCGTCGTCGTGCGCCACGACTCTCCGAAAGAGGGGTCGCCGTTGCACCCCTCCGCGCCGGGCAACGCGCTCGTGGCCGCGGTGGCGGCGGCGCGGCCCGATGTGGTGGTGTCCAAGAGCGTCAACTCGGCGTTCTACGGCGACCCCGACCTGCAGGCCTGGCTCGAGGAGCGCGGCATCCGGGATCTGGTGATCTGCGGCATTCAGACGAACATGTGCGTGGAGACGACCGCGCGGATGGCGGGGAACCTCGGCTACGACGTGACCGTCGCTCTGGATGCCACGCGCACGTTCGATCTGGCGGGCGAGGTCGCGGGGGTGGGGACGGTGAACCGCACCGCGGCGGAGCTGATGGTCGATACGGCCCTGGTGCTGCAGGAGGGCGGGTTCGCGCGCATCGTGAGGACGGCCGATCTGCTCTGACGGGGGGATCCGGCTCCACGGGGGCAATGTCGGAGGTCGATCGTATCTTCGAACCACAGGGATTGAGAGTGTAGAACACATGTTCTAACCTGTGGGAGTGAGGGCGATCGTGCGAGACCAGGTGCAGGCGGTGCCTGACATCCACGCGCTGCGAGACCGTCTCGAGCGCATGCAGGGCCGGCGGATGGATGCCTCGGTCCTCCCGACTCATCCGGCGTTCACATCTCTGCTCCCCGGTGGGGGGCTGCGCTCGGGCTCGGCCTATGCGCTCGCGCGGTCGGCGTCGCTGCTCCTCGCCCTCATGGCGCGTCCCTCGCAGGACGGCGCCTGGTGCGGAGTGGTCGGCATGCCCGAACTGGGGGCGGAGGCCGCCGAGAAGTACGGACTCGACCTCGATCGTCTCGTCTTCATCCCGGATCCCGGGCCGCGATGGCTGGCGGTCACGGCGACGATCGCAGAGGTGCTGCCCGTCGTCGCGGTCCGCCCTCCGGCGGGGTCGAACGCGGCACGAGGGGGTGCCGAGGCCACCCGGTTGGCCGCGCGTCTGCGTGATCGGGGCACCGTGCTGCTGGTGCAGGGGTCGTGGCCGCAGGCCGAGGCGGTCATCGATGTGGCCGATCCGCGGTGGAGCGGCGTGGGGCAGGGGAGCGGGTACCTGGCCGGTCGCGAGTTGACGGTGTCGGTGAGCAGCCGTCGCTCTCCGAACGCTCGACGGGCGCGCATGCTGCTGCCCGCGGCGGACGGCACGATCGAACTGCTGGGCGCCCCGACCGAACGTCTCGTCCCGCGCACGCACGAGACGTACCGCACCCGGGCGGTGGGCTGATGCAGGCTCCTACGCGCAGCCTCGTGCTGTGGTTCCCCGACTGGCCGATCACGGCCTTCGTCCACGAGGCCTCATCGCCGCCGCGCGACGACGCGCCCGTCGCGGTGTTCGCCCACAACATCGTCGTCGCCTGCTCGGCCGCCGCCCGCGCGCAGGGGGTACGGCGGGGGCAGCGTCGCCGCGACGCCCAGGCGCTCTGTCCCGCGCTCGTGGTGATCGCCGCCGATCCGGTGCGCGACGCACGGGTCTTCGGTCCCGTGGTCGCGCGCATCGAAGACCGTGCGCCGGGGGTGCAGATCGTCCGCCCGGGCCTCTGCGCGCTGCGGGCCCGAGGACCCGCCCGCTACTACGGCGGTGAAGCCGAGGCCGCGCGCACCCTCGTCGACCTCCTCGCCGCCGAGGGCTTCTTCGGGGTGCGCGCGAGCGTCGCCGACGGGGTCTTCACCGCGGGCCATGCGGCCCGTGCCGCGTCTCCCGAGGATCCTGTGCGGGTGGTGCCGCCCGGTGAGGCGGCGCCGTTCCTCGCGCCGCTGTCGGTGGCGGCCCTCGACGACGAAGAGATGGCGAGCCTGCTCGCCCGGCTCGGCGTCCACACCCTCGGAGCCTTCGCCGCGATGCCCGTCGAGCGGGTGCAGGAGAGGTTCGGCCCGCGCGGGGTGCGGCTCCACGCCCTGGCCGGGGGACGCGACTCCCGACCGGTGGAACCGCGTACTCCGCCGCCGGAGCTGCACCGCGACGTGGCGTTCGAGCCTCCGCTCGACCTCGCCGACCAGGTCGCCTTCGGCGTGCGTGTCGCGGCCGAGGAGTTCATCGCCCATCTCGGCGCCCAGAACCTCGTCTGCACGGAGCTTCGTGTGGTCCTGTCGGGCGAGCGCGGCGAACGCAGTGAGCGCGTGTGGCTGCACCCCGGTTCGTTCGACGCGGCAGCGGTCGTCGACCGCGTGCGCTGGCAGCTCGCCGAGGACGGGCAGGGGATCTTCGGCAGCGGGGTGGCGGGGGTGCACATCGAGCCCGAGGCCGTCGACGACGCCGCGCACCACAGCAAGGGCCTCTTCGGCGCCGGTCCCGACGAACGGGTGCATCACGCGCTGTCTCGCGTGCAGGCCATGCTCGGCCACCGCGGGGTGGTCACGCCGACGATCGGCGGGGGCCGGTGGCTCGCCGAGCGCCAGGTGCTCGTGCCGTGGGGGGACCGGGCGGTGACGGCGAAGGATCGTGCCCGCCCCTGGCCGGGGAGCCTGCCGGATCCGCTGCCGGCGACCGTCTACCCCGAACCGCGGGTGGTGGAGGTCACCGATATCGCGGGAGCGCCCGTCACGGTGGGCGAACGCGATGTGCTGAGCGCTCCTCCCGCGGTTCTGGTGACGGGGGAGCAGCGTCGCCGCATCCGCGAGTGGGCGGGCCCCTGGCCCATCAGCGAACGGGGCTGGGATCCGCTCCGTCGACGCCGGGCGCATCGGTTCCAGGTGGTCGATGCGGACGGGGGTGCCTGGCTGTTGGTGGTCGAAGAAGGCGAGTGGCGGGCGGAGGGGCGTTATGACTGAGCCGGATGCCGCGGGCTCGAGCGCACGGATCACCGGGACGGGGGTGCCCTGATGGGCTGGAACAACCCGCCGGTGAAGTGGTCGGAGCTCGAGCGCCTGCTGAGCGACGCGCGGCGTCCGACCGGAGCTCCGCCGAACGGCGACGGGGGCGACAGCCCGGCGTGGTCCCACAAGCGCGGGGCGTACGTCCCCCCGTCGATCGAACGACCGGCCGACGCGGTGCCCTACGCCGAGTTGCACGCGCACTCGTCGTACTCGTTCCTCGACGGCGCCTCCTCGCCGGAGGAACTCGTCGAAGAGGCCGAGCGCCTGGGCCTGCACGCGCTGGCGGTCACGGACCACGACGGGTTCTACGGCATCGTGCGTTTCGCCGAGGCGGCCGAGGCCCGGGCGGTGAAGACCGTGTTCGGGGCGGAGCTCTCGCTCGGGCTTCCCGCGCCCCAGAAGGGGGAGGCCGATCCCGCCGGATCCCACCTGCTCGTGCTCGCCCGCGGAGAAGAGGGATACCACCGTCTCGCCGCGGCGATCACCCACGCGCAGCTCACGGGAGCCGAGAAAGGGCGACCGGTGTACGACCTCGCCGAGCTGTCGGAGCGTTCCGGCGGTCCGGACGATCCGCACTGGGCGGTGCTCACCGGATGCCGGAAGGGGGCCGTGCGACAGGCGTTGGCATCCGAGGGGCCGGCGGCGGCCGCCCGTCAGCTCGACGCGCTCGTCGACCTGTTCGGTACCGAGGCCGTGTTCGTCGAGTTGACGGACCAGGGCAACCCTCTCGACTCGCGTCACAACGACGTCCTCGCCGGGCTCGCCGCCGAACGCGGACTGCCGATCCTCGCGACCAACAACGTGCACTACGCCGTCCCGCAGAAGGAGCTGCTCGCGGCCGCCGTCGCCGCCGTCCGGGCGAACCGCGGTCTCGACGAACTCGACGGATGGCTTCCCGCTCATGCCGGTGCGCATCTGCGCTCGGGAGTCGAGATGGCCGCCCGGTTCGCCCGCTACCCGGGGGCGGTGGCGCGCACCGTCACTCTCGCCGACGAACTGGCCTTCCCCCTGCGGCGGGCCAAGCCCGCGTTGCCGAAGCAGGCCGTGCCCGAGGGGCACACGCCCATGTCGTGGCTGCGACACCTCGTGTGGGAGGCCGTGCCGCGCAAGTATCCCCACCTCTCCGCCGACGATCGCGATCGCATCGAGCGGGAGCTCGGCGTCATCGAGATGAAGGACTTCCCGGGGTACTTCCTCATCGTCTACGGCATCGTCGCCGAGGCCCGGCGCCGCGGCATCCTGTGCCAGGGGCGCGGATCGGCCGCCAACAGCGCGGTCTGCTTCCTGCTCGACATCACCGCGGTCGACTCGATCTTCTACCGGCTGCCGTTCGAGCGCTTCCTGTCGAGCCTGCGCGACGAGGAGCCCGACATCGACGTCGACTTCGACTCGGATCGACGCGAAGAGATCATCCAGTGGGTCTACGAGACCTACGGGCGCGAGCGCGCGGCGCAGGTCGCCAATGTCATCCAGTACCGCCCGAAGAACGCGGTGCGCGATATGGCGCGGGCGCTCGGGCACTCCCCGGGGCAGCAGGATGCGTGGTCGAAGCAGGTCGAACGGTGGGGAGCGACGCTCGAGACCGGGGCCGACCACGACATCCCGGACCAGGTCATCGAGTTCGCGTCCGAGCTGTTGAAGGCGCCCCGGCATCTCGGCATCCATTCCGGGGGCATGGTGCTCACCGATCGTCCGGTGGGCGAGGTCGTGCCGATCGAGCACGCGCGCATGGAGAACCGCACGGTGATCCAGTGGGACAAAGACGATGCCGCGTGGATGGGGCTGGTGAAGTTCGACCTGCTGGGGCTCGGCATGCTCGCGGCGCTGCAGTACTGCTTCGACCTGATCCGGGATGCCACGGGCGAGGTGTGGGAGCTGTCGACGCTGCCGAAAGAGGAGAAGGCCGTGTACGACATGCTGTGCCGGGCCGACTCGATCGGGGTCTTCCAGGTGGAGTCGCGGGCGCAGATGGGACTGCTCCCGCGACTGCAGCCGCGGAAGTTCTACGACCTCGTCGTGCAGATCGCGCTCATCCGTCCGGGACCGATCCAGGGCGGCGCCGTGCACCCGTTCGTCCGGCGCAAGCTCGGGCAGGAGGAGATCACCTACGTCCACCCCAAGCTGAAGCCGGTGCTGGAGCGCACGATGGGCGTGCCGGTGTTCCAGGAGCAGCTCATGCAGATGGCTGTCGCCGTGGGCAACTGCACCGCCGAAGACGCCGATCTGCTGCGGCGGGCGATGGGGTCGAAACGCGGGCTGGAACGGATCGACTCGCTGCGCGAAAAGCTGTACGAGGGCATGGCCGAGAACGGCCTGGTCGGGCAGGTCGCCGACGAGCTGTACGCGAAGATCCAGGCGTTCGCGAACTTCGGGTTCGCCGAGTCGCACTCGCTGTCGTTCGCGCTGCTCGTGTACGCGAGTTCGTGGATCAAGCTGCACTACCCGGCGGCTTTCCTCGCGGGACTGCTCCGGGCGCAGCCGATGGGGTTCTACTCGCCGGCGACGCTGACCGCCGACGCCCGCCGGCACGGGGTGCGCGTGCGCCGGCCCGACCTGCTGCGATCGGGGGTCGAAGCGGGGATGGAACCCCTCGACGAAGCGGGGGAGCACGGCCCCACCGGCCTCGACGCGTGCGCCGAGGCGCATCAGCCGCCGACGGGGGAGTTCGATCGGTCGGCGCCCGACGAGACCGCCGCGCACCGGCGGGACGGGGCCTTCGCGGTGCGGCTGGGGCTCGCGGGGGTCACGGGGATCGGCACGAACGTGGCCGAGCGCATCGTCGCCGAGCGGGAACGGGGCGGGCCGTACCGCGACATGCGTGATCTCGTGCGGCGGACCGGATTGATCACCGCGCAGCTCGAGGCGCTCGCGACCGCGGGGGCGTTCGAGAGCCTCGGCCATTCACGACGGGAGGCGATCTGGCTCTCGGGTTCCGCGGCCCAGGACCGCCCCGAGTTCCTCCCCGATTCCCTCGTGGCGGTGCAGCCGCCGTTGTTCACCGACCCGACGAGCTACGAGCTGCTCGCGTCCGATCTCTGGGCGACGGGGCTCTCCACCGACGACCACCCCCTGACGCACTTCCGCTCGGCGCTCGATGCGCGGGGGGTCCTCACCTCCCGCGAACTGCGGAGCGCCGAGACCGATCGGCGGATCGAGGTGGCGGGGCTTGTCACGCACCGCCAGCGTCCGGCGACGGCATCCGGGATCACCTTCCTCAACCTCGAAGACGAGCACGGGCTCATGAACATCATCTGCTCGGTGGGGGTGTGGAATCGGTACCGTCGCGTCGCTCGCGAATCTCCGGCGCTCATCGTGCGGGGGATGCTCGAGCGCTCGGTCGAGGGGGTGACGAACGTCGTCGCCGACGGGTTCACCGACCTGCGCGTGGGCGTCTCCCACGCGTCGCGGGATTTCCGATGACCGCGAACCCGCTCACTAGACTCGGGGAACTCGCATGAACCGCACGAGGGGACGACCATGACCGATACGCCCACTCCGCCCGACGGCTGGTACCCCGACCCCGCGGGAAGCGGGGGCACGCGCCGCTGGGACGGCACCGCCTGGACGGACGAGGTGCGTCCCGCCGCGGGCGCACGCGAGAGCGCCTCGGACGCTGCTGTGGCGTCGGCCTCGAGCGGGCCCGACGAGACGCCTTCCAACGAGCGGGCGACACGCGCGGACGAGCCCGCGGCGCCGGCTCCCGTCGAGCCGTCTCCGTCGGCGCCGGGCGCCGTTCCGGCTGCCGCCTCGGACGTCGCCGCTCCGGCTGCCGCCTCGGACGTCGCCGCTCCGGCTGCCGCCTCGGACGTCCCCGCTCCGGCTGCTTCCGCTCCGGATTCCCCTGCTCCGGCTGCCGCCGCCGCGGCTCCCTCAGCGGCTCCGGCGCCCGTCGCGCCCGTCGCGCCCGTCGCTCCGGCCGCGGTACCCGCCGGCTCCCCCGCGTACTCCAGCTCGGCGTCGAGCGCACCGGCGTCCTCGTTCGCACCCGGCTACCCGGCGGGTGCCGGTGCCCCCGTGCCGATGGCGACGAAGCGCGACATCCCCACCAACACCGTGTGGGTGTGGCTGATCGTCGCGCTCCCGCTCGTCTCGGTGCTGATGCTCTTCCTGTTCGACTGGAAGTCGCAGCTCGAGCAGTTCCTCTACGCGGCCGTCCTCGCCGAGCAGGGTGGGTACTCGTCCTCGTCCACGATGATGAACTTCTCGCTGAACTCCACACTCTTCAGCATCGGGATGAGTGTGCTCGGCCTCGTCCTCGGCGGCCTCAGCGTGCTCTTCGCCTTCCTCGACTGGCGTCAGCTGCGGGCCCGCGGGATCGTGCAGCCCTTCCACTGGGCGTGGGCGTTCTTCGTGTTCATCGTCACGGCGGGGGTCTACGTGGTCGGCCGCGGGATCGTGCTGCGCCGGCAGACCGGCAAGGGACTCGGCCCGGTCTGGGGCTTCATCGCCGTCACGGTCGTGTCGATCGTCACCGCGAGCCTCTGGGTCATCTTCCTGCTGCGTGACTTCTTCGCCGTCATGGAACAGCTCATGTACACCTACAGCTACTGAGCTGCGCGGCTGACGCCCCCTCGCGGACCCGTCCGCTCGGGGGCGTCGCTGTGCGCGCGGCGTGACCCGAGAACACTCGGGCCGGTCAGCGCACGCGGCTCGCGACGATCGCGTCCAGCAGGGCGTGCGCCGTGTCGTCCTTCGATCCGGATGCCGTCGCCACCACGCCGCCGTCGCGCCCGACGATCATGAGCTCGTTGTCGACCGACTCGAACCCGCGCGTCCACCCCACGGCGTTCGCCGCCAGCAGGTCCACGCCCTTCCGCGCGGCTTTGGCGCGAGCACGCTCGAGGAGATCCTCGTCGTCGCGGACGGTCTCGGCGGCGAAGGCGACGATCGTCTGTCCGTCGCGCCGCGCGGCGACGAGGCCCGCCACGATGTCGCGGTTCTCGACGAGCTCGAGGGTGAGTCCTCCGGGAGCGTCCTGCTTGCGGAGCTTGTGCTCCGACACCGATGCCACGGAGTAGTCGGCGACCGCCGCGGCCATCACGATGACGTCCGCCTCGGGGGCCGTGGCATCCATCGCCCTGCCCAGCTCGTCGGCGGTCGCGACCGCGATGACCTCGACGCGGGGGTCGGGGACGACATCGGCGTCGAGGTGGGCTGCGACGAGCGTGACCCGTGCGCCGCGATCGGCGGCCGCCCGGGCGATTGCGACGCCCTGCCGCCCGCTCGAACGGTTTCCGAGGAAGCGGACGGGGTCGATCGGTTCGCGTGTCCCGCCGGCGCTGACGACCACCGACACTCCCTCGAGGTCGCGTGGACGCTCGACGAGGGCGAGCGCGGCGGCGACGATGTCGTCGGGCTCCGACATGCGACCGGGGCCGGAGTCGCCGCCCGTGAGCGCGCCGTCGGCGGGTCCGACGACGTGGACGCCGCGCGCGCGCAGCACCTGCATGTTGTGGACGGTCGCCGGGTGCCGCCACATCTCGGTGTGCATCGCGGGGGCGACCACCACGGGTGCGGTCGTGGCGAGGAGCGTCGTGCCGAGGAGGTCGGATGCCAGCCCCGCGGTCATCGCGGCGAGGGTGTTCGCCGTGGCGGGAGCGACGATCACGAGGTCGGCCGCCTGCCCGAGGGCGACGTGGCGGACGCGCGCGACGTCGTCGTGGACCGAGGTGGTGACGGGGTTGCGGCTGATGGCCTCCCACGTGGGGGATCCGACGAAGCGGAGGGCGTCGTCGGTGGGGATCACGTGCACCTCGTGACCCGCCTTCACGAGAAGGCGCACCAGCCCGACGGTCTTGTACGCGGCGATTCCTCCGGTGACCCCGACGACGATGAACATCGCCCCAGTCTTCCAGGTGCGGGGGAGCGGCGGAGGTACGGGGGCCGCGAGGTGTGGGGCGCGGGTCGGGGCGGCCGGGGCGTGGGGTGGGTGCGGTGGGGCGGGCGTGGGCACGGCGGGCGGCACAGGTGCCCGCCGTCACCAGAACAGGGGATGCGACGAGAACAGGCCGATGCGGCGCCGTGCGGCCTGTTCTCATGGCATCCCCTGTTCTCAGGGCGCGGGTAGCGTGGGGCGGGTGTGCACCGTCGTCATCGATGTCCCCGCCGCGCCCGGTGACCCCGTGCGCCTCCTCGCGGTCCGCGATGAGGACCGGGACCGCCCGTGGCGCGGGCTCGGACCGTGGTGGCCCGACCGCCCCGGGGTTCTCGGTGTGCGCGACGACCGCGCGGGCGGTGCGTGGCTGACGGTCGATCCCGATCGACGTCGGCTGGCGGTGCTCCTCAATCGCGAAGACCTCTCGACCCGCGCGGACGACGAGGTCGTCAGCCGCGGCGCGATCGCCCTCGATGCGCTGGGTGGCGGCATCCCGGATCATCCTCCGACCCGCGGATTCAACCTCGTCGAGGTGGATGCCAGGGGTGCCCGCCTCGTCGAGTGGGACGGACTCGCGGTGCGGCGCACGCCGCTGAGCCCCGGCACGCACATGGTCGCGCACCACGCGGTGGACGATGCCGGGACCCCGCGCATCGCGCGGTGGCTCGAGGAGTTCCGTCACGCAGGACTCGCCGCCGACTCCGCGTGGTGGGAGCCGTGGATGCGCGTCGTGGAACAGTCGACGCACGATCCCGCGTCGGCGATCCTCCGCCGCGACGCCCACGATGGCCTCGTTCTCGAGTCACTGCTCGTCTGCGCCGTGAGCATCGGCCCGGACGGCGTCGAGATGCGCGAAGCGCGCCTGGCGGAGCCGGGGCACTGGGATGCCGCGCTCCCGTCCCGGCTGCTCACGGGCGACCCGCTGTCGCGGCGGTAGGCTGGTGGCATCCCGCCTCCGTAGCTCAGGGGATAGAGCGCCGCACTCCTAACGCGGGCGTCGCAGGTTCGAATCCTGTCGGGGGCACATCCGTTTTCTCCCGGCACGGCTCTGCCACACTGACACCGTGACCAGCACCCCGCGTCCTCGGCGTCGCACCGCCCTCGGTGTGGGCGGGATCGTCGTCGCGATCCTCGCCCTCTACGTCACCGTGGTCGCGCTGTACGCGAGCGGGAGCGACGTGGTGTCGCGCGGCGGCGACGAGCCGTCGGCCGACGCGGTGTCGCTGATCCTCACTCCGGAGAAGATGGATGCCGCGACGAGCCGCCTCACGGTGTCGCTGCTGCCGAAGCAAGCGGGCGAGGGCGAGTACACGGACGGCATCACCGTGAGCAAGCCGTTCTCCGTGCTGGTGTCGGCTGTCGCGGGATCGACGGCGGTGCAGTACGAGCCGAGCCGCTTGGTCGAGCCGACCGAGGTGTCGTTCGTGATGGACGGAGCGATCGCCGAGTGGCCGTTCGACCGATACCGGGTGACGTCGTTCATGGTCGCGGGTGTGGACGATGAGAAGGCCGAGACGATTCCCCTTCCGACGGCGGTCGACGTGAGCGGGCGTGGTGTGACGGGGTGGGACATCACGATGACCGCGCACGATGCCGGCGACGGGCTGATCGCCGTCGACATCTCCGCGTCGAGGTCGGGCGCCACGGTGGCGTTCGGCATCGTGCTGTTGACGCTCATGGTCATCATCCCGACCCTTGTGCTCATCGTGGCGATCGCGGTGCTGCGGGGACGCCGCAAGGTCGAGGTCACGACCCTCGGATGGATGGGCGCGATGGTGTTCGCCACGATTCCGCTGCGCAACTTCCTGCCCGGCTCGCCGCCGATCGGCTCGTGGATCGACTACCTCATCGTGCTCTGGGTGCTTGCGGCGCTGGTCGCGGGTCTGGTGATCTTCGTGATCGCCTGGTGGCGGCGCGGCCCGGCCTGATTCCGCTTCGGAATTCCTCCGCCGCGCCCGCCCGCACGCCGCGCCGCGAGATCACACGTTCCGCGCGATCTCACATCAGCGGGCACGGTCGGAGTCTGTGGCTTCGACGCGATCGTGTGATTTCGGCGGCGTGGCGCGGCGTGGCGCAGCGCGCCGTTGCCCTCCGCGGCGTCCTCTGACATGATTACTGAACGATCGGTCGGAAAACCTCGCAGTCGAGGTGGACGCGACCCCGCCAGAGCCGGCGGGGGAGAGGATGGCGATGTCGCAGGCGTTTCTCATCGGCGGTGCGCGCACCCCGGTCGGGCGGTACGGCGGGGCTCTGGCATCCGTCCGTCCCGACGATCTCGCGGCCCTCGTGGTCGGCGAGGCCGTGACCCGCGCGGGTGTTCCCGCCGAGGCGATCGACGAGGTGATCCTGGGGGCTGCGAACCAGGCCGGAGAGGACAACCGCAACGTCGCGCGAATGGCCGTGCTGCTCGCGGGACTTCCGGATGTCATCCCCGGACTCACCGTGAACCGCCTGTGCGCCTCGGGCATGAGCGCGATCGCGCTCGCCGCCCAGGCCGTGCGGACGGGAGACGCCGACATCGTGGTGGCCGGCGGAGTGGAGTCGATGACCCGCGCGCCCTGGGTGCAGGCGAAGCCCTCGAAAGCGTGGGCGAAGCCGGGCGACGCCTTCGACACGTCAATCGGCTGGCGCTTCACCAACCCGCGTCTCGCCGCGCGCGACAAGGCGACGTTCACCATGCCCGAGACCGCCGAAGAGGTCGCCCGCGTCGACGCCATCTCGCGCGCCGACGCCGACGCCTTCGCCCTGCGCAGTCACCAGAGGGCGGTGCGGGCGCAGGATGCCGGGCACTTCCGCGACGAGATCGTCGCCGTCGACACCGGTCGCGGCCTCATCGGCACCGACGAAGGGCCGCGACGTGACACCTCGCTTGAAGCGCTCGCCGGGCTCCGACCCGTCGTGAGGGGCGGGGAGGTCGTGACGGCGGGGAACTCCAGTTCGCTTAACGACGGCGCCTCCGCGATCATCGTCGCCAGTGCCGACGCGGTCGAGCGCTACGGACTGCGCCCCCGCGCGCGGATCGTCGCCCACGCCTCCGCCGGTCTCGCGCCCGAGATCATGGGGCTCGGCCCGGTGCCCGCGACCCAGAAGGCTCTCGCGAAGGCCGGGCTGTCGGCATCCGATCTGGGGGCGGTCGAACTCAACGAGGCGTTCGCGTCGCAGTCGCTCGCCTGCATGCGCCGGCTGGGTCTCGACCCCGAGATCGTCAACGCCGACGGCGGGGCGATCGCCCTCGGACACCCGCTGGGGTCGAGCGGCTCTCGGCTTCTCGTGACGCTGCTCGGCCGACTCGAGCGCGAGAATGCGCGCTACGGCCTCGCGACCATGTGCGTCGGCGTCGGGCAGGGCACGGCGATGGTCGTGGAGCGGGTCGATGGCTGAGACGCACACGCCGGCAACCTCGGCTCAGGTCGATGCGCCAGCGGAGGTCCCTGAGCTCGTCGAAGGGACCGGCACCCGCCGGGGTCGGGGGCCGGAGGCTTCGACAGGCTCAGCCACCGGCTCATCGAGCTCGACACCGCGCATCCGCATCGACGACCGCGCCGACCGCGTCGTCGCGACCCTCGACCGCCCGGAGCGCCGCAACGCGATCGACCAGGCGATGATCGACGAACTCCACGCCCTCTGCGCCGAGCTCGAGGAGCGTCCGCGCACGCTCATCCTCACCGGCGCCGGGGGGATCTTCGCCGCCGGAGCCGACATCGCGCAGCTGCGCGAACGCACCGGCGACGACGCGCGCCGCGGGATCAACGCGACAGCGTTCGACCGCATCCGCCACCTGCCGATGCCCGTGATCGCCGCCGTCGACGGCTTCGCGCTCGGCGGGGGAGCCGAACTCGCCTACGCCGCCGACATCCGCATCGGCACCCCGCGCGTGCGGTTCGGCAACCCCGAGCCGGGGCTCGGCATCATCGCCGCGGCCGGAGCGTCGTGGCGGCTGCCCGAGATCGTCGGCCACGCCCGCGCGAGCGAGCTTCTGCTGACGGCGCGGGTGATCGACGCCGACGAGGCCCTCGCGTGGGGACTGCTGTCGAGCGTGCACGAGCCCGACGCGCTGCTGGACGCCGCTCACGCGATCGCCGACCGCATCGCCGCGAACTCCGCGCGCGCGACCATCCTCACCAAGCGCGCCCTGCTCGCGCCCCGCGCGGAGCACCCCGCGATCGACGGTGAACTCCAGGCCGAGCTGTTCGACAGCGCCGACAAGCGCGCCCGCATGACCGCGTTCCTCGAGAGGAAGAAGAAGTGACCCTTCCCGACACCACGTCACTCTCCCGCGCCACCGCCGCGCGCGGCAGCGCTGCCGGGCCCGGAACCGCCGCGCCTGGAACCGCCGCGCCCGGAACCACCGCCGCGCCGGCTCCCTCGACCGCCCGGGTCGCGGCATCCCTCCCCGCCGCGGTCGGCGTGCTCGGCGGGGGCCGCATGGGCGCCGGCATCGCGCACGCGTTCCTGCTCGCCGGAGCGCGCGTGCACGTCGTCGAGCGCGACGCGGCAGCCGCCGACGCCGCTCGCGACCGCGTGGAGACCGCGCTCTCGCGCTCGGCGCAGAAGGGCATCGAGATCCCGGATGCCGACACCTTGACCACCGGTGTCGACGCAGAGGCGTTCGCCGACGCGGGCCTCGTGATCGAGGCCGTCCCCGAGGATCGCGCGCTCAAGGCCGACGCCCTCGCGCGGATCGAGGGGGCTGTGAAGGGCGACGCGGTCGTGGCATCCAACACCTCCTCGATCTCTATCGATGCGCTCGCCGCCGCGCTCCGCCGCCCGCAGCGGTTCCTCGGCCTGCACTTCTTCAACCCCGTCCCGGCATCGGCGCTGGTCGAGGTCGTCACCGGGTCGCGCAGCGAACCGCAGGTCGTCGCCGCGGCGACCGACTGGGTCGAGGCCATCGGCAAGACCGCCGTCGTCGTGCGCGATGCGCCGGGCTTCGCCTCCAGCCGCCTGGGCGTCGCGCTCGGGCTCGAAGCGATCCGGATGCTCGAAGAAGGCGTCGCGAGCGCGCACGACATCGACACGGCGATGGAGCTGGGGTACCGGCATCCGATGGGCCCCCTCCGCACGACCGACATCGTCGGGCTCGATGTGCGCCTGGGCATCGCCGAAGAACTCGAGCGCGCGTTCGGCGCGCGTTTCACCCCGCCCGCGCTGCTGCGAGAGCTCGTCGCCCAGGGGCACCTGGGCCGCAAGACCGGCCGCGGATTCTACGAATGGAGCGAACGATGACGTTTCTGTCGAGCTACGTGAAGGGCGCGTGGTGGACGCCGGACGGCGACCCCGACGCGGCGATCGTGCGGGACGCGTCGACGGGAGAGGAGATCGTGCGCGTCAGCACACGCGGGCTCGACCTCGAGGGTGCCGTTGCCTACGCACGGCGCGAGGGCCGGAAGAGCATCGGTGCCCTCACCTTCCCCCAGCGCGCGATGGTGCTGAAGAACCTCGCGATCGCGCTGAACGACCGCCGCGACGAGCTCTACGCCCTCTCGGAGCGTTCCGGCTCGACCCGCCGCGACTCGCTCAGCGACGTCGACGGCGGCATCGGCGTGCTCTTCACCTTCTCGTCGAAGGCCCGTCGCGAGCTCCCCGCGGGAAAGGTCGTGCTCGACGGACCGATCGAGCCCCTGTCGAAGGACGGCTCGTTCCTCGGCCGGCACGTGTACACGCGCCTGCCCGGTGTCGCGGTGCAGATCAACGCCTTCAACTTCCCGATGTGGGGCGCTCTCGAGAAGTTCGCGCCGGCGTTCCTCGCCGGGCTCCCCACGATCGTGAAGCCCGCCACCCCGACGGCGTACATCGCCGAGGCGTGGGTGCGGATGGTCGTCGAGACCGGGCTGCTGCCCGAGGGAGCCCTGCAGTTGATCAGCGGGAGCGTTCCGGGCCTGTTCGACCTGCTCGACCTCGGCGACACCGTCGGATTCACCGGCAGCGCCTCGACCGCCGAGCGCCTCCGCGCCCAGGCGAAGCCCGGGGTGCGGTTCACGAGCGAGACCGACTCGATCAACGCCTCGATCCTCGGCCCCGACGCGGTACCCGGCACCCCCGAGTTCGACGCCTACGTGAAGCAGCTCCTCGTGGAGCTGACGACCAAGGCGGGGCAGAAGTGCACAGCGATCCGCCGTGCGATCGTGCCGGCGGGAATGACGGATGCCGTGGCCGACGCGCTGCGCGAGAAGATCGCCGAGCGCGTCGTCATCGGCGACCCGCGCGCCGAGGGCGTCACGATGGGCCCGGTCGTCTCGATCGAGCAGCGCGACGAGGTGCGGCGGCAGGTGGCGGCGCTCCAGGCGGCGGGAGGGCGGTTCGTCGTCGGCTCGGCCGAGGCGCCCGAGGGCACGCCCGCGGAGGGGGCGTTCCTCCAGCCGATGCTCCTGGCCTTCGCGGATGCCGCGACCCCGGCCGTCAACGACATCGAGGCGTTCGGGCCGGTCGCGAGCATCGTCGAGTACGCCGACGTCGCCGAGGCCGCGACCATCGTGGGCCGGGGCGGCGGCTCGCTCGTCACGAGCGTCGCCACCCACGACCCCGACGTCGCGACCGAACTGCTCACCCGCATGGGCGCGATGAACGGCCGCGTGCTCTTCCTCGACCGCGACGACGCGCGCACCTCGACCGGCCACGGCGCTCCCGTGCCGCACCTCGTGCACGGCGGGCCCGGTCGGGCGGGTGGCGGCGAGGAGCTCGGCGGCATCCGCTCCGTGCTCCACTCCATGCAGCGCACCGCGATCCAGGGTTCGCCGCGCATGCTGACCGCGCTCACCGGGGTGTGGCATCCGGGAGCCGAGACCGATACCGACGGCATCCACCCCTTCCGCAAACCCCTCTCGGATCTCCGGATCGGGGATGCCGTGGAGTCCATCGAGCGAGAGGTCACTCTCGACGACATCGAGGTGTTCGCGAGATTCACCGGCGACACGTTCTACGCGCACATGGACGAGGAGTCGGCCGCGGCGAACCCGTTCTTCCCGGGACGCGTCGCGCACGGGTACCTGCTCGTGTCGTGGGCGGCGGGGCTCTTCGTCGACCCCGCGCCGGGTCCCGTGCTGGCGAACTCGGGCCTCGAGAACCTCCGCTTCGTCACCCCCGTCTCACCCGGCGACCGCATCCGCGTGTCGCTCACGGCGAAGCAGATCACCCCGCGCGAGACCGACGAGTACGGCGAGGTGCGGTGGGATGCCGTGATCCGCAACCAGGATGCCGAGATCGTCGCGCAGTACGACGTGCTCACGCTCGTGGCGAAGACGTGGGCTCCCGGTCCGCTGTCCGCCGCGGAGTCCGCCGACGCGACCGCCCCGCAGCCGACGGGGGCGCTCGCATGAGCCTGCGGCCGATGATGCAGCGCGATCGCGCGTCGGCGATGCTCGGCATGGTCGTCGAGCACGACGCACCGGGGGAGTCTCGGGTGTCGATGACCGTGCGCGACGACATGCTGAACGGCTTCGCGATCACCCACGGCGGGCTCGTCTTCACCCTCGCCGACACGGCCTTCGCGATCGCGTGCAACGAGGACGAGCGCGTGACGGTCGCCGGCGGCGCCGACATCACGTTCCTGAAGTCCACGACCGCCGGGCAGACGCTCACGGCGACGGCCGAGCGCCGCGCCCGCAGCGGCCGGACGGGCCTGTACGACATCCGCGTGACGGATGAGACGGGCGACCTCGTCGCCGAGGTGCGCGGCCGCAGCATCACGACGGACCGGCGGCCGCGGGTTCCGGTCCCTTCGACAAGCTCAGGGACCTCTGCTGCTGCGCCGGTGGCTGAGCCTGTCGAAGCCCCGGGCCCCCGCCCCGCGCGGGTTCCGGTCCCTTCGACAAGCTCAGGGACCTCTGCTGCTGCGCCGGTGGCTGAGCCTGTCGAAGCCCCGGGCCCCCGCCCCGCGAACGACCCCGAGCGCGACGCCGCGCTCACGACCACGGAGGTGTCCCGATGACCCTGACGACCGCATCGCGCCCGGACTTCCTGGCATCCGTCGATCCCACCGGCATCCCGCTCGACAGGCTCCGCGCCCTCCAGCTCGAGCGGCTGCAGTGGACCGTGCGGCACGCGTACGACAACGTCGCGTTGTACCGCCGCACCTTCGACGAGGCCGGCGTGCACCCCGACGACATCCGCTCGCTCGACGACATCCGCCTGCTGCCGTTCACGACCAAGGCGGACCTCCGTGAAACCTATCCCTTCGGGATGTTCGCGGTGCCGATGGCCGACGTGCGTCGCATCCACGCGTCCTCGGGAACGACGGGACGCCCGACCGTCGTCGGGTACACCGCCGACGACCTCGACCGCTGGGCCGACCTCGTCGCGCGCTCGCTGAGTGCGGCCGGTATCCGCGCGGGCGATCGCGTGCACAACGCCTACGGCTACGGTCTGTTCACCGGGGGACTCGGCGCGCACGCGGGCATCGAGCGGCTCGGGGCGACCGTCATCCCGATGTCGGGCGGACAGACCGCGCGCCAGGCCCAGCTCATCCAGGACTTCGCACCGGATGCCATCCTCTGCACGCCCAGCTACCTCCTGACGATCGCCGACGCGTTGGAGGCCGCGGGTGTCGACCCGCGCTCCACCTCGCTCAAGGTCGCCGTGCTCGGCGCGGAGCCCTGGACCAACGAGATGCGGCGCGAGATCGAGCGCCGCCTCGACCTCGTCGCCGTCGACATCTACGGCCTGAGCGAGGTGATGGGCCCGGGCGTGGCATCCGAGAGCGCCCTGACGAAGGACGGGCCGCACGTCTGGGAGGACCACTTCCTCCCCGAGACGATCGACGGCGAGAGCGGAGAGCCCGTCGCCGACGGCGAGCTCGGCGAGCTGGTCTTCACCTCCCTCACGAAGGAGGCGTTCCCGGTCATCCGCTACCGCACCCGCGACCTCACCCGACTGCGGCCCGGAACGGCGTTCCCCGCGATGCGCCGCATCGAGAAGATCACCGGGCGCAACGACGACATGATCATCCTGCGCGGGGTGAACCTCTTCCCGACGCAGATCGAGGAGATCGTGATGGGCATCGAGACCCTCACGCCCCATTTCGTGCTCGAGCTGCGGCGCGAGGGGCGGATGGATGCCATGACCGTGCGCATCGAGAGGCACCCGGCCCTGGAGCGCGAGGTGTGCGAGGCCGCCGGCGTCGTGCTGCGCCAGCGGATCAAGGTGCTCATCGGCACGAGCGTCGACGTGCGCGTCGAGGAACCCGGTGCCCTGCCGCGCAGCGAGGGCAAGTACAAGCGGGTCTACGACCTGCGCTGAGTCCGCGCCTCGCCCCTGCCCCCCTCCCGTCCCTCGCCCTCCCCCCCTCGCCCTCCCGCCCCTCGCCGCGCGCCCCTCGCCCTCCCGCCTCCCGCCCCTCGCCCCTCCGGTGACTTGCGCCGTGTTGCTGCTCGAGAGGCTGCGCGCCGAGCATTCGGCGCAAGTCACGGGTTGCACGAGGGGAGGGGCGGTGACTTGCGGCGTATTGCCGTCCGGGAGGCGGTGCGCCGGGCATTCGGCGCAAGTCAGCGGGGGGTTGGCGGGCGCGAGGGCGGGGGCGAGCGCGGGCGGGGGCGAGTGGGGCGGGGCGAGCGGGGGTGCGAGATCGCCGTTGCGGGGTGGCCTCTCCGCGGATACACTTTACTGAACGATCGGTCTGTAAAAGGAGTCGACGATGACGATGACCGCACCCCCCGCGGACGCCCTCGATGGCGAGGCGATGTTCGACGCCCTCATCGAGGCCGACGGCCGCATCGAGCCGCGCGATTGGATGCCGGAGGGCTACCGCCGCACGCTGATCCGGCAGATCTCCCAGCACGCGCACTCCGAGATCATCGGCATGCAGCCCGAGGGGGCGTGGATCACCCGTGCGCCGAGCCTCAAGCGCAAGTCGATCCTGCTGGCGAAGGTGCAGGACGAAGCGGGCCACGGCCTCTACCTCTACTCCGCGGCGCAGACCCTCGGCATCACGCGCGACGAGATGACGCAGCAGCTCGTGGACGGGAAGGCGCGGTACTCATCGATCTTCAACTACCCGACCCCCACCTGGGCCGACATGGGCGCGATCGGCTGGCTCGTCGACGGGGCCGCGATCTGCAACCAGGTGCCGCTGTGCCGCGCCTCGTACGGACCTTACGGCCGCGCGATGGTGCGCATCTGCAAAGAGGAGTCGTTCCACCAGCGCCAGGGCTTCGAGATCCTGCTCACCCTCATGCAGGGCACCGCGGAGCAGCGGGAGATGGCTCAGGATGCCGTGAACCGCTGGTACTGGCCGAGCCTGATGATGTTCGGTCCCCCCGACGACGACTCGCCCAACTCGGCGCAGTCGACGGCGTGGAACATCAAGCGCTTCAGCAACGACGTGCTCCGCCAGCGCTTCGTGTCGATGCTCGTCCCCCAGGCGGCCGTGCTGGGCGTGACCCTGCCCGACCCCGAGCTGCGCGTCAACGAGGAGACGGGGGAGTACGACATGGGCGAGATCGACTGGACCGAGTTCCACGAGGTGCTCGCCGGTCGCGGTCCGCTCAACACGATGCGCCGCCAGCACCGTCGCGACGCACACGAAGAGGGCGCCTGGGTGCGCGAGGCCGCCGCGGCCTACGCCGCGAAGAAGAGCGCCGCTCGCACCGAGACGACGGTGGCCGCCTGATGGCCACCCCCGGCGGCAGCCCCGCCGAGACCTGGCCCCTGTGGGAGGTCTTCGTGCGCGCGAACCGCGGCCTCAGCCACGTGCACGTCGGGTCGCTGCACGCGCCCGACGCCGAGCTCGCCGTCCGCAACGCGCGCGACCTCTACACCCGTCGCGGTGAGGGCGTGTCGGTGTGGGTCGTGCCCTCGGATGCCGTGACCACGAGCGATCCGGGCGCGAAGGGCGCGTTCTTCGAGTCGCCCGCGGGTAAGAACTACCGGCACGCGGTGTACTACACCGCCTCCGAGGGGGTGCCGCACCTGTGAGCACCGCGACTGATCAGGGGAACCGGTCCCTTCGACAGACTCAGGGGCCTGGCACGGGCGCAGCGGCGGTGGCTGAGCCTGTCGAAGCCACCGACCCGCACGGCGACGTCTCCCTCGACGCGCGCGAGCTCGCCGCCGAGCTCGCCGGGGGAGAGGATCGCGCCACCGACCCCGACGTCAGCGCCTACGCGATGCGACTGGGTGACGACGCGCTGATCCTCGCGCAGAACCTCTGCGGCTGGGTCGCCCGTGCCCCGGAGCTCGAAGAAGACGTCGCCCTCGGCAACATCGCCCTCGACCTGCTCGGTCACGCCCGCTCGCTGCTGCGCTACGCCGGGTCGTACGACGACCGCAGCGAAGACGACCTCGCGTACTGGCGCGACGAACGCGATTTCCGCAGCGCCTGGCTGTTCGAGCTTCCGAACGGCGACTTCGCCCATACCATCGCCCGGCAGCTGCTGGCCTCCACGTACCTGCGCGAGCTGTACCGCGACCTCGCGGCATCCTCCGATCCCGTGCTCGCCGCCGTCGCCGCGAAGGCCGAGAAAGAGGTCGACTACCACCGCGATCACGCCGTCCAGTGGACCCTCCGCCTCGCCGGGGGCACGGACGAGTCCCGGCGCCGCTTCCTCGTCGCCCTCGACGACACCTGGCCGTATCTCGACGAGGTGTTGCGCGACGAGCCGCTGCACGATCGCCTCGAGGGGATCGCCGTGCGCCCCTCGACGCTCCGGGCGCGCGTCGACGACGTGCTCGCGGCGGTCCTCGCCGAGGAGAGCGTCGAGGTTCCCGGCATCCCCTCCTCGTCCGCAGGTGGGCGTCGTGGCATCCATCACCCGGCCTTCGGTCCGCTGATCGCCGAGATGCAGGTGCTGGCGCGCCGGCACCCGGGAGCGACGTGGTGACCCCGACGCTCGCCCGCGCCCGCGAGGTCGTGGCGGCCGTGGTCGATCCCGAGGTCCCCGTGCTCACGATCGACGACCTCGGGGTGCTCCGCGACGTGCGCGTCGACGGTGACACCGTGACCGTCACGATCACCCCGACCTATTCGGGATGCCCCGCGGTCGACGCGATCCGCGACGACATCGTCCTCGCGCTCACCTCCGCCGGTTTCGGCGACGCCGTGGTCAAGACGACGCTGACCCCCGCCTGGACCACCGACTGGATGAGCGACGCGGGCAAGCGCAAGCTCACCGAGTACGGCATCGCCCCGCCGACCGGTCGCGCTCCCGCGGGTCCCATCCGCGTGACGCTCAGCGTCGCGTGCCCCCGCTGCGGCTCCCTGAACACCCGCGAGGTCTCGCGCTTCGGCTCGACCTCGTGCAAGTCGCACTGGGAGTGCCGCGCGTGCCTCGAACCCTTCGACCACTTCAAGGCCCTCTGATGACGATGACGGATACGGATACGGATGCCGTGGCCGCCGGCCCCGTCGATGCCCCGGCCCCGACTGCCGTGCGCAAGACCCGCGCCCGCTTCCACACGCTGCGCGTCTCCGACGTGCGGCCCCTCACCCCGACCGCGATCGAGGTGACGTTCGCCGTCCCGGACGACATCGCCGACGCGTTCGACTACGCGCCCGGCCAATACGTCGCCCTGCGCGCCACGGTCGACGGGGAGGAGCTCCGCCGCTCCTACTCGCTCTGCCGCCCGCCGGCCCGTGGTGCGATCAGCGTCGGGATCAAGCGCGATCCCGACGGACGCTTCTCGTCGTGGGCGCACGAGGGCCTGCGCCCGGGCGATGCGATCGAGGTGATGAGCCCGCAGGGCACCTTCGTCTCGAAAGCGTCGACCTCCACCGGGCACGTCGTCGCGATTGCCGCGGGTTCCGGCATCACCCCGATCATGGCGCTGGCCGCCGACGTGCTCGAGCGCACCGCCGACAGTCGCATGACGATCGTCTACGCCAACCGCTCCTCGACCGACGTGATGTTCGTCGACGAGCTCGCCGACCTCAAAGACCGCTACCCCTCCCGCCTGACGCTGCACCACGTGCTCTCGCGCGAGCAGCGTGCCGCCCCGGTCTTCTCGGGCCGGCTCGACGAGGAGCGCCTGCGCCTGATCCTGTCGCGGCTCATCGACCCGGCATCCGTCGACGAGTGGTTCCTCTGCGGACCCTTCGCTCTGGTCGAGGTGTGCCGCGAGACGCTCGTCGAGGCCGGGGTGCCTCGAGAGCGCGTGCGCTTCGAGCTGTTCACAGCCGGCGACGGCGACGCCCCCGCCCAGACCGGGGGAGCACGACCGGTGCGCGTGCGCGCGGACGAGCCGGTACGCCGGATCGACTTCACGCTCGACGGTCAGTCGGCATCCGTCGACAGCCCGGTCGCGGCGAACGAGACGATCCTGGCCGCAGCGCTCCGCGTCCGGCCGGACGTTCCCTTCGCCTGCGCCGGGGGAGTGTGCGGCACCTGCCGTGCCCGCGTGATCGAGGGCGCGGTGTCGATGACCGAGAACTACGCGCTGGAGCCCGACGAGATCGCGCGCGGGTACGTCCTCACCTGCCAGTCGCACCCGAGCACCGACGCCGTGCGCGTCGACTACGACGGATAGGGATGCCGTGATCGACTACGCCCACGCCGATGACCTCGCGACCATCACGCTGAACGCGCCCGCGCGGCGCAACGCGCTCGGTCTCGACGATCTGCGCGCGCTCGCCGCCGCCTACGACCGCGCCGAGGCCGACGGCGCTCGTACCGTGCTCCTCCGCGGCGAGGGGCCGTCGTTCTGCGCCGGTCGTGACATCGCGGGAGTGGACCCCATGACCGACGATGTGGCCGGGTATCTCGACGTCGCCCTCGCGCCGTTGCTGCGCCGCATGGCATCCTTCCCCGCTCCGACCTTCGCCGCCGCCCACGGAGCATGCCTCGGCGTCGGGCTGGGACTGCTGATCGCCACCGACGTCGTCTTCGTCGCCGACGACGCCAAGATCGGCTCCCCGTTCGCCGCGCTCGGGGCGACCCTCGACTCCGGCGGCCACGCGCTCTTCGTCGAGCGCCTCGGCACCCACGCCACGCTCGATCTCATCTACACCGGGCGAATGCTCACGGGCGAGGAAGCCGTTCGCGCCGGACTCTTCTCGCGCGTGGTCCCGGCATCCGAGATCCAGGATGCCGTCGCGCTGGCCGCCCGTCGCGCCGCGGCCGGACCCACCGAGGCGTTCCGCGCCAGCAAGCGCATCGTCACGGCCATCCGCGACGAGCGGCTGGGGCTCTGGGAGGCGATGGCGCTGGAGAACCGCGCGCAAGCCGCGCTCTCCCGCACGGACGATTATCGCGAGGGGTTCGCGGCGTTCCAGGCCAAGCGCGCACCGGAGTTCGCGGGCCGCTGACGTCGCCGCGCGCTGCCGGTGTCGCCGTCGGCCCTCTTGCTCCGCTTCCCGCGGTGCGTGTCCTCCTTCTGGTTGCCTCAGCGCGTCTCAGCCGGCATCTTCCGGGACACGCACCGTGCGTGTTCCCGCGCGAGATCGAGCGGCGCGCCGAGTGCTGAGCGCCGCGGCGACCGCTGCTGATTGAATCGCCTCATGTCGATCGACGAAGAAGACGAACTCGCTCAGCTGCGCCGTCGGGCGTACTCGTCCTCGGCCGACATCGCCGCCGATCCCGAAGCCCTGGAACGTCTGATCGAGCTCGAGGCCCGGGCGAGCGCGGCAGAGGAGGAGCCTCGTCCTCCTGTCGTCGAGAGCGAAGACCCCGACGCGGCGATCGACCAGGAGACTCCGGATGCCGCCCCGGAGAGGCCGCGGTTCGTCGTCCCGCGTCCGCGCCGGTCGACGGTGATCCTGCTCGCCGCGGCCGCACTCGTCGCGGCCACCCTGGCCACGGTGCTCGTCGTCGTTCAGCGGACGCAGACCGACCCCCTGCAGGTCGGGGCGACGCAGACTTCGAGGTCCCCAGCTCCTTGACCCTGGGCCTCACCGGTCGGGTCACGGCCTTCGAGGAGTTCGAGGGATTCCGCGTGATCTCCCAGCCGTCGTACAACGACGTCGAGGGCGCCGCGCGCTGCATGACCGTGTGGCAGCCGGCGCTGCTGGATTCCGCGGGCGGAGGGGGATTCTCGTACGGGGGCGAGTTCCTGATGAGCGCGTGCGGGGCCGGCTCCTTTCCCGCCAACACGACGATGCTGCTGCGCGAGAGCACCCCGGAGCGGGCGCAGACGGACCTCCCCGCGGGAACCGCGCTGCAGTTCGTCTACGACGCGGCGAACGAGGAGATCGTGGTGTTCCGCGGCTGACCCGGGAAACGACGATGCCCCGGGTCAGGTCCGGGGCATCGTCGAGACAGGGATCGTCAGGCGGCGGTCGTCACCGCGAACTGAACGGAGCCCTGAGGGTCGATCTGCGCGTCGAGGACACGGTCGTCCAGGACGGCGGCGGCGTCGGTGTCGAGGAACACCCGCGCGCCCGCGTGCTCGACGACGGCGTCCTGCGGCTGCGGGCCGTCGACGACCGACAGCGAGAACTGGGACTCGGGCGAACCCGCGCCCTCGATACGTACCCCGCCCTGGGCGGCGTCGGGGTACTGCGCGGTGATGGTCTTGACGGCGGTCGTGGCCTCTTCGGTGAGCGTCAGCATTCGTGGCTCTCCTTCTTTGTCGACGACAGGAGCCAGCCACGATGCCGAGAATCCGCGCGGCTCTCAAGCCCCGGCATCCATTTCCAGGGGATTCCCACCGGGCGCACAGAGGCCCGGCGCCGGGTCAGGGGAGCAGGCCCGCCCGTCTCGCACGGGCGACGGCGGCGTGCCGCGTCGAGGCGTCGAGCTTGGCCATCGCCGACGCCAGATACGACTTGACGGTGGTCTCGCGCAGGCGGAGGGATGCCGCGATCTCGCCGTTCGTCGATCCGACCGCCGCGCCCGCCAGCACGTCGATCTCGCGACGCGAGAGGTGGATGTCGGCGTCCTCACCGGAGCGGGGCGCATCCCCGGTGAGCGCGGCCAGCCGCGACTCGAGCTCCTCGAGACGTCGGCGGACGTCGTCGTCGCCGACGGTGGCCGCGATGCTGCGCAACTGCGCGTAGCTTTCGCGGATCTCTTCGCGCACCCCGACGCTCAGTCCGTTCTCGCCCGCCGGCATCGTCGAGAGCCGGCGGTCCACCTCTTCGCGCACACGGAGCTCGGTGCCCAGTTCTCCCGCGACGTCGAATGCGGGGCGTGCTTCGAGATCTCCCACCGGCGCCTGGGCCCAGGACCCGCAGTACAGGACCCCTCGCGCGTGACCGCGCACGAGGACCGGCACGGCGAACAGCGTGGCGATCCCCTCGCCCAGGATGGCGCGGTCGTAGTCGTGCGTGATGGAGCGGGCCGTGCGGTAGTCCAGCGTCATGCGCGGGCGTCGCTCGACCAGGGCACGTCCGCCGAGTCCGCGTTCGGCGCGGACGACGAGTCCCTCGATGCTGCGGGTGCGTGCCCCGACGATGGTCGTGACGTGGACGGACCCGTTGTGCTCCAGGCCGCCGAACGCCAGCGGGAAATGGGTGCGGCGCGCGAGTTCGGCGACGGCGTGCGACACGAGCGTCGCGTCGTCGCGGAGAACGGTCGGTGCTCCCAAGAGAACTACCTACTTCCGGGGGTGACGGCTGCGTCGCCGCCTTTCGTAGCGTCGACCCTACCACCGGGAGCGCTTCCACAATCCCGGGTCATCATCCCCCCCCATCGGTGCGATGTTGCACCGGTCCCATGAGGCAAGGAGGCCACATGACGGACAGAAGGATCGACCCCGCCCCCGGGGGCGGCGTCGACTACATCGCGGTCGAGGAGTCCGCACCGTTCCGCGATCTGAAGAGGCGTCAACGCCGCTTCATCTTCCCTCTCGCGGTCGCGTTCCTCGTCTGGTACTTCGTCTACGTGCTGTTGTCGTCGTTCGCTCCGGAGTTCATGGCGCAGCAGGTCTTCGGCGCGGTGACGGTCGGGCTCCTGTTCGGCCTCGGACAGTTCGTGACGACGTTCGCGATCACGATGGGCTACGTCGCGTACGCGAACCGTCGGCTCGACCCCCTCGCCGAGGAGCTGCGTGACGAGCTCGAGCGCACGGAGCGGGGTGCCGCATGAACGAGGTCTTCGGCACGGTCCACGCCGCGGTCCAGACGGTCGAGAACAACCCGGTCCTGAACATCTCGATCTTCGGCGCCTTCGTCGCCGTGACGCTGTTCATCGTCATCCGGGCCAGCCGCAACAGCAAGACCGCGGCCGACTACTATGCCGCGGGCCGCTCGTTCACGGGCCCCCAGAACGGGTTCGCCATCGCGGGCGACTATCTCTCGGCGGCTTCCTTCCTCGGGATCGTCGGCGCGATCGCGATCAACGGATACGACGGCTTCCTCTATTCGATCGGGTTCCTCGTCGCGTGGCTCGTGGCGCTGCTGCTGGTGGCGGAGCTCATGCGCAACACCGGCAAGTTCACGATGGCCGATGTGCTCTCGTTCCGCCTCCGGGAGCGCCCCGTCCGCATGGCCGCGGCGATCACGACGCTGGCGGTGTGCTTCTTCTATCTGCTCGCCCAGATGGCCGGCGCGGGCGGGCTCGTCTCGCTCCTGCTGGGGATCACCGAGCGCCTGGGGCAGTCGATCGTCGTCGCGGTGGTCGGTCTGCTGATGATCGTGTATGTGCTGATCGGCGGTATGAAGGGCACCACCTGGGTGCAGATCGTCAAGGCCTTCCTGCTCATCGGCGGTGCCGTCGTGATGACCATCTGGGTGCTCGCGATCAACGGGTTCAACCTGAACACCCTGCTGGAAGCGGCCGTCGCTGCGTCCCCGAAGGGGGAGGCTGTGCTCGCGCCGGGTCTTCAGTACGGCCAGAACCCGTGGGACTTCATCTCCCTCGCGCTCGCGCTGGTGCTCGGCACCGCGGGTCTGCCGCACGTGCTCATGCGCTTCTATACGGTGCCCACGGCCAAGGAGGCCCGTCGTTCGGTGGTCTGGGCCATCTGGCTCATCGGCCTGTTCTACATCCTCACGCTCGTTCTCGGGTACGGGGCGGGTGCGCTCGTCGGTCCGGAGGCCATCCTCGCGGCACCGGGTGGGGTCAACGCGGCGGCCCCCTTGCTGGCCCTCGCTCTCGGCGGGCCGATCCTGCTCGGGTTCATCTCGGCGGTGGCGTTCGCGACCATCCTCGCGGTGGTCGCGGGGCTGACGATCACCGCGGCCGCATCGTTCGCGCACGACATCTACGCGAGCGTCGTGAAGAAGGGGAACGTCCCGCCGGACGGAGAGGTCAAGGTCGCTCGCCGCACCGTCATCGTGATCGGTGTGCTCGCGATCATCGGCGGCATCGGCGTCCAGGGACAGAACGTGGCGTTCCTCGTCGCGCTCGCCTTCGCCGTCGCGGCGTCGGCGAATCTCCCGACCATCCTCTACTCGCTCTTCTGGCGCCGATTCACCACGCGTGGCGCGGTGTGGAGCATGTACGGGGGTCTCGGTTCGGCTCTGGTGCTGATCTTCCTCTCGCCGGTCTTCTGGGGCACGCCCACCAGCGTGTTCGTGGACACCGGCGTGGCGATCTGGCCGCTGAACAACCCGGGCATCGTGTCGATCCCGCTCGGCTTCGTGCTCGGCTGGCTCGGATCGATCACCTCGCGCCGGGCCGAGGATGCCGGGAAGGCGGCGGAGATGGACGTGCGCTCGCTCACGGGCTTCGGGGCGGAGAAGGCCTCGAACCACTGAGGAATCGCCCTCGGCGCAGGGGCGCTCGGTCTCGTCGGCGACAGCCACGGGCCGGGCGCTCCGCGTCGTGCGGGGTCATCTCCGGCGCCCGCCGAGCCGGGGCGTGCTCCGCGCTCGCACGCGCCCACGCGCTCGCACCCGCCCACGCGCTCACGCGCTCACGCCCCCACGCGCTCACGCGCTCACGCCCCCGCGCGCTCACGCCCCACGCCCCCTCACCCGTGGCGGCGACCTCACCCCGTCCCGCGCAGCCCCTCACCGAGTACCACCTCGTTCTCCAGCGACAGCAGGTACTCCTTGACCTCGGGGTGACCGCCGTACTCGCCGATGGACCCGTCGGCGCGCACGACGCGATGCACGGGAACGACCAGGGAGAACGGGCTCTTCGCGCACGCCGTCCCCACCGCGCGCGCCGCCCCGGGGGCGCCAGCGAGGATCGCGACCTCGCCGTACGACGCCGTCTCCCCGTAGGGGATGTCGATCGTGGCCTGCAGGGCGGCCCGGGTGAACCCCTGTACGAGCCGCCAGTCCAGCGGCACGTCGAAGTGTCGTCGGTCGCCGTCGAAGTACTCGTCGAGCTGTGTCCGCAGGTCTGCGGCGCCCTCGGGATCGGGCTCGGGCATGACCCCGAGCCGCTGCGCGATGTCCGCCCGGGCGAGGTCGATGCCGTCGTGCGCGACGTCGAGCCGTACGAGCGCGTCGTTCACGAACGTGAGGAGGATCGGACCGACCGGGCTGTCGTGTTCGGTGCTGGTGACTGTGTTCATGCGCTCATCCTCGTGCCCGGCGGGACCACCCGTCGGGCTGCGGCCCGGAACAGGGGACGACCCCGCGATTCGGCATCCTGGGGAGGAAGAGCCGATCCGACGGCGTGTCGTCGATTCCCACAAAACCCGCCCCGGCTACGCGCGAACCGCAGGTGCCCGGCTTAGTCTGGCAGGTGTGTGGCGAGCTGAGGATGACACCGTGAGCGGTGGTGACGGAGACGGGTCCTCGTCGACCGTCGATCCGGCCGAGCTGCGACTGTCGGAGCCCGGCATCGTGGTCCGGCACGTCGCCGACCCTGAGCGCGATCGCATCCGTTCCGAGGCTGCGGCCCTCGGCGGCCGATCCACGCTCCTGCGTTTCGATGACGCCCTCGACGCCGGCATCGACATCACCAAGGCGCATCCCGGCTCCCTGCCGCAGTTCATCACCGGACGGGCGACGCTCCTGTCGAACCTCTTCCGCGACGAGGTGGCGCTGCGCACCGCCCGACTCGCCGCCGAGCGCATCACCGCCAAGAACGTCGAGCTCCGCACCGCGCGCGGTCTCGAGCCCGTCCACCTCGCGGTGGGTCTCGCCGCCTGGAAGATCGGGGGAGTGGAGTGGTCGTCGCCCGTCCTCCTCCGCCCCCTGGCGATCCGCCGACACAACGGCGACTTCGAGCTGAAGCTGCACGGCGCCTTCGTGATGAACCCCGAACTGGCTCGCGCGTTCCGCAGCCATCTCGGCATCCACATCGACAGCGCCGCTCTGGCGGGTCTCGCCTACGACCAGGGCGTGTTCAAGCCGCAGCCGGTCATCGACCACATCCGCCGCCTCACCACGCACGTGCCCACCTTCGTGGTGCACCCGCGTCTGGTGATCTCGTCGTTCGCCGACGTGGGCTCCGGCATGGCGCGCGACACCCAGCACCTCGACGACACGCTCCTGAACGCGCTCGCCGGGCACCCCGACGACCGCGCACGCATCACCGTGCGCCGCGAGGACCCCGTCATCGTCAGCCCCGACGAGCGCACACCGGCGTCCGACACCCTGCTCCTCGACGCCGACGCGGAGCAGGAGCGCGTGCTCGCGCGCATCGTCGCCGGGCACTCCCTCGCCGTCCACACGCTGCCCGGCACGGGCGGCACCCAGACCGTGATCAACGCGGTCGGTCAGCTCGTCCACGACGGAAAGCGCGTCCTCGTGGTGAGCGCTCGGCGGTCCACCCTCGACGGCATCCGTCACCGCCTCGCCGGAGTCGGTCTCACGGGGCTCGCCGTCTCCCCGAACCACGTGCGTCGCGACCTCATCCGGGCCATCGGCCGCAACGAGAAGGCCGAACAGCCCAAGGTCGCCGAGATCGACGACGCGCTGCTGCGCCTGCGCACGGTCCTGCGCGACTACCGCTCGGCGGTCACCGAGCCGCATCTGGCGCTGGGCGTCTCTGCCCTCGACGTCCTCCGCGCGCTCACCGCGCTGGCATCCACCTCTCCGCCGCCCTCGACCGCCGCGCGCTTCGACCTCGCGACGATGGAGCGCCTCGCCGGGCGACGGGATGCCGCCGCGCGAGCGCTGGCGATGGCCGCGCGCCTGGGCGAGTTCCGGTTCGGGCCCGACGACTCGCCGTGGTACGGCGTGAGCTTCACCCGCACCGAAGACGCCCGGGCCGCTCACGATCTCGCCGGGAAGCTCCACACGCACGATGTCCCGCGTCTGCTCGAGCGCGGGTACGAGCTCATCGCCCAGACCCGCATGCGTCCGTTCCAGACGGTGTCGGAGCTCGGCGCGTACCTCAAGCTGCTGCAGGGGATCCGCGAGTCGCTCGACCGGTTCAGCCCCAGCGTCTTCGAGCGCCCTCTCGGCGAGCTCATCGACGCGCACTCGCCGCGCCGCGACGCGTCGCCGATGAGCGGACCCAACCGTCGCCGCCTCAAGCGCCTGTCCAAGGAGTACGTGCGCCCCGGCGTTCACGTGACCGACATGTACGACGCGCTGGTGCGGATCCAGCAGCAGCGCACCGAGTGGCAGCGCGTGGTCGAGGCCGGGGTGACGCCGGAGGTCCCCCTGGGGCTCGCCGACGTGCACGTCGGCTGGCAGCGCGTCGACGCCCTGCTCGGCGAGCTCGACCAGATCCTGGGCCGCCAGGGCTCGGAGCGCCTTGCGACCCTGCCCGTCCACGAACTCGTGCGGACCCTCGCGGGGCTCGCCGCCGAGTCCACCTTCTTCGACAACCTCGTCGAGCGCGCGCAGTTGCGTTCGGAGCTCGCCCGCCTGGGACTCGAGCCTCTGCTCGTCGAGCTGTCGGTCCGCCACGTTCCCGAAGAGCGGGTGGGCAACGAGCTCGAGTTCGCGTGGTGGCAGTCGGCTCTGGAGCACCTGCTCCGCACCGACCGCGCCCTCCTCGGAGCCAACACGGCGGTCGTCGACCGCCTCGAGCGCGACTTCCGGCTCGTCGACGAAGCGCACGCCGCCGCCGCGGGCCCGCTGCTGGCCGCGGAGCTGGCGAAGCAGTGGCGCATCGGCATCGTCGATCACCCCGACGAGGCCGCGGCCCTCAAGCGTTCGCTCAAAGACGGGTTGCACACCGCCGCCGAGATCTCGGATGCCGCCCCCACCCTCCTGCGCACGCTCGCGCCCGTCTGGCTCGCTTCGCCCTACGAGGTGCCCGACGTCCCGACCGACCTCGCCTTCGACGTCGTCATCATCGCCGACGCCGCCGCCCTCTGCCTCGCCGAGGCCGCCCCGGCGCTTCGCCGCGCCCGCCAGGTCGTGCTGTTCGGCGACCCCGTGGTCCAGAAGCCCACTCCGTTCCGCCTCAGCGCGTCGATCGCGCCCGTGCCCGACGAGGCCGACGACGTTCCCTTCGACGAGGTCTCGGTCTTCGAGCGCATCGCCGAGCTGCTGCCCGTCGAGACGCTGACCCGCAGCTATCGCGCCGGGGGCGAGGACCTCGCCCAGCTCGTCAACGACGCGTTCTACGGCGGCGAGATCGTCTCCCTCCCGTGGGCCGGCTCGTACCTCGGCCGCGGCAGCCTGAGCGTCGACTACGTCGAGAACGGCGTGGGCGCGCCCCACCCCGTCAGCGGTGCCGTCGAGAGCCCGGATGCCGAGGTCGCCCGCGTCGTGAGCATCGTCGTCGAGCACGCGGTCAACCGCGCCTCCGAGTCGCTCATGGTCGTCACCGCGAGCCGCACCCACGCGGAGCGCGTCCGCGCGTCCGTGGAGGCGGCGCTGGCGGGGCGTTCCGACGTCG
>Ga0308159_1001286_pt1 | contig 38350 bp, 23 predicted proteins | sample PhyCR1_FD_201040 | JGI IMG/M metagenome (GOLD analysis project Ga0308159, IMG submission 201040) | Phyllosphere microbial communities from UC Gill Tract Community Farm, Albany, California, United States - DLSLC.R1 | ecosystem: Host-associated > Plants > Phyllosphere > Unclassified | place: USA... | reverse complement strand
TCTTAGTAATCTGCGGGAAAATGATTTAGACAAGCTGGGTGCCAATCGCTAGAATGTGAACGGTCAACCATAATGCAAAAGTTAGTCCCGCTGATCTAAATGATCACCGCAGATTTTACCGCTCGCTTCTGCGTAAATCTGTTTAATCTGCGGGAAAATGATTTAGACAAGCTGGGTGCCAATCGCTAGAATGTGAACGGTCAACCATAATGCAAAAGTTAGTCCCGCTGATCTAAATGATCACCGCAGATTGTTACCGCTCCCTTCTGCGTAAATCTATTTAATCTGCGGGAAAATTATTTAAGCGAGCAAGGTGCTAATCGCTAAATGTGAACCGCCCTCCATAATGCAAAAGTTGGTCCCCGCAGATCTGAATAATCACCACAGATTTTTACTGCTTGCTTCTGCGTAAATCTTTTCTAATCTGCGGGAAAATTATTTAAACGAACAGGGTGCCAATCGCAGGGATGTGAACCGTCCTCCATAATGCAAAAGTTGGTCCCCGCAGATCTAAATGATTACCGCAGATTTTTATTGCTCGCTTCTGCGTTAATCTTCCTAATCTGCGGGAAAATTATTTAAACGAGCAGGGTGTCCATCGCTAGGATGTGAACCGTCATCCATAATGCAAAAGTTGGTCGCGCAGATCTAAATGATCATCGTAGATTTTTACCGCTCGCTTCTGCGTAAATCTTTTTAATCTGCGGGAAAATTATTTAAACGGGCAGGGTGCCAATCGCTAAAATGTGAACCGTCCTCCATAATGCAAAAGTTGGTCCCCGTAGATCTGAATGATCACTGCAGATTTTTACCATTAGAGGGGGTGCCCGCAGGGCCGGGTGGTTTTTTGAACTTGCTCTTTCTTTTTTCGTGATTGTTAACGATCCCACCAAACTCTGGCGGTCAGTACATCGCCACCTGGAATTCTGCTTACTACATCTTTGTAATTCTGAGGATTATTCAGCACCTCTGTTGAGAGGTAAATCATTCGCCTGGGGATGGTGCCGCTGGTTACATTACCTTTATAATTTACCGGAACCAGTTTCGGATAATCACTTCTCTTCCAGTTTAACCAGGCCTCTATAAAATTAAATGTGGTTCCTGCATTGATCCAATATTGAGTGTTGATAGCAGCCAATGCATTTTCAGTATTTCCTTCGTCAAGCGGATGCTGGTTAACAAATTCGTTAATGGTATTTGCATTTACCGTCGCAGAAAGATCTAATTGTGAAAGCGACTGGATGGCTCCGCTAATACCGTTGGTATAATGAGCTTTCGCGGTTCCTGCCACATTCCATCCCCTCACTTTGGCTTCTGCCAATAAAAACTCGGTTTCTGCATAACTCAGGATGAAAATGGGACCGCCCAGTTTGAGGTAGACAGTAGTGCGGGGCCTGGAGTATTTTCCAAGTGGTGCAAAATCACTTCCACTTCCAGTACCGCCTGGATAATTTGGTGCCTTACTAATATCAGTTACGCCCCCTTGCAGATCGTATCCATTTGGAAGCCCAAGCTGAACGTTTGCATCGGTATTGCCTGCTAAATTTTGATCTGCACTTTTTGCCAGGCCATCATTAGGCACCTCTCCTATTGCACCGAGCCGGGGGTCGTTGGTATTGCGGAGCTGATCAATCAGTGTTTTACTCCACCGTACTTCAAGGTAGTCTGAATAAGTTCTCAATGCCAGCGAACTTCCATTCTGGCTATCGAAAGAAGAAGCATCGGTAATCAATATTGCATTGTCATTGATATTTGCAAAGGTTTTGCCTGCGGCTTTCTCCACCCAGATTTTTGCCTTTGCCGGATCCACTTTAGTTAACCTCATGGCAACTCTCAACATCAGAGAATAACCAAACTTCCTCCACTGATCAATATTACCTTTGTAAAAAAGATCAGCAGTTGGGCCAGGTTTGCTGTTATCCAGTTGTGCTATTGCAGCTTCCAGATCATTAAGCATTTGATTATAGATCACCTCTTGCCGATCATAAACCGGATACTTTATTCCTTCAATCGCTTTTGTGGCTTGCGTGTATGGCACATCTCCGTAGGTATCGGTAATTCGTTGCAGAATCAGCACAAACATGATATCACCAATGGCAATCAAATTTTGGTTCGCGCCTGGGTCTTTCAATCTGGCCAGGCGTTGCATCTCCCGGATATAGGAGGCATCTTTATAACCTTCGTCAAAAATCCGACCCTGATAATCGGTAAAGCTCCCCACATTAATGTACTTATCGCCGTTATTGTAATAGTTATAGGTAGAAGCGAGCAGCTGCGCCATGGTACTTTGGTACAAAAGCTGATAATATCCCAGATTGGCATATTTTAACTGTGCTTGTGAGAGCAAACTGTTCGGATCATAGTTCTCCTCAGTGAGCTTGGTGGGATCTGTATTGATCTCATTTAATTTTGATTTGGAACAGCCATTAATCAAAACGAGAAACAGGATTCCTATTGCACCTATCTTTTTTATGTTCATCGTTTATTTAAATTTAAAATTAAAATTGATTCCGAAAGTACGTGTAGCAGGCAGTGAAGCTCCTTCTATCCCCGCATAGCCGAGCGTCGGCGAAAATTGCGATTCGGGATCTATATTGTCGCTGTATTTAAGCAATGTGAAAATATTTCTTGCCACCAGATCGATATTGATGCTGCTAAAAGGCATCTTTTTCAAAAATTGATTAGTAAAAGAATAGCCAAGACTAGCCTGGCGAAGTTTAATAAAGCTTCCGTTAAGCACAGATAAAGCTGAAATATTAGTGGCCAGCTCAGGGTAGTAGGTATAAGCGGGAACATTTAAAGTATTTCTCTGCCCATTTTCTAATACGCCATCTGCAACAATGCCATTTTCCCGCCCGATAAGGGTGGCCTTGTTGAGGCCTTGAACATAGCTGTAATACGCCGTTGCGGATAAAATTTTGTTACCAAAACGGTAGTCGATCAAAAACGAAAGGTTAAACTGCTTGTAGCTGATGATGTTGGTTAACCCTCCATATAACGTTGGCATGGTGCCGCCCATCGGAATAAAATCTCCACGTTTCGGAATGCCATCAGATCCAATAATGATATTCCCATTAGCATCGCGCAGATAATCATAAGCCATAATTTGCGTAATTGGCTTGCCTACAACCAGCGCTGTGTTTGCGTTTAACGGTCTGTATGCTCCGGTAAGGGTGTAATTACTATTTCCATCGATCGATAACAAAGTGTTTTTTACCTTAGTCATGTTCAAGTTGATTTGCCATTTGCTATTTTTAGCGAGCAGAGGCGTGTAACCGAGCGCCAGTTCAATCCCTCTGTTTCGGGTTTCGCCAAGGTTAACATAGGCAGAGGTAAATCCAGTGGTTACAGATTGCTTCGCATTAATGATTTCGTTATGCGTAACCCTATTGAAATACGTGAAATCAACATTGAAGCGGCTATTGAAAAACTTCAGATCAAGGCCGGCTTCAATCTCGTTTAAGGTAAAAGGCTTCAAATTGTAATTGGGTAGATCGCCTGGAAAGCTTCCTACCGGCGTTCCATTCACGTTGTTATCTACGTTGTAATAAATCTGCGTAGTATAGGGAACAATGGGTTCCCCACTGGTTTTCGCAAAATCTAATCTTAGTTTCCCGAAATCAAGGCCCTTTAATTTAAGCAAGTCTGAAAAGATAAAACTGCCGGATACCCCGGGAACAAAAATGCCCCTGTTGTTGGCTGGCAAGGTTGAATATATATCATAACGACCAGTTACAGAAAGGTTGAGAAAGCGTAAGTAACTCAAATCTGCAGTATAATAAGCCGATTCAGTAACGATCCTCGAAACAAAGATGTTTCTGGTTTTGGTAATTAAATTCTCAGGTACATACAAGTAAGGTGTGATAAATTGAGAACCCTTCAATCGCTCGCTATCACCTTTTCTTTCCCGATAGTTGCCGCCTAAAGAAATGCCTAAAGTCCATTCATTATTCAGATTTTTATTTGCGCTCAGTAAAATATCGCTGTTAAATTCTGATGTTTTACTTTGATCGTATGCATTGATTCCGCCTTGCCTGTTGATGGAAAATGCCGTTCCGGTAGGCAAAATACTCACCACTTTATCTTTGCTAAAATCATAACCTACCCTGCCCTGAAGCGAGATCCAGCTGGCCAATTGATATTTTAATACTGCAGAAGAAATATAGCGGTTTCGATTGGCATAATCGGCTTGCTTATTCATCAAAAAATAAGGATTAGTCTTATACTCGTCTGCATTCCAGCGCCGTTCAAAGCCAGTTTCAGCATCAAAACCCGGTGCCAAAATAGATTGATCAAGACTTGTAGCCAAGGCAGAAATCCCATAATTTGCGTTTAAAGGTCCATCACTTAAATAGCTTTTATTTTTATTATACTCCTCAATGTAGTTACCTGTTAAACTGAGTGATAACTTTTTGGTTAAGGCAAGGTTACCATAGAAATTAAATGTTTTGCGGCTCAGTGAGCCATTTTTCAGAATGGAATTATAATCTAAGTTAGAGACCGAAATCCGGTAATTATTCCTCACATCTCCACCTGTAAGCGAAAGTGTATTGGTAATTGCCGGTGCAGTTCTATAAAAGGTTTTTATATTGTTCTTCACCGGGATATAAGGCCGCAGCGAACCATCAACCTGTGTAGTTAATTTACCATCCATTATTTCTCCCCAACTCAGTAAACCTGTATTGATGGCGCTGGAAAGATCAGCCGGGCGCGTATTTTGAGCACCCTGACCATACAGATATTGATAATCAGTCGAGTTAACCGGAACATCGAAGGCCAGGTTTGCGTTGTATTCTAATTTAGGATCGGCATTTTCTCCCCCGCTTTTCAGGTTAATCAAAATCACACCATTTGCTGCCCTGGCACCGTATAAAGCTGAAGCTGCCGAACCCTTCAAAATGGTAATGGTTTCGATATCATCTGGGTTAATATTACTGATCCCGTCGCCATAATCGGCACCTCCATATTCGTTTGCACTGCCTCTTATGCTGTTATCAATCGGCACGCCGTTAATTACAAACAAAGGTGAAGCAGCAGTCATGCTGGAGACCCCTCTAATTAATACCCGTGCAGCAGACCCCGGACCACCATTTACACCAGTAATGTTTAAACCGGCAACCCTGCCTTGCAAAGCCATAATTAAATTGCTCTCCCGTGCTTTTGCAATAGACGATCCTTTAATCGTGGTTAATGCGTAACCTATTTTCTCATTGTCCTTTTCGATGCCTAAAGCGGTAATCACTACTTCTTTCAATACGCGGCCGCTATCTGCCGTTAATTTCCCAGAGGCGTTCTTCTTAATAACGATTAAATTTTTAGGCAAAAGTGAATACGTATAGCCGCTATTCAGCAACAATTGATCGACCACTTTTATAGCGTCTTTATTTTTAACCTTAATGGATACGTGATGTTTCGGAATTTGGTTCTCACTATATGCAAAGCGATAAACCGTTTGATTTGAAATGAAGGTAATGACCTGCTCAAAATCAGCATCGGTAAAATTGAGCGTAACTTTCGTTTGTGCGCCTGCAAAAAACGGAAAAAATAGTCCGATTAATAATACAATTTTCTGCGCAGCACTCATGTCCACAAATATACGTGGCTAATCTATTGTACTAGCGGAAGATATAGACAATTTTACCCTTTATTGAATAATTGAAGTTTTCTATAAATTTTAAAGCATTTAAAGCCTCGGTAATGCTTTCTGTAGAAAAATGTGCCGTAAATAATATCTGCTTCAAATCGGGATCTTTGAATATTATTTTAACGTTGTAATGTCGCTCAAAAAGTTTGGTTACCTCGCCAAATCGATTGTTTTTAAATATGATTTCACGATTTGTCCAGGCGGTTTCTGTCAAGCCGCCCTGATCAACCTGACTTATGCCTCCTTTACCATCTGCAAGGGTAAACTTATCATTGGGCTGCAGTGTGAATTCCTGGTTCTTATCTTGTTTAAGTGTTACCACCACTTTCCCTCTGATCAATGTTGTTTCCGCGAAACGATCATTTGGATAAATTTTAACATTAAAAGCCGTTCCCAACACCTTAACATCAATTTTTTCTGTATGAACAATGAAAGGATGTTGCGGGTCTTTCTTCACATCAAAGAAGGCTTCCCCAGATAAATAAACGTTTCTATTATCGCCGCTAAATTTTTTTGGATACCGGAACCTGCTCAAGGCATTGATTTTAACAACAGATCCATCTCCAAGCGTAATCGTTTTAACATCTGCTGCTTTAGTTTGTAGCCTTATTAACTGCAAATGATCCGCATCAGGGGAGAAAATCGCCTCTCTTTTATACAATAACAAAGTTGCAGATACCAGCGCAAGCACCGCAGCAATTCTTAGCCAAGGTAGACTTTTGTTTTTCTTAATTGTTAAGGGTTGTACTACAGGAGGCTGAATCTGACTTTTGATTCGCCCAAAAACCAGATCAATATTTTCTTCTTCTTCAGTTTCTGATTCCAGGTAATTTTGGAGCAATTTATACTCTTTATTAAATGCTGCATTATTGGCTAAAATGGTTTCCAGTTCCATAGATTCATCCGCAGAAATTTCTCCGGCCAATTGTTTTCCAAGCAATTCTGTAAATCTTTGATCTGTCATTTTAGTTATGGTCTTCTATTTAGAGGTTCCTTATTTTTAAAAAATTGCCTACAAGTAATGTAAAAAAGATAAAGTAGCCATCAGTATCAATATCGAAATTAAGCTTCCACTCGGGTTTTCACCAGTGTCTGTTTCTGCCAAAGGTCGCAAGATTAAGCGAAGTTTAGCTATTGCTCTGAATAGTTGGGTTTGCACCGTTCTTGGGGAAATATTAAGCAACTCTGCTACTTCTTTGTACTTCATCCCGCCTTCTTTAATGAGCCTGAAAACTTCCCGTGACTGGGGTGCTAAACCTTCTATGGCAAGGTTAAGTTGACGGTGAAGTTCCTTCGTTTCAAGAATATATTGCGGGGTATGCAAGGTCGCCGAAATATCTTCATCTACATCTGCCAAATCGATAAACGTAACTGAAGAATTTTTTTTAAGGTATTTGAGCGACTGATTTTTAACAGAGATAAAAAAATAACTTTCGGGATTTAAAACATGGGTACTTGCCGTTCGGTTTTCCCAGCATTTAACGAATACCTCCGTTACCAGATCTTCGGCAGCTTGCTTATCGCCAACGTAATAAACAGAAAATTTGATCAACCGGCTATATAAAAACCGGTACAGCTGCTCAAAGGCGATCATATCACTTTCGAGACAAATCTTACTCCATAAAAGGGCCAGATCCGGCTTAGCTGCTTTCAAATTGATTAGTTTAATTAATCAAACGTAAAGTAATCAAAAATAATTCAGCCGCCAGGTAGATTTAACAGAAAAATGTGATTTCCGGAACAGTTACTAAAACGTTATTTGGAGTGAATAGAGGCATTTTATTTGCCTGATCTTCCATCGCCAAAAAATAAATTTAAAAATTATGGCTTTTCGTGTAGGCAATTTGTGCAGAACAAATGCTCTTAACTAATGAACCATATGGATGGATTCTGTATGGCGACTAACAATTAACCAAATAATTATTCAAAATTATTCTTAATGAATATGAAAAAATCTTTACAGCTCACTTGTTTACTGCTTTATGCATCAACAGGTTTGTACGCAGCTGCACCTATCAATCATTTTAATCACGCGGTTTCATTCCACTCGGTTTATCAGGATGTGATTAAAGGAACGGTAAAAGATGAAACAGGCACTACGCTTCCCGGTGTAACTGTTACCATAAAAGGCACAAAAACCGGGACGCAAACCAATACCTCCGGCCAGTATAGCATTCCTGCCAAAGCTGGAGATGTGCTGGTATTCTCTTTCATCGGCTATCAAAGCAAAGAAGTAACGGTAGGTACAGAAACTACTGTTGATGTTTCTTTGGGTGGCGATTCTAAAAACCTGGAAACTGTTGTGGTTACGGCATTGGGTGTTAAAAGATCAGAAAAATCTTTAACCTACAATACGCAGCAGGTTTCTGGTGATGAGTTATCGAAGGTAAAAAGTCCTAACTTAATGAATTCTCTGAATGGAAAAGTTGCAGGTTTAACCATTAGCCCGAGCGCATCTGGTGTGGGTGGTTCTGCAAAAGTGATTTTACGCGGTAGCCGTTCGGTGAGTGGAAATAATCAGCCATTATACGTGATTGACGGGGTTCCTATTAGTAACAACGGTAACGCAAACGGACAGCAAAATAGTGTATTTGGTGGTGGCCAGGATGGTGGCGACGGAATCTCTAACTTAAATCCTGATGATATTGCAAGCATCACCGTTTTAGAAGGAGCATCTGCGGCAGCATTATATGGTAGCCAGGCACAGAATGGTGTAATTTTGATTACCACTAAACAAGGTAAATCTGGTAAAACTGAAATTGGTTTTTCTTCGGGTGTAAACATTGATAACATTGCTTACAAACCTAAGTTTCAAAACAGCTATGGTCCGGCTTCTGCTACCACAAGAGATAGCTGGGGAAGTGCAATTAACAATACCACAGATAATTTAAAGGATTTTTTCCAAACTGGAATTAATACTTCTAATGCGATTAATCTTTCTGGTGGATCTGAAATTGCACAAACTTATTTCTCTTATTCAAACACTTATGCAAGTGGTATTCAGCCTGGAAATAAGTTAAACAGGAATAACATCAACCTGCGCGAAACTGCTAAATTTTTAAATAATAAATTAACGGTTGATGCAAGTGTGAACTACATTAACCAAAAAATTAACAATAGCCCTTCTTTAGGTTTATACTTAAATCCATTGGTGGGTTTATATCTTTTTCCAAGAGGCGCTGATATTAATCCTTACAAAGAACAATATTTACTTGCCGGTAATAGCGGTATTGCCCGTCAAAACTGGTTAGGTGGCTCAGCAGATATTAATCAAAACCCTTGGTGGCTAACCAATTTAAACCCGAACACTTCTATCCGGAACCGTTTCTTAATAAGCGGAAGCGTAAAGTATGATGTAGCCAGCTGGTTAAACGTTCAGGTGAGGGGAAATATGGATCGAACAACCGATGATTATGAAAACCACAGGTTCTCTGGTATCAACGGAACCTTTAACTCTACCGAAACAGGTTATTTTGCACAAAGTAACCAGACTTTTGTACAAAAGTATGTAGATGCGATTGCGAACATTACCGTTCCGTTAACGGGATCTGATTTTAAACTGAATGGCTTAATTGGCGGAAGTATCAATGACCAGAAAACTTCAGGTTTATCTCTTGCAGGAAACCTTTCTGCAGTTGATTTCTTTACACCATCGAATACAATTGTAGCGCAGCCAGGTACTTTTACCGGAAATACGTTAACCAATACTACGGCGATTATTCCAAACCATAACCAGCTACAAGCTATTTTTGGTAACGCCAACTTATCTTACAAAGACTGGGCTTTCTTAACCGTTACGGGAAGGAACGATTGGTCTTCCAATTTATCGTACACGCCGAATAACTCTTATTTCTATCCTTCTTTTGGTTTATCTTTCATTGTTTCGCAAATGTTTAAATTGCCAGAAGCAATCAGCTATGCTAAAGTGAGAGGTACTTATGCGGAAGTGGGTAACACGGTGCCGCCTTACTTAACGTTTATTCAGAATACTTTAAAAGCAGATGGTGCATTGTTGTTTAATACAAACAGGGCATTTAGAGAGTTAAAGCCTGAGCGTACCAAATCTTTCGAGCTTGGAACAGATTTGCGTTTTCTGGCTAACCGAATCAATTTTAGCTTTACTTATTACAAAACCAATACCAGAAACCAATACATTCCGGTAATTGCACCACCATCATCGTTGGTATCTACAGGCTATTTAAATGCTGGAAATGTGGAGAACAAAGGGATCCAGTTTATTTTAGGAGCTGATGTGGTTAAAGGTGATGGCCTGAACTGGAATACATCCATTAATGGTTCGGCCAATCGCAATAAAATTATCGATATCGCGTCTGAAGATAGAATTTTCAGCGTAGACTTAACCGGTGGCGGAAATAATTCTTACATCTCAAGGTTAAAAGTTGGTGGTTCTTATGGCGATATTTATGGCTATACGCTACAGCGTGATGCACAAAACCGCATTGTTTTAGCTGGAGACGGAACCAGCGCTTCGCCTTATACACCAGTAAAAAGTTCAGACTTCAATTACATTGGTAACGCAAATCCTAAATTTCAATTGGGTTGGAATAACAGTTTCAGCTACAAAGATTTCAGTTTAAGTTTCTTAGTTGATGGAAAATTTGGTGGTCAGGTTTTATCATTAACCGAAGCACTGATGGACGAGGCTGGCGCATCGGAGGCAACTGGTAACGCCAGAAACCAGGGCGGTGTGAAAATTGATGGTGTGGATACCAGAGGCAATGCCGTTTCGGCGAACATCAACCCCCAGAGTTATTATTCTATTGTAGGTGGCAGATCAGGCGTCTCTGGCGAATATATTTACAGCGCTACAGTAGTTCGATTAAGAGAAGCAGCTTTAGGTTACACCTTCCCGTTAACTGGTAAAACTTTCAAAAGCATGAAATTTTCGGTTACTGGAAGAAACCTGGTTTATTTCTACAAAAAAGCACCGTTTGACCCGGAAATCACCATGTCTACCGGAAATGGTTTATCAGGTATTGATGTATTCAATCAGCCTGCAACCCGCACTTTAGGTTTCAATCTAAATTTATCATTTTAATTCTATTGAAAAACAACATGAAAACTATATATCATAAATCCGCTAATAAAGGGATTAAAGGATTGTCTGCTGTTTTGCTGGCATCTTTAATGGCCCTGAATTTTGGATGTACCAAAGACTTCGAGGAGTATAACACCAACCCAACGGCGCTTTCTCCAGAGCAAACAACAGCCCTTTTAAAATCTGCCATTGGCCCGATTGAGCAGGAAATTTTCCACAACTATCAGATTGCACAAAATTTAAGTGCAGATGCTTTTAGTGGTTACATGATGGCGCCAACACCATTTAACGGCGGGATCAATAACATGAACTATTCACTTAATAACGGATGGAACAGTGCCGGATTTAACGATCAATATAATTTTGTAATGGCTCCAATTTCTAAAATTGGCCAGAGTGAGGTTAAAACAAAATCACCTGAAGCTTGGGGAATTGCCCTTCTTGTTCAGGTAATGGCAATGAGTAGAGTAACAGACAAATTTGGCCCTATTCCATATACTACGGCAGGTTCTTCATTGGTTTCTACACCTTATGAAGATCAAAAAACGGTTTACAATGCCTTTTTTAAGCAGATTGATACCGCAGCAACTAATTTGCAGGCCTATATTGCCGCTAAGCCAGGAATACCAGCTTTTTATGATAAAGGCGATTTAGTTTATCAGGGAGATCCGGTAAGGTGGTTGAAACTTGCAAACTCGCTCCGGTTACGCTTGGCCATGCGCATTGTAAAAGCAGATGCAGCTACGGCAAAACTTCAGGCTGAAAAAGCATTAAGTGCGCCAGGCGGCTTGTTAACTACTGTGAACGATAATGCTGCAGTTGCACAATCCGGAACCAGAGACAACGATTTATGGGTAGTTACCGTATCATATGATGGCGACAACGCCTTGGGTGCGGCTTTACAATCTTATCTTTCTGGCTATAAAGATCCACGCTTACCTGTGTATGCTACGCCGGCAACAGATCCTTTAATTGCTGGTCAGTATGTTGGAATCAGAGCCGGAGCAAATACCTCATTCAATGGTTTGGGAAAACCGGGCTACAGAAATTATTCCAGTATAAATTCGAGTGATAATCTAAAATCGCCTGCCGGACAGAAATCGCCACAGATTTTAATGACAGCTGCAGAAGTTTGGTTTTTAAAAGCCGAAGCAGCACTTCGTGGATGGTCAGGTTCTGGCGATGCACAAACGAATTATGAAACTGGTATTTCTACTTCACTTCAACAGTGGAATGTGAGTGCTGGAAATTATTTAGCTGATGCAACCAGTACACCTAGTGCTTATGTTGACCCGAAGAACCCGGCAAATAATTCAGCAGCGGTGAGTACAATTACTGTGAAATGGGATGCTGCAGCTTCTAATGAGCAAAAGCTGGAAAGAATTATTACACAAAAGTGGTTGGCTATCTTCCCTGATGGACAGGAAGCCTGGTCTGAATACAGACGTACAGGTTACCCTAAATTATTTACGGTAGCTAATAATTTCAGTAATGGAACGATTAATACGCAAACGCAGATCAGAAGATTACCTTATCCATCTACTGAATTTGGAAATGGTAACAGTCAGGAAGTAGTTAAAGCGGTTGGCTTATTAGGCGGCCCTGATAATGGCGGTACAAGACTGTGGTGGGATATTGACAAAGGGAATTTCTAATTCAAATTCTAATTTCTTATAATTTAAAGGTAGGATGACCAAGGTTATCCTACCTTTTTTTTATGTGAGGGAGAAGAGCAAAGAAAAAGGATTAAAGAACAAAGACAAAAAACGAACAACGATCAACGATAATCGATAATCGACTAACGAAAAACGGGCAACGAAAAACGACCAACGACCAACGAAAACCCTACTTAAAATCTGGAATCGGGAAAAGGTAACCACCAAACAAAATATACGACCATAACAAAGTCCAGAAGATATTAAAGATTTGTGCCACAACAAATGTCAATGCTGGTTTGCCTCCTTGTAATTTAACCAACGAGGAAAACTTTGCTTCCATACCGATAGAAATAAAAGCAATGGCAAACCATATCGTGCGCAAACCGTTAAGGGTTGGACCAACACCTTTGGCCGTTGCTGGCGAAAGTAAAAAGGAGAAAACCAAAGAGGCACCAACAAATCCTAAAACGAATTTAGGGAATCGTTCCCATACAATTTTAAGTCCAGGGCTTTTCGTTTTCACAGCAGGAATTTCGCCATTTAAATTTGCAGGCTTTCTGTAAGCCCACCAGATGGCGATAAAAAATGCCGCTACGCCAATAAATACATTCTGTGAAAATTTAGCAATTACGCCGGCTTTTACGGCGATCGGCCCAACCAAATCGCCTGCGGCCGTTACGGTTGCTGTAGTATCTAAAGTGCCACCAAGCCAGGCGCCGCCAATTACTTCCGGTATTTGAAAATACCGCACTGCCCATGGCAAAATCACCATCATTGGGATGGCCATAATCAATACCAGTGTAGTTACATAAGATAGTTTTTTCTTGTCGCCGTTAATTGCGCCTGCAGCCACAATGGCTGCAGATACCCCACAAATAGACACTGCAGATGCCAGGATAATACCGAATTCATCGTCTACTTTCAACTTCCTGCTTAACCACAAAGAAAAAAACCAAACGGCACTCACCACAATCACGGCTTGAATAATCCCCGGTAATCCTGCCTTAATCAGATCGGCAGATAAAATGGTTGTTCCTAAAATAACAAGACCTGTTTTAATGTAAAATTCTGAGCGAACAGCTTCCTTTAGCCATGAGGGAAGTTTGATCAGGTTGCCTAACAAAATACCAATCAGCAAAGCGAAAACCACATATTCTAATCCATAATAAGATACCGTTTTGTTGCCTCCGATAATAAAAGCAATATTGGCGAGTAAGTAAATCAAGGTAAAGCCTGCAGCGAACCGGGCAACATTGCCACCAGATAAAGCAATCGCTATGCTGGCCAGTGCAAGAAAAATTACACCGGTTTCCAGGATGAGGAGCAGATTCCCCGGAGATAAAATTTTACTCACTAATTCCTCACTTCCACTCCATTTGTAGGCTGGCAAAGCAATGGTTGTACCGTTATTGGTTAAAAATAAAACGCTTGCAATAATAATGGAACCTAAAATTACGGCCCACCAGTCTTCTGTTAAAGATTGTAGAAATGTCTTCTTATCTGGTGTAATTCCCGCATCGGTTAATGCAGCACTATTTGCTGTTGCTGTATTCTCTACTGACATAATTTTTTATTGTGAGTTTATTTGATTGCTATTTTAAAAATATCTTTTAATGCCGCCTTAGCAGCGTTATATCCGCACATGCCGTGCACGCCACCACCGGGCGGTGTAGATGATGAACAGATGTACAGACCTTTTGCAGAAGTTTTATAGGGAGACCATTTCAATACCGGACGGGTGAACAATTGTCTGATATCTAAAATTCCTCCATTAATATCTCCACCAATGTAGTTCGGATTATGCGCTTCCATCTGTTCAGTATTCATGGTATTTCTGGCCAGGATAACATCCCTGAAACCAGGTGCAAAACGTTCTACCTGTTGCTCAATAATATTAGTCATATCTTGTGTAGAACCATTCGGCACATGGCAATATGCCCAGCCGGTATGCTTGCCTTCTGGTGCCCGCGAAGAATCGAAAAGGCTCTGTTGAGAAAGCAGTACAAAAGGTTTCTCGGCCTGCCTGCCTTTACTGGTCATCAACTCTCCTTCTGCTATTTCTTCGAAAGTGTTGCCGAGATGAATCGTTCCTGCGGTTCTACAAGCTTCAGCCTTAAACGGAATAGGTTCATCCAGTGCCCAGTCAATTTTAAATACGCCCATTCCATACCGGTAGCGTTCCATCTGCCACTTATAAATATTAGAGAACTTGTGGCCTGCAATTTTCAGCAATTGTTTGGGCGTTACATCAAAAAGAACCGCGTGGGCAGAAGGTAATTCTGATAGATTAGTTACGAAATGGCCTGTTTCAATCTTGCCGCCAATACTACTAAAGTAACTACTCAGTGCATGGGCAATGGAGATAGAACCCCCTTTTGGAATCGGCCAGCCTTTCAAATGGCCTGTCGCCATGAGTACCAGCCCTATCGCCGTAGTACTTAAATTGCTTAACGGTTGAATGGCATGAGCAGCCATCCCGCCAAACAAACCCCGTGCAGCCTGCCCTTTAAAATGATCTACAAAATATGTGGCGCTGGTAAGGGCTTTCAAACCAAAGTTTGCCATAGCCACCGGATGTGATGGTAACCGCAGCGGACCCAGTGTATCTTTATCAATAAGCGGCCAGTCTGAAGTTACAGATCTCATCAGTTTTTCATAAACCTGTTCATCGCGACCTAAGAAACTTGCCGTACGTGTAATGGATTGATCTAAAATTGCGGCTGTACCGTCATCAAAAGGATGTGCTGCGGCAAGTTCCGGATAAATAAATTCCAGCCCATGTGCGGCCAGAGGAAGCGTTTTCAAAAAAGGTGAGCTTACCGCCATTGGATGAATGGCAGAGCAAACATCATGTAAAAAGCCCGGCAATGTAAGTTCTTCTGAGGCCAGGCCTCCACCAATTTTATCTTTCCCTTCGATGATTAAGACTGATAACCCCTGCTGCTGCATTAAAATAGCTGCAGCCAATCCGTTGGGACCAGAACCTACTACAATCGCATCGTAATCACGTTTTTCCAAACTCATCTTCTATTTCGTATAATTTTCCGGTTTAAACAATACGGCGCCATCTTCCCTGATCTTCCAGGCGGTAATCGGATTCATATGGTAGCCACCTATATTCTCACCTCTCGCCTCCACCAATTGTTTCAGTGTAGGCTGTAAATAACCAGTTTCATCTGTTACCCTGCTTAAAATTTCTGTTGAAACGCCATTCCAGTTCCATAAATATCTGAAATAAGTGTGGGCTTTGCTCAATACAGGCTCCTGTAGTTTTGCAATTTCCCAGCTTTTTCCACCATCTGTACTCACTTCCACCTTGCTCACCTTCCCTCTTCCACTCCAGGCCAATCCACGAATTTCAACATAACCTTTGTTAATTTGCTGTGGATAAGATGGGTAAGTGATGATAGAACGCGCGTCCATCTCAAAGCTAAACATTCTAATTTTATCCTTCACGGGATATGTATACCTGGAAGTTTCTTCACGCGTCATATAAGGCTCCTCAGATAATTCAATCCTCCTGAGCCATTTAATGTTCATATTCCCTTCAAATCCGGGTAATAATAGCCTGATCGGATAACCTTGTTCCGGTCTGATGGCTTCTCCGTTTTGGGCGTAAACGATCATCGCATCATCCCAGGCTTTAGCCAGGGGAATGGTTCTGGTCATCACTGCTGCATCAGCACCTTCTGCCAAGAACCATTTTGCTGCTGCATCAATCCCAACTTCATTAAAAATTGTCGATAACAATACACCTGTCCATTCACTCTGGCTTGTTAAACCCAGAATATCCTGAGGTGTCATTTCTTCCTTTCCCGTTCTGAAATTGCCGGCACACTCAATAAAACAGGTGCGTGTAACCGATGGAAAACGCTTTAAATCTGCGAGGGTAAACATCATCGGCCGCTCCACTAATCCATGAATTAACAGTTGATGTTTTGCCGGATCAATATTAGGGATACCAGCGTGATGACGCTCAAAATGAAGATCGGCCGGCGTAATGGTGCCATGTAAATCTTGCAGTGGTGTGCGCGAAGAAATATCTGAAGGTTTCCGGACAGGATTTTCGAAGCCCGATCGCTTACCCAAAGCACTTGGACCCGGACCAGGCATTTTCGTTGGATCATCAGTGATATTTACATCTTTCTCCAGCGCAAACAATTCACCCAAAGGCAGAACCGCAGCAGCCAGAACACCACCTAACAGGCTTCGTCTGCTTATGCCGCCAGCTTTATTTTCAACATTGAGCTTTATTTCCTTTTTCATTATTTAATTTCCGCTCCTCCTTTGCGATCATCCATAATAAAAAGTTTTTTTGCCGGCATTATCACTTTTGAAAGGTTATTCGCATTGAGTACCGCATCAGCACCTATAATTTTATTGGCATTTAAAAGATAAGCACTCAAGCTGTAAACCTCATTATTGGTAAGTGAACCTGGGAGATTGTAGGGCATTGCCCGCCTGATGTAATCAAACAAAGTGGTGGCATACGGCCAGTAATTACCAACAGTTTTTGGTTTGGCTGTAGCCAATGTATCACTTACCAAAGCGCCACCTACTAATTTAACTGCCCCGGTTTGCTTACCATCCCGACCATGACAAACTGCACATTTCGCAGCATAAATCAACTTCCCTTTTTTTACATCGCCCTGTCCTGCCGGTAATCCTTTTCCATCTGGCCTAACATCAATATCCCAGGCAGTAATTTCTGCACCTGTTGCTGATCTGCCGAAACCAAACCTCAAGGGCTTTCTCAAACTGTCTGTTAATGGTTGCGGTTTTTGAGCAGCCACGAAGGAATCATTTACGGAAAGCAGGATCATCGCCAACAGCAAACCGAAAAGGAATAATAATCTTTTGTCCATCTGTTTAATATTTTCCTGCATTCAATGTGCTTTTTGGTAACACATATTTTCTTTCGTAACGATTTAACACAATGTAAACCGAATCTTTAGCTTCATTTAATCCTGTTAGTACCACTTGAGAACCATCTTTAGTATCATAGTGTAGTACCATTCTGTTTCTTTTGGTCACCTTGGGTTTCTCCGCAAATTCTCGGTCACGCCTGGTTGACCACGCCATTGAATCTATCATTTCTTTCTCATTTCCAATATGTGCCCAAGCTGTTTTACTAATCCATTCATCAGATTTTTCTGCCTCGCTTGCCTCACCTGCACCTTTTGCGCCACCACGAAGCGCCATCACATTTTTATCCTGAAGGTAGAGGACCTTATCAATGGTATCGGCATAATAATGAAAAGCGCGCTGTCCGCCGGCCACACCACTAATTTCAAAGGTGCGTTGAATGTCTCGCATCGGACTCCCTCCTCCGTTTGAAGGGTCAATCAATACTGGCCGATTTACCCGGAAAGTGAGTGTTGTCCAGTTTTCAAAGGCTGCCTCCTGCCATCTGGTAGAATCGAGTGGATTATAAGGAATTACTTGTCCGTTGATTTTAAATTCCGTTACCCGATAATTTCCACGTAAGTTTTTCACACCCGCAGTAGCTGGTTGTTTGTATGGATCGTATTTGAAATTGATAACCTCTGTGTAGGTCATTATGCCGAAAAAGATCAAGAAAGTCAATGCTTTTAAACCCATGCGCGTATATTTCCATGCGGGTTTGCTGAGGTCTGGATAAACCCGGAAAGGTACAGTATACCGCTCCAGGATGAGTAAATTGTAAAGCTTCGGGATATCATCTGCCACTAGGAAAAGCCCCAGCACTACGAAATAAAACGCGTAAACATGTACACCGCCATCATAGGCATAGTTTACAAAAGTGATATCGCCCAATGCAGCAATCAGCAAAATTGCGCCAAAAGTCGTCGTTTTTCTAAAGAACAGAAGTGCCCCAGCTAAAATTTCTACAACACCACCAAAAACCTGGTACCAGGGTACCACACCCACCGAGAGCCAATAAATTTTCTGCGCAGTGAAGTCTCCAAAGTTGCTATTCAGCAAGCCAAGAGATGGATAAGGCATTTGCGTAGGAAACAGTTTGGTAAAACCGAAACCTATAATGCCAATGCCAGCACGATAGCGTACCACCACACGAATCCAATAGTAAAGCTCGTAATATGATTTTCGCCTGCGGTCTAATATCGACCAGATGATACCTCCTGCCAGCCCGATCAATAATGCAATTCCCCAGTCGGCATAATCAACCAGAAAACTTTTCTTTGGAGGCATGCCTGTACCATTCTCGTTGCCTCTTTTCAATTTCTTCTTAGCTTTCTTAACCTCTGCATTTCCAGCGGGCGAATCAGTAACATCACGGTTCCGCTGACCGCCAAGAAGTGAAAGAAAGCCCGGCTGAAAACGGGCAATATCATAAAGGTCGCGGTAGTGCGGGCGAGACCAATCCAGTGTGAAAACATTTTTATACCAATTAGGCGAAAAAGGGATGCACATGGCCAGTAAAAAAATGAATAACACTCGGAATCCATTTTTTTTTAGTGCAGACCATGGTTTTAATTTGGCCGGTGTAACACTGGTTACTGTATCCTGATTATTGTTTTTGCTAAGGTCAGACATGGTTTATTAGTTTACTGTTTAGCTTAGATTAAAGTTTTAGTGCTTTCCTGCGGCTCATTTTTAACGGATATTTTTTCTCAATCCGGTTCAAAACCACGTATAAGGAGTCGCCCTTTTCATTGGTACCTTTCAATATAACCGTAGCAGTATCAGGTCGGCTATAGTTGAATTTCAAATGCTCACCTTTATAGTGGAAGTTTTTATTTGCCAATACCAGTGAATGATTTGTGGTATCGAGTTGGTAAGCATAGTAGTGTCTTCCGCCGGTACCGGCCAATTCGTAATTGCGGTCTTGATCATTCGTAAAAATTCTTTCGTAATTTAACGAGTCGATCAACACGGGGCGGTTAGATCGGATACTGATCGTTGCCCATTTCTCAAATACCACATCTTTCCATCTAATGGGATCAGCAGGATTATAAGGCAGCGTTTTATTATTAATTCTAAATTCACTCACATTATATATTCCAGCAGCTGCAGGCAAACCTTTCGTTTTATGAAATTGATAAGGATTATGGCGCAAACCAGAATAGGTTTTAAATCCATAGAAGAAGACAAAAAAGAAAATAATAAATCCTTTTGCCGCGGTACGCATAGGCCTTAAGGTGCCGTTAAAATACGGTTTAAAACCATTTGGCTGTGTGGGGCGCTCCAGCGCGATGAGGTTGTAAATTCTAAGTGCATCGAACCACAAAACAAATAAAGCAAAACTGATGAGGTACAGGGCATAAACGTATTCGCCACCTTCATAAGCTAGGTTTGAGATAAACACGTTGCCGGTAAAAACCAGAATAATAACCGCCCCAACTGTTGCCGTTTTACGAAAGAACAACAGCAAACCAGCCAGAATTTCAACTGCGCCTAAGAATGATTCATAACCAGGAACAATGCCTAAACTCATCGAAAAAAGCTTCCAGTTGGTAAAATCGCCATAATTGGTATTTAGATTACTTATGGAAGGAAAGGGCGCCTGCATGGGGAAAAATTTAATGAAGCCGTAACCAATAATTCCAATAGCCAAACGGTACCTTACCACTACCCTGAGCCAATAATAGAGTTCATTGTAGTTGGCATTTTTATGTTTCGAACGCGACCAAAAGGCCGCCCCGATTAACGCGATCACGGCAACTATAAGCCAGTTAACTAAACTGTCTGTACCTGGGATAAACTTCGCTGATAAACGGGTGAGGTCAAAAATATTTCCATAAGAGATATACAGCCAGTTAAAGCCGAATAAAAGCTTAAAAAGATCGATACTTAATGGAAGGGCCTGAAGTATAAAAAAAATGAAAACGAAGCGAAAGATCAGCTTTTCATTGTCTGTCCATTGGCCTGCAGAAATACTGTGCGTTTGAGTCATTACCTTAATTTTGATTTGACGTTTTCACCTGCTAATTTTTTGCAGTATTGGTTTTCTTTGCCTCAGCAATTACCTTCCTGGCGGCTAGATCATACCGCTGCCCGTTTCTTAAAAAGAAAAAAGGACCGCTTGAAGCCGTAAAATCTTCCCGGCCATCTGCCACATGGTTATTGCTATCATTTATGATATGTGCATAATCGTAAATGGCCACGAAAGATTTCCCCAATACCTGAAGCGTATCTTGCTGCACCAACACTGCAGTAGCCTCATCCAGGCCGATGCCAATCAGTTCAGGAGATTTACGGATAAAGTCTACCAGATCGAACTGTCGGTTTCGCACCAGTAAATGCTGATCAATGGCAGAATTTTTAAGAAAAGCAAGACCCTGGGTATGGTCGCCCACCAAAATGTGCGCACCTCTGGTATCTCCACGCCATAAAAAGGAACCTAAAATAGTTGCACCTGCAGAACTGCCGGCAATTACACCGCCACGGTTAAGTACCTCGATAAAAGCCTGGTGCGTGAGCGTATTGAGGTAAGAATCTGCTATTCGCCATTGCCTGCCACCTTCAAAATAAACGGCAGTCGCTTTTTTTAGCGGAGCGATGAACTTTTCGCTATTTGCTTCTTTAATGTCGCTCGTGTGTAAAAGCGTCACATTTTTAATTCCGGTTTGCCGCTTCACTTCTTCCACCCCTTTCTGATCGAAGGCCGCAGAATCGCCTGTGGCAGTAGTCACCACCACCAGCACTGCCTTCTCTTTCCCACCAGCAAGCTCGGTAAATTTATCCCAGATATCTCGTTGAGCACCCACATTGCCGCCAATAATAATCAGGCTGCCTTGCTCAGGCCCATGCCTGGTAACTGACTTTTTTATTGTAATCGGCGACTGCTGCGCCATGACTGAAATACCAAATGCTGCAAGAGCAAAAACAGTTAACGTTATTTTTTTCATACTCATATTAATAACCTGGATTACGGTTTGCACCTGCAAGTTGTGGATCAACCAATGTTTCATTATAAGGAATTGGAAATAGGTAAAGGTGCTTATCTGGCAGTGCTAAAACCGTTTGTGCCCGATCTGTGCGAACAAGATCGAACCAGCGGTCGCCTTCAAAAGCAAATTCAAGCTGACGCTCATTCTCCAGCGCCAATAAGATTCCTGCCAGTGTGGAGGCTGTGCCTGGGTTGAGACCAGCCCTGATTCTAACAGCATTTAGATCTGCGGTTGCAGCAGTTAAATTACCCTGATAAGCCCTTGCTTCTGAGCGGATCAGGTAAAGTTCAGCAATCCTGATGAGGTAGGCAGGATCCGTTCCTAGCGGATTGCGGTAATATAACCGGCCATACCACAAGTTGCCCGGAGGCGCTGTTCTGGCAATTAATGCATTCCGGTTTCCACCTACAGCTGGGTTGTTTAATTGTGCTACCAAAGCATCGTTTGGCGACCATTCTCTTCTGCCGCCTAAAGCAGGTGGAAGCCACCAGTTGCTGTGGTTATTGGTATTTGATGTGGTATAAGCCAATTCCAGGATAGATTCATTGGTATTTGATGCATTGTTTGCAAAAAAGGCACTATAGGGCGCAACCAACGAGTAGTTGGCATTATCACCGATTACGGATGTAGCAAACTGCTCTGCCAATGCCCAGTTTTTTTGGTATAAATAAAACCTCGCTTTAAGTGCCTGCACGGTACGAAGAGACACCCGGTTTCTATTTACAGCAGTAGGCACCAAAGTTTCTGCTGCGTTTAAATCTTTAAGCACTTGTGCATAAGTATCGGCTAAACCGCTTCGTGGAATGTCAGAATTATCGGAAGAAGTATTGGTTGGTTTCAAAATCAACTGCACTCCGCCCCAACCTCTCGCCAGATCAAAATAAGAAAGTGCGCGCACGAAGTAAGCTTCACCTAAGTATTGATTTCTTAAGGCGGTTGAAAACTGAGGATCGGTTACGCCAGGAACTTTATCTATAATATAGTTGGCTTGCGAAATGGTTCTATAAATCGCCGTCCAGGCAGATTGTACGTAGCCGTTGGTTGCCGATGTTAAATGTTTGGTAATTTCATTCGGATCAGACTGCGAACCAGACCATTGGATATCGCCGGCAGAAAGGTAAGAAAGTGCGGGAAAATTTGAGCCGTAATAACCATTGCTGGATAGCAAATTAAAAAGACCGTTAGCAGCGGTAGTGGCTGAGCCAGCGTTGATAATCGCCTGATCCTGATCTACCTGAAGTTGTGGTTCTACCTCCAAAAACTTTTTGCAGGAAGAAAACAGTACCACGAGGGATATAATGTAAATTACTTTTTTCATAATTGTTGCCATGATTAAAATGTAATGTTTGCGCCGATTTGGAAAGTTCTTGGTACCGGAGGGGTTCCCAGGTCATAACCTAACACCGTTGCAGATGATGACACATTGATTTCCGGGTCTGGCCCTTTGTATTTGGTCCACAAAGCCAGATTTGACCCACTTGCGTAAATTCGAACCGCAGACATTTTAACTTTCTTTGTGATGCTTTTTGGAATATTGTAACCTAGCGTTACATTGCTTAAGCGAATAAATGAACCATCTTCAATGTTCCTGCTCGTTGGGCTGATCGTATAATTCTGGCCATAAGCCGTAAGCCTTGGCATATCGGTAATATCCCCAGGTTGTTGCCAGCGATCCAATTGATATACATCCATCGCCCTGTTGGCGTCGCGGGTTCCGCCACCTTCCAGAAAATAATGGTTGTTATTGTACACTTTGTTGCCGTAAACAAAGTTGAAAAATACCGAAAGATCAAAACCCTTGTAGCTGAAATTATTAGTTAACCCTCCACTAAATTTCGGCAACGCATTTCCTACCGGAACAATGTCATTTGCGTTAATGACTCCATTTTTATCTGCATCTTCATACACTGCATTTCCGGTTTGTGGATCTACATATAATTGATTGTACACAAAGAAAGTATACATCGATAAACCTTCAACCATCCGCTGCGCAGCATAAGCAGCCACCACTGGCGTTGGTAGTTTCTGAATTTTATTGATATTTCTAGAAATGTTGAAATTGGTATTCCATTTGAAAGCATGATCGATATTTACACTGCTTACATTAAATTCGAAACCTTTGTTGCTCATTTCACCGGCGTTGGTTAATATCGATGAAAAACCTTTGCTTGATGCCAGCGGGAGGTTAAGCAGTAAATTGCTGGTGTATTTTTCATACACATCTCCGCTAATGGTTAAACGATCTTTAAACAAACTCAAATCCAGACCAATATTGGTTTGACGGGTACTTTCCCACTTCAAATCAGGGTTGGCCAGTTGAGAGGCGATGGTACCGGGATTGTTTTGGTAGTTCGCACCCGCACCCCATAACCCGCGTGATGCAAAATCGTTGATTCCGTTCTGGTTACCGGTAATGCCTATACTGCCTCTTAGTTTTAAGTCAGAGATTACCGCTACATCTTTTAAGAAATTTTCTTTGTTAATGCGCCAGGAAACCCCGGCCGATGGAAAATATCCCCATTGGTGATTGGTACCGAAACGGGATGAGCCGTCGCCACGAACACTGAAAACGGCATAATATTTACCTGCATAATTGTAATTTAACCGCGTAAAAAATGAGGATAAGGTATATTTCGTTTCAGATGCCGATGACGTTGTGGTTGCCGCAGAAGCGATTTGCTGAAAAGAATCATTTGGAAAATTAGTTCCCTGGGCCAAAACCTGTTTGCTCACAGAACCTTGCAGAGAGTTTCCGATTAGGGCACCAAAACTATGATTACCAAAAGAATGGGTATAATTTAAGGTTTGTTCATTCGTCCAGATGGTGTTATTACTAACGCTGTTTGAACCCAGGTTTCTATTGGCAATTCCTAAATTGGTTAAGCTATTCCAGTATTGGTATTCATCGTAGTGGTTATAATCAACACTCCAGCTCGTTTTAAAAGTCAGGTCTTTAAGAATTTTTACTTCACCATACACATTGCTGATTAAGCGATTACTCGTACTATTCATGTTTGTATTGGCCAGCAACACATCCAGATTATCAAATCCAGCCCACTTTCCAGGTGTTCCATCTGCGTTCACTTCTGGCAAATAGGTTGGGGTATGTAAGGCAGATTGAAGAATGCCACCCTGTGGTCCATCGCCCACCCTCGCATTTGTACGGTAAGTTTGGGTCAAAATATTACTTGTTCCTATAGTAATGAGGTCACCGATTTTCTGATCAAGGTTAATTTTAAAACTGCCTCTTCTAAAATCATTTGTTTTTAAAGTTGCCTCCTGTTTATTCAGCCCACCACCAATATAATAAGTCGTTTTATCATTACCTCCCGAAACAGATACATCATAATTTTGCAAAAATCCGGTCCTGAAAGTTTTACTCAATCTATCATACGTACTTTGTTCCTGAGGCAAACCGCGTGGAGCCGGAGATGCAGTCGGGTTATCTGTTAATGCCCTGAAAGGTTGAAAACGATAGGTGGTCGCCGGATTAGTGCCGTTAGCTGCAGCAATGGCAATGGCATCTGCATTCGAATTTCTATAAAACTCATTTACCAGTTCTGCATGCTGCGGCCCGGTAACCAGCTCCCACAACTTCCGCGCTTTTGCAGTACCTACATAGGCACTCAGACTTACCTTTGGCCCGGTATTGTATTTTCCGCGTTTCGTAGTAATTAAAATCACACCGTTAGCTGCCCTGGCACCATAAATCGCTGTTGCATCAGCATCCTTTAATACGGTTACGCTTTCGATATCATCAGGATTAATGTCTGATAACGGATTATTAGCCTGGCCTTGTGTGGTAATGCGTTGTAACGATCCGCTGTTTACATAAACGCCGTCTATTACATACAGCGGATCATTACTGGCGTTTATAGAAGTAGTTCCCCTAATCCGGATAAACATCCCGTCGCCCGGCACACCAGTTGATGTACTTACCTGTAAACCAGGCGCTTTTCCCTGTAATTGTTCAGCAAATGTGGCAGTGGGTTTGGTTCTTACTTCATCAACAGCAATAGTAGATACCGCGCCTGTTAACGATTTCCTGGTTTGTTTGCCGTAACCAACAACCACAACATCGTTTAGCTGACTGTTGGTTTCTTTTAAGCGAATCCTGATCGGACTCGTTGAAACCACCAGTTCTTTAGTTTCGTAACCAACTGAACTTAAGATTAAGGTATAAGGTAATTTCTGGCCGGTAACGAACACAAATTTACCATCGCCATCTGTTGATACCGAGTGCGTAACACCCTTAATGCGAACCACTACACCCGGTAAAGGTTGTTTGGAAGCGGAATCTATAACCACTCCCTGAAGATTAGAATTGATAAGTGGTGGCGGTTCTACCTGGGCGTGAAGCGTGTTGGAAGCAAACACCAGCAAAAAGGAGAAAATCAGGCTGGCTTTTAGAATATACTTTTTCTTATGGAGAAATATTTCCATATTTAAACTGGTTTTAAGTAAATGATTATTTCATTGAATAAAGCTGAGCGGATATCAGTGCGTGATTGGCGTTACAGAACTGATATTCCAATTAACCGGTGAGGCTTCCTTGCCGGTTTTTTTATAGACTTTCAACACATAGGTTCAGAGATCGGATTGGTTAAGGATTGACGGATATTCATAGTGCGTTCAACTACAATAAAGATTTTTGAATAAATGTGGAATGGGCTGATAGATACGATGGCAAAACTGACACCTTAAGTACTTGATTAAGAATTGTTCCTGTTGTATTCATCGCGATGGCAAACGTAAAAAAAAATAGTTAATCTACCAAATCGGTAGATTAACTATTTTTATATTACTACGTCCTTCTAAATCCTTTTAGATTGTACTAAGCCGAAAAGGTAATATTATATTTTGTGCCCCATTTGCCTGTTAACATACCATTTTTATCTTTGTAACCGTTATCTTTGGAGGAATACAGATATCGATCCGTTTAAACCGTAAAATTTGCATGACAAAAATTATCCATTCCTCCCTTATTTCAGGGCTTTCTCGACTTACATTTTTCAAAAAAGGCCTTCAAAACAGTTTAAAGGAATATATTTTTTAATTCAAAAACGATAATTTTACAAAATGGATATCTCGTTATTTCTTTTTGAACTCTTACAACAACATAAAGAAGTTGGCATTGCCGGCTTAGGTACTTTCCATAAAAAGAAATATCCTGGTAGATACGACAAGGAAAAACAATCTTTTTTGCCTCCCGGCTTCACTTTACAATTTTCGCATGATGTTAGTGAAGAGGAGCTACTCCCTGCCTATATATCAGCGAAGCAAAACATTTCACTAGAAAGCGCTAAAAGTTACATTACCCAATTTGTAGCGCAAACAACGGAAACGCTTGCACAAGAAAATGAGGCAACTTTAACAAACATCGGAAGACTTCATTTTACTGAACATGAGGGATTAAGTTTTGAACCCGCTCAGAACATTACCTATGGATCTGAGTTTTTTGGCCTACCTGCATTGGTTGAAACCAGCGTGGTGGAGGGTGAAATAAATGCCTTGGAAGATGATAAAGAGGAAACTTTTGACGAAATAGCAGAAGCACCTGCTGTTCAAAGTATAAATCCTGAACAAAAAGAGACTAAACACCCTGAGATAGAAAATATTGAGTTAGATGAAGTGAATGATGATTTCAAAAATACCTTGAAACATACTTTACCAGCTGACGAAATTACAGACGCTCCTGCTTTTATAAAGGAGCAGCATGCTGACCATCCTAATCGCTTCGGGCACACACCGGAAGAGGAAGAAGCAGTGAAGGAAATTTCAGATGCAGAAATCCAGTCTACAGACTTAAATGCAAAGGATGGCAGCCGGGAAGAGGATTCAAAAGCCGAAGAACATATAACAGACGCTCCCGCTTTTATAAAAGATCAGCACACAGATCACCCAAATCGATTTGGACATACTCCTGAAGATGAGCAAGCTGTTAAGGAAATTACCGACGCTGAAGCCCTTTCTGCAACTGCTAATGACCAGGATGCTGAGGATAAAAAAGATTTTAAGGCAGAAGAACCTATCATCGAAGCACCTGATTTTATCAAGGACCAACATGCTGAACATCCTAATCGCTTTGGAAACCCACCTACAGCAGCAGATGAAAATCCTTCGACTGATCCTGACAAAAAGGAAGTACCTGCAATTATAACACCAGGTCATATTGAATCGTTTATCCCCCATCAGGAAGACCCAAATCGTTTCCGCTTTGGCTATACACCTGAGAACGAAGCGCCGAAAACCTATATAAACTTAGAAGAGGACGCGAAGGCAGAAGAGCCAGTTATTGAAGCGCCTCAGTTTATTAAGGAGCAACATGCTGAGCACCCGAATCGTTTCGGTCACGATCCTTTTGTAGCTGAAGAAGAAACCCCGCAAGGTATGTCTACCTGGCTAAAAGTAACTATTGTAATTCTGGTCTTGGTCATCATTGCAGCCATTACCTATCTAGTTAAACCGGAACTATTTAATGGTCAACCGGCTCCTGTAGAAACAGCAAGCACGGTGGTAGATTCACCTAAGGTTGCTGTAGATACGCTAAAAGCAAAACAGGATTCGATAGCAAAAACTGATAGTATACTTAAAGTTAATCAGGTAGAGAAAAAAGCAGATACCCTGGTTAAAGCGGTTGAAAAACCAGTAATTAAACCAGTTGCCACTGCACCAAAAGAAACGAAAATTGTACCAAATACCGGTCCTTCTACGTTTGATGTTATTGCAGCGTCTTTCCAGTCAGAGAAAAAAGCATTGGTATTCATTAAGCAAATGGAAAAACTAGGCTACAAGGCAAAAATTGCTAACCTGCCCGGTCGCCTGAAAAAAGTGAGCGTAGCGAGTTTTAAAACACAAAAAGAAGCAGAAGAGCAAAAAGAAATTATCCAGAAAAAACTAAAAGGAAAAGGATTTTTCGTCCAACAAATATTTAACAACACACAACCATAATGATTACTTTATTAATTCAAGACACCACGCAAGCGATTCAAGACACTGCAAATGCGGTTAACCAAGCGTTAACACAACCAGCTCCGGAAGAACTTCATTTCATAGACCTGCTGTTTAAAGGCGGTTGGGTAATGATTCCGTTGGCTTTTTTAGCTTTTCTAGCCTTAGTTATTTTTGTTGAACGTTACCTAACCATTAAAAAGGCCACAAAAGATGAGTCAAATTTAATGGGCCAAATCAGGTCTTACATTCACTCCGGTAATTTAGATGGCGCAATGTCATTATTAAAGAATAACAATTCTCCCCTTTCCCGCATGTTGCAAAAAGGTTTGAAACGTATCGGGCGCCCGATTAAAGATATTGAAGGCGCAATTGAAAACGTAGGTAAATTAGAAGTATCCAAACTCGAAAAAAACATCAGTATCCTTGGTATTGTTGCTGGTATTGCACCGATGCTTGGTTTCGTAGGTACTATTGTTGGGGTAATTACGATTTTCCACCAGGTATCTATAAAAGGAGCTATTGAGATCGGTACGATTTCAGGTGGTTTATATACTAAAATGATTACATCAGCTTCTGGTTTAATTATCGGGATTATCGCCTATGTATTGTATCACATCCTTAACATTATGGTTGAAAAAATCATTTTAAAAATGGAAACCGATGCAATTGATTTTATTGATTTATTAGAAGAACCGAGCAAATAATGAATTTACGCAAAAGAACAAAAGGAAGTGTAGAAGTACATACATCAGCACTGAACGACATTATGTTCTTTCTGATGTTGTTTTTCTTATTGGCCTCTGCTGTAGTAAATCCTCAGGTGGTTAAATTGTTGTTGCCGCAATCCAGCAGCGGTCAGCAATCAACAGCAAAGAAAGCCGTAACCGTAAGCATAGACGATAAATTTAATTACTTCGTTGATAAAAAGCCAGTACCTGCAGAAGGTTTACAACCCGCAATTGAAGTCTATCAAAAAGCGGCGCCAGATATGACTATCGTTTTATACGTTGCCAAAAATGTTCCTGCAGAAAATATTATGGTTGCCTATGATGTGGCAAACAAATTGAAATTGAAACTCGTTTTAGCTGTAGAGCCTAAAAAATAATGAATACTACAGAAGAAAATAATTATCCAAAAGCCATTGCCATTTCCAGCGGAATCATGGCTGTTTTGCTTGCGATTAGTTTCTTAATCGTAATTAATTCTTTTGAGCCGCCTGAAGAAATCGGGATGGGCGGTATGGTGGTTAATTACGGTACTGCTGAAACCGGTATGGGCGACGATTATACGAGTATTGAAGAGCCCTCCGCAGATCCGAATGCCAATAATAAGGCGCCAGATAAAGTAGTGCCAGAGGAAAAAGTAACGGAAAATACTACTGTAGAAACTGGTGAAAAGGAAATTCAGACACAAAGTACCGAAGAGGCAATTGCCGTAAATACAAAGCCAACTAAAACAAAAGCTGCTACCCCAACTACAGCAACTGAAGATAAACCTTCGAAACCCGTAGTAAATCAAAATGCACTCTATAAAGGCAAAAAAAGTACCGGTCAGGGTGGCGGAGATGGAACTGGAAACACACCAGGTAATCAAGGTTCTGTTAACGGCGATCCTTTAGCCAATAATTATGGTGCGGGTGGATCGGGATTTGGAAATACACCACTACCGTTGAGGCGCTTTGCAAACTTACAAAAACCTACCGATGATGGCCAAAAAACTGGCCGCATTGTGATCAGGGTATATTTTAACCGAAACGGGAAAATCGTAAAAGCAACTCAAAGTCTTAAAGGATCTACTACTACAGATACTGAATTAGTGAACAAATGTATTCAGGCGGTTTTAAATTCTTCTATTATTAAAGCAGAAGAAGGTGGAGATAATCAAACCGGATTGGTTACTTTTAATTTTGGGGTGAACTAAATCAATCCTTTCCAACAAGACTCAGTTATTAAAAAGCGCGGCACGTACCGTGCTTTTTGTCTTTAGCAAGGTTTTTCATGACAGATTAAGAAATTTAAATCATCATCAAGCTGGAATCATAATAGTCAAAATTTCAATTCTACATTAAACCACCTTGATGTATATTTGCGCCATGAACTACCAGCAAACACTTGAATTTCTCTATAGTAAACTCCCAATGTTTACCCGTGTCGGTGCTTCAGCCTTTAAAAAAGATTTAACCAATACCATTTTATTGTGCAAAGCGATTGATAATCCACAAGAAAAATTTGAGAGTATTCATGTAGCCGGCACCAATGGCAAGGGTTCTACATCTCATATGCTGGCTGCTGTTTTACAGGCACAGGGATATAAAACCGGCTTATACACCTCACCACATCTTAAAGATTTTCGCGAACGGATCCGGATTAATGGCATAATGATGCCGGAGCAAGAAGTTGTTAATTTTGTGGCTGAACAGCGGGCACTTATGGAGGAGATTCAACCGTCATTTTTTGAAGTAACTGTTGCCATGGCTTTCTATCATTTTGCCAAAAACGAGGTTGATATTGCTATTATTGAAGTAGGTCTGGGTGGCCGTTTGGATTCCACAAACATTATTAATCCATTAATTTCTGTGATCACCAATATCAGCATGGACCACATGAATATGCTTGGAAATACTATTGAGGAAATTGCCGGAGAGAAAGCAGGAATTATTAAAACGAATACACCTATTATCATTGGTGAAACACAAGAGAAGTCGTCAGCTGTTTTCCTTTCCAAAGCAACAGAAATGCGGGCACCCATCGTATTCGCCGATCAGCATTTAAAAGCGGTAGATTTCCAGCTGGAAAATAATATCATTTCATTTTCCGTATTTCAAAACGATCAAATTAAATATAAAAACCTGCATAGCGATCTCACAGGTGTATATCAACACAAGAATATTCTTACAGTCTTAGAAACACTGAACGTGCTTGATCAAGAAACTGAATTTAAAATCGCAGAAGAAAGCATTTATAAGGGCTTAATAAATGTGAAAAAAAATACTGGGTTGCAGGGAAGATGGCAAACTTTACAAGCCAATCCACTAGTAATTTGTGATACCGGACACAATGAAGCAGGAATTGCAGAGGTAATTAAAAACATCAACCAGACTCCTTACGAAAATTTACATATCGTATTTGGAATGGTAAATGATAAAGACATTTCGAAGGTACTATCACTCTTGCCAATAAAAGCTAGCTATTACTTCTGCAAACCAAACCTGGAAAGAGGTTTACCTGCGGCTGAACTGGCTTCAAAGGCATCAGCTTCCAATTTAGTTGGTCAAACCTATCCTTCAGTTTCATCAGCAAAAGAAGCTGCTATTGCAAATGCCGGCGCTAACGACCTCATTTATATTGGCGGAAGTACATTCGTAGTGGCCGAAGCGATATAAAAACTTTACAAAAACTTCAAAAGTTCTTCATCTTAAAATCCTTAATTTAGGCCTTTATTTAAAAAAACAATGAAGAAAATCTCCTATTTACTCTTCTCGCTTTCACTCTTATCCTGTTCAATCACTTTAGCACAAACAAAAAAAACTGCTGCCAACCTTACAAAGGCTTTTCCTGCAGAAGTTGCCCGACCAAAATTAGTGGTGGGTTTGGTAGTAGATCAAATGCGTTGGGATTATCTGTACCGATACTATAACAGGTATACAAATGGCGGTTTCAAAAGATTAGTTAACGAGGGTTTCTCCGCAGAGAATACCTACATTCCTTATACACCAACTTACACTGCCTGCGGCCATACTTGCATCTACACAGGTTCGGTACCAGCCATCCATGGAATTATCGGTAACGACTGGTATGACCCTGAAACAAAGAAAAACATGTACTGCACAGAAGATACATCTGTTGTAACTGTTGGCAGTACACCATCATCAGAAGGGAATATGTCTCCTAAAAACATGCTGAGCAATACCATCACTGATGAGCTTAGACTTGCCACTAATTTTAGAGGAAAAGTGATCGGTATCTCCCTGAAAGACAGGGGATCGATCTTACCGGCTGGCCATGCCGCAAATGCCGCTTATTGGTACCAGGGCAGCACCGGAAACTGGATTACCAGTTCGTATTACATGAATGAAGTGCCAGGCTGGATTGCAGATTACAACAAGTTGAAACTTGCAAATAAGTTTTATGCAAAGAATTGGGAAACCTTATATCCGATTGAAACTTACGTGAACAGCACATCTGACGAACAAGCTTACGAGGGTAAGTCAAGTACCTTCCCCCATAGCCTGGCCCAGTTCACTGATAAAAACTATGATGCAATCAGAAGCACGCCTTATGGCAATACGATTACGCTGGACCTTGCGAAATTAGCAATCCTTTCTGAAGATTTAGGCAAAGATAATATTACCGATTTTCTTGCAGTAAGTTGCTCTGCTACAGATTATGTTGGCCACCAATATGGACCAAATTCTATAGAGGCCGAAGACACCTATTTGCGTTTAGACAAGGACTTTGAAGAGTTTTTCAACTACCTGGATAAACAAGTTGGGAAGGGAAATTACACTATTTTCTTAACTGCAGATCACGGGGCTGCCCATGTGCCAGGCTTTATGCAAAAGAATAAACTCCCTGCTGGTGTGGTGAGTGACCGTGACATTGCCAGCAAATTAAATACCTATTTAAACGATAAATTTAAGGTAAATAACCTGGTGCTAAGGTCCATGAATAACCAAATCATTTTCGATCATGAAAAAACAGATAAGGGTGAGGTGAGCTTCGACGTAATTAAATCTGCTTCAATTGATTTTCTAAAGAAACTGGATGGTTTCGCGAACGTGGTGGATATTTCCAGAATTTCGCAATCTACCTTACCAGAAGTTCAGAAAAAAATGATCACCAACGGCTACAACGCTAAACGAAGTGGAGATCTATACTATATTCTTAATCCCAACTGGTTTAATGGCAGCAGTACGGGTACTACACACGGAAACTGGAATCCATATGATTCGCACATTCCTTTGGTATTTATGGGCTGGGGAATTAAACCAGGTGCATCCAATAAAACGCACTATATGACAGACATCGCCCCTACCTTGGCGGCGCTTTTGCACATACAAATGCCAAATGGAAACGTTGGAGAACCCATAACGGAAATCACAAACAAATAAAAATTCAAAGCCACTTAAACAGTGGCTTTTTTCGTTTTATAACGGCATAGATACCATATAAAAAATTGCTAATTACCTTAATTTGCTACATTTGTTGAACCAAATATATTGGGCACAAGCTTGCAAAATTTGATTTTGTTATGCTTTAAATCCTTTAATATGCAACAAGTAGAAATATACAGGCCACAAAATAAAATTCGTTTTGTTACGGCTGCCTCGCTTTTCGATGGCCATGATGCAACCATAAATATAATGCGTAGAATTCTTCAGTCATCAGGCGCTGAGGTGATTCATCTCGGGCACAACCGTTCGGTTGATGAAGTTGTAAATTGTGCCATTCAGGAAGATGTTCAAGGCATTGCCATGACCTCTTATCAGGGCGGTCATATCGAATACTTTAAATATATGTATGATTTGCTTCAGGAGCGCGGTTCAGGTCATATTAAGATTTTCGCTGGTGGCGGCGGAGTTATTCTTCCCACAGAAATTAAGGAGCTACAGGATTATGGAATTACCAAAATTTATTCGCCTGATGATGGCCGCAAGATGGGTTTACAGGGAATGATCAACGATATGTTGATTCAAACCGATTTTATTACCAAAGAAAAAATAACGGACGAACTCGTTACCATTCCGAAGAAAGAAGTTAAAGCCATAGCCGGTGCAATAACTGTTGCAGAAAATGATCCTGAAGGCGCACAAAGTTTTGTAAATGAACTCAAAAGCCTTTCTAAAAATAATAAAGCACCAATTCTTGGCATTACCGGAACTGGAGGCGCTGGCAAGTCATCTTTAGTAGATGAACTGGTACGGCGGTTTTTGGTGGAAGTACCAGACAAAACACTGGCAATTATCTCTATTGATCCATCTAAAAGGAAAACCGGAGGCGCTTTGCTTGGCGACCGCATTCGTATGAATGCGATTAACAATCCAAGGGTTTACATGCGCTCACTCGCCACGCGACAGGCAAATCTGGCCTTATCTAAAAATGTCCAGGAAAGCATTGATATCTGTAAGGCTGCAGGTTATGACCTGATCATTGTCGAAACTTCTGGTATCGGCCAGTCTGACACCGAGATTACGGAGCATTGTGATGTATCGCTATACGTGATGACACCAGAATTTGGTGCCGCAACACAGCTGGAAAAGATTGATATGTTAGACTTTGCAGATCTGGTTGCCATTAATAAATTTGATAAACGTGGTGCACTGGATGCCCTTCGTGATGTGCGCAAACAATATAAACGCAACCACAACATTTTTGAGGCGAAGGATGAAGAGATTCCCGTCTACGGAACAATGGCTTCGCAGTTTAATGATCCGGGTATGAATAACTTATTTGTTGCATTAATGCAGCAGATCAAGATCAAAACAGCTACAGATTTCAATGCAAAGATGGAACTGACGTCAGATCAGTCCGAAAAAATCTATATCATCCCACCAGATCGGATCCGTTACCTGGCCGAAATTGCCGAATCAAGCCAGACTTATAACGCATGGGTAGATAAACAAACTAATATTGCCAGGAAAATGTATCAATTGAAAGGGGTAATTGATCTTTCAATAGAAAATCCTTCGCTCGCCTTAGGCAGTGGATTGCAGGAAGCTTACTCCTTTTTTGAAGAACAGTTAGATGGTGAATGCAAGCGCTTGCTTCGGCAATGGCCAGAAACCAAGAAAGCCTATAAGCAAGCGTTTTTTATTTATAAAGTACGTGGTAAGGAAATTAAACAACCCTTATATTACGAATCACTGTCAAAGCTTAACATTCCGAAAGTTTCACTACCAAGGTATGAAGACTGGGGAGATATTTTGCGCTGGTTACTTACCGAAAATCTTCCAGGCGAATTCCCATATGCAGCGGGTGTATTTCCGCTAAAACGTGAAGGTGAAGACCCAACCAGGATGTTCGCAGGTGAAGGCGGACCGGAGCGAACGAATAAACGTTTCCATTACGTTTCGCTTGGGCAGCCTGCACATAGACTGTCCACAGCTTTTGATTCGGTAACGCTTTATGGTGAAGATCCTCATGTTCGCCCGGATATTTACGGAAAGATTGGAAATTCTGGGGTGAGCATTGCTACAATCGATGATGCCAAAAAGTTATACTCTGGTTTCGATCTCTGTGCACCATCCACTTCAGTATCAATGACGATTAATGGTCCTGCACCAATGCTCTTGGGTTTCTTTATGAATGCAGCAATTGATCAACAGTGCGAGAAATACATCATAGAGAATGGGCTCGAAGATAATGTTAAAGAAAAAATTAGATCAATCTATCGAGCTAAAAACATACAGCTCCCAACCTACAGCGGCACATTACCAGAAGGAAATAATGGGTTAGGACTTATGCTACTCGGCGTTACCGGAGATGAAGTTCTACCTGCTGATGTTTACCAATCCATCAAAGCAAAGGCAATCAGCGCCGTGAGAGGAACTGTTCAGGCCGATATTTTGAAAGAAGATCAGGCACAAAATACATGTATCTTTTCAACAGAATTCGCCTTACGGATGATGGGTGACATTCAAAAGTATTTTATTGATGAGAAAGTACGGAATTTCTACTCTGTTTCTATCTCAGGATACCACATTGCAGAAGCAGGTGCAAACCCCATTTCACAACTTGCTTTTACTTTAAGTAACGGATTTACCTTCGTTGAATATTACCTAAGTAGAGGGATGCATATTGATGATTTCGCACCTAATTTGTCATTCTTTTTCTCTAACGGAATTGATCCGGAATATGCAGTAATTGGCAGGGTAGCACGAAGAATCTGGGCAAAAGCCATTAAGAATAAATACAAAGGAAACGATAGATCACAGAAGTTGAAATATCATATTCAAACTTCGGGACGCTCCTTACATGCCCAGGAGATAGATTTTAATGATATCAGAACAACCCTTCAGGCTTTGTACGCCATCTACGATAACTGTAACTCCTTACACACAAATGCCTATGATGAAGCCATCACAACTCCTACTGAAGAATCTGTTCGCAGAGCGATGGCGATTCAATTAATTATCAACCGCGAACTTGGGTTGGCTAAGAATGAAAATCCATTACAGGGTGCTTTCATTATCGAAGAATTAACCGACCTGGTAGAAGATGCTGTTCTTCAAGAATTCAAGCGGATTAATGACCGTGGTGGCGTATTAGGTGCCATGGAAACCATGTATCAACGTGGAAAGATTCAGGAAGAAAGCTTGTATTATGAAACGCTTAAACATACAGGAGAATACCCGATTGTTGGTGTGAATACATTCCTAAATAAAAATGGGTCGCCTACAATTGTTCCCGGCGAAATCATACGTGCTACGGAAGAAGAAAAACAATATCAAATTGATGCACTGCAAAAGTTCCAGGATAGAAACGCCGATAAGTCAGCTGATTTACTTAAACAGCTTCAAAAATCAGCGATTCAAGGCGATAATATATTTGAACAACTTATCGAGGTTTGTAAAGTATGTTCACTTGGTCAAATTAGCAAGGCCCTATATGAAGTAGGTGGACAGTACCGCAGAAACATGTAAAAGAAAAGGTCTCGTTTTAACTGATAAAACGAGACCTTTTCTTTAGTATTAAATTAAAATCTATCCTGCTATCCAGCTAAATTTATAATCAATGGTAGGGTTTTTCATACGATCAGCAACCTTTAATAAACGAGATGGTAATGCCATGATATAATCACGTGCTTTTTCACCTGCATCATTTAGGTCCTGCATGCCTTCAATCTTCCAATCTTCGATAAGTTGTTGCATAATTTCGACATAATCGAAAGCTGTATAAACGCCTAAACGTTGTGCCGCATCTGTAAAATGACCAAAAGTCTGTCCGATCTTCAAGCCAACTTCACGAAGGAAATGTGCAGGCATCACGATTTTTTTACGCATCATATCTTCAAAAGCAAGCATGGCCTCATTAGGGTCTACCTCAAAAATGCGGTTCATAAAATCTTTATAAGCTTTAGCATGTCTAGCTTCATCAGAAGCAATTACGCCACAGATTTTAGACAAGAGGGTATCTCCATCTTTCTTAGCCAATGATGCTACCCTTCTGTGAGAAATGTTGGTAGCTAATTCTTGAAATGAAGTATAGACAAAGTTACGGTAAGGGTCATGACCAGTACCAATATCAAAACCATCAGCAATTAAATACTGAGTGGAGATTTCCATTTGGCGCATATCAACACGTCCCGATAAATAAAGGTATTTATTTAGAAGATCACCATGGCGGTTCTCTTCAGCAGTCCAGTGTCTGTTCCATTTCATCCATCCACCATCTTCTTTCATGCTTGGTCCCTGAACCATAGAAAGCCAAGATTCATAGGTAGGCAAAGCCTCTTCAGTAATGGTATCACCGATTAACACGGCCATTAAATCATACGATATATCTTTTGCATTCTCTCTCAGGATTCTAACTTCCTGATAAAAATTTTCACTTGTAGAATCAGGTAGAAAATCAGATGGCTGCCAATTGGTATCGATTGGCTTAAGGTAAGTATCCATCATTTCGAGCATATACTTCTCGATATGCACCATTACTTCCCTTCTTTTATCTGCAAAGAAACTCATTACGCGTTTAGTTAAGTTAAAAACAAAGGTAACCAAATTATTATGGCAAACCTTATTATATTAACACATTTGCAAGGAATCAGTTTTACATATAAGCGTAATTACTATTCTATTAACAAAACTCAACTTCCTGGAATATTATAAGATAGGAATAGCTTATCACATAGGAACTTTTCGAGATCAGGTTGAATATGTTAATTGACAAGTCAATATACCATTAGTCGTTTTGTTTATGGTTCAGGCTCTTTTGATATGAAATGTCAAATCTTATCTAAAGGGATTGTAATGGATCATGAATATTCGAAAGATGGACGAGCGTATCTCGTTGATCGTTTTTGCGTGAAGCAGTCTTGATAAAGATATTACAGCGTTGTTCGTTGTTCGTTTTGGTGTGAGGGCTATTTCTATCGAAAATTATATCGTTGTTCGTTGATCGCCGTTCGTTTTGGTATGAGGGCT
>Ga0308159_1001285_pt1 | contig 38361 bp, 45 predicted proteins | sample PhyCR1_FD_201040 | JGI IMG/M metagenome (GOLD analysis project Ga0308159, IMG submission 201040) | Phyllosphere microbial communities from UC Gill Tract Community Farm, Albany, California, United States - DLSLC.R1 | ecosystem: Host-associated > Plants > Phyllosphere > Unclassified | place: USA... | reverse complement strand
ACCGCCTGGCTCCAGTTGAACGGTTGGGTCATTGCCCGGCAGCGCATGGCGTTGAGCAAGCCCGGGAAGGCAAACACCTTGAACGCACGGCTCAAGGCTTCTTTGTAGCTGTCGACCGTGGATTCATTGAACAGAAAACCGGTCACACCGTTTTCGATAGTGTCTGCCAGGCCGCCGGTATTGCGTGCGACCGGGAGCGACCCAAAGCGCTGGGCGTACATCTGGCTCAGGCCGCAGGGCTCGTAGCGCGATGGCATCAGCAGGAAATCGCTGCCGGCGAACATGCGACGGGCATCGGTCTCGTTAAAGCCGATACGCACACCGATCTGGCCCGGGAAGCGCAGCGCCAATTCACGCATGGCGTTTTCTTCTTCCGGCTCGCCCCGGCCGATGATCGCGATCTGGCCACCTTGCTCTACGATAAAGCTGGCAACGGCTTCCGTGAGGTCCAGGCCCTTCTGGAACACCAGGCGCGAGACTACGGCGAACAGCGGGCCCGTCGAGTCGTGGAGGCCGAACAGGTTGCGCACTTGTGCGGCATTCACTGCCTTGCCTTCCCAGTCGCCGATGTTGAAGTTGTGCGTCAGGTGCGGGTCGGTAGATGTTTCCCAGCTGTCTTCGATGCCATTGGGAATGCCGCTGAGCAAACCTTGCTGGGTCTTGCTGGCCAAAAAGCCATCCAGGCCGCAACCGAATTCAGGGGTGGTGATTTCCTGGGCGTAGGTCGCGCTCACGGTGGTGATGTGGCTGGAATACGCCATACCGGCCTTGAGGAACGACATCTTGCCGTAGAACTCCATGCCTTCCTGCTGCAGGGCGTGAGGCGGAATGCCCAGTTCCGGCGTGGACGCCAGGCTCACTACGCCCTGATACGCCAGGTTATGAATGGTGAACAGCGTCGGGGTGCGTGACCCGCGCCAGTGCATATAGGCCGGCGCCAGGCCAGCGGGCCAGTCGTGGGCGTGCACCAGGTCCGGGCACCAGTGGATCTGTGCGAGGTTGGCGGCCATGTCGGCAGCGGCCAGGCCCAGGCGGGCGAAACGAATATGGTTGTCCGGCCAGTCGCGACCGTTGTTGGCGCCGTACGGGGTGCCTTCGCGCTCATAGAGCTCGGGGCAGATCAGTACATAGATGACCAGGCCGTCCTTGAGGTCCATGCGCCCGATCTTGCACGGCGGCAGCGCGGCGTGGCCACCCAGCTCACCGATGATATGGATCGGGTTGTCGCTTTCCATTACCTGCGGATAACCTGGAATCAGCACCCGCACATCGTGCAGGTGGGCCATGGCGCGCGGCAGGGCCGCCGACACATCGCCCAGGCCGCCGGTTTTCACCAGGTCGGCAAACTCGGAGGTCACAAACAGGACTTTCTTGCGATTAGGATTCTGACTCACGATCGGCCGCACAGTGCTGGGCAGGTCGGCCAACAGAGGCCCCCCTACCGATGGACTGACACGCTCTCCCTGAATATCTACAGCGGCACTGATCATAGTTCTCTCCCACATATTGGTAGGCTAATGGCCCGCTGCCATTAGCTCCGATGACCGCTTCCTGCGGCCAGGCGCACAAGCACTGTACAAACTGGCAAGGCGTATGCCAGTTGCACGGTTAGCCTAAAAAGATTGGATGGACGGGCAATTGGGGGTGATCCCTGTGCACTCGCCTTACCTTAAAACTGGACCTACGGCAGAGTTGGAAAGTTTCGATTTTTTGCGGGGTTTTTGTTTTGGAACGGACCCATCGGTCATGAGTCTAGGACAGATCCCAGCGCCTGTAGGGTTTTCATGGTTTTTTTGTAGGACAAAATACTTGTAACAAGAATGATGCTAGTTATTAGCACCCCTCCATCTTCAGCCGTGGCGGCAAGAATGGCGTGATGAACTGGCTTGCCGTGGTGAGCGGCCGATTGGCATGAGCGGGGGCGTGGTGGTGAGTAGGCTTGCGCCGCGCTGGCGTGCGATGTGCCCCCAAATGGGCTATTGCGGTGCACCACATAGATCGCGTTCGCATGATGTGGGGCAGCTTCGCAGCCCAACACGGGGCAAGCCCGCTCGCTAACAGGAGCCGGCTTGCCCTGATAGGGGCGTTGCCCTTGATTGGTGCGTCAGCCTAGCGCCCGAATGGATGCGCCGTTGGCCCAGGCCTGAATATCCTCGATCATCTGCGCGTAAAACTGCCGGTAATTCTGCTCGCTCACGTACCCCACGTGCGGCGTGGCCAGCACGTTCGGCAAATGGCGGAAAGGATGATCCGCCGGCAGTGGCTCTTCGCTATATACATCCAGCGCTGCGCCCGCAAGGCGACCACTTTGCAGGGCTTGCACCAGCGCCTGCTCATCCACGATGGGCCCGCGCGCGGTGTTGACCAACCGTGCGCCCGGTTTCATCCAGCCCAGCGCCTGGGCATCCACCAGTCCACGGCTGCGGTCGCTGAGCACCAGGTGCACAGTCAGGATGTCCGCTTGTTCGAACAGCGCCTGCTTGCTGACCCATGTAACTCCGGACTGGGCTGCGCGTTCCGGCGTGAGGTTTTCACTCCAGGCAATCACCCGCATGCCGAACGCCTGGGCAAACTGCGCGACCTTCTGGCCAATGCTGCCCAGCCCGAGAATACCCAGGGTCTTGCCATACAGGTCGCCGCCCAGGCCCACTTGCCAGTTGCCGGCGCGTAGCGAATTGGCTTCAGCCACCAGGTTGCGCGTGGAGGCCATGATCAACGCCCAGGTCAGTTCCGGCGCGGCGTGTTTGTAGCTGTCGGTGCCGCATACCTGGATACCCAGGGCCTTGGCCGCGGCAATGTCGATCGCGGCGTTGCGCATGCCACCGGTCACCAGCAGTTTGAGCTTGGGAAGGCCTTGCAGCAGGGCCTTGTCGAAGGGGGAGCGTTCGCGCATCACGCAAATCACCTCGAAGCCCTTCAAACGCTCGATCATCGTGGCGGTATCCGCCGGGTAATCGTGCAGGAAATGCACCTGGCCCACGGACTCGAGGACCGACCAATCCACCACGCCACTGGCCACATTCTGCCAATCATCAATGACTGCGATCTGTACCGACATTCACGAGTGCCTCGAAAAAGGTTGGGTTAAAGGGCGTTCAAACCCTGCAACAGCGCTGTGTGAAACTGGGCCGGCTCCTCCATTTGCGGTGCGTGCCCCAGGCCCGGGAACTCCACCAGGGTTGCATGGGGGATCAATGCGGCCACCTGCTTGCCCAGCACGGCATAGTTGCCGAGCTTGGCCGTGACCGCCGCCGGCGCCACATCTTTGCCGATGGCCGTGTTATCGGCCGTGCCGATCAGCAGCAGCGTAGGCATCTGCAGGTGCTTGAACTCGTAGTACACCGGCTGGGTGAAGATCATGTCGTAAATCAACGCCGAGTTCCATGCGACCCGCGTATGCCCGGGGCCGTTGCTCAGGCCGGCGTACATGTCCACCCAACGCTCGTACTCGGGCTTCCAGCGCCCCACGTAATAGGTGTTGAGTTGATACTTGCGAATGCCTTCGGCGCTGACTTTCAGTTCGCGCTCGTACCACTGGTCAACAGTGAGCGACGGTACGCCCAAGGCCTTCCAGTCCTCCAGGCCGATGGGGTTGACCATGGCCAACTGTTCGGTTTGGTCGGGGTACATCAGTGCGTAACGCGTGGCGAGCATGCCGCCGGTAGAGTGGCCGAGGAGGGTGGCCTTTTGAATGCCGAGTTTTTCCAACAGTTGGTGAGTGTTGTTCGCCAGTTGTTGGAAGCTGTATTGATAGTGATCGGGCTTGCTGGAGGAACAGAACCCGACCTGGTCCGGTGCGATCACCCGGTAGCCAGCGTCGCTGAGGGCCTTGATCGAACCTTCCCATGTGGCGCCGCAGAAGTTCTTGCCGTGCATCAGCACTACGTTGCGGCCGTTTGGCTTGCCGTTGGCCGGCACATCCATGTAGCCCATTTGCAGGGACTTGCCTTGGGACTGGAACTCGAAATGCTTGAGCGGGTAGGGGTAATCAAAGCCTTGCAGTTCGGGACCGTAGGAGGCGGCGAACACCGGGACGGCAGTGGCCGCAAGCAGGCCGGCGACACAAAAAGCGCGGATCAGAGGCATTGGCAGGGCTCCGGGAAGGGTGGCTCGGATGCTGTTGCGAGGGGATTAAGTGGGGATTAACACCCATTGCAAGGCCACGGCGGCGAGCACGCCATATCGCACGCTTTTGGCCAGGGTGACCAGAAGCAGGAATCGCCACAACGGCTCGCGCATCACCCCGGCCACCAGCGTCAGCGGGTCGCCAATGATCGGCACCCAACTGAGTAATAACGTCCAGTGCCCCCAGCGCTCGTAATGGTTGCGGGCTTTTTCCAACTGCTTGTCGTTAACCGGAAACCAGCGGCGCTGCTTGAAATGTTCCACCCAGCGCCCCAGCCACCAGTTCACCACCGAGCCCAATACATTGCCCAGCGTGGCAATCCCCAGCAACAGCCACAGGTTGTAATTGCCACTGAGCAGCAGGCCGACCAGCACCGCTTCCGATTGCAGTGGGAGTAAGGTCGCAGCGCCAAACGCCGCGAAGAATAATCCCAGATAGCCTGTGATCATTGCGCCGGGTATTCAGCCACCACGACATCGTTGCCTTCACGGGTTAGGCCGATGACTTGATACGCTTCGCTGCGGCCTTGCACTTCCATGCCCGGCGAGCCCATGGGCATGCCCGGCGCAGCAACGCCCAGCAGGTCGTCGCGCTTGCGCAGGGCCAGCACCTGTTCGGCCGGTACATGGCCTTCAACGAACTTGCCGTCGATTACGGCGGTGTGGCACGAGCCCAGGCGCGGAGCCACGCCCAGGCGTTGCTTGACGGCGCTCATGTCGGTTTCGACGTGGTCGTTGACTTTGAAACCATTCTTTTCCAGGTGGCTGATCCACTTTTTGCAGCAGCCGCAATTGGCGTCGCGGTGCACATCGATGGGGATCAGCTCGGCGGCCTGGGCGAGGGTGGTGGTGAGCAAGGCTGACAGCAGGGCCAGCCGAAATGGGGTTTTCATGGGGGACTCGCGTGCAGGAGATGGCCATTGGGATGGCGGCGATCATGACGGCGTCATCGCCGGCAAGCCAGTGCCTACGGGTAGGGGGGCGTGCCGGTAATGTTTCAAAGTTATACGAAGGGCGGGTTTTCCATCCGATGCTTGAGCTGGCCCAGGGCAACTGCCGAGAGTTCAATCATGCGTTCATGCAAGGTGGCGAGTTGCAGTTCGGTTTCATAGGTCAACACGCGCTTGAACAGCGTGCCGCCTTGATGAGGCAACAGGAAATAGTGAATGGAGCCATCGACGGCCAGGGAGGTGAACACGGTCTTGAACTCGCCGGGGCGTCGGGCGATCTGCACACGGTAACTCATGGGCACACGCACACCCAGCAAGTCGATGAACTCGGTGAAACGTGCGCCGGCCGGGAGTGGACCGCTGGTGCCGGTGTCGGCGCTGAGTGACGTGGGGTGCCATTCGTGCCAGCGATCCGGTTGGGTCACGTAGTCGTAAACGGCTTCGATAGGGGCCTGGATAAAGCGTTCCTGACTGATCCGCTCCAAGCGGACCGACTGCTCGGCTGCGCGCATGGCACACCTCCTGTGTGGCGTCTTCGAACTGTCAGAATAGTCCGACTCCCGCGCTTTGCACGGGAGTACACAGGCCTTTGATCAGCGGACTTTAAAGCGCCCCATCAAGGCAATCACCCGGCCATTGGCATCCAGCAGGCTCTGGGTATTGGTTTCAGTGGCATGGCCGCTCTGCACCAGCTCTTCGACCATTTGTCGGATCTGCACCATGCTTCGGTTGATCTCTTCGGTCACTGCGCTTTGCTGTTCGGCGGCCGTCGCGATCTGGGTGCTGAGGTTGTTGATATGGCTGACAGAGCCGGCCATCTCATCCAGCCCGGTATTCACCCGCGCCGTGGCATCCGCCGCCGACTGGCAGCTGGCCTGGGTGTTTTCCATGGCCGCGACCGAGGAGCTGACACCCGCGGTCAGGCGCGTGAGCATGTCGTTGATCTGCGATGTGCTGGCCTGGGTGCGGGCCGCGAGCGCGCGGACTTCATCGGCGACCACCGCAAAACCACGGCCTTGCTCGCCGGCACGCGCGGCTTCGATCGCGGCATTGAGGGCGAGCAGGTTGGTCTGGCCGGCAATCGCGCCGATCACGCCGAGGGTTTCGGTGATGCGTGCGGCGTCCTGGCGCATGTTCTCCACACTGTGGGTGGCGCTGGACACTTCACCGATCAAGGCGCTGACGCTGTTGGAGGCCTCGCCCACGACCACGCGGGAACGGTCGGCATGTTCGTTGGCGCGCTGGGTAAATGCAGCGGTTTCGGCAGCGTTTTGCGCAACGGTGTCGGCCGTGGAACTCATTTCGGTGATCGCGGTGACCGTCTGATCGGTTTCCGAGGCATGCCGCACCAGAATCTGGTTGGTGTGCGCCGAGGTCCGCTGCAGTTGCTCAAGGCTCGATGACATGGCTCCGGTGGCTTGGGTGACTTCGCCGATCATGTTCTGCAGGTAGACGATAAACCGGTTCACCGAGTGACCGATGGCACCCAGTTCGTCTTCGGCGCGGATGGTGATACGCCGAGTGAGGTCGGCGTCGCCAGCGGAGAGGGCGTCGATATTGGTTTTCAGCGATTTCATGCGCTGCACCAGTTGGCGGATCGCATACACCGCGAGCAACACCAGCAGCAACACCATGGGGATTTGCAGCAAGGCGAGGGTGCCGAGCACGTCATCGCGCTGGGCAGTGATCAGCGAAGTGGGCAGGGCGGTGGCGAGGAACCACGGCGTGCCACTGATAGGGCGCATATAGAAGGTGCTGGCCACGCCCTGGTTGTCGAACTCGCTGCGCTGCAGCGCCTGGTCGCGCTGGGCCAGCGCTTTGCTGACCTGGCTGGCGAACGCCGAGGTGCCGGTGAGTTCGCTGATGTTTTTCAACACCACCGGGCCGCTGATACGCGTGCTGTTGCTGATGATCTTGCCGTCACCTTCGACGATCAGCATTTGCCCGCCGATGTCTTTTTCTTTGCTGGCGACCAGGTCATTGAAGAAGCCCAGCGTCACGTCGATGGTGGCGACGCCGTAGGGAACGCCGTCGCGCTGGATGGCCATGGCGCAGTTGGTGCGTGGCTCCTGGCTGGCGTCGTCCTTGTAGGCGGCGGCCCAGGCGCATTGACCCCGGGGTGAAGCCAGGCCGCCCTTGTACCAGCTCTGGTCGTAATAGTTGGGGGCGGGGTCGCTGTTCCAGAAGGTATTGACGGCCAGCTTGCCCGAGGCATCACGGTGCCAGAACGTGCTGTGCTTGTTGCGCCCCGGCGTCCGCTGGTTGGGCAACGGCCAGATCCCGCCCCCGAAGACTTTCAGTTCGCCATACTGGTCGACCAGGCCCGGCAGCACCTTGTCGATGGAATCGCTGTCGAGCAAGGGGATGGTCTGGGTGATGGTGCGTTGCTGGGACTGAACCTTGTTCAGTTCGCCTTGGATCTGTTCGGCGACTTCCGCGATGCGGTTGAGCACCACCTGTTCTTCGGTATGGCGCAACGTGGGCGCGACCAACTGGCCGATACCCACCACGGTCAATACAAATAACACCAGGACGAACAGCACCAGAAACAGGGTATAGCGGGCTTGGATAGAGCGCAGTGTGGGCATGGGGCCGTCCTTACGAAGCGTTTATTATCGACGCGGCTTTGTTAGAGCTTCGTAGGGCTATCGGCTTGGGAAGGCGGAGCTTTAGGTACGCCCGTACAAGAAAAAGGAACGCCGGGTGAGGGCGCTCCCTTGGTTCAGATATCCAGCATCGCCATCACGGCCTCGGGGTAGCGCAAGCCGGCGGTCGCCTCGACCGGAAAGATTGCGTCCAGTGCCGCCAGTTCCGCCTGGCTCAGGCTGATCGACACCGCCGCCGCGTTTTCTTTCAGGTATCTGCGCTGCTTGGTGCCGGGAATCGGAATGATGAACTCACCCTGCGCCAATACCCAGGCCAGCGCGAGTTGCCCGGCGCTGACGCCTTTGTCGGCGGCGAGTGCTTGCACCTGCTTCACCAGTTCGAGGTTTTTGTCGAAGTTCTCGCCCTGGAAGCGCGGGCTGAACCGACGGTAATCATCGTCACCGAAGTCGTCCGGGCTTTTCAGTGCACCGGTCAGAAAGCCACGGCCCAGTGGGCTGTAGGGCACAAACGCGATGCCCAGGCGCTGGCAGGCAGCGAGACAGCCGTTGTGTTCCTGGTCGCGACTCCACAGGGAGTACTCGCTTTGCAGCGCGCTGATCGGGTGTACCTTGTGGGCGCGCTCCAGGGTCGCGGCAGAAGCTTCGCTCAGGCCCAGGTAACGCACCTTGCCCTGCTGCACCAGTTCGGCCATGGCGCCGACGGTTTCTTCAATGGCGACATTCGGGTCGATACGGTGCTGGTAGTAAAGGTCGAGGGTCTCCACGCCGAGCCGGCGCAGGGTGCCGTCGATGGCCTTGCGGATGTAGTCGGGACGGCCGTTCACACCCCGCAGGGCGGGGTTGGCCAAGTCGCGCACGATCCCGAATTTGCTGGCGAGGAACACCTGGTCACGTTTGCCGGCGATGGCTTTGCCGATCAGTTGCTCGTTGGTGTGCGGCCCATAGATATCGGCGGTGTCGAAGAAGTTGATGCCCAGTTCCAGCGCGCGGTGCAAGGTCGCGGTGGCCTCGCGCGTGTCGCTGCCAGGCGTGTAGAAATCGCTCATGCCCATGCAGCCGAGGCCGATGGCTGAGACGAGCGGGCCGTTTGTTCCGAGTGGACGGGTGTGCATGGGTTCAGCTCCTTGGATGGGAAGGGCTGCATTGTTGCGCTCGACAAAAACGAGATAAACCGGCTAAAAGCACTAACACTATTCAGATTATCTAAACAATCCGTTCAGGGAGCTGCCTTTGGACCGTTTCAATGCGATGCGCGTGTTTACACGGATCGTCGAGCTGGGTGGCTTCGCCAAGGCCGCCGACAGCCTGCAATTGCCACGCGCTTCGGTAACGGTGCTGATCAAGCAGCTGGAAGCGCACCTGGGTGTGCAACTGTTGCAGCGCACCACGCGGCAAGTCAGCCCGACCTTGGACGGCGCCGCGTACTACCAGCGTTGCGTGCAATTGCTGTCTGACCTGGAGGAAACCGAGGCGGTGTTTTCCGCGAGTCGCCAGAGCCCGCGTGGCACCTTGAGCATCGACATGCCCTCGGGGATCGGGCGGTTGATCGTGATTCCGGCCTTGCCGACCTTCACGGCCCGCTACCCGCAGATCGAGTTGGAGATTGGCCTTAACGACCGCCCGGTGGACCTGATTCGCGAAGGTATCGATTGCGTGCTGCGCGGTGGCGCGGCACTGGATGAGTCGTTGGTGGCGCGCCCGCTGGCGATGATGGATCAACTGACCCTGGCCAGTCCGGCCTACCTCGAACGCATGGGCGTACCCGCTTCCCTGGATGACCTCGCCCACCACCACATGGTCGAATACCGCTCCAGTGCCAGCGGCAAACGGTTTGGCCTGGAGTTTGAAGTCGACGGCGAGTTGCGCCCGGTCAACCTGGCCAAGCGGGTGGCCGCCACCAGTTCCGATGGTTACTTCGCGGCCTGCGAGGCCGGGTTCGGCCTGATCCAGGCGCCGCATTATCATGCGATGCGCCAGTTGGCCCAGGGGACGCTGGTGGACGTCCTGCCGCAGATGAGGGTGCCCAGAATGGCCCTGACGGCGCTGTACCCGCCGCACCGTCAATTGTCCCAGCGTGTGCGGGTGTTCGTGGACTGGTTGGTAGCGCTCTGCGCCCAGCCCGGCACCGGTTTGCAGCGCCAGCCTCGTGCCTTGCGATAAGCGCCGCGCTGTCGCCCGGTGACTTTGCGCCGGAGCGCTGGTTGCATGCTGGCTGATTGGCCGAGCCAAAGTTTTTCATCGCCTGTAAGATGAGCGCCTGTCGAACGTGCTCGCCCTTGTGCGCAGGGCAGGTTCGACGATTCACAGTGGCTACATTCTTCAGGTTCAGGAACCCGTCATGACCCAAAAGCAGCGTTTGAAATATTCGATTCTGATCGCCCTCGCCGTATTGGCGACAATGTTTGGCCTGTCCTACTTGCAGAACACCGGGGTTATCAGTGAGAAAACATTCCAGACCATCGCCATTGCTGTCGCAGTGGTCGTGGTGGTGATCAACGGCATCATGCGTCGCAAGGTCAAGCTCTAAGGGGCAGGGTGCCGATCAGGCGCGACCTTCGAGCACCTTGGCAGCCTCTTCATGGAGGCTGTAGCTTTTATCCGTATTGAGGGTGATCACGCCCTCGCTGCACAGGCGCTTGAGCACCTCGCGCACGCTGAGAAACGACAGCGGGATACCCAGCTCCAGCAAGTGGCTGTGCACGCCGCGCACCCCCAGGGTGCGCTGGTTGTCGGCGGCGGTGAGCAGGGCGTCGATGACCTTCAGCCGGATCAGGCTGGTGCGCAAGCCAAAACATTTGAGCAAATGGCGAATACGCTGGTTGCCTTGTTGTTCGGGCGCTTTGCCGAACGTTTGTGCGCCGCTGCCAAAACTGGCCTCGGCAGCCGATGAATGTCCTTCCGTGGGCACTTGCGGGTTGTACATGCAAAAACTCCTTATCAGAGCCTGATCAGGAAAAAATGAGCGCTCTTAGTTAATAAGACGAACGAGCGAGCAAAATCATGAAGTGCCGGATGTAGAAATTTTGTCGGTATCGGTTTTGTCACACCTGCGCCGCCCTCAATAAACGTCCCCTCGCGCTAAATTATTCCCGGTGGTTTGCGTTCTTACGGTGGGGTTATCAGCCCTAGTGAGGCGGTTAAATCTGACGGTGGAGTCTGCGTGATTATTTCCAATGGGTTGTCCAGGGTATGTGTGGCGGGGGTATTGCTGGGGCTGAGCGTGGTCGCCTCGGCGCGGGAGCCGATGACACACGCGTCGGCGGACATCCGTCGTACCAGCTACGGTGTGCCGCATATCCGCGCCAACGATGAGCGAGGCCTGGGCTTCGGCATTGGCTACGCCTACGCCCAGGACAACCTGTGCCTGCTGGCCAACGAGGTGGTCACGGTGAATGGCCAGCGCGCCAAGTTCTTCGGCCCTGAGCAGGCGACCCTGGAGGAACGCAATAACCTGGCCAGCGACCTGTTCTTTAGCTGGCTCAATACGCCGCAGGCGGTCGCCGCATTCTGGAAAGCGCAGAGCCCGCAGATCCAGCAGCGCATTGAAGGCTACGTGGCCGGCTATAACCGTTATCTGCAAGAGCAGGGCGCGCCTGCCCAGTGCCAGGCGGCCTGGGTGCGGCCACTGGCGACTGGAGACGTGGTCAAATTGACCCGTCGGCTGCTGGTAGAAGGTGGTGTCGGGCAGTTCGCCGAAGCCCTGGTTGGCGCGACACCACCCCAAGCGGCGGCCAGCGTGACCACCAGCGCCAAGGCATTTGAACGCGTCGCTGCCAACCAGCAGCGCTTCGCCTTTGATCGCGGCAGTAACGCGGTGGCGGTGGGCCGTGATCGCTCCTTCAACGGGCGCGGCATGCTGCTGGCCAATCCGCATTTTCCGTGGGTGGGGGGGATGCGCTTCTATGAGATGCACCTGACCATCCCCGGCCAGTTGGATGTGATGGGCGCCGCGCTTCCGGGCCTGCCAGTGGTCAACATTGGGTTTAACAGGCATGTGGCCTGGACCCACACCGTGGACACGTCCAAGCACTTCACGCTGTACCGCCTGACCCTGGATCCCAAGGACGCCACGCGTTACATGCTCGATGGCCAGTCGCGGCCGCTGGATAAAACCACGGTAACCGTGCAAGTCAAACAAGCGGACGGCAGCCTCAAGGACCAGTCGCACACAGTCTATAGCTCGCAATTCGGTCCAGTGGTGCAATGGCCTGGCAAGCTCGACTGGGACAGCCACTACGCCTTCAGCCTGCGCGACGCCAACCTGGGCAACGACCGCGTGCTGCAACAGTGGTACGCGATGAACCGCGCCACCAGCCTCAATGAACTGAAAACCTCGGTGCACACCCTGCAAGGCATCCCGTGGGTCAACACCCTGGCCACCGATGACCAGGGCGAAAGCCTGTACATGAACCAGTCGGTGGTGCCCAACGTCAGCGCGGCCAAGCTCGCGCAGTGCAGTGACCCACGCGCGGGCTTGCAGATGATCATGCTCGACGGCGCCCACAGCGCCTGTGCCTGGGACGTCAACCCACGCGCCGCTCAGGCCGGTATCTTTGCGGCCGACCAACTGCCGCAACTGCAACGCACCGACTACGTCCAGCATTCCAACGACTCGGCGTGGCTGGCCAACCCCAAGGCGCCACTGACCGGCTTTTCCCCGGTGATCAGCCAAGACCACATCGGCCTCGGCCCGCGCGCACGTTTTGCCCTGCAACGCCTGCAATCTTTGACAAAGCCGATCAGCGTCACCGACCTGCAAAACATGGTGATGGACAACGAGGTGTACCTGGCTGGCCAAGTCATGCCCGACCTGCTCGATTTCTGCGCCAACCACCTCGGCGCCGACGCCACCGCCCTGCAACCCCTGTGCAGCAGCCTGAAAAACTGGGACCAGCGCGCCAACCTCAACAGCGGCATTGGCCTGGTGCACTTCATCAACCTGGTGGAGCACCTGCAGCAAATCCCTGACGCCTGGCGCGTGGCCTTTGACCCGGCCCAGCCGCTCACCACCCCACGTGGCGTGGCCATCGACCGCGCCGACGTCGCCAAAGCCTTGCGCGAAGCCATGCTCGCCTCGACGGCCGACGTCGCCAAACTCGGCCTGACCGCCCACAGCACATGGGGCGACATCCAGGTCTCCGGCCAAACCCCCATCCACGGTGGCCCGCAGGAACTGGGCATCTACAACGCCATGCAAACCGTGCCCCGCGCCGACGGCAAACGCGAAGTCGTCAGTGGCACCAGCTACCTGCAAATCGTCACCTTCGACGACCAGGGCCCGCATGCCCAGGGCGTCCTTGCGTTCTCCGAGTCCAGCAACCCGGCCTCCGCGCATGCCAAGGACCAAACCCAGGCGTTCTCCCAGAAAAAACTCAACCCGCTGCCGTTCACAGAAGCCCAGATCAAGGCCGACCCGCAGTACCAACAACTGCGCATCAAGGAGTAGGGCAACACCGCAACCCCTTGATGCCAATACGAAATATTTTTGAAATCAAGGGGTTGCACGCGTTCGCAAATACGTACATAATGGCGCCCATCGAACGCAACGAAGCATTAAAAACTTCAATGTATTCAATAAGTTAGAGTAGAGGCAGGGTTATACAGCCCACTCAAGTTTTTATGCGGTGAGTGTCAGCAATTGGGACATTGATCGTTTGAGGCCGAGTAGCAAAATGGTTATGCAGCGGATTGCAAATCCGCCTACGCCGGTTCGATTCCGACCTCGGCCTCCACTCTTAAAGCCCCGTAGATCAATGGTCTACGGGGTTTTTTATTGCTTGTGATTTGAGATCGTTTCCGCAACTTTCCTAATCGTTTCCGCAATCGCCCTCACCTAAGGTGCCCATGGGCGCAGGTTTTAACATGCCCCACGTCGCTTTGGCCGTACCTGACGCGTGTTGCTTTTGGGGCTTTCAGTAGTTATAACCGCACCAAAAACTAGCAGCGATTAAGGGCCACATTGATGCGTATTGAGAATGGAGTTATCAATGGCGACTTATTCGTTACAGAGCTGTTCACCCTGAATGGGGTGTTAACAGGCACTGTGGTTGTCGGCGCAGGTGGTGATTTAACGTTGAACGGCGTGGCATATCACCTAGTCGTACAGGCCGGCGGTAGTGCGAGTTTGAGGGGGGTCGTGCGCGGCAATGTAACGAATGAGGGCGGTATATTGGAGGTGCTGGGGATTGTTACTGGTGCTTTAAACTCTATCAGTGGACAGACATCAGTTGGGTCTGGGGCGATCGTGAGTAATAAAGTTTAAATCGTATATTCTCGACACGGCCCGCCCGCGAGGGGCGGCCAAGTACTATTTTGTAGGTTTAACGATTTCGCCTACTCGCCGGTAGACCTTTTTCGTCATCTCCTCTGTGGAGTGCCCAAGTAAGCGGCTCGCATGCGCTAACTCTATCTCGCTGGCTGCTTTCGGGCGTATGTCCTTGAATTGAAATTGCCGGATCAGCACTGCCAGGGATGAGTCGCCGTCGGCGCCGGCCTTAATAGCAGCTTTCTCCCGGGCTTCGTCCCACCGATTGCGCAACATCTGTTGGCTCATACGAAGGCCGGAGGTATTTGTGATGAGCCTTGATGTCTTGATACCGGCCAAAGCGCGGCGCTCCTGCAGGTCATTGATAAAGGTACTCAGCGCCGATTGAACGCCTGCATCTTCCAGCCGAAGACGCAGTTTCTTTTCGGTTTTTCCTTGTTTGACCACCAAGAATCCGGCGTTCAGGTCGGTAGTGGCTACCTTAAGCACGTCGGCCGGGCGCTGCCCCGTCAGATAGGCCAGGTCCATGGCATCCTTGAGTTCCTGCACCGCTTCGGTATACACCGCATTCCAAACGATATCTCCGGCGTAATAGTCCCGGGGCTTTTCCTTGTTGCGACGAACTCCGAAGCAGGGGTTGGCATTGGTGGTCAGGCCCCACTCACGGGCGATTGTGAACATGTGTGACAGCAGCGCGATTTCACGGTTGGCCCTCACCTTTGCAGTCCTGGCGTCCCGGTACTGCGCGATCACCTGGGGTGTGATTGAGTCAATGGGGGCTTGCTCAAACGCTTTTCTGAGCTGCTTGAGCTCCTTCATGTTATCTGACTGCGTGCGTACTCCCTTCTTCGGGATGATCTCTTTGACGTACCTGTCAAACAGCGCACCTAGCAGGTGGCTAGGTTTCGGTGGTGCCTTGCGCTCGAGTCTGGCCCACTCAACTTTGGCTTGGTCGAGATCGCCGCCCAACGGAATCTCCTTGCGTTTGCCGTCGGCGTCCCTGCCGTTGTAGTAGTACCCAATCCAGATTTTACCGCTCTTAAGCGTGGCGCTGCGACGGAGCATCCGTGGGGGTAGATCCAGGTTGGCTGAATTTTTCCGGCGCATCGATCAACTCACGTTCGCAAGGTTGAGTGACCACGTTTCAGCCACTGCATTGACTGCGGAAGGTTTGACGCCGGCCAGTTTCATCCGGGCATACACCCGGCCTACGATCGGGCGGCGGGCACCAGTCAGAACAAACTCCCAGTGGTTCTCGGTCAACCACTGGATTTGCTTTGACGGGATCTGATAGCCGGTGATGGTAGCCAGCTCTTCGTCGGCCAGAGTTTCGCTTTGGAATTCCATCATGCTGCCTCCAGCTGTTCAGTGACGGTCTTGCTCATGTTTGCCCGAATCAACGCGGCCATGGGTTGAGGGGAGACTGAGTTACCCACCATCCGCACCTGGGCGCGCTTGGTGAACTTGCGGCCGTCGTGCCCCACGTCGATAACGTAGTTGTCGGGGAAGCCTTGGGCGCGGTACAGCTCGCGTGGGGTGAGCATTCGCATGCCGATATCGACGATCACATAAGGGGTGCCCTTGATGGTGACGGTTACAAGGGCCAGGCGATCCCGGGTTGTTATGGTTGCTGTTGGGTCGCGCAGGTCGTAGATGTTATCGGTGCCGTAATAACCCATCAGGAACGCCGCGACGCGCATTGCGCCCACCTGGTATTCCGGCGCCAGGGTGTAAGCAACAAGGGCGTGGTGCTCGGCGCCGGCAGTGATGGTCGGCAGCAGGCCATCCATTGGTTGGCCAACGCAGTTTTTGCGCAGCGTGCATAAGTGGGCTGTGACCACGTTCTGCTGACTGCCGCTTGTGGTGATCGCTGTCAGGGGCTCGGTTGGGTGGTGCCCGGGGGTGACGTTGTAGCCGCCGTTGTGTTGAGCCAGGTAGGCGACGGTCAGTGCGAAGTGGCCACCTTTGACATTTGCGCAGATGGCGCGCAACGGCGAGTCGCCGGGCATGTTGCGCTGGCTACTGCCGTTGGCATGCTCGGTGATGAAGGGGGCAAGCGTTGGGGTCACCAGCGCGAACCCATGGGAGCCGGTAATGGTTTTCGTAGGGAGGTCGACTGAGTGAACACGCGAGTCGTCGCTGCCCGAGTGGTTGACGCTGACGATGAACGGGTTTGCGTGATCGATCACATAGCGCTTGGCGCCCTTGCGCAGACGCTCCATGGTCTTGTTAACCAGTGGGCGGCGCACACCAGCGGCGCGGCCTTCTTCCTTGTCGAGAAAGATGCTGGGGCAGGGGATAGACCAATCAATGCTACTGGCTGCGGTGAGCTGCGGCTTTTGTCCCTTTGTCGGAGCTTTCGTGTGGGTAGGCTCTGGCCATTGAATTGGCTTGCCGTCGCGGCGGGCCACCAGGTAAAGACGTTCGCGCAATGTGCCGGCGCCGAAGTCACTGGCTTTCAGCTTGCCGTGATGCAGGTCATAACCCATTCCACGCAGAATGGATTCGAACCGGCGCCAGGTTTGGCCTTTGCGTTTCGGATCGGGTATCAGGTACTGGTCTTGCACCGGCACCCGTTCTCCAACATCGGCAACACGCAGGTCGCGGCATATGACCCGGTCTGTAGTTGGGCAGCGCTTGGCGATTAGCGGTCCCCACTGGAGCACCTGCATCACGTTCTCCATGGTGATCATCTGCGGGCGTACCTGACCGGCCCATTTGATGACCACCCAGGACAGCGAGCGGCTGGTGGTACTGCGCGGCTGGCCGCCGGCAGCGAGGCTGTGGTGGGTGCATTCGGGGCTGGCATGCAGGTGCAGCACCGGCCGGCCCCGGGTGGCCTTGTGTGGGCATACGTCATAAACATCGGTGATGTGGTGCTCAGCGCTTGGGTGGTTGCGCTTGTGCATGCTGATGGCGTCGGGGTCATGGTTGATGGCGATATCTACCGGCATACCGGTAGCCATCTCCTGGCCCATGGTCGCGCCGCCTCCGCCCGCGAAAAGATCAACGCGAATCCCGCCTATCAGGTTGAGTCCAAACTGGGTATGGACTGCGCTGGTGATTGGGGTGGGTTTGAAAACTTCGCTTTCGGCCTTGCTGGTGCGTTTGGATCTACGCAAGCGCAGGTGGGTAGTGCCCGCACAATCTGGCGATAGTTGCGGCTGGAAGGCGGTGTCATTTTCACGCGGCAGGTCGCGGGACCGGTTACGTCGGCCTGGTTTCGCCTCTGCTGGGTATTCCACACCTGTCGAAACTTGCGTATACCCCACAACAGGCTGCGCGAGCGGGCGTTGCGAAGTGGTTAGCGCTGCATCACTGAGCGCTGCCCCGCGCAGCTTTTCGTGGGGTATAAGTGCCTCGGCGGTGGCGCTGGAAGGAGCAATAATGCCTGCTGCTGCGCAGCAGAGACTGTTTGTTTCTAGTGTGCCGACGCCATCTGCAGCGCGGAGCAAAGCGTGCAGCGTATTGGCGTTGTCCTGGTGGTTCTTCATGCCGCTTTCCTCCGGTATTCAATAGCGAGTTGGTCCATCAGGCGCTGGTGGTAGGTGTTTCGTGCTTCTGCGGCAGACCATGGACGGATGGTTTCAACCATGGGCTCGACGCCGACCAAATAATTCCAGATAGCCGGATCGGTTGGCATGAGGTCGCGGCGTTCGGTGGCCAGCGCAATCAGGTCAGCCTGGTGTATGCATGCGGGTAGATCTAAGGCCAGGTCGAAGCGTTCACAGATGCGCCCCCAAACGACGTCCTCAAATCCTCGGTAGTCGGGCATCCACTGTTTAAGTGGCCGAGTCATATTGCCCAGGTACGCCTCGGTCGCATCGTGGAGCAGGGCCGCTAACTTGTGTTCTTCCGGCACCAGCTCGGCGACGATGCAGCTGTGTTGTGCCACGCTGTAAAACTCGCGAGTGTGGCCATTGAACCGACAAAGTTGGGCCAACGAGTGCGATATGTCCCGTGGGTCGATCATGTCGGCGTCTGGCTCGTACAGGTTGAAGTGCTTACCGGTGAACGTGAGGATGAAGTTCATGCTGCATCCTCCAGAGTGAATGGATCCAGCAGGGCAGCCATGCCCAGAGCCTTGTCACGTAAGGCAAGTGCTTGCGTTGCCTGGCTCTCGGATCTCACTGCTCGGAATGTGTCAGCCGCAAGCTTCAGCTTTTCGGCTATGGCTAACAGGGTGAGTCGATCTTGTGGTTGAAGATCCAAGATAAGTTGCAGGCGCCGGCATCGTTCGGTGACTTGCTCAAGTTCGGTAGCGCTTGCTGACTCGCCCAGGTCCATCCCTTCCATGAAGCCCTGAGTGTGGCCATCCTCGTAGCCCTCAGCTCGACCATCCGTTAAGCCGCCCTTGTAGCCGACCCAGTAGAGGATCCCAAGCGCGATAACGATGCTGATCAGTGCGTATATTTGAATTGCAGTCATGTGGTGTGCTCCTGATGGTGTGTTGGCTGGTGGTGGCAGCCAATTGGTGTGTTATTCGTCGTCTGGATCTGGTGGATCTGCCAGGCCACACATCAGCTCGGCCTGATAGGGCATGTAACCCTCCTCTCGGAGGGCGTCGTTGCGCTGATAGTTGGCGGCAAAGTAGCTGCACTCATCACACAGTCGGCTGGCCTGTTCTTCGGCAGACAACGGTGTATCGCAGTGTCGGCATTGATCTAGCAGTGACATGTCACGCCTCGTCTTCGACGGCTTCTGGTCGCGGCATATCTTCATCTGCCTTGTAGGCGCGAATGTCGATTAGCGAGGCCACATGCTTGATATGAGCGTACTTCGGCGCCTTGCGGCTGTTGACGAGCGTTGTCACGGGCAGTTGAATTCGGCCTGTGGTAATTGCGTCGGCAAAAGATCCTTCGTTGAGGTTCCGGAAGTACCGTTCGCGCAACTTTTCCACCGGGATCAGAACGTCACCAAAGGTCCGGTACAGCAGTTCGACTGTCACCGGATCGGGTGCGGGTAGCAGTCTTAGTGGCTGTTGGTCAGCGTGTGCAGTCATTGGGTTTCTTCCGTTGAGGATGATTCCAGGCATTCAGGCAATGGCGTTTGGTCAGCTCCCGCAGATGTTCTGGCACTTCGAGGAGCGCGGCGTTGCGCTCCTCGCGTGTGCGCATGGCGACGATCTGGCGGGCGTACTCCCTAGGCCACGTCACGGTTATCAGCCGGGATGGCTGGTAGTTTGAGGCCGAGCTGTTCGGCCAGCCAGCGAATACCGGCTTGCCGAACCTTGGTCGACTGGCTGTACTGCATGCCCGCTTTCTCGTGGTACCAGTTGCTGTCTTTGATCCGCAGGTACTCCCGGTCACGCACGGGGAAAGCCGGCAGGTTGCGGTCGTTGAGCAAGCCCTTGTCACGCATGAGCGCGATCAGCTTGGAACGGGTCAGGCCGAAGTACTTGGCGGTTTTTTGGAGGTCACATTCCATCACGGCCTCCTAAGCCGCATGTGCGGCAGGGGTAGCCACGGTAGCTAGGTGAGTGATGGATTCGGCCACCATGGAATAGATATCCACGTCACTTCCGCATACGGTGAAACACTTGGTGCGCGGCTTCTTCACGCCGATGCTCATGATTGTGGTGATTCCAGCGCGGGTCTTGTTACGGTGGATTGCCAAGTTGATCGGCAACGCAAAACCCATATCGAGACTGAGTGCGCCGCCGGTGCGGATCAGCTCGAATACCTGCTGCTTGTGTTCAGTCTGGAACAGTCCATAACGGCGATCAGCGTGCGGCGGAGACGAAGGATCGAGGGAAGTGGTTCGCCCGTTGACGATCTCCTCAATGAAGTCAGCAAGCTTGAGGTGCATCTTCTTGCTGTTGGTCAAGGTCAGTGTGTGGCGTTCGCTGCCCAGCTCAACGGTGAAATGCGTGTCTATTTTTCGGCGTTCGACCTGCAGTCGGAAGGCCATGACGTCGCGTTGCGTTTCGGCGCGCAGATGGTGGTTGAAGGTTTCGGTCAGACAGACCTGAGCCTTGAGCAGTGTCAGGGTGCGGTTGTCGAGTTTGTACTTCTTCATGCCGCGTGCCCTCCGCCATTTGGATCGAATGGCACCGTCGCGGAGCGCTGTTTCAGCTTGGGTTTGGAAGCGAAGAAAGCGCAGCCGCACTGTTTTGCCAGGCGGCGGATTTCGAAGATGCGGGAAGGGTTAGCAGCGGCCGGGTGGACGTGCAAGGTGGCTGTGGTGTGCATAGTATTGCCTCGCTCTGTGGTGGAAGAGTGAAGACAATATTAACCATAAGGGTTAATAAATCAATCGGGAATTACCCTTTTTGGTTAAAAATTATGCGAGCACTTGCGAGTGACGACGCTCTTGAAAGGTGATATTGGTATGACATCTCACCGTCCGTTGAGCAGAAAAAAGGGATTTTTATGGCAAAGAATTATCCGGCATTCGTCAACGCCACTAACGCAGTGACCAAAATTTTAGAAAAAATAAAGATAGCTGCTACTCCTGATCGATTTACGCAAGATTACTTAGCCACCGAGTTGGGTTTCCCTGGTGGTGGAGCAAGGGCATTTATCCCTCTTGCTAAAAAATTAGGGTTGTTAGGCAGCGACGGCACACCTACTGATCTTTATAAACAGTTTCGCAATACAAACTCTGCCACGTCAAAATCAGCGATGGCAAAAGCGATTAAGAACGCCTATTCGGATGTATATGCGAGGAATGAATATGCTCATAGTTTGAGTCGCGCAGACTTTGAGGGGTTGATTGTTGAAATGACTGGTCTTGAAAAAGGTAATGCAACGGTCAAAGCGATAGCGGGAACCTTTGAGGCATTAAAAGGTTTTGCTGAGTTTAAAAACATAGAAGCGGAAGAGCCGTTAATTAGTACTGATAAGGGAACTGCAGATTTTTCCCATAACGGTGAATTTTCGGATGTTAGATTGGGGTTGTCCTATACCATTAACCTCGTTCTACCAAAGACTGATGATGTTTCTGTGTTTAACGCGATTTTCAGAAGTTTAAGAGAGAATCTCCTGAGGAAGTGATATGGACGATAAAATAAAAATATTCGCTTTTTCGAATCAAATGATCGAGCGAGCTCTTGATAGCGTGGAAAAAGGGCTCCAGATAGATCTTCATAGGGCTGATGAGCTCGACAGGGCTGGTGATAAAGATGATGACTATTACCCACAGTTTACGATGGACATTAGGTCGGAAGCCAAAGAGATGGCGGTGCATTATGAGTTGTTTTATTGCCTAGAAGTCTCAATAAGAACACTTATAAAAGATAAGATGAAGTCTGAGTTAGGAAGTGATTGGTGGAATGTGGGTGAGGTGCCTGAGGCCATAAAGAAGAATGTGAAGGATAACATGCAGCGAGAAGTTGACTCTTCTTTCACACAACGCTCTGATGATGAGCTGGATTACACTACCTTCGGAGAGTTAGGTGATCTGGTAAGAAAAAACTGGGTGCATTTTGCGGATATATTTTATAGTGAAAAAGCTTTTAATAGAGTTATGAACAGCTTGAATTTGCTTCGTGGCCCTATTGCTCACTGTAGTCCGCTTGCAGAAGACGAGATTGTTAGGTTGAAGTTAACGCTTAGAGACTGGTTTCGCCTGATGGAGTGACATAAAATTCCTACGAGCTAAAGATCCGAAATTTTCCATCGTGCTCTACCGCAGATGCTCCATTCTTCAGTCATCTTTATTATGCGCTCAGGCCAGTCTGGATTTAGTGCATAAAGGTATTGTTCGCTTCCTTCCTGCTTCAGTTGCTTCAGCGTAGCCGCCTGATCTCTACTTCTTTTAGCTGCAACGAAGTGACCTGGTAATGCCTCTAGTGAAGGATCGATTACAATTTTATCTCCCTCGACAAATTTAGGCTCCATGCTCATACCTTCAACCCGAAGGATGAACGCACGTGGTCCAACCGGCCCCGGGGCGTCGATCCATTCCTCAGCATCCCTAGGGTCGAAACTACCCTGTGATTCGCACCATGCCCCAGCGGCGATTGATCCTATAACTGGTAATTTACGTCCTGTGAGACTGAGCACGGTTGCGTTGTTGAATTCTCCAAGCCCGTAGGGCATGTCGAGGTAGCCGCTGTGTAGCTTCAGCGCCTTCTCAATTTCTCGAGCAATCTGATCACCTATTCCCTTCGTGGGTTTTTTACCCCCAAACGCACTCACTTGTGCAGGTGCTTTACCTAAGATTTCAGCAATATCTGTCAGGCGCAGCTTTTTCTCAGCCATCACTCTGCGGAAATTTTGTAAACGGGTATCAGAAATTTTCATCAGCAGATCATGTCGCGATTAACCGTAAAGGTGAATGTCCCTTTTGGTGTTGCAAAAATTAACCTTAATGGTTAAATTGCCGCTTCAGGAGGTACAACCCATGAAGCTGCGTGACTACATCAACCATCTGGACCCCGAGGCGCTCAAGGCATACGCAATCCGTTGCGGTATCGCCGTTAGCTATCTCCGGCTTCACGTCAAGTATGCAAGCAAAGACCCTAGCGTTTCGCTTATCAAGGCGTTGGCCCGTGAAAGCGAAGGCTTCGTGTCACTTGCTGAGGTTTTGGAGCATTTCGGTGTCATTGAAAACGTTTCTGGGACAGAAGCTGCTTAGTTAGATAGAAAAAAGGCGACCCAAGGGCCGCCCAGTTCCTCCCGGCACACACCACCACAGTGCTGTCGGGTCGCGATAGAGAGTTGAGGGCACACCACATGCTAACCACCTCTCTCTACCGCGCTTCCAAGGCACGGATGCCTTGGGTTGCTGCCTTTTCCACCACAGATTAGGCAGCTGTTGCGCCAGAGGTGAGAGACGGATCACTCACCTCGGCACGGTGCCGGTTTCGATCTTGAGGATCTTGCCGGCGTTTGGGCCCTTTCAAGCCACGCGGCAAATGTAACACCACTGCACGCCGCGCGGCACTGGCAACTTATAAGGATTAATGCCATGAGCCGAATTGCTCTGAGTTGCGTTGATCGAGCACAGCGGGAAGTCCTGACGCTCGAATTAGCGCTTTACCACGCCGCACGGGATTATCCGGGTGGCGCCGCCGCAATCGCCGCCACCACCGGCCGCAATGCCACGACGTTGCAGCACAAGTTGTCTCCTACCCACCCCTCGCATACGGTCAACATCCAGGAGTTTGGCGAGATCCTCGAACTGACCAAGGATCGTCGGATTCTCGACGCTGTGCACGGCCTTGTTGGCGACACGATCTGGCAGGAGCTGGCCGAGTCGTACACCAACGACATGCCTGAAACCCTCACCACCGGAATTGCGCAATTCTTCCGGCAGGTAGCGGACCTGTCCGAAACTTGGGCCAAGCATATTGGCGACGGCAAGGTCGACAACGGCGAGTTGGCTGAGATCCGCCAGTTGGTGTTTCGCGGCATCCAGGGTTTGTTGGGGATGTACAACCGCGCCCGTTACGTCAACCAGACTACTCGTGGGGTGGAACGTGGCTGATATTGCTGATTTTGCAAATGACCTGGTGCAGGAACGACTTGATCAGGCTTTGGCTGCTCGCGCAGCCCAGCTTTCCGCCACGACTCTGCATTCGTTGATGTTCTGTGATGAATGCGATGAACCAATTCCAGAAGCTCGTCGGTTGGCACAGCCCGGTTGCACTCACTGTGTTGAATGCCAATCCGCAGACGATCTGAGGGCTTCTCGTTATGCTCGATGATGTAATCAATCAGTTCGCGGATTATGGCCTTGAGCCTGATCAGCCGTTGGTTTTCGGCAAGCTCACTCGGTGCAAAACTACCCAGGATAAGGGCAAGGAAAAAAACGGCTGGTACGTGGTCCATGAACACCGGACCGAGAAAAACGAGATGCTGATCTTTGGCAGCTTCGGTGATTGGCGATCTGGCGATACCCAAAAAATCAAGGTAAAGACCGGTCGCATGAGCCCGGAAGAGCGCGAGGTAATGCGTGCTCGACAGGAAGATGCAAAGCGCAAGGCTGCTGAGATCGCCGCCAACGCGTCACGTCGAGCAGCCAATCGTGCATCGGCATTGTTCCAGCGCATGCCCGAAAGGGGTAAAAGCGCCTATCTGGACCGAAAGCAGATCGTAGGCTTCAGGGTTCGCTATGCGCCACGTACCGGCGCACTTCTAGTCCCCATGTGCAATGTGCGCGACCAAACTGTCGGCCTGCAGGTGATCTTCCCCGTCAAGCAAGAAGACACTGGCCGAGATAAGCAGTACTGGCCGCCTGGTATGTCTAAAGAGGGCGCTTTCCATTTAATCGGCCCGCACCCTGAGCCCGGCGAGCCGGTGCTGGTGTGTGAGGGCTACGCCACGGGCGCAAGCCTGCACATGGCGACTTCGCTCCCTGTCGCCATCGCCTTCGACGCGGGCAACCTGCTTCCGGTCTCCAAAGCGATGCGCGAGCGCTTTCCTGGCTGTCCGCTGATCATCTGCCGGGACGACGACTGGAAAACTAAGCGTCCCAATGGTGACCCTTGGAACCCAGGCGAAGAGAAAGCAAACAACGCCGCGCTGGTCGTTGGTGGTCAGGTAGTCGGCCCTGTGTTCTCCGGCGAGCGCGAGATCAAGTGGACTGACTTCAACGACCTGCATGTTGCCGAGGGATTGGAGGCTGTCCGCCACCAGGTGTTGGCGGTGGTCAAGCCTCCTGCAGCTGGTGGTTGGAAAGATCAATTGGCCCGAACTGAAAACGGCTCCCTGATAGCGCACATGCAGAACGTCGAGTTAATCCTCGGCAACGATGAGCGCTGGGCTGGAGTGATCGGATTCAGCGCCTTCAGCTCAAAAATCGTGAAGTTACGCGCCGCCCCATACGGTGGCGGTGTCGGCGACTGGGCAGATATCGACGACATGCTTGTAATGAAGTGGCTCGCACAACAGTACAACCTTCGGGTCAAGGCCAGCAGCGTGATCGAAGCGGTCAGTGTGGTTGCTCATGATCATGCCTTCCATCCTGTACGCAATTACCTCCACGGTCTGGAATGGGACCGTGTTCCACGGCTGGCTACCTGGTTGACTGACATCATGGGCGTTGAAGCAACTGACTACAGTTCGAAGGTTGGTAAGCGCTGGATGGTGTCAGCGGTCGGGCGCGTGATGCAGCCAGGTTGTAAGGCTGACTCAGTGATGATCCTCGAAGGGGCACAGGGTGCCGGTAAATCAACAGCAATGTCTGTGCTTGGCGGTGCCTGGTTTATGGATACACCTTTCGCCCTGGGCGATAAGGATGGCTTCCAGGCGATCCGTGGTAAGTGGATCATTGAGCTGGGGGAGCTGGACAGTTTCAACAAGGCTGAAAGCACCAAGGCGAAGCAGTTCTTCTCTGCGTCGACTGACACCTATCGCGAGAGCTACGGCCGAAGAACGATGGACGTGCCACGCCAGTGTGTTTTTGTGGGTACAACGAACCAAGACGAATATCTCAAAGACGCCACGGGTAACCGGCGTTACTGGCCTGTCGCGTGTACCAAGGTCGATTTGGAACAGTTGCGCGAAGTCCGCGACCAGCTCTGGGCCGAAGCGATGTTCTGTTATCAGTCCGGTGATATTTGGTGGGTCAATCGGGATGAGTCGACACTATTCGCCGAGGCGCAGGAATCGCGCTTTGTGGTGGATGAGTGGGAAGGTCCGGTCGTCAAGTGGTTGGAAGAATCTCAGATCGGCGCAACGGCGAGCGGCGAGGATATTTTGGCTGGTGCGTTGAAACTCGATTATGGCCACTGGGGCAAGCCTGAGCAGATGCGTGTCGGGGCGATCATGCATCGACTCGGATGGCGAAAGGTGCGACTGGCGCCGTTGCCGAAAAGTGGTATTCGTCCGTACGCCTACAAGAAGCCAGATCATTGGGGCAATGCATCAGCGCTGCAGGTTGAGTCCGCAGGGGATGAGGAGCCTTGCTTTGATTAAGCGAATCGATGAAATGCTCAAGCTCTGGGCGCAGGATCTGCATTCGCCGATGCCGGAAGGCTCTGGCGGGCCGAGTGGCGGCAACATGATTGCCATGTTGATGGAGTGCAAAGGCGAGCTGATACGTGGTACTCGCGGTAGTCGGATCTTGTTGGATGAGTCGGCCGATATTGAGCTGATCGTTAACAAACACTTGGCGCCTGAGCTGGCGGTGGTGGTGTGGGAGCACTACTGCAATCAGGAAAGCTTCCTCTCCCAGAAAATGTTGCATTGTGGGTGCAGCGCGCCAACGTATTACCGTCGATTGCACGATGCCCATGTGAGCATTGATGGCTTCCTCACGGGCAAAGCCGCATGAGCCTAGGCATTACTCTACCAATATGTGTCCTACCGTCCGGCCTTGTCCTACCTCGAATCTGCAAGGTAGGACAGCCGCAGGCCGCGCAGTCCGTGGCCTGTCCTACTACCCTACCTCTTATTGCACTCCGCACATGCGAGCGTAGCGCGATGCATCACGCGCCGTGGGCGCGCATGCGTGTTTTTAGTTTTCTCTCTTTACACGAGAGAAAGTTAAAGAGGTAGGGCAGTAGGGCAAAGCCCCGAATTTAGTGGGCTCCAGCTGTCCTACCTCCCTTTTGAATGGTGGGGCAGGTAGGACAGCGCCGGAGGCGCTGGAAGCCGAAATAAAGATATTCACCGACATTGCCTAGGCGTAGCCCAGACATTCACCGGGTGGCATTAAAACGGGGTTGCTGCCATGAGAATCCACCTGTAAAAAGTACACATCTTCGATAGGTGCGACCGCAGACAGCGGGACACACCACCACACTGAACCCGGCCATTGCGCCGGGTTTTTGCGTTTATGGGGTAGGGCGATGACAAACGAGCAGCAAGCGCTTATTGAGATGCCGATCTGGATGGTGATCCTGCTATCCCTGATCGGCGGTATTTCCGGCGAGGCATGGCGGGCCGACAAAGCGGGGGTAAGCGGCTGGTCATTGGTTCGCCGCTTGCTACTTCGATCCGGGGCCTGCGTGGTCTGCGGGCTCTCCACCATGATGTTGTTGCACGCATCAGGCATGTCGGTCCTGGCGGCGGGGAGCATTGGATGCCTGACGGCGATGGCCGGCGCCGATGTTGCCATCGGGCTGTACGAACGCTGGGCCGCCAAGCGGTTGGGCGTGTGCGATGTGCCGCCCTCTGGCAGTGGTCAGGCTTGATGCGCTGGAGGCCACGTAATACGTGGCTTATAGCGTAATTCATGAAAACAGTGCGCCGAAAAGTCGCCGGGGACCCTGGGAGCATCCGAGGGACACGGGGCATGAAACCCGCGCGACTCGGTTTGTGCGAGCACTGAAAAGTTACTGAAATTTCAATCACTGAAATCTCATTGAAAAAGGACTGAAAAGTTTCCTATGACTGAGCCTCTCTACCTCTCGAAAAGCGCCTTCGCTGCTCGAATTGGGAAGGCGCCCAGCACCATCACCTGGCTGAAAGACAACGGGCGTTTGGTAATGGCGCCGGACGGGAAACGCGTCGATGTATATGCGACAGAATCCCTCATCAAAGAAACAACGGACCCCAGCAAGGCCGGTGTTGCCGCCCGTCACGAACGTGAGCGGCAGACCAAACAGAGTTTTAGTAATGCAGTCCCTAATATCTCTGCGCCGCTTTTGCAGGCTGCGCCGCCTGCGAGTCTATCCGCTGCCGACGCTTTGCCTGACTTCCAAAAGGCGCGGGCTCGGAAGGAGCACTTTGCATCGCTCAGTGTCGAGGCTGATTTTTACAAGGATCAGGGGGTACTGGTTGAGTCTGCTGTAGTCGACAGAGCAGCCTTCGATACAGGCCGGCTGCTGCGTGATTTGCTCATGACAATGCCGACCCAGATCGCACCGGAACTAGCGGCGATGAACGACCCATGGCAGGTGGAAAAGCACTTGTTGGCTGCACTGCGCCGCTCACTGGAAGACGCCGAGCGCATGTCTACTGCCGATTTACAGCGTGCGCTTTCAAACACGGGGAATTAATCATGACCACCTATGCTGACGGCGCTGAGGTATACCGGACTGGCTACTTTCGCGGACTACGGCCTGAGCCTGAGCTTTGGGTTGACGAGTGGGCTGACCGTTACATGCGGATCCCCCAAAGCCAAGGTGGTGCTGAGCCGGGTCCCTACCGCACGGCACGCACGCCTTATGCCCGGGAGCCGATGCAATGTTTATCGCCGGCGCATCCATGTAAGCGGGTGGTGACAATGATCGCCTCGCAGTTGATGAAGACGCAGATTGCTTTGAACTGGATCGGCGGCTGTATTCATATGGCGCCGGCCAATATCCTGTTGCTAGAACCGACGCAGCGTTTGGCACATGACATTGCCGCACGTTTTGATCAAGCCGTAGAGGTGGTTCCCGAACTGCGCGAGCGCATCGTTAAGCCGCGTTCAAGGGAGGGTACTAACACCTCAGGGGTCAAACAATTTGAGGGGGGGAGGCTGTTCATTGCGACCGCTGGATCGTCTTCCAACCTTGCAGAAAAGTCTGTGCGCTACGTTTACGGCGACGAGATTGATCGTTGGGAAATGGATCTGAATAGTGAGGGTGATCCGGTCAAGCTTGCCGAGGCCCGCGCTTCAACGTTTGGGCGCAACGCTAAGTTCTATTTTTCAAGCACACCTACCCTCAAGGGGGGATCGCGCATTGATGACCTTTTTCGCATAAGCGATCAGCGTCACTTTTACGTACCGTGCCCGCACTGCCAACATATGCAGGTACTCGACTGGTCACATTTGAAGTGGGACGAGGCGTATGCCCAGGTTCAGTACCTATGCAATGGGCCTGATTGCGGCGCACTGATTGATGAGCATGAAAAGGCCACGATGCTTGCGAAGGGTGAGTGGCGTGCTCACTCACATGGGGACGGCGAAACCATCGGATTTCAACTCAACGCTCTCTACGCACCCCTTGGATGGACCAGTTGGACCCTGTTAGCCCGTGAGTTCGATTCAGCGTTGAGCGAGCAGAAAAAGGGCAATCAGTCGCTCATGCAAGTTTTCTACAACACTAGGCTTGGCTTGCCTTGGGACAGTGCACTAGAACAGACCAAAGCTGATGAGCTTCAAGCCCGAGCGCTGCAAGAAACTTACTTCCTCGGTACCGTACCAACCGGCGCGCTCATGTTGACTGCTGCGGTAGACGTCCAAGGCAATCGTCTTGAGTTTATGGTGATGGGGTGGGGAGTGGGGCTGGAGCGCTGGGTTGTCGATCACCAGGTCATTGTGGGCGATCCTTCAGACGAGAGAACCTGGGAGGCGTTGGATGAAAAGCTCAAAGTCCGATACCGGCATCCCAGCGGCGTAGGGTTAAGCATTCTTGCCACAGCAATTGACTCGGGTGGTCACCACACGCATGAGGTTTATCAGTTCTGTCGTATTCGTCGTTGGCGAAATATCTTCGCAGTGAAGGGCGAGAGTCGTAGTGGTAAGCCGGTTATCGCACAGCGCCCGTCCCGCGTTGATGTCAACTGGCGCGGGAATATTGAAAAAAACGGTGCTGAGCTCTGGATGATTGGCACAGACACAGCAAAGGACTGGATATATAACCGATATGCACTGGTGTCAGGACCCGGCGCGTTGCACTTTGCAAAGGATCTGCCTGACGATTTCTTTGCACAATGCGTGGCTGAACGAAAAGTCGCTCGTTTTGTGAGGAATGATTGGCGCATCGAATGGACCAAGGGCAAGGCTGATCGTAACGAAGCGCTAGATCTGATGGTGTATTCCTTAGCCATGGCTGAATACCTAGGCTTGGGGCGTTATCACGAAAGTGATTGGGATCGGGTGCGGCAGTCGCTCATGCAGCATCACTTGTTCGAAGACAAAACAGTGCCAGCTGATCCGGTAGTAGTTCGACAGTCAACCGGAAAACCTGAGGCGTCACCCTCTGCGGAAAAGCTCTCAGCTGAGCCGCCTGCAGCTCCTGTCCAACCCGTTATTCCACGCCACCAGCCGATGGCCGCTTCTTCACGCCGCATTAGTACAAGCGGTTACCTCAAGAGACGCTGATATGTCGTTTACCCCCAAGCACCTCGAAGTCATCGAGCGCGCGATTGCGCGCGGTGAAAAGACCGTGCGCTACAGCGATCGCACGGTGGAGTACCGCTCCATCGACGAACTGCTCAAGGCTCGCGATGAGATCCGCACGTCGCTGACCAACGCTGCCGGGCCGCGCTCTCGCGTGATCCGGCTTACCCACGGAGGCAAGGGACTCTAATGGCTCGATACTATCCGACGCTGACCCGTAACGGATTCTTGCTGCCGTCGAACATCAAGGCCAGTTACGAAGGCGCCGGTGAGGGCCGACGTTCGGCCAGTTGGGAGGCTACGGACAACGGCATCAACAGTATCAACACCCCAGCCCTGCGCAACCTGCGTGCGCGTTCGCGGGCGGCGGTGCGCAATGACCCGTACGCGTTCAACGTCATCGATAAACGCGTCAGCAACCTGATCGGCACCGGCATTACGCCCAGGCCGACCACGGACGACGCCGAGCTGCGCAAGCTCAAGCAGCAGCTGTGGGATGACTGGGTGGATGAGGCAGACGCCGATGAGCTGACCGACTTCTACGGCATGCAGGCCCTGGTGGCGCGCACCGTAGAAACGGCCGGTGAATGCTTTGTGCGATTGCGACCCCGCAGCCCGAGCGAAGGTTTGGCAGTGCCGCTGCAGCTGCAGGCGCTGGCGCCTGAATTTGTCCCTCACGACAAATTCGAGATGGCCAAAAACGGTAACGTGATCCGCGCCGGGATCGAGTTCAACCCGGCGGGCAAGCGTGTGGCGTATTACATGTACCTATCGCATCCCCGCGACTCGTCGTCGTTGAACGCTGGCTACAACCAATTGGTGCGCGTACCGGCAACACAGGTTCTGCATATCTTTGAACCGATGGAGCCCGGGCAGTTGCGCGGCGTCCCGCGTTTGGCCCCGGTGCTGAAGCGCCTGCGCAGCTTGGATAACTACGACGACGCGGTGCTGTTCCGCCAGGAAGTGGCGAACCTGTTTGCAGGCTTCATCAAGCGGCCATCACCGGAGATGGGGCAACAACCACGTGACCCTGTCACGGGGCAGTTGTTGACCACTGACCGCGACGGCTTCACGCCGATGGTTGCCCTAGAGCCCGGCACCATGCAGGAGCTGGGGCCAGGTGAAGAGGTGGAGTTCTCCAAGCCACCAGATGCCGGCAACAACTACCCGGATTTTATGCGGCAGCAACTGATGGCTGCGGCGGCGGGTTCGAGCACGCCTTACGAGATCCTCACCGGCGACATGCGCGAGGTCAACGACCGGGCGCTCCGGGTGGTGCTCAACGAGTTCCGGCGGCGCCTGGAGCAACTGCAGTTCGGCGTGTATGTGCACCAGTTATGTCGTCCGGTGCGGGCTGCCTGGATGGACATGGCGGTGCTGTCCGGTGCCCTGGTGCTGGAGGACTACGCGCAACGTCGACGCGAATACTTGCGTACGCGTTGGGTACCCCAAGGGTGGGCCTATATCCAGCCGGTTCAGGACGTACAGGCGCGCCAAATGGAGGTGCGGGCGGGCTTTGCCTCACGCAGCGAAATGGTGCTGCGTACCGGCTACGACGCGGAAACGGTCGATACCGAAAACGCCGCCGATCTCGCTAGAGCCGCGGGCCTCGGCCTCAACTACACGACTCTTGAAGCCATCGAGACGATCGATGACAAGGAACAACCATGAGCAAAAAAACGAAACCCCGTGTTTATGACAAGGCGGGCAAGCAGGTGACCGTCGCGGATAAAAGCTGGTACACGCTCCAGGCCAGCGGCGAAGCCGAGCAGCGCAATATCGAGATCTTCGTCTACGGCGAGATCGGCGCCTGGGGTGTCACCGCCAATCAGTTCGTACAAGCTCTGCGCGCCATTGATGACGGTGTATCGCCAGTGATCGTTGCGTTTAACAGTATCGGTGGCGATCTGTTCGACGGCCTAGCGATCCACAACGCGCTGTCGCGCTTGGGTGAGCGTTGCACCGGCCGCATTGATGCGCTGGCTGCCAGTGCGGCCAGTGTCGCGGTGTGCGGGGCTCATCGGGTGGTGATCGCTTCTAATGCGATGTTGATGATCCACAACCCCTACACCTTCACCGGTGGCGATGCGGACGACTTCCGCCGTGTTGCCGATGTACTGGACCAGACCCTTGAAGCGATCATCGCGGCCTACAAGGCCAAGGCGCCGGACATCGACGAGGCCGAGTTACGGCGCATGGTTAACGCTGAAACCTGGCTCACGGCCAACGAAGCGGTGGCACTTGGTCTGGCCGATGAAGTGGGCGACGGCCTCAAGGTTAGTGCCTGTCTCGGCCAGGGAAGTGTATTGCAACGTTTCCAGCATGCCCCGCCTGAGCTGCTCGCCCAGCTCGATGAAGAGCCAGAGGTGGAACTGCCAGAGCCGAACGTTCCACCGGCGCCGGCTCCCGTGGTGGACGCGGCAAAACTGGCGCTGATGGTCACACAAGGTTGCGCAGCAGCAGGCATCAGCAACCTGGTGGAACCACTGTTGGCATCAACCAATCTCGAAAGCGAAGCCGTGATCCAGGCGGCGCTGACCAAGGCCAAAGCCCTGCACGGTTTGTGCGTTGCCGCACGACTGCCCGAGCTGGCCGGTGAATTCATCACCGCCGGCCTGGACGAAGCCGCAGTCAGGGCGCGACTGTTCGACAAACTGGTGGGCAGTGGCGGCGGCTTTGAAATCAACAACAGTCTGCCGTTGGACAATGACCCCGAACCCACGGTCAAGGCCAAGCAGGTCGACACCCAAGCAATCTGGAGCTCCCGTCAGGCGGCTCATAACGGAAACTCGAAAGGAGCAAGAGCATGAAAATTGAATCGATGCACGCGGGCGAGTTCCTGCTGTCCGAGGGTGCTGGCAACATTTCCCGCGAAGCGATCAATGTCGCCGCCGGCGCCGCGCTCGAACCGGGCCAGATCCTGGGCCTGATCACCTCAACCAGCGAATTTGCGCCGTATAAGCCTACTGCAGAGGATGGCACTGAAAATGCTATCGCGATCCTCTACGGGCCGTTGGGCGAATCGGATGTGGTAAGGCGGGGTCGTGCCATTGTGCGGCTCGCCGAAGTCAGCGAAGCGCATTTGACCGGCCTCGATCCCGCCGCCGAGAAGGCCCTGGGCGTTAATCACATCATCGTCCGTTAAGACGATCACCATGTTTTTTCATCCCGCCAAGTGCGGGATTTTTCGTTTCTGGAGAGTACCCATGGCCGATATCGCCATTTTTGAAGATGACGCGTTCAGCGTTTCCTCCCTGACCGCTGCAATCAATGATCAGGAATACTTGCCGGGCCGCATCAGCAGCCTGGGTCTGTTTCGCGAAGAGGGCATCAGCACGATCACCGTTCAGATCGAGAAGGACGGTGACACCCTGGCCCTGGTGCCAGCGGGTGAACGCGGTACCTCTGGCCTGGTGGTCGGCGCGACCAAGCGTCAGTTGATCCCTTTCAACACCGTGCACCTGCCGGAACGATTCACCATCAAGGCTGATGAGATCCAGGGCATTCGCGCTTTTGGCTCGCGTACCGAGTTGCAGTCTGTACAGGATGTGGTCAACAAGCGTCTGGCAAAGGCTCGCCGTCAACTGGATGCCACTCACGAATTCCAGCGTATGGGAGCCTTGAACGGCCAAGTGTTGGATGCCGATGGCAAGACGGTGTTGTTGGATATCTACAAAACCTTCGGTGTATCCCGCAAAAAGCTACGAATGGAACTGAATAATCCCGACACGAAGGTTCGAGTTAAATGCGGTGAAGCGCTTGATATGCAGGAGGATGCGCTTGGAAGCATCACCAGCACGGGGTCCCGTGCTCTTTGCGGGAAAACGTTCTGGAACGAACTGATCACCCACAAGTCGGTGGAGGAAACCTACCTCAATACCCAGCAGGCTGCGGCATTGCGCGGCGATGCCCGTGAAAGCTTCGAGTTCGGCGGGATCGTCTGGGAGCGCTATCGCGGCAAGGTGGCCGGCATTTCGTTCGTCCATGACGATAAGGCTCTGCTGATTCCCGAAGGTGTTCCTGATCTGTACATCTCGTCCTTCGCACCGGCTGACTACATGGAAACGGTCAACACCCAAGGCATCCCGTACTACAGCAAGATCGAGCCGCTGCCCTTCAACAAGGGTGTAGCAGGTGAAGCCCAGTCCAACCCGCTGCACCTGTGCACGCGTCCCCTGGCGCAGATCCTGCTGGAACTCTGATCGTGGCGTTTCGCGATCTGATCGAGGACATCGACGACGTGGTCTTCGAAACCCTGGGCGATTCCGCCCAGATCGAAGGTCGCACCGAGCCGGTGCTGGGCATGTTCATGGCGCCATGGAAGTCGCCGCAGTTTGGCAAGATCCAAACGGCCATCCGAGAGCCGCGCTTTGAGATCCGCGTACGTGATTCGGACGGCCTGATCAAAGGCCTGCGCGTCACTGTCGATCTGCCGGTCCTGGACGGCGGCGGGGAATATGACCTGCTGCAGCTGGAACCCGGCGGCGATGGCCTAGTGGCCCTGATCTTGAGGAAGCGTCCATGAGCGTCGGCAGCTACGCACAGCAGAAGCGCGACGGCGGATTGATCAATATTCAGCCTTCGCAGGCAGACCTGAAGTGCTTTCAGGACTTCGGCCGGCTGGTGCCAAAGGCAGCAGCTGCTGCACAGCGGCGAGCGATCAACAAAACCCTCGGGTGGCTGCGTACCCATATCGCCAGGGCAGTGGGCAAACAAGAGCGCATCGCCATTGGCGCCGTCCGGCAACGTTTGCGGGCTTACCCCACCAGCGGCGGTGCGATGCGCGGCAAGTTGTGGTTCGGCCTCAACGCGATCGAGGCCAGCCGCATCGGTCGGGTGCGTCAGACCGGCCGGGGTGTGTCGGTGGCGGGGCGTCGCTATCAGGGTGCATTTTACAAGCAGGTGTACGGCGGCAGCGCCGATATCTGGATCCGTACTGCGAGCAAGCACTTCAATAGCGATGACTACCCTGAGGCGACTCAGGGCCGTCGGCGCAGTGGTTTCGTTGAGGAAAACGACAACCGCTTTCCTCTGGCGAAAGCCAAGGTATCACTGGAGCAAGCCCGGCCGCACTTTGAGGCGTGGATCAAACGCGCCGATGAACAGCTGCTGGTTGTCCTTGAGCAAGAGCTCAACTACGAACTGCAGAAGTATCTGAAGGGGAGCGCCAATGTCCGATGAGCCGTTCAGCCTGAGTCAGCTGTACCAGGCTATCGAGCAACACCTGACGGAGCATCTGTCGGGCATCAAGGCGGTTGTGTTTTGGCCGGATATACAGGAAAACCAAGGCATTCCACTGCCGTCTGTGTTTCTCGAAATGGCTGAGTTTGAACCGGGTATCGATATCGGTACTGGCGAATCCAGCCTGGTCTGCAAGTTTGAGGCCCGGATCATTGTTGACCCGATACAAGCCAATCACCATGAGCAAGCTGTACACCTGGTGTCGCAGTTGGCGGTGCTGCTCCGACAGCAAAGCTGGGGCCTGGAGATCAACGTCGCGCAATTTGAGCGAGCCACTCAGGATTGGACCAAGCCTGAGCTGGATGGCTATGTTGTGTGGGTGGTCGAGTGGACTCACCAAGTCTATTTGGGGGTTGAGGTTTGGCCTTTCCCTGAAGAGAAGCCCAGCATGCTTAGATTGAACCTTGAAGCGTACCCGGACATTGACAGTCCAAGGGGCGCGCCATGAGTTATCAGACGGGCGAGCATGACCGGATGATCGCGGCCATGTTGATTCCGTGTGTGGTGGTCGGGGTGGATTTGATCGCCCCGGCCGTGCGGGTCAAGTCGGGTGAGTGGGTGAGTGCCTGGGTGCGCTGGCACGGCCAGGCGGCAGGGAAGGCTCGACACTGGCGTGCGCCGAGCCTGGGCGAGCAGGGGATTTTGTTCAATCCCAGCGGCCAGGCAGGAATGGGCACTTTTGTACCTGGGCTGTATGGCGGCGCCGGTGCCCCACCGGATAACCGTGATCATGTCGAGGTGTGGCGGTTCGACGATGGCGGCTCTCTGGTCTACGACTGGAAGGCCAGGAGCTACACCATCACTTTGCCCACGGGCACGGTGACCATCAAAGTAGGTGCGACCGAGGCGGTTGTTACGGATAACGCGGTGACGGTCACGACAGCCAACGTCAAGTTGATTGCAGACGTTGCCATTGAAGGTTCTTTGTCCGTCACGAAAAACGTAGCGGTCCAGGGCGCCTTGCATGCGGTGAAGGACATCACCAGTGCCGGCAAGATCATCGACGCCGGCGGCAACAGCGCGAACCACAAACACTAGTCGTTCAATTTCACAGGCCCGCCGCGTGCGGGCTTTTTTGTACCCGGGGGAAACCATGGCCAAGACTTCTGAAACACCCGTTGCCGGCGCTGGGCCTGGCTCAACGTTTCGCGACAAGCTTTACAACTCACGCACCCTGATTCTGCCCGACAGTGGCCGCGCTCTGGCGGTCCTCAAGCAGCGTGTGTCGGTGCCGGCAACTGACGCTGAAGCGCTGGATTACCTCAAATCCAACGAGGAATTTGAACTGCTGCAGGAGTGACTTAGATGATCGGAATGGACCGCCACACCGGCCAGCCCATTTCGGGTATTGCTCATTTGCGGCAATGCATCGGGGACATTCTAAGCACCCCGCTGGGAAGCCGTCGGGAGCGGCCGGAGTATGGTAGCAAGTTGCGCCGTTACGTGGATCTGCCAGTAAACGAAGGCTGGAAGGGAGCGGTTCAGGCTGAGGCGAGCAGGGCGCTAGGCCGCTGGGAGCCTCGCCTGAAGCTGGAACGCGTACAGGCCGTCTCTGTCTTGGGAGGGCTGATCAAAATCCAAGTCACCGGTAGTTACGAGGGCGAAAACGTACTGCTAGAGGTAAGTGTATGAGTATCGTTGACCTGTCGGAGTTGCCGGCGCCGGACGTGCTTGAGCCCTTGGACTTTGAAGAGGCTTATGCAGAAAGGCTCAGTGTCTTTCGGGGATTCATGGGCGACAACTGGAGTGCGCCGCTTGAGAGCGATCCAGTGGTCAAGCTGCTGGAGGTCAGTGCCTATGTGGGCATTGGTGATCGTGCCCGGGTAAACGATGCCGCCAAGGCATTGCTGCTCGCGCATGCGATTGGTAGTGACCTCGATCAGTTGGGTGCGAACGTCAACACGCCTCGCCTGGTGATCCAGGCGGAAGACCTGCGCGCAGTTCCACCGGTGGAGAAGATCACCGAAGGCAACGATGCCTACCGCGAGCGGATCCAGTTGGCCTATGAGGGCCTGACCACGGCGGGGCCGCGCAACAGCTACAAGCTGCATGCGCGCAATGCGTCTGCCCTGGTGGCGGATGCGTCGGCGGAAAGCCCGTCGCCGGCGTGCGTTACGGTAACGGTGCTGGGGTTGGAGGGGGATGGGGCGGTAGGCCCTGAGTTATTGGCCGTGGTAGCCCGTGCGCTCAATGACGAAAACGTTCGGCCGTTGGGCGACCGGTTGACAGTGCAAAGCGCCCAGGTGCTGCCGTATCGCATTGACGCGGTGCTGCACATGAAAGGCCCAGGCCCTGAAAGCGCTGTCGCTCTGGCCGAGGCGGAAAGGCGCCTCGCTGCGTGGGTCAACCCGCGCAAACGCCTTGGCGTCGAGGTGGCGCGTTCCGCTGTAGACGCGCAACTGCACGTTCCAGGGGTTTCACGCGTTGAGTTGATCGACTGGCAGGATCTTGCTCCCACGCAGGCACAGGCGGCGTTCTGCACGGGCTACAGCGTCAAGCTGGGGGAGTGACATGAAGAGTCTACTGCCGATCAATAGCACTCAGCTGGAACGGGCGATTGAGGCGGCGAGCGCGGATCGAACCGTGATCCCGCTGCGCTCTCTCTATAACCCTACGACGTGCCCCGTTCATTTGCTGCCCCACCTTGCGTGGGCCTGGTCTGTTGATCGCTGGGACGACCGCTGGACGGAGGCGGCCAAGCGCAATGCCATACGGGCTTCGTTTTACATCCACACCCGCAAAGGAACCATAGGCGCACTGCGCCGGGTGGTGGAGCCGCTTGGCTACCTGCTGGAGGTGATCGAGTGGTGGCAGACGGTGCCCGAGGGCCCGCCGGCGACGTTCGCCCTTAGGGTTGGCGTACTCGATACCGGCATCACTGAAGAAATGTTCAGCGAGCTTGAGCGCCTGATTGACGACGCCAAACCCGTGAGCCGGCATATGACCGGGCTCGACATCACGCTTGAAACGCGCTTGGACGCCTATACCGGCTTCGCCGTTTATGACGGCGACGAGGTCGACGTTTACCCCTGGACTAACCCCGATATCGACGTAGTGATTCAGGGGGTTACGGGCGTTATCGAATACACCCTAGACGAACTGGATTGAACTGGTCAAGTAATCTTGGACACTGATTAAGGTTCACGCCGCCAACCTTTCCTTCGAGACCGGCGACCGGTAGTCGTTGTAGCTGTGAGGTCTGCTGATGTTGTAGCGCGAGACATAGCGCTGC
>Ga0308159_1001283_pt1 | contig 38530 bp, 36 predicted proteins | sample PhyCR1_FD_201040 | JGI IMG/M metagenome (GOLD analysis project Ga0308159, IMG submission 201040) | Phyllosphere microbial communities from UC Gill Tract Community Farm, Albany, California, United States - DLSLC.R1 | ecosystem: Host-associated > Plants > Phyllosphere > Unclassified | place: USA... | reverse complement strand
CACACGGTTTCCGAGCGGGGGGTCGTCGATGCTACATTGCGTTCGTCCCCTATTCTGCAAGAAATCTGTCATGAGCCGTTCCCGCTCCTTAGTGCCCACCCTGCGCGTGGGTATCGCATTGGTCGCGCTTGCGGCCGCCGTACCTGCGGCTCATGCCGGTGTGACCTACCGATTGGATCGCCCCAGCGCCGCCCCCGGCGAAACGGTGCTGATCGAAGCGGTGTTCTTCAACGACACGCCCACAGGTGCCGCCTGGAGCGCACCGCGCCGTATCGTGGTGCAGTGGCGTGGTGCCACGGGTCAGCCGATCCGCACCACGGCACGTGCGGTAGGTGCTGCGACCGAATTCAATGTGCCGGTCAACAACTTTGCCCGCATGAGCTGGCAAGCCGTGGTTCCCACGCAGGCGCGTGGCCTGCAGGCCGTGTCGATCGAGGGCCAATCGGCCCTGATGGCGCTGGATGCGACGGGTCGCGAGAGCGGCACGCCGGCCACGATGGCGGCGAATACGCCCGTGGTGGATGCCCGCACCGGCGAGCCGCTGCCACCGGCCGAAGTGACCCGCTTGGGTGCTTCTCCGGACACCGGCCCCGCCCCCGAGCAAACGGCGATGACCCAACCGGCTGCGATTCCCACGGCATTCAATTCGTTTACGTCGTCGCTATCTGCCTATCAGCCGGTGTATTTCGCGGTGGGCACACGCGGCGGCACGACGGCCCGCTTTCAGTTGAGCGCCAAGTACCGGTTGTTCACGCCCGAAGATGCAGCCACGCCGAAGTTCTATGAAAATCTGTATCTGGGCTACACACAAACTTCATTGTGGGATTTGCAAGGCGATTCCAAGCCGTTTATCGATACGACGTTCAACCCCAGCGCATTCTGGCTGAACGAAAACCTGTGGACGTCGGCCAATCAGAACTGGCGTTTCGGTAGTGCCGCCGGTATCGAGCACAAGTCCAACGGCAAGGCCGGCGACGATTCACGCTCGCTGAACGACTTGTACCTGCAGCCGTCGTTCAACTATCGCTTCGATGGCGGCAGCACGTTGTCGTTTGCGCCCAAGATCATGTCGTACGTGGCGGTGGCACGCGAGAACAGCGATTATTCCGACTACAACGGCCATGTGGATTGGCGCGTACGTTGGGCGCAGGATAACGGCCCGGTCGTCTCTGCCATGTACCGTCAGGGCGACCAAAAACGCCGCACGACGCAAGTCGACCTGGCCTACCCGCTCAAGCAAATGGGCTTGAACGCCAACGGCTACGTCTATCTGCAGTACTTCAACGGCTACGGCGAAACGCTGCTGGGTTACGACGAGCGCAACCGCTCGCAGTTCCGCGTCGGCTTGTCGCTGGTGCCGTAAAAAGGGACCTCACGCATGAAGCGATCCGCGCCGCCCGCCCAGCCTCTGCGCCGCGTGCGAGCGTGGGGCGGCATGCTGCTGGTATGGGGCGCGGCAACGGGCATCGCGCACCTGCTCAATCACCATGTGTCGGTCACCGTCCTGGCCATGGTGTATCTGGCGGCCGTGATGCTGGTCGCGTACGTGACCAATCGCTGGCTCTCGATCGCCTGTGCCTTTCTGTCGGTCGCGGCGCTCAACATCCTGTTCGTGCAGCCGCGCGGTGCGTTTCGCGTCGACTCCACCGAGCACGCCATCACCCTGGTGGCGCTCTTGTTCGTCAGCCTGCTGGCGACGAATCTGTCGTCACGACTACGCGCGTCGACGCGCCGGGCCGTGTCGCGCGAACGCCGCGCGCGAACATTGCAGCACCTGGCCGCGAGCATGGCGCTGCTTGAAGACGAGGCCCCGATGGTCGATGCCGCCGTCAAGGCGCTGGAAGCGGATTTCGGTCAAGGCATCCTGGCACTGATGTCTCGCGAAGGCGACCTGGTGATGCACGGCGCAATGCAAGCGCCTGCCGCCCCCGCCGAGCGGCGCGACGATGCCATCGCACATTGCGTGAAAAGCGGCCATGCCATGGGCCCGGGCACCGGGCGATGGGACGCCCTGGCAACGTGGTATCTACCGCTGCGTGCGGGCGAAAGCCGGATCGGCGCGATCGCGATTGCAGCCCCGCCCCAAACGGCATTGCTGCCGGGCGCGGAAGAGCGGCGCGAACACGCGCAAGCCATTGCCGATCTCACCGCTGGTGCCCTGCTGCGCACGCGGCATGCGGCCGAGGCCGCGCGAGCCCGCGATCAGGCGCAATCGCAACAGCTGCGCAGCACGTTGCTGGCCTCGGTGTCGCACGATCTGCGTACGCCGCTGGCCGCCATCCTGGCCGCTGCCACATCGATGCAACGACAGGCCGATCGCCTGGACGCGGAAAGCCAGCAACGCTTGCTTGCATTGATCGAAAGCGAGGCCCGCCACCTCACCGCCGTTACCGACAACACCCTGCACTGGTTGCGCGTGTCTGGTGACCATCCCGTTCTGAAGATGGATTGGGAAGCGCTGGAAGAAATCGCCGGCACCTGCATTGCCCGATTGCGCGCACGCCATCCGCATCGCCATGTGACGGCCACGCTGCCTGCGGACTTGCCCTTGATCCGGGTGGACGCCGTGCTCTTCGCGCAGTTGATCACGAACCTGCTCGATAACGCCCTGAAGTATTCGGCTGACGACGTTGAACTGACGGCTTATGCCGACGACGACACGATCACCATCGATATCCTGGATCGCGGGCGCGGCATTCCGCCCGGAGACGAGATCCGGATTTTCGAGACGTTCTACCGTGGCGCGGTCCCGCCGGCACAGCGCGGTGCCGGTCTGGGGCTGGCCATCTCCCAGGCGGTGGCCAGTGCGCACGACGCGCGGTTGAGCGTGGGCCCGCGCGAAGGCGGCGGATCGCGCTTTTCCATCTTCATGCCGCTGGTTCCCTCGCCACCCACGCCGGCCGACGAGGGCATGTAGATGGCCATTCGTGTGCTGATCGTCGAGGACGACCGCGACATCCGCAGCTTGCTGCACTCGGTACTTACCGTGGAAGGTTTCGAGATCTCCACCGCAGTCAGCGTGAGCGAAGCGCGGGCAATGGTCGAACATGAGGCGCCGGATCTGATCCTGCTGGATCTGGGATTGCCCGATGGACGCGGCGAGGATCTGCTGGCCGCATGGCGCACGCTGGCGGTGCCGATCATCGTGGTGTCGGCCCGTGAAGACGAGGCAGGCAAGATCGCCCTGCTGGATGCTGGCGCCGATGACTATCTGGTCAAACCTTTCGGCGTGGGCGAGCTGCTCGCGCGCATGCGCGTGGCGCTGCGCCATCGCGGCACGTCGATCTCGCCGGCGCAGACGACTTATGAGTTGGAAGGGTTGGGCGTGGATCTCACCACGCATCGCGTGACCCGCGACGGCGTGGAGATCAAACTGACGGCGACTGAGTTCAAACTGCTGGCGCGATTGGTGCAAAAGGCGGGGCAAGTCGTCACACACCGGCAATTGCTGATCGATGTGTGGGGCGCCGAGTATGCCGAGCACACGCATTACGTGCGGGTGTATATGGGAAACCTGCGTGCGAAATTGGAACGCGACCCCACCGATCCGCGGTATGTGCGTACCGAGGTAGGAGTGGGATATCGGCTCGCCGTGGAGTGAAGCTCGCCTTACACTGGGATATACATGACGTATACCCCACAGGAGAGCACAGTGGATCAAGGCGCTATATTCAAAAGTAATCGCAGCCAAGCTGTGAGACTGCCCAAATCCGTGGCGTTCCCCGCAGACGTCACTCGTGTAGACGTGGTCGCCATTGGCCGCGCTCGTCTTATCACGCCTGCCGGCCAATCTTGGGACACATGGTTTGATGGCAATGATGCTGACCCCACCTTTATGGTGGATCGGGAGCAACCAGCCGAGCAAGAGCGGGATTCGTTCTGAATGCTCAAATTCATGCTCGACACCAATATATGTATTTTCACGATCAAGAATAAGCCTGCCTCGGTACGCGCCGCGTTTGGACGGCACACTGGCCAAATGTGCATCAGCGCAATTACGCTGATGGAGCTTGTTTACGGCGCTGAAAAATCGGCGGCACCAGAAAAAAATCTTTCCGTTATTGAGGGACTCGCAGCGCGTCTCGATGTGCTCGATTACGACCATGCCGCAGCAACGCATGCGGGGCAGCTCAGGGCCGAACTCGCGCAGTTGGAGACACCGATCGGACCTTACGACAACATGATCGCCGGACACGCACGCTCCCGCGGACTAATCATCGTGACCAACAATATCGGCGAATTCAAGCGCGTGCCGGGCTTAAGGCTTGAAGACTGGACAGCCAATTAACTGAATCTAGTCGATGGCAAACGCAACGCGTTTGCGTAACCGCCACACCCCACCCCATCTTTATGCGTTCTTTACACGCCCCCGCCTATAACGGCGGCTGGCCTGTTCTATGCATTCAAGATGTCTACCGCTGATTCCCCTAAAAATCTTGCCGCCCTCTCGCTCGGCGCCCTCGGCGTCGTCTACGGCGATATCGGTACGAGTCCGCTTTACGCCATGAAAGAGGTGTTCCTGCCCGCCAATGGCGTGCCACTGGACATCACGCATATCGTGGGTGCGGTGTCCGTCATATTTTGGGCACTCCTCATCGTCGTCACGCTCAAGTACGTGATCCTGGTGCTGCGCGCCAATAACCGCGGCGAAGGCGGCATCATGGCGCTGTCGGCATTGGCGGCGCGCGCCACCGGCAATAATCCCAAGCTGCGTCACACCCTGCTGCTCCTGGGCGTGTTCGGCGCTGCACTCTTTTACGGCGACAGCATCATCACGCCTGCCATCTCGGTGCTGGGCGCGGTCGAAGGCATGAGCCTCATTACCCCGGCATTCGACAGCTTCGTGCTGCCGATCAGCGTGGGCATTCTGATCGGCCTGTTTCTGGTGCAGCGTCATGGCACCGCCACCGTGGGCAAGCTCTTCGGCCCGATCATCGTGGTGTGGTTTGCCACACTGGCCGTGGTGGGCATCCACCAGATCGTTCAGTCGCCGATCATTCTGACCGCGCTCAATCCCCTGCATGGCCTGGCATTCCTGATCGATCGCGGCCCGGGCGTCTTCGCCGCCTTCGGTGCCATTGTGCTGGCGCTCACGGGTGCCGAAGCGCTGTATGCCGACATGGGCCATTTCGGCAAGAAGCCGATCCGCCTGGCGTGGCTGGGTTTTGTGCTGCCGGCGCTTGCAATCCACTATATGGGCCAGGGCGCGCTGCTGATTTCCACGCCTACCGCGCTGGAAAATCCGTTCTATCTGATGTTCCCCAGCGGCTGGTTGATTCCCGCTGTGATTCTGGCCACGCTTGCGTCGGTGATTGCCTCGCAAGCCGTGATTTCGGGCGCGTACTCGATGACGCGGCAGGCCATGCAGCTCGGCTTCCTGCCGCGCCTGCAGGTGCATTTCACGTCGGCCAGCGAGGCGGGCCAGATCTTCATGCCGCAAGTCAATCGCATCCTGTTGCTGGCGGTGGTGATCGTGACGATCGGCTTCGGCAGCTCGTCTGCATTGGCCTCGGCCTACGGGATTGCCGTCACCGGCACCATGATGATCACCACGGTGCTCACCTACTTTGTGGTGCGCCATGCCTGGCATTTCCCGCGTTACATCGCGATCGGTGCAACCGGCGTATTCCTGGCCATCGACGTGCTGCTCGTGGTGTCGTGCAGCCTGAAAATCGCAGATGGCGGCTGGTTCCCCTTGCTGCTGGCGATCGCCATCTTCGTGGTGATGTCGACCTGGTATCGCGGCCGCGAATTGCTCGTCAACCGCATGCGTGACGACGACCCCGCCCTGCAACCGTTCATCGAGGCCATCGTGCTCGATCCGGATCTGCCCCGCGTGCCGCGCACGGCCGTCTATGCCACCGCAAGCCAGGAGACCGTGCCGCAAGCCTTGCTGCACAATCTGAAGCACAACCGCGTGCTGCATGAGCAAAACATCATCATGAGCGTGATCTTCCACGAAGTGCCGTGGATACATGCCGACGAACGCGTGGATGTGGACGATGCGGCCGCAGGCTTCTGGCGCGTACGGGTCAACTACGGTTTCATGAACAAGCCCGATATCCCGGAAGCGCTCGAATGCTGCCGCAAGCATGGTCTGGCCGTCAACGCGTTCGAGACGAGCTACTTCCTCAGCCGTGAAACCGTCGTGCCCACGTCGGGTTCGGGGATCGCCAACTGGCGCGAGCACCTGTTCTCGGCCATGTCGCGCAACGCCGGAAACGTGGTCACCTTCTTCCAATTGCCGGATAATGCCGTCATCGAATTGGGAACGCGCGTGCAGATATGACGGCTTCGTTTGCGGTGATCAATGCCTGGGGGACGCCCACGCCATTCGGCGTATCGCGATCGCCGCAGGAGGTTGCCACCGCTGCGGCCGACGCTCTCACCCAGCATACGGATATCGAACGTCTGCAGGATGCCGTTGCCGCTCTGGTCACGGCACAGGCCGGCACCGAAGCCGCCTGCTTTTGCCACTGCGCCGCAGCGGGCGTGACATTGGCGGTGGCTGCAGCACTCACCGGTGTTGAGCCCTCCCGCATTGCCGCACTGCCCGATGTGTCAGGCCCAAATATTGTGGCGATCCAGGCCGAGCACCAGGTCAACTACGGTCATCCGATTACGCAAGCGATACGGCTTGCCGGCGCACGCGTGCTTGTGCTCGACGGCACGATCGAACAGCGGACCCGGCAGCTCGACGAACATCGCGCGGCGGGCACGTTGGCGGCCGTCGTAGCGGTATCGTCGACCCTGGTCAAAAACCCAGCACCGATCGGCCTTGGGGCGCTCGCCGAACTCGCGCGCGATGCGGCCGTTCCCTTCATTGTGGATGCGGCCGCCCAGGATTGGCGGCTGGGCGATGCGGCCTGGTTCGACGGCATCGACATCGCGATCTTCAGCGCACAAAAATACCTTGCGGCACCTACCTGTGGCGTGCTCACCGGACGAGCCCAGGTCATTGCCGCCGCACGCGCCAATTTAAGCGGGATCGGACGCGGCATGAAACCCACCAAGGAAGCGCTCGCCGGCGTGGCGGCGGCCCTGCAATTGCGAGCCGGCGTGTCGCTTTCGGACGTGCGCAGCGCCAATGTGGCGCGTGCGCAGCGCCTCATCGCCGCCTGCAGTACGTTGCCGTATCGATTTGAAGTGCTCGACGGTGCAGACTTTGGTCCCTATCCGCGTATCGCGCTGGCCTGCCGCGATACCGGCCAGGCCACGGCGCTGGCGGATGCGCTGCGCCAATATCAACCATCGATCGTGGTCGGGCGGCATGCGTTGTCGAGCGGGATCGTGACGCTTGAACTCACGCACGTCAGCGAAGATGAAGCGGAGACGCTGGTCGAAGCCTTGCACGCAATCGCAACGTCCACGCGCTAGCACCAGCGATCGCCGCTGCGTCTTCAGCCATCGAGCTCAGGATAGTGACGGAAGATGCCGTCGCCGAAGGCCAACCGCCGATCGCTTTGCAGATAGGCTTTGACGTTGGGAATGGCGCCTACGCGAGCATGCAGCGCCATCACCTTGCTCAGGCGCCGCGACTGCTTGCTCATCGTGACGGGAAACGCATACGCCAGACCATCCACCACGTGAAAGAGCGACAGGTCGGCGTACGACCAGTGATCGCCGCCCGCAAGCCATTGGCCCTGTTCTTTCAACACGTTCTCGAAGTAGCCGAGAAACTTCGGAATGCGCTCTTCGCGGAATGACTTCGCCCGCCGCTTGGCCTCCTCCTGCTGGTCCTCGTAGTAAAGGCTGGCTGCGATCGGGTGGTGAACGTCATGCGCCTCGGCGACGAGATCGGCCAAGGTCAATTGCAATTGGTTGACCCACAAGCGCCCCGCCAGATCCTTTGGCGCGAGCTGGTGTTTCTCGCCAAGGAAGAACAGAATATTTGCGGTTTGGCCGATCGTCTCACCGTCCGCCACCAGATACGGCGGTGCAAACGGCGGATGCTTGCGAGGCGACTGCATATCCTCTACCAACGCATCGGCACTGCCTCCACCCGATGCACGACCGCGTTCGCGATAGTCGATGCCGGCGGCTTCAAGCGCAAGACGCACAAACTCGCCGCGCCCTGGAATGCCGTCCCAATACCATAAATCGTAGGTCATGCCTGGATCCTCCGTTGGCCGAACGCGCCTGCGTCGGCATCTGATGCCCACCTGCCCGCAAGCGTTGTTCCGCCATTTTGTGAACTTCTACCTATGACGATTGCACGATCACCCCTATCGCGTATCGACTGCACCGTAGCCGCCGGTCGCGGCAAACGCCCACCCCGAATTCTGCTGCGCCGCATCACAAATGCTCAGGGTTTTCCCCCGCAATTCCCATTTATTGAGAATCTGAAGTGGGACGAATGGGAATCGACCCCTATGATCCGAAAAAAGAGATCAACAAGGGGTTTTTATCCATGCCACCAGACCGCGCCATTACCGGCGGCGCCGATCGTGTGCTGTCTGTGCTCGCCACCCTGGCGCAGCACGACCGACCGCTGAGCATCGCGGCGCTCGTCGAGCGCACGGGGTTGGCCCAGAGCACCTTGTATCGCCAGATCGCGCTGCTCAAGCGCTGGGGTTTCGTGTTCGAGCATGCTGGTGAATACGGCCCTGGCCCGCTCTGCCTGCAGCTCGCCTGGGGCTTCGATCAGTCATCCTTTCTGGTTCACGAAGCGCAAGCCGATATGGCGGCGCTGGCCGATGCCTCCGGCGAGACGGTGGGATTGATGGCTGCCGTCAAAGACCAGGCCGTATGCCTCGACATGGTCGAGAGCCGGCACCCCTTGCGGTGTTCGTTCGTGAAAGGCCGAGGCCTGCCATTGATCAACGGTGCATCGGCCCGGTCGCTCATCGCCTTCATGCCGGACGGCAAGCGCCAATCCGTGCTGCATCAGATCGCCCGCACGATCGACGCCGCCACGCTCGCAGCATTGAACGCGGCGCTCGACGATATCCGCGCTACGGGTTTTGCCGTCACCGATGGCCAGGTCGACCCCGGTGTCTGGGGCGTCAGCGCGCCGATCTTTCAACGCCCGCAGCAAGCGGTCGCCTCACTCACGCTGATGGCGCCGTCTACCCGCGCGGCCGACCGTGCGCCACAACTTACGGCCCTGACGGTCCAAGCCGCACAACGCATTTCCGCCCGTTTGCAGAGCCTTTGACGCGCGAATACGTTCGCGCACCCGCCCACATTTCTCCCTCCCTTTGCCTGAAGGACTTCCCCATGCTGACCCGCCGCCGTCTTCTCTCCGCTATCGCCACGCTCACGCTCGCCGCTTCCGCCGGTGTCGCACATGGCCAGGACACGCTCCGCGCCGTCACCGACGCCACCTTCCCGCCTATGGAGTTCGTCCGCGACGGCAAACGTACCGGCTTCGATATCGAACTGGTCGAAGCCTTGGGTCAAGCCATGGGTAAAAAGGTGGAGTGGATCGACGTCGACTTCAAGGGTCTGATTCCTGCCGTGCTGGCCGACCGCGCCGACATCGCCGTCTCGGCCATCTACATCACCGACGACCGCCGCAAAGTCGTCGACTTCACGGATTCTTACTATGCCGGTGGGCTGGTGGTCCTGACAAAAAAAGACGGCCCGATCAAGAGCTTGAAAGATCTCGAGGGCAAGAGCGTATCGGTGCAGGTGGGTACGAAGTCGGTCAACTTCCTTAAAGAGCAATTTCCCAACGTGAAGCGTGTGGAAGTGGAGAAGAATCAGGAGATGTTCAACCTGGTGCAGATCGGCCGTGCCGATGCTGCCGTGACGGGCAAGCCCGCCGCCAAGCTCTTCGCGCAAAGCACCAAGGATCTGACGGTACTCGACGAGCAGATCACCACGGAAGACTATGGCATCGCCGTATCGAAGAACACACCGAAGCTGACGCAAAGCCTGAATGACGCACTCAAGACGATCAAGCAAAACGGCACGTACGACAAGATCGTCGCAAAATGGTTTGAGGCACCGGCACAATGAATCTGGACTTCTCTCCCGTCTTCGCCGACTGGGAGTCGCTGGCCAGCGGCGCCCTCGTCACCATCGAAATCACGGCGTTCGCGCTTCTGCTGGGCTGCGTGATCGGCCTTTTGGTCGGCATCGGCCGCCTCAATCCGCAGCGGCGCGTGGTGTACGGGCTGTGCAGCTTCTACCTGCTGTGCTTTCGCGGTACCCCGCTGCTGGTGCAGCTGTTCATCTGGTTCTACGGCTTGCCGCAGTTTGGCATCAAGCTGCCGGCCTTCGCGTGCGGTGTACTGGGTCTGGCCATGTACTCGGGCGCGTATGTGTCGGAGATCGTGCGCGGCTCGATTCAGTCGATCGATCGCGGCCAGGCGGAAGCGGCGCGTTCCCTGGGGATGTCATCGGGTCAGGCCATGCGCATCATCATCCTGCCGCAAGCCGTCGTGCGCATGATTCCGCCGCTGGGCAACGAGTTCATCGCGCTGATCAAGAACTCGGCACTGGTATCGCTGCTTACGATCCACGACCTGATGCATGAAGGTCAGAAGATCATTGCCGTGTCGTACCGTTCGCTCGAAACCTATCTCGTGATTGCCTTGGTGTACCTCGTTCTGACCACGATCACCACAACCATTTTGCGCTACATCGAGAACCGGTTACGCGCTGGAGGCATGGTGCAATGAGCACGCCAGACATGATTCGCATCCGCGACCTGCACAAATCATACGGCAGTCACAAGGTGCTCACCGGCATCGACTTCAGTGTGCCGACCTCGCAAGTGGTCGTGGTGATCGGCCCCAGCGGCTCAGGCAAAAGCACACTCCTGCGCTGCTGCAATGGACTCGAAGTGGCGCAGGAAGGCACGATAGAGATCGATGGCCGCGCGCTGCTGGAGCACGGTAGATTGCTGCCCGAAGTGCAATTGAATGCACTGCGCACGCAAGTCGGCATGGTCTTTCAATCGTTCAACCTATTTCCGCATCTGTCGGTACTCGAAAACGTGACCGTGGGTCCGCGCACCTTGCGTGGCATGCGGCGCGCGGAAGCCGACGCGCTCGCCATGACGCTGCTCGCCAAAGTCGGCCTGCAAGACAAGACGGGCGCGATGCCGGGCAGCCTGTCGGGCGGTCAGAAGCAGCGCGTGGCCATCGCGCGCGCATTGGCGATGGAACCCAAGGTCATGCTGTTCGACGAGCCGACCTCCGCGCTCGACCCCGAACTCGTGGGCGAGGTGCTGCAGGTCATGAAACTCCTGGCCAAGGAAGGCATGACGATGATGGTGGTGACGCACGAAATGGGCTTTGCGCGTGACGTGGCGGACGTTGTGGCGGTGATGGACGCCGGGCGCATCATCGAGTCGGGTGCGCCTGAGGTCATCTTTACCGCACCGCGCGAAGCCCGTACGCGCGAGTTTCTCCATGCGGTGTTAAGCGCACAGGGCAGCGTAGCTGCCGCCTTGCCGCCCGCGGCTTCAGCAGACGCCGCCGCTGCGGCCACCCCCTTGGGTTGAGGCCCACGTGATGCATCGGATCAACGACCGCGCTGTGCCTTGGATCTCATTCGACGCCGCAACATGTGCAGCCGTGCCATGGCGCAACGGCGGCGGCACCACGTGCGAACTGCTGGCGTTGGTTGCATCAGATGCAACCGGCGCTGAAGCGAACCACGCCTTCGACGCCCGCGTGAGTCTGGCCACCATTGCGCAACCGGGCCCGTTCTCGGCATTTCCTGGTATCGATCGGCAGATCACCTTGCTTGATGGACCGGGCGTGCGGCTTGCCGCCCAAGACGGTGCGGTCGATCATCGCCTTGAGCAGGCCCTCGTCCCGTTTGCATTTGACGGCGGCGTCGCGCTGGATGCCGCTTGGGCAGACGGCGGTGCAGGAACCGTTGGCGGAGACGGCGATGCGGCACGCGTGCTGAACGTGATGACGCGTCGTGGGCGATGCCAGGCCACGGTCGAGATCGTGACCACGAGCGCGACCCTTGGAGAATCATCGCCGTCATCGAACCGAACGGTGACATTGCACGTCGTTGCCCGCGGCACGTGGCGCGTCGCCGGCCCCGGCGATGCCGTTGCAACGGCACCGTTGACCGCTGGCCAGGGCGCGTACATCGATTCGCGTCTGGACGCTTTGCCTGATGAACGTTCAGTTCATCAAGAAGCATCTCGCATGGATTCACGCCTCCGACACTCACATGAACGCGCTGCGGGTCTGCATCTGGCGCCCCTTGCGCCTGGCGCCGCCCTGATCGTCGTTCGCATCACCTTTCTTGCAGCACCCTAAATCGATGTCTTCTTCGCACACCCTGTTTGCCGATCACGCGTTGCTGCCCACGGGCTGGGCGCGGGATGTTCTTTTGAAGTGGGACACGCACGGCTGCTACACGCAGATTGCGCCGAATGCCGTTTGCCCACCCGACGCCATGCGTGCCGCAGGCCCGGTGCTGCCGGGCATCACCAATCTGCATTCGCACGCATTTCAGCGCGCCTTCGCGGGCCTGACCGAGTATCGCGCCGAAGCGGCCGACAGCTTCTGGAGCTGGCGCACCTTGATGTACGGATTTGCCAACGCAATTTCGCCTGAACAGGTGGAGGCGGTGGCCACCTATCTTTACGGCGAGATGCTGGCGGCCGGTTATACCAGCGTGTGCGAGTTCCACTACCTGCATCACGATCCCGACGGCCACCCCTATGTGGACGACGCGTTGCTCGCGCAAGCGTTGCTGCGCGCGGCGGGCAACACCGGCATCCACATGACGCTCTTGCCGGTGCTGTATCAGGCAAGTGGCTTCGGCGGCGCGCCGCTCTCGACCGGTCAACGCCGCTTCGGGCACCATGTGGACAGCATGCAGCGCCTGCTCGAACGTCTGGCGCCGTTGTGTGCAAGCCAGGGCGCACGGCTCGGCCTCGCGCCGCACTCGCTGCGCGCGGTCACGCCCGATGCCTTGAAGGCGGCGCTCGCGATGCTGGATGCCATCGATCCCACGGCACCCGTGCACATCCACGTCGCCGAGCAAACCCGAGAGGTCGACGATTGCGTGGCCTTCTGCGGTCAACGCCCGGTGGATTGGCTGGTCGATCACACTGACCTGAGTTCGCGCTGGTGCCTGGTGCACGCCACACACATGACACCGCTCGAAGCCCGCCGCGCCGCCGCAACCGGCGCGATCGCGGGCCTGTGCCCCAGCACCGAGGCCAATCTGGGCGACGGCATTTTCGATATGACGTCATGGACTGGCGGAGATGGCCAGTGGGGCATAGGGTCGGACAGCCACGCGTGCGTGAACGCCGCCGAGGAATTGCAGCTGCTCGAGTACAGCCAACGCTGGGCCACACGCCAGCGCAATGTGCTCGCCACACCTGCCCATTCGCATGTGGCGGAAGCCATGACGCACGCTGCCGTCGCCGGTGGCGCCCAAGCGGCCGGCCGCGCATCAAGCGGTGTGCAACGAGGCGTCCTGCAACACGGCAGCTTGCAACGGGGCGAGCCGCAAGGACTCGGCGAGCAACACGTCAGCTCAGGACAAGGCGGCTTGCAGGTGGGGGCCACAGCGGATTGTGTGGTGCTCGATGCGCAGCATCCGGCGCTCGCTGGGCTTACGCCCGACGATATGCTGTCGGGTCATGTGTTCGGCAGCCACCGCACCTCTGCAATCGCGGAAGTGTGGACCGGCGGCACGCAGCGTGTACAAGCGGGCCGGCACCACCGTTATGAGGCCGATGTCAGCGGCTTTGTGACGGCACGGGCCGAGTTACTGGGCGCGATGGGGCGTTAATTATCGCGGCTCGCCGCGTTGCATGGCTTCGTGCTCGAAACGTGCGTCTTCGAGCTCGTCCATCAGCTCATCGAGCTTGACGGGTGTGGTGTCGATGTCGACGTGACCGGTGAGCGCGACACCAGGAACCAAGGCACCCGCCTCGAACAGGCGCCAGATTTCCTTGCCGTAATGCATCGTGAGCAATTGCGGGGCAAAGCGAGAAAAGTAGGTCGCCAGATTGTCCACATCGCGCTCGAGCATGACCTGGGCTTCGCTGTTGCCGGCCGCGTTCACGGCCTGCGGCAGATCGATGATCGTGGGCCCCGCGTGGCTCAACAGGATGTTGTACTCCGACAGATCGCCGTGGATGACGCCGGCGCACAGCATCAACACCACCTGATCCAGCAACTGGCCATGCAGCGTGAGCGCATCGGCTTCGCTCAGGTCGACATCGCCCAAACGGGGTGCCACGTCGCCGTTCTCATCGGTCACGAGTTCCATGAGCAGCACGCCATCCGTACAGATATAGGGCTGCGGCACACGTACGCCGGCGTTGGCCAGCAAAAACAAAGCGTCGACCTCGGCGTTTTGCCACGATTCTTCCTGCACCTGGCGCCCGTAGCGCGAGCCTTTTTCCATGGCACGCGCTTCGCGGCTGTTCTTGGTCTTGCGACCGTCGCGATACGAAGCGGCCTTGCGAAAGCTGCGCTGCTGCACATCCTTGTAGACCTTGGCGCAGCGGATATCGTCGCCACTGCGCACCACAAACACCGTGGCCTCCTTACCGCTCATCAATTGGCTGATCACCTCATCGATGAGGCCCTCTTCGACCAACGGCGCCAGGCGCTTGGGGACTTTCATGGGCGCACCGGCGGCAGGGATGCCGCGAAAGGCGTGTGGGCGGTCATGCACAGGGGAGAAATTGTGATCATTGCCCGATTATATGGGCAGCGCCTGGCTCATGCAGCCACACGTTCTCGCCGTGTTGCAGCCGCCTCGAACGCCTGTGCCAGATCGGCTTTCAGATCGGCAGGATCTTCGAGTCCGATATGTAAGCGCACCACCGGCGTCCTGCCCTGCCAATAGCTGTGCTCGTTCAGGCGCTCGGGTGCGGCGATCAAAGCCAGGCTCTCGTAACCGCCCCACGACGCGCCGATACCAAAGAAACGCAGGGCATCGACGAAGGCATGCGCCGCCGCCACGTCGCCATCTCGAAAGGCAAAGGACACCAGTCCGCTCGCCCCCGTAAAGTCCCGTTGCCACAAGGCGTGGCCAGGATCGGTGGATAGCGCGGGATAAAACACCCGCTCGACCTGGGCCTGCGTTTGCAGAAATTCGGCAATTTCGGTGGCATGCCGCTGATGTTGCGCCAGGCGGATCGGCAACGTGCGCACCCCGCGCAATGCCAGGTAGGCATCGTCCGCACTGACCGACAGCCCGAGTGCCTCATAGGCCAGTCCGATCTTTTCCGCCAGTGCGGGGCTGTCGACCACGACCACACCTTGCATCACATCCGAATGCCCGGCGATATATTTCGTGGCGGCCTGAATCGAGATGTCGGCGCCAAGCGCGAGCGGCTTGTAGAACCAGCCGCCGCTCCAGGTATTGTCGGTGGCGACCAATACGCCGTGTTGATGCGCGATCGCCGCCAGACGCGGCAGGTCCAGCACTTCGAACAGCAGCGAACTGGGCGACTCGAGATACACGAGCTTCGTCGTGGCGCGGATTTTCGACGCCAGGTCGTCATGGGCGGGCGAAAAATATTCCAGTTCGATGCCCAGTCGCTGCAGCAAGGTGCGATCGATGCGGCGCACGGGCGAGTACACGCTATCGGCCACCAGCGCATGATCGCCCGGCGATAGCAACCCCACCAGCACCAACGCGATTGCCGACAAACCCGAGGGCGCGAGGAACGCGCGGTGTCCCCCTTCCAGACCGAGAATGGCCTCTTCCAGCGCACGATGCGTGTCGAGCCCATGGCGTCCATAAGTGGCCACCGGCTCGCCCGCCGCCCGGCGATGATGATGGTCTTCGTGGGCCTGAACGCTTTCAAAGCGCACCGTGCTGGTACGCACCACGGGCACGTTGACGGGTCCCGAGCCCTCCCGCAGTGCGGGCGCGCCGGCATGCAGCAGACGGGTAGCGTCGCCGATGGTGCGGTCGCGATGAATGGCGTAAGGGGTTGCGGATGTGGGCTGAGACATAAGAAGGATTCCTTGAAACGTTCGGCCGCCACGGCACACGCCGCGGCGGGTGGCGTGGCACACGGTCAGTACGACACCCAAAGGCGCTCGCGCTTGGCGGTGGCAAACGGATCGGGCGCAGATGCGGCGGCGCGCACGCCCTGCCCCAATGTGCGCTGCAGGAACGCGCGCGTGCGCTCGCTGGCGGGATGTTGAAAGATGGCCGTGGGCGGTCCCTGCTCGACAATGTGGCCCGCTTCGGTGAAGTACACGCGATCGCTCACTTCCTCGGCGAAACGCATTTCGTGCGTGACAAGGACACAGGTCATTCCGTCACCCACGAGATCGCGGATCACGGTCAGCACGTCGCCCACGGTTTCGGGGTCGAGTGCCGACGTCACCTCGTCAAACAAAATCAGTTCGGGCTTCATGGCCAACGCGCGGGCGATCGCCACCCGCTGTTGCTGGCCACCGGAGAGCTCGCCGGGATAGGCTTGCGCCTTATTCGACAGCCGCACTCGATCGAGCAACGTCAGCGCCTCTCGTTCGGCATCGGCGCGGCTGCGCCCCAGCACCCGCACAGGAGCAATCACCAGATTCTCAAGCACGGTGAGATGCGGAAAAAGGTTGTACTGCTGAAACACGAACCCCACCCGCGTGCGCAGTGCGATCAATTCGGCTTCGGTCTTCAAGGTGTCGACCCGTGTGCCGCCCACCACGATCTCACCGCGTTGCGGCCGCAGCAGGCCAGTCAACGTGCGCAAGATCGTGGATTTTCCGGAGCCCGACGGTCCGATGATCGACACGGCTTGCCCGCGACCCACCTCGAGATCGATGCCCTTGAGCACTTCATTGGCACCAAACGCCAGGTGCACGTCGCGCAGTTGTACGAGGGGTGTGGCCGGTGAGCGATCGGCCACACCGTGGGTGACAGCCGCGCCAGCCCCCACTTGCGGCACGGGATAGAGAAAGCGTTCAGTGGCGGTCATGACGTCGCTCCAGAGCGCGGGTCGCGCGGGCTATCGGATAGCAATAGGCAAAGAAAAGGGCGAGCAGCGTGAAATACACGAGGATGGTGAAGTCGGTGCGCGACACGGTATTGCTGGCGATCTGTGCGGTATCGACGAGATCGTGCACGCCCACCAGCGAGGCCAGAGCGGTACTCATGGTGATGCTGGCGTAGAGGTTCATCCACGGCGGCAGCATCCGCCTCACACATTGCGGCAGCACGATCAGGCGGAAGATTTCGCGGCGTTTGAACGCAAGCGACTGGGCAGCCTCCCACTGCGCGCTGGGGATCGATTGAATCGCACCGCGAAAGATCTCGGCCACGTTTGCGCTCGTGGGCAATGCCAAACCCAACACAACCTTGAGCCAATCCGGAAACGCAAACGTCCAGCTCAGCACGCGGACTTCAAACGGAAACGCGTAGGTCGTGAAATAGATCAGCACCAGAACCGGTGCGTTGCGAAACAGATTCACATACCAACGCGTGCTCACGCGCCAGGCGGCCACCGGCGAGAGCGATAGCGCGCCGATCGCCAATCCCACGAACGTGCCCAGCGCCATTGCCAGCACGCTGATCTGAATATTCACCCACAACCCTTGCAGCAGCGCCGGCAGCCATTGCCATAGATATGCGACGGCCGCAGGCGTCGTGCCGGTGGTGACCCAGAATGTGATCACACATACCGCCAGGATCGCCGACGCCGCCCAAGGCTTGCGCCACAGAGAAATATCTACGCCGCCGGCGCCGTGCGGCAATGTCAGATCATTGGCCATAACCCGGCATCCTCAGTCGCGTTTCGAGCCAGCGCCCCACCACACTCACGAACCAAGTGAGCAGGCCGAAATAAAGCAGGATCAGCAACAGCAGTTCGAGTACGTTGTCGCGCTGCGTCCAGATCATGATCGATTCGTACGTCACATCGCCCACCGCGATGGCCGACGCCACGGCCGTCATCTTCACCAGATCCACCAGGTTGTTGATCAGTGAGGGCAAGGCGAATCGCACGGCCAGGGGCAATTCCACGCGCCACAGCAACTGACGTCTGGAAAAGCCCAGCGACCTTGCCGCCTCCAATGTGACGCGCGGCACAGCCTCGATGCCGGCCCGCAAGGCCTCGGCATGAAACACGCCTTTATGCAGCGACACCACGATCACCACCCACATCAGCGGGGTCAGCGGGTTGGCGCCGTACTGATGCAATTGCTGCGTGATGAGCATGTTCAGCACGAGAAAGGCGCAATACAGTTGCACCAGGGTCGGCGTATTGCGCGTGACCTCCACGAAGGCGCGGGTGGGGAGCGCCAGCCATGTCCGTCCCGACGTCAAGGCGGCGGCGATCAGCACGCCAGCCGCAAGACTGCACGGGATCACCAGCAGACAAAGTTCGAGCGTGACCCCCATTCCGCGCCAGAACGCCTGCCGATCCATCGCATCGAGCAGAAAGGCGTAGTTCAACCCAAGCGGCTTGAAGAACGCCACGACGGGTGCGAAGACCGCATCGATCACTTCTGCGCCCACTGCGGCAACGGTGCTTGCGCTCGTGCGGCACCCTGCAACTCCACCAATGCCGCCGACGGCCGCGAGATGCCGACGCTCTTTTCGGTCGCGATCAGCCAGCCGTCGCGATGCCACCCCTGGATCACCCGATCCACGGCTTGCGCAGTATCCTTTTCGCCAGGGCGCACCCACACCACGCTGGGTGACGGAATCAGTTCATCGAATGGGGCGGCGTAGCCCTTCCATTCGGCGTCGTCTTCCACCAGGCGATAGATCAAGGTGCCGTCATGGACAGCCGCGACGCAATTGCCGCCACGCAGGGCCAGAAGAGATTCGGAGGCGCCGCGAAACCCTTTGAGCTGGGCACCGTATTGCTCCGTCAGCGGCTTGCCATAATTGCTGCCTTGCGAGAGGCAGACGGGCTTGCCGGCCAAGTCTTCCCAACGAGTAATGCCGCTGTCTTTTCTGAAGATGGCCGCGCCGCCGTTGCGGTAGTACGGCGTGGGTGCAAACGTCAATTGCGCTGCCCGCTCTTCGGTCCACTCCATGCTGGCCACGAGCAGATCGACCCGCTTTTGCTGCAGGTACTGGATGCGGTTCGACGGCAGCACCGCCACCAACTCCACATCCGTGCCCAATCCTTGCGCCAAGCCTCGCGCCACTTCCGGATTGAATCCCGTGAGCTGTTGCGTGGCGGGATCGATCGCGCCAAAAGGACCGCCCGAGACCACCACACCGATCACCACGCGTTTGCGCTCTTTAATGCGATCGAGTGTGTCGTCGGCATGTGCCGGAGTGCTGCCCAGCCATGCTGACGCTGCTGCCAGCGTCAACGCTACCGCGCTGCGGGTAAATCCAAATTTTTGTGTAGACATAAGGGCGCCGATAGACCGTCAAGCAATAAGGCACTCAAGCCTAAAGACGATGCGGGCCACTGTGAACGACGAAAAACTTGTGTGCTTATACGCTGATGCTTATGCCTAAAAACGATTTTGTTCAGGCTGGCGACGAACCTATATTGAATGACGTGCCGCGCCACCTGGCGGCCGCAACGCTGGCATTAACGGAGAATTCATCGTGTCCCTGCAACCCGAACGGCAAGCGGCCGTCGATCAGACACTGACCGCGATCAAAGCGATCGCGGCAAGCGACGGCATCACCTATTCAAGTCTGGAGCGGATTGCGCTCGAACTCAAACAACTGGCGGCGCAACCACACCTTTTCAGCGCCGACGACTTCACGTCGCCGGATCCGGGCGATCCGGAAGCCTCCACCCGCTACCTGCTTCACAAGGAAGCAGACGATACGTTTGCGCTTTACCTGAACGCAATCAACCCGGGCAAAAACACCGTGCCGCACAATCACACCACCTGGGCGGTGATCGTGGCCGTCGAAGGCGACGAACTCAACCGCATCTATACGCGCCTGGACGATGGCGCAAGCGACGATCATGCCGACTTGCGTCTCGATCGCGAAGTGGTGGTAAGCCCGGGTGCCGGTCACGTGGCCTTCCTCGCCGATGACATCCACAGCATCCATGTGCTCGGCGACCATGGCACGCGCCACTTCCACTTGTATGGCCTCGCATTGGACCGCCTGACTGAACGCGTGGGCTACGACCTCGATAACAAACGCGTCCTCAACTACAACCGCACCTACCACGCCAAGCAAGACGAGCGGAGCCACGCATGACGCACCCTAATGCCCTCGCCCCCATTCTTTCGCCTGACGACCTGCACACTGCGTTAAACGCCCAGGGTGAGCTCGCCGTCATCGACGTTCGCGATCTCGGCGTGTTCGCCCAGAAGCACGTGCTGGCCGCCACCCCTGCGCCGTTGGCGCACCTGGCGTTGGTCATCGGCCATCTGGTCCCGCGCCTCGATACCCCGATCGTGCTCACGGATCTCGACGAAAGCCTCGTTCCCACTGCTCGCGAGCGACTGCGTGAGTGGGGCTACAGCCGCATCTCGATCCTTGCCGGGGGCACCCTGGCCTGGGAAGCCGCAGGCTTCGAGGTCTTCAGTGGGGTCAACGTGCTCAGCAAGGCGTTCGGCGAGATCGTCGAACATGAAGCCGGCACGCCGCACATCGACGTGGCGTCGTTGCGCGAGCGCATTGCGCGCCGCGACAACCTGGTCATCGTCGATGGACGCACCCCCGAAGAGTTCAAGAATTTCAGCCTGCCCGGCGCGTACAGCGTGCCCAATGCCGAACTGCCCTACCGCATTCGTGAACTGGCGCCAGATCCCGAAACCCTGGTGGTGGTGAATTGCGCGGGCCGCACGCGCAGCATCATCGGCGCGCAAACGCTGATCGACGCCGGGGTACCCAATCCCGTCGTGTCGCTCAAGGACGGCACGATGTCGTGGTTGCTCGACGGGCATGCGTTGGATCAGGGCCGCGAGCATGCGCTGCCGGAACCGTCGGCGGAAAACGTCGCAGCGGCGCGCGTCAACGCAGCGGCCTTCGCGAAGAAAGTGGGTGTGCGCACGATCGACGATCAAGGCTTGGCCGCGTTCGAAAACGACGCTTCCCGCACCTTGTATCGGTTCGACGTGCGCAACGCGGCCGAGTATCGTGCCGGCCATTTGGTGGGCTGGCGCTGGGCACCCGGCGGGCAATTGGTACAGGCCACCGATGAATACATCGGCACCCGCGGCGCGCGCGTGGTGCTGGCCGATTGGGATGGCGTGCGCGCGCCCACCACCGCCGCCTGGCTGGCCCAGTTGGGTGGATTAGAGGTATATCTCCATCGCCCGGCCGCGAGCGCCCCGCTCGAAACAGGCGATACGCCGCGCCGCATCCTGCGCGCAGCGACGGCCAAGCAAGCGCAGTGGATCGACGTGCAAAGCCTGCACGCCGTGACGCAAGCCACGTCGGCAGGCCGCCAGACGCTGAAAGTATTCGACGTTGAAAAAAGCGTCGCTTTCCGCGACAGACATATCGCAGGCGCGCAGTTCGCGGCGGCCGGCCGGCTGCCTGCTTTGCTGGCGGATCTGACGCCGGGCACAGCCATCGTCATCACGTCGAGCGATGGCGTATTGGCGCAGGTGGTGGCGACCGAATTACTTCGCCATGGCTATGCGGCGCGCGCGGTACTGGGCGGCAATCGCGCCTGGTTCGATGCCCAGTTGCCCACCGCCTCGGGCAGTGAGCACATCCTTACCGGCGAGGACGATGCGTGGCATAGCGGCTATGCCTACACGGAGGAAGACCAGCGACACGCCGCGTTTCGCGCGTATCTCGAATGGGAGGTTGGGCTGGTCGAACAGTTGGCACAGCCCGGCGCCGTGACGGCGTTCAATGTACGAGGCCGCGCGCGCGATGGGGATCGTCGAGCGGCGAATGCGGTCGCGGCTTGACGGAGATGCGTCGGGGACGTCGCGGCGCCGTGGACTTCTGGCAACGTCCCCATTTATCGGGGAAATGTAATGAAGAATGACTAAAAGATATGGAATAATTGCATCGGGAACACTTACAGCAAGCTGTCAAAGAGCAGCGTAAATGCCGGGAAGCCGCATGCAGTTGCTCGACGATATTCAAGAAGTAAATCTGGCCTATCTTCACGTCGTGCGTCGCGCGATCGCAGAAATGCAAACCGAGATCCTCGGCGGGATGTCGAATGCCACCCGTGACTGGATCGCCGGGTTGACGCCGCATCAACTGGCGCGCGTGTCGCGCTCCAGTCTGTTGATGTGCTCCCTGAACAGCAGTTCGGCAGATTTGCTGGGCAGCCTGGCGCATTCCTTACACGCGCTGGTGGCAGAACGCCAAGGCGTGCCGGCGGCCGCCACCGCGTAACGGCCGCTCGAAATGCTCGGCCGGCGATGACGGCTTCACCGGCGTCGCCAAGCCGTCGTTGGCGCGATGGCGTGCATCGTTCAAGCAAGTTGAAACGCGCTGACCGAATCGTCCAGTTGCACGGCCAACGCATCCAGATTGCGGCCCACGCTCGCCGCCTCGTCCGCCAATGCGGCATTGCGTTGCGTCATCGTTCCGATATGGATGACCGCCTCGTTGATCTGGCCCACGCCGGCCGATTGTTCGCGCGTCGCCGTCGAGATGTCGGCCACAAGCGAAGCCACATCGCGCATTTGCTTTGCAATCGTGCCGATCGCCGCCCGCGTTTGCGCAGCTTGCGCGTGTCCCTCACCTACCCGCTCGACCGATGCGCGAATCAGCGCCTCGATCGACTTAGCGGCTTCGGCGCTGCGTTGCGCCAGTTGCCGCACTTCCGCAGCCACCACTGCAAATCCGCGACCCTCAGAGCCCGCCCGGGCCGCCTCGACGGCAGCGTTGAGCGCAAGAATATTGGTTTGAAACGCAATGCTGTTGATGACGGCGATGGCTTCGGACATCTTGGCCGACGCGGCACTGACGCCATCCATCGACTGCACCAGCGTATCGACCATCGTGGCACCGCGATCGGCTGCGGCCGCCACCTCGACCACGCGCGCATCGGCGAGATCGGCATTACCGGCATTCTGCTGCACGGTCGCAGTCAACTGCTCCAGACTCGCCATGGTTTCCTCCACGTTGGCCGCCTGGCTTTCAGTTTGCTCGGAAATATCGGCACTCGACGCAGCGATAGCCTGGGTCTGCCCCCCGATCTCGCCAGCGGCCGCACGCACGCGCCCCACAATGCCGATCAATCCATCACCGATGCCGTTGACCGCTTGCGTCAGCCGGCCGATTTCATCGGCGCGGCCCACATCGGCGCGGGCGCGCAGGTCACCTTGCGCCAGCCTCTGCGCAACGGCCATCACGGCATTGAGACGTTTTCCCACCAGTTGCCGCACGAGCGCAAACAGCGCGGCGGCCAACACCATCAATGCCAGCAACGCCGCACCGGCATAGATCAAACGCGTTTGCCGCATCTCGGCCGTCAGTTCGGACATGCTGGCATCACCCACCACCAACCAATGCCATTCGGGCGCATAGTCATACGCGAAGATCCGCTCATCGCCTTGCTGCTGCGCCCGCAAGACGCCTTGCCGTCGATCCAGCATGCCGGGAATGAGTGCCACGCCGCGGTCGTCGACGATTGCGTCGGCGCCACTGGTGGCACTGCGCGTTGCGCGGTTGCCGGGCGTGAGATACGCCCCCCGCTCCTGGCCGGCGGCCCCGGACACGACGAAATAGGATCCGGTCTCGCCAATCTTGCGCGCCTCCACATCGCGCTTGAGCGCCTGGGTTGTGGCACCGATATCGACCCCGACGAACAACGCGCCCACCACCTGGCCGGCAGCGTCTCGGATCGGTCGATATACCGTCATGTAGAACGTGCCGAACAACGTTGCCGGTCCCGTAAACGATTCGCCCTTGCTCAGTTGCGCATACGCGGCGCTGTCTGTGGCGAGCAGCGTGCCCATCACGCGTTGACCGTTGGCGTTTTTCAGCGAGGTACTGACGCGAACAAAGTCGGTGCCGCGCTTGACGAAAATGGTCGCCACGCCGCTCGTGCGCTCGGTAAACCGATCCGGCAGCGTGAAATTCAAATTCAAAATCTCGTCGTTGGCGCGTAATGCTGGTGTCGATTCCTCGCCAACGATGATCTGCTGAGTGTTGTCGACAGAAAATCGGCTGCCGTAATCGGCTGCAAATACGTCCATGAAGCGGCCAGCTTCGGTTTGAACGGTGGCGCTATACATCCGCACCATCGATACGATGCCGCGGGCTTCGACTTGCATACGTTGCGTCGCTTCGCGCTCGAGGCTTGTCACCATGCCGCGATAAAGTGCGGCGGCAAAGACAAAAAATACAATGCTGACCATGACGAGGACGAGCAGGGATAAACGGGTCGCGACGCTCAAGGCGCGCGCTTGAAGAGGTAGTGCCATGGGGATTCTCAGGAGTCGAACGACGTTGATCGGCACTGGTATGCATTCAGGCCAGATGTTTCAACGACGCGCCACCCGCAAAACTTAAATAAACCCTATAAATCAAAGGGTTTTAGCTCAACGCAACACGGTGGCATACCACGCTCCCCCGGGGTGGGGTCGCAAAAAAAACCCGCTCGCGATGACGCGAACGGGCTTTTTAGTATCCTCGGCAACGCGCGGGAGCATTTCGGCTCCGCGACGCGCGCAGATGTCAGCGCAGGCCGAAGAAGCTCAGTACTGCAACGATGACGACGACCAGACCCACGATATAGATAATGCCGTTCATATTGTTCTCTCCCTCAAATTAAAAAAAAGCGCATGGTGCACACCTTGGCACGGCAGCAGCGTGGGCGGTGCAGAACCTGCAACTTCTCACGCCTACCCCCGCTGGGGCATGTTGATCATTGCATTAGCAAGTGGCGGGCCTGACTCCCTCGACGGATAAAAGACTTGCATCCGCATCCCTGGCGTGCTAGTCTTAAAAGCTGTTCTGCCTCACGACCTTTGTTTCGGGGCAAAACTTTTCCGCTATATCTACCCGCAGGGCAATGCCCTCTAGCGTGATACGGACGATGCTTTTACGAATCAGCCTCACCCAAGAGGCCCTCGTTGTGGCGTCAGGCCACAAGCAGCCAAATGGAAACCCGAACTGGGCAACCTCACAGCCGCAACACGAGCAGGCAGCACACGCTGCTACTGATATAGCTTTACCCGTCAGGCACATAATTTCTTAAGAAAAAAGCCTGACTCACTGCAGTCACGGCGCCACGTTTCAACCCGATCGGCAATTCGAATGCGCAAGATGCGCACGGCCACCGGAAAACAACGCGCTTCATTTGTGTCATGTCTCCGTCCGATACGCCAGGCGTACCGGTCATACAGCCACGAACGTCTTTACCTGCTCCGGCACTGCTCGGTGCCAGGCTTTGTCGTTCAACGCTGGCAGTCCTTAATCCGGATTACACGGAACTTACATAAAGGCGTGACGCCTTATGGATGATAAAAATTATGCGTAATACCAATCAACTGAACACCACCACCAAAAATCTATTTTCGCAGTCGTTTACTGCACCGGCTATTAAGAACATCTGGCGCGATCAACTGATTCGTCGCGACAGCGGCAAGGGTCTGGACCAGGCGTCGATTAATGTGGGCGATATTGTCTACCTTAAGCCGGTCGATGGTCCGGCCTTCCGCAGCCGCGTGATCTTCAACACGCCGATTTCGGGCCAGACCACCTACACCAGCGAAACGATTGACCATCCGCGAATTCGCGCTCGCTTCCATCATGCCGATGTGCATGCTCTGGAGTCGATTCATGATGCGCGTAATTGAATGATCGGCAACACGGCTGGGGTGTTGACCCCAGCCTGCGGTCAAACCATTCGCATAAAAACGTCAAAAAACAAACTTCGTTTACGGTTTGACTGCGTTCGTTAATTAGTCGAGCGCAAGATTCAGAAATTAAGTGATATAAAAGCCAAACGGCATTCACTTTTTCGCCCAGTCCAATAAAACGTTTGAATATCGGCAAAATCGGTATTTATATTCGGAAAAATCGGATAAACGGGCAATTTCGAGGATCTTGCATGACACCCGCTGCGCGTTTGAAGGTTTTGCTGGTTGCCGCACCGTTTCTTTCCGTACCTGGCGCCGCTCAGGCTCAGGTATATAGCAACGGCACCGCTACGACGACGTTTCTCGTCACGCTTCTCTTGCAGGCGAACTGCACGATTTCCGCGACGGCATTGGATTTCGGCACGCAGGGCGTCCTTGCTGCCGCAGTTCAGGGCCAGTCGACGGTAAATGTCACCTGCACCAACACCACCCCGTTCAACATTGGCCTTGATGGCGGCAACGTCGCCGGATCCACCGTGGCTGCGCGCCTGCTTGGCGGCGCCAGCGCCGGCAATGCCGGGGTCACGATTCCCTTTCAGCTTTACAGCAATGCGGCTCGCACCACCGTCTGGGGTAATACGCAAGCCACCAATACCGTCGGGGGGGTAGGTACCGGTGCTGCCGTGCCCTTCACCGTTTACGGCCAAATACCGGTGCAAGCCACCACGCCTGCGCCCGGCAATTACCAAGCCAGCATCACCGCGACCGTGTTTTTCTGATGCGAGGCGTGCAGCACCGCATGCTTCACGCTGGGTTGGTCGTGGCGCTACTTGCCGTGACGACGCCACGTGCCGACGCAGCCAGTCTGCAGATCTCGCCGGTTATCGTCGATCTGAGCGCGCGCGATCAAGCCGCGACCGTGCAGCTGAATAACACCAGTCCCACCGAGTCGATGTTTGGCCAGGTTCGCGTTTTCAAATGGGACCAACGCACGGGTGAAGACGTGCTCGTCCCCACTGAAGAGATGGTGGCGAGCCCCCCGCTCATCCGCATCGCACCGGCGTCGTCGCAGTTGATCCGACTTGTGCGCACAAGGGCCGAACCACTGCCTGATGAAGGGGCCTACCGGGTGCTGATCGACGAGATCGCCACGCCGGGCCAGGCGCCGCAGGAAGGCGTCACACTGCGCCTGCGTTATTCCGTGCCCGTGTTCGTCAATCCGGCCCAAGCGGGTGCCCCCACGCTCAGATGGCGGCTGCACCGCGATAAGGCAGGCGCCACGCAACTGCAGGTCACCAACAGCGGTAGCCGGCGCGCGCAGATCAGCGCCGTCACATTCGTGATCGACAACCGGCAGGTAAGTTTCAATCCCGGTTTGCTCGGCTATGCCCTGGCTGGGCGTTCGCGTGAATGGATCGTGCCACCCACGCCAGGTGTCGATCTGCGTCGCACGTCCCGCGTGCAGGCACTGGTCAACGGCGCGCCGATCGAGGCAGCGATCGAAAGCGGATCGACGCCCTGACGGGCGCGAGGTGGGCCGATGGTCAGGAGGGGCGTCATCCAGTGTGTACGTTGCCTGGCGATCGCGGCATGCTCGTACAGCGCCGCCCCTGCATGGGCGGCGGATTCGACTGCCCGCCCGGCGACTGGCCTGTCTCCTGCCGTTGCGCAAAGCGTGGTGTATCTCAACGTGGTCATTAATGGCGAATCCCGCAATCAGATCGCGCGCTTCAGATTAGCGGGCGACCGCCTCTTCGTGCGCCCGGAGGATCTGTCGACCCTGGGCCTGGACGTCGCTGCGATGCAACTGTCCGGGACGGGCGAGACCGCACTGGACGCCGTGCGCGGGCTGCGCTACCGCTACGATACTGGCCGACAGGAAGTCGCCATGCAGGTCGAGACGCCCCTGCTGCGGCCCTTCGCGATGGATTCCCGCGGCGTAGCGCCGCCGCCGCCCGCAACGTCTTCACGCGGCTTGGTGCTGAACTACGATGCCTATGCCCAAAGCCGACGCGAAAATCTGTTGGCGTTGTATACGGAAGCGCGCTACTTCAATCCGAGCGGCGTCTTCAGCAACACCGGCATCGGCTACCTGTACCGCGACTTTCGCCGCTACGTACGCTATGACTCCTATTGGGCAACGTCCAACCAGGACACGTTCGAGACCACGCAATACGGCGATGCGATTTCATCGTCACTGAACTGGTCGCGCTCAGTGAGATTCGGCGGTCTGCAATGGCGCAAGAACTTTGCGCTGCGTCCCGATCTGGTGACGTTTCCCATCCCCTCGCTCGGGGGCACGGCGGTCGTGCCTTCCGCGGTGGACGTGTACGTCAACAATATCCGGCAGTTTTCGGGCGCCGTGCCCACGGGTCCGTTCGTCCTCAACAATATTTCGGGCATCACCGGCGCGGGCCAGGCCAATATCGTCACGCGCGATGCCCTGGGTCGGCCGGTATCGACCACCCTCCCCATCTACATCGACTCGCGGCTGATGGCCGCCGGCCTGTCGAGCTATTCGGCGGAAGCCGGCTTCTTGCGGCGCAATTACGGCTTGAGATCGTTCGACTACGAAAGCAAACCGGCTGCCAGCGGTTCCTATCGCTACGGCATCGACGATGCCTTGACCATCGAAGGCCATGGCGAGGCCACACCTGGGGTGTACAACCTGGGCGCCGGCGCGTTGCTGCGCTTGGGCACAATGGGTGTGATCAATACTTCACTATCCGCCAGCGCCGGCCAGTTCGGCGGCGCGCAGATCGGCGTGGGTTACCAATACATCGATCCCGGATTTTCGATCGATCTGCAAACGCTGCGCACTGTGGGCGACTATGGGGATCTTGCCTCGAACGATGACATTCCAGTGCCCTCGGTCAATCGTCGTGCCACCGTCGCCGTGCCCTTCGGACGGTCGCAAACGGTCGCGTTGAGCTACATCGGCCTGAGCTATCCGGGCGAGTCGGTCTCGCATGTGGGCTCAGCCACCTACAACGTGGCCATCAACAACCGCGTCAACCTCAACCTGAACGCGTTCAAGGATTTCAGCCGCGATCGCAGCACCGGCGTGTTGCTCGGCATCAGCATGAGTTTTGGCGACGGCACCTCGGGCACGATCACGGCCGGCCGGCAAAATGGCGAGGCGACCTACACGGCCAGCGCCCAGCGGGCGCCCGATTACGGCGGCGGCTGGGGTTGGGGCGCGCAGGCCGGCGCCGGCAGCTTCGATTACAGCCAGGGCTGGGCGCAATATCTCGGCCGGTACGGCCGTATTACCGCAGGTGCTCAACAATATGACGGTCGCGCTGAAGCGACATTGAGCGCCAACGGCGCCATCGTATTGATGGACGGCGAGCTGCAAGCGTCACGGCAGGTGTACGACAGTTTCGCGCTTGTCTCGACCGATGGGCAACCCGATGTGCAAGTGCTCAGCCAGCATCGCGAGATAGGACGCACGAATTCGCGGGGCTATTTGCTGGTGCCCGATCTGAATTCTTATCAGCGCAACACGATCGGCATCAAGCCCGTCGATCTGTCAGCCGATATGCGCATCGAAACCGACGCCATCGAGGTGGTGCCGCAATCGCAATCCGGCGTGCTCGCGCGCTTTGGCGTCAGACGCTTCCTGGCCGCATCGGTGCATATCCAAGGCCCGGATGGCCATGACATGCCAGTCGGCACGCGCGTGCGACACGTCGAAAGCGGCGCCGAGACAATCGTGGGTTACGACGGCCTCACCTTCGTGGACAACCTGCAGCCCCGCAATCGGCTGGAGCTTTCAGGTGATGGCGTGCGTTGTGCGGTGGACTTCGCGTATGCGCCGGCCGCCAATGGATCGCTGCCCCTGATCGGGCCGCTGCGCTGCACGCCGCAGGGGGCACCCCCATGACGAACGCCTCGCAGCGCTTTTTCGCCATGCCCGGAAAGCCGCATTGCGCGCACGACGATTACCGATGTGCCCACCAAGCAGGCGGGCGCATTCGCGTGCGCCTGCTTGGCGGACTGTGCCTCTGGCTCATGGCCCTGGCGTGGTGTTCGATCGCACAGGCCCAATCGTGCACCGCTTCGATGTCGCCGATCGCATTCGGCACCTACAGCCCCATCGGCAATGCCGCCGCTACCACATCCGGCACCTTGACGGTGTCGTGCACGTTCCCGCTTGTATCCTTGTCCACAGTGCGCGTGTGCTTCAATCTCGGCACGGGAAGCACCTCCACTGGATCGAGTCTGCCACCGCGCATGATGGGCAACGGCAGCAATCGCCTGAGCTACAACCTGGCGCAGACGTCCACGCCCGGTGTGTTGTGGGGCGCCACTGCGGCCGGCACCACACCGATTTCGATCACTTTTGCGGCAGTGGTTGTGGGCGGCACGCTGACGCGCACCATTCCCATCACAGGCACGATACTGCCCAATCAACCCACAGTGCCCACCGTCAACAACACCACCACAACCTACACGGAGGATTACGCCGGCACCGCCGCCACCGCCAACTACGGGTTTTATGTTCTGGGTGGCCCTCCGGCTTGCAGCGCCCTGACCTCCACGACGACGTTTCCCTTCAGCGTCACCGCCAACGTGACGAATAATTGCACGATCGCCGCAAATACCATGAATTTTGCGCCGTCGGGCCTGCTTACCGCAGCCACGCTCTCGACCAGCAACATCAATGTCACCTGCACGAACAACAACGCGTATCGCATCGCACTCAATGGCGGCGGCACCGGGAATGTCGCGGCGCGACGCCTGACGCGAACGGGCGGTACCGAGACGATCGCCTATTCGCTCTTCACGACCGAGGCGCGTAACGTGATTTGGGGCGACGGTACTGCCGGCACCGCAACACGCACGGGATTGGGCACGGGTCTGGCCCAAACGTTAACGGTGTATGGACGCGTGCCGGCGCAGACCACGCCACGCCCAGGCACCTACAACGACACGATTACCGCCACGATCACCTTCTGATCAGAAGGTGACGACCCACACATCAGATTGCATGGTCGAGGCCAACGAGGTCGAGGCCTCTTCCAATGTTGCCTCGGGTGCGGGCGAGGCGATCGCGACGCCATCAAGCGCTGCGGCGTTCATGGCCACGTTGAAGGGCATCGCCGGGGCGCACGACACCTGGGGCGCGAGCCGGCGCGCGGCGCCGAACATTTCCTGTGTGGTGACCGTGCACGTGCTGAGAATCTGAAACTGCACCCCGATCGATGAACTGATGCCCGATTGCGCCGAGGTCGACAAGGCGGCCGCAGCAACGGCGGTGGCAAGCAGGAGGCGCATAAGAAAAACTCGATCGGAACGTAAAGAATGAAATGGGGGTTGCATTCAGGCTGGGCAAGTTTATGCCGAAGCCCGACAAAACGACAGAATTAATCCTGATCCAGCGCCGCCTCCCGGCGCTCGATGTTGTTGAGTGCCTCGGTCACCATGTCAATGAACGCCTCCATGCGCTCCGGTAACTGCCGCCCCGTCATGACCTGGATCTGCACGCTGCGAAAATGCATTTCCGCATCGGTCAGCGGCACCGCCACCAGATCCATGCGTGCCAGACGGTCGGCCATCGACACATACCCAGCCAGCAAAATCGAGTCGCTTTCGCGCACCATCGCCTGCAGCGATCCCGCATAGTTGGTCGTTACCGCCGGCTCTACGAATACCCCCGCCATGCCGCGCGAATGATCGAACATCTTGCGCGTGATCGATCCCTTGTCCGTCAAGGCCAGCGGATACTGCTCGATCTCGGCCATGCTGACGGCTTTTCGGCCGGCCAGCGGATGCCCTTTCGCCATTACCGCCATCACCGATGATTGAATCGCATGCCGTACGGCAATGCCCGGCTCGGGCTCCACACTGAAGGTGACGGCAATATCCGACTCGCCTTCCATCACGCGATCGGTCGCGGTTTTTGCGGAACCCACCCACATAAAGAAACGTGTGTCCGGATACCGCTTTCGAAAATGCGCAATCGCGGTCGGAATTACATCGTTCGATAATCCCTGCGCGCACGACACGCGGATCAGATTGCCCGGCGAGCCATGCAAACTGGCGATCGCATTGAGCGTGGCTTCGGATTCGAGCGCCGTGCGGCGCGCGTGCGCCAGCAGCACGTGTCCGGCAGGCGTGAGCGACATGCCGCGCGAGGCGCGATCGAAGAGCGGCGCCCCCACCTCCTGTTCGAGTCGGGAAATCTGCCGGCTGATGGCCGAAATCGCCACGTGCAGCGTGGCCGATGCGGCACTCAAACTACCCGCCTGAGCCACTTCCAAGAAATATTTGAGTCCGGAATTGAGCATTGGGGTTAACCCGAAATTTCCAATAAAAGCAAATGCTTTGCGAATCATTCTAATTGTTGGCAAAGCGTTGCGTCTCTAGAATCGACCCCTTTTCGCCCCCAAAGGGATAAAACTCGTCATGTCCGCACGCTTTTCGCTTCTCGCCCGGCTCGTCTGTAGCTTTGGCTGTGTTGTCGCCACCGGCGCGCACGCTCAGACGTTGAAAATCGGTTTGGCCTCCGAGCCGACCGCCATCGACCCGCATTATCACCAGGCCACACCGAACGACGCGCTCACCGCGCACATCTTCGAACCGCTGGTGGGCATGAACGGCGACATGAAGCTGCAGCCCGTGCTGGCCTCCTCCTGGGAAGCGACCACCGACACGACCTGGACGTTCAAGCTGCGCCCGGACGTCAAATTCTCCAACGGCGAAGCTTTCACGGCCGACGACGTCGTTTTTTCGCTTTGCCGCGTGATCAATAACGAAACCGCCATCAGCGGCGGTGCGATGAACGTGGTCAAGCGCATCGCCAGCATCGAAACGCCCGATGCGCACACCGTGAAGATGACGACGAAGTCGCCCTACCCTGTGCTGCCCAATGAATTGGCGCGCGTGGCCATGGTGTGGAACGGCATCGCCGAGCACGGCAAGCTCAACTTCGACCCGGCCAAAGGCTGCGGCGTGACGGGCGCCTGGCCCACGGTCAACGATTTCAATAGCGGTAAAGCCACGATCGGCACCGGCGCCTACACGCTCAAGTCGTATGTGAAGGGCAATGCCATCGAACTCACGCGCAACGATAAGTACTGGGGCGAAAAGCCGGCCTGGGAAAGCGTGCGCATGGTGTCCGTGCCGTCGGCGGGTCCCCGTTTGACGGGTCTGTTGGCCGGTGACTTCGATCTCATCGAAAACCCCGCTGCCCGCGACCTGAAGCGCATCAAGGAAGCCGGGCTGGGCTACACGATCAAGCCGTCGGTGCGCGTGATGTTCTTCCAACTGGACGCCGGCCGTAATCCGAGCCCGATGGTGAAGTCGCCCAAGGGCGATAACCCGTTGCAGGATGCCCGTGTGCGTCGCGCCATGTCGATGGCCATCGATCGCAAGACCATCGTCGAACGCATCATGGATGGTGTCGCCACTCCGGCGTATCAGTTCCTGCCCGATGGCATGTTTGGCGCCCTGCCCAACGCGCCCGAGTTGAAGTACGACCCGAAGGCGGCCAAGGCGCTGTTGACCGAGGCCGGCTATCCCGATGGCTTCGAGCTCACGCTGTCGTCGACCAACGACCGCTACATCAACGACGCCCAGATCACGCAAGCCGTGGCCCAGTATCTGAGCCGCATCGGCATCCGCACGACCGTCGACACGATGACGCGTTCGGTGTACTTCCCGCGCCGCGCCAAGCGCGACTTCAGCGCGTCGCTGGGCGGCTGGGGTTCGGAAACGGGTGAAGCCAGCAACTTCATCCAGTACTGGACCACGACCACCAATACACAGCTCGGCCTGGGCAGCAGCAACTACGGCGCGTTCTCCAATCCCGAGCTCGACACGAAGTTCGTGGAAGCGTTGCGTACCGTGGACGACACCAAGCGCGCCGCCCTGCTCAACGACGTCATTAAAATCGCTTTGGACGACATGCCCAATATCCCGCTACATTTCGAAAGCGGCGTGTGGGCTTTCCGCAAGGGTTTGAGCTATGAGGGCCGCGCCGATCAGCGCACGACCGCCATGGCGACCCGTCCGGTCAAGTAAAAGCCCGCTTTTCAAGTCGTTATAGGAATCCGTACCTTGGCGCTGTTTATCCTACGCAGGCTGCTTCAAAGCCTGTTCGTTCTTCTTGCGGTATCGGTCGTCGTCTTCTTTGCCGTGTATGCGGTGGGCGACCCCATCGAACTGCTGGTCAGCCCCGAGGTCGGGCAGGCCGAGCGTCAAGCGCTGATCGCGCGGCTCGGCCTGGACTTACCCATTTGGCAACAGTACGGCCACTTTCTGTGGAACGCCTTGCATGGCGATCTCGGAAACTCGTTCGTGCACGGCATGCCCGCGGTCGAACTGATCGTGCAACGCATCCCGGCCACGTTCGAGCTGGTGGTCGTGGCCATCACGCTCACCTGTATTATCGGCATCCCGCTCGGCCTGGTGGCCGGGCTGTACCGCGACGCCCCGCTGGGCCGCGGCATCATGGCCACCTCGGTGCTGGGCTTTTCGTTGCCCAACTTCTGGCAAGGCATGGTGTTCATTTTGCTGTTTGCCGTCTGGCTGGGCTGGTTGCCCGCCTCGGGCCGCGGCCCCACGGTGGACGTACTCGGTGTGCCGTTCAGCATTTTCACTGCCGAAGGCTGGCGCCACGTGGCCATGCCGGCCGTGAACCTGGCGATCGCCAATATCGCTCTGGTGCTGCGCCTCACCGCCACCGGCGTGGTCGAGGCCCGCTCGCAAGACTATGTGAAGTTCGCGCGCGCCAAGGGCGTGAAACCCGGGCGCATCGTGCGCCGTCACATCCTGCGCAACATCCTGATCCCCGTCGTGACCGTGATCGGCATGGAGTTCGGCAGCCTGATCGCCTACTCCACCATTACCGAGACGGTGTTCTCGTGGCCCGGCATGGGCAAGCTGTTGATCGACAGCGTGTATCAGCTCGACCGCCCCGTGGTCGTGGCCTACGTGATGCTCGTGACCCTGATTTTCGTGGTGATCAACCTGATCGTCGACATTCTCTACGCCGTGCTCGATCCGCGCGTGCAACTCCTCGAACCGGCGCACTGACCATGGCAGATCCCAATCAAACCAAGCGCGTGCCCACGCGCGGCCCCATGCTGGAAACGCCGCGCCGCAACGCCATTCTCAAGAAACTCAACGCGCGTCCCACCGTGCGCGGGTCGGCCATCGCGCTTGCCGTGCTGATGCTGTTCGTGCTGATCGCGCCGTACTTCGCGCCGCAGAATCCCTACGATCTGATGGCGCTGAACATCATGGACGGCCGGCTCGCCCCCGGTGCCGAAAGCATGGAAGGCGGCCGCTACTGGCTCGGTACCGATTCGCAGGGCCGCGACATGCTGAGCGCCATCCTCTACGGCCTGCGCATCAGCCTGCTCGTGGGCCTCTCGGCCGTGCTGCTGTCCACCCTGATCGGCTCGTTCCTCGGCCTGCTGGCCGCATTCAAAGGCGGTTGGATCGACACCGCCATCATGCGCCTGGTCGACTTCATCCTCGGTTTCCCCACGATTCTGGTGGCCCTCGTGCTGCTGGCCGTGATGGGCCGAGGTGTGGACAAGGTGGTGATCGCGCTCGTGGTCGTGCAGTGGGCGCATTACGCGCGCATCATGCGCGGCCGTGCGCTACAGGAACGCCGCAAGGAATATATCGAAGCCGCGCAAAACCTGGGCTTTCCCGCCTGGCGCATCATGCTCTTTCATCTGATGCCCAATTGCCTGAGCCCGGTGATGGTGTTTGCCACCATCCAGATCGCGACGGCCATCGTGCTTGAAGCGACCCTGTCGTTCCTGGGCGTGGGCGTGCCGGTCACGGAACCGTCGCTGGGCCTCCTGATCGCCAGCGGATTCGAGTACCTGCTCTCCGGCGACTACTGGATCAGCATGTTCCCGGGCATCGCACTGCTGCTGCTGATCCTGTCCATCAACATCATCGGCGACCGCATGCGCGCCAGCCTGGATCCGCGATGAGCCAAGATAAAACACTCCTTGACGTGCGCGGCTTGCGCACGGCCTTTCATACCGAAGCCGGCGCCTGGCCGGCGGTCGATGGCGTTGACTTCACCGTGCGACGCGGTGAGATCGTGGGCCTGGTGGGCGAATCGGGATCGGGTAAATCCGTGACCGGCTTTTCGCTCATTGGTCTTATCGATCCGCCGGGCGAAGTGGTCGCGGGCGAAGTGATTTTCGACGGCATCGACCTCTGTACGCAGACGGAAGAGCAACTGCGCAAACTGCGCGGTGACCGCATCGCCATGATCTTTCAAGATCCGCTGATGACGCTCAATCCAGTGCTCAAAGTGGGCGAGCAGATGCGCGAAGCCATCTTCACGCACTACCCCAAAACGACCCGCAAGCAGGCCGACGCGCGCTGTGTGGAAGCGCTTGAAATGGTGGGTATCCCGAGCGCCGCCACGCGCCTGGATAATTATCCGCACGAGTTCTCGGGCGGTATGCGCCAACGCGTGGCCATCGCCATCGCGATGCTCAACCAACCCGAACTCATCATTGCCGACGAGCCCACCACTGCGCTGGACGTGACGATTCAAGGCCAGATCCTGTATCAAATGCAGAAGCTGTGCCGCGCGCACGACACCGCACTCATCTGGATCACTCACGATCTGGGTGTGGTGGCCGAACTGGCCGATCGCGTGGCCGTGATGTATGCCGGTCGCATCGTCGAAACCGGCACGGTGGATGAGGTGCTGTCCGCACCGCGCCACCCCTACACGCGCGGCTTGCTCGATTCGATGCCCAGTACTGCCGAGCCGGGCCAACGCCTGCACCAGATCGACGGCATGGCGCCAACGCTTGCCGGCCGCGAAATCGGCTGTGCCTTCCGCCCCCGCTGCCCCAACGCCATCGCGCGTTGCGCCGAAGTGCCCCCTGAAAACACGGTCGAAGGCAAGCGTAGCTATCGCTGCTACGTGCCCCTCGTCCAGGAGCTTGTATGAGCGATACCGCCGTTATCGAATTGCGCGATCTGCGCAAGCGGTTCGAACCCCGTCCCGATCTCGCCCAGCGCATCCTCACGATGGCCGGCAAGACGATGCCCAAGCGCACCGTCCACGCCGTCAACGGTGTAGACCTCACGCTGGCACGCGGCGAAGTCGTGGGCCTGGTGGGTGAATCCGGTTGTGGCAAATCCACGCTGGGCCGCATGGTGGCCGGGCTGATCCGCCCCACCGAGGGCACCGTCACCTATAAGGGTCGCGATGCCGCCAAGCTGACGGGCCGCGACAAGCTTGAATACACGCTCGGCGTGCAGATGATCTTCCAGGATCCGCAAGCCTCGCTCAATCCGCGCCAGCGCCTGCACAAGATCCTGGGCGAATCGCTGCGCGTGCATAACCTGGCCGCCGCCAAGGATGTGCCGGGGCGCGTGGATCAGGCCCTGTCCGAAGTGGGCTTGAGCGCCGAATACCGCGATCGCTTTCCACATCAGATTTCGGGCGGCCAGCGCCAGCGCATCGGCATCGCCCGCGCGCTGATGGTGCAGCCCTCGTTTCTGGTGTGCGACGAGCCGGTGGCCGCACTCGACGTGTCGATCCAGGCGCAGGTGATCAACCTGTTCATGGACCTGCGCGACCGCCATGGATTCACCTATCTTTTCATCAGTCACGATCTGGGCGTGGTGCGCCACATCTCGGATCGGGTGGCCATCATGTATCTGGGCCGCATTGTCGAGATCGCCCCGGCGCGCGAGATTTTTGCCCGCGCCAATCATCCGTACACGCAAGCGCTGCTGACCGAGATGCCCAACGTGGCGCAAAGAGGCCGCAATTTCACGCCGATCAAAGGCGAAATTCCATCGCCCTTGAACCCGCCGTCGGGATGCACGTTTCACCCGCGCTGCCCGCATGCCATGCCCCGCTGCAAGGTCGAAGAGCCCGTGCTCAAAGACATCGCCTCGGGTCACCGCTCCGCCTGTTTCCTTAACGATACGAGTGCCGCATGACCGATATCAACGCCTTGCGCGACGTGCTGTCGCAATCCGGCCGCCAATGTGTGGCTTACGTCGACCAGGCCGGCAACCCCGACCGTCCGTTGGCGCTGAACACCTATCGCGGTAAGGGCTACACCCCCGATCGCCCGGTGGTACTGGTGCAGCACGGCGTGCTGCGCAATGGCGACGATTACTGCGACTTCTGGATGCCGGCGGCCGACAAGCACGGCCTCCTGATCATCGCGCCCACGTTTTCGGACGCCGACTGGCCCGGGTTGGACAGCTACAACAATGGCCGCGTGACCGATGCCGAAGGCCGCGTACGCCCGGTTGAAGACTGGACTTACGCCATCCTCGAACGCCTCTGGGCGGACGTGCGCGCCACCGGCGTCACGCAACGCGATCGTGCGCATTTGTTTGGTCACTCGGCCGGCGGACAGTTTGTGCATCGGTTGATGAGCAGCCAATCGCACGCGCCCTTCGAGGCCGTTGTCGCGTCGAACTCGGGCTGGTACACGTTGCCCGATCGCGGTCTCGACTTCCCCGAAGGATTGAACATCGCGGGCTTGAGCGACGCACATCTCGAGCGCCTGCTCGGCTATCCCCTGCTGCTCTTGCTGGGCGAGTGCGACAACGACGTCAACGCGCCCAACCTGCCGGCCAACCCGGAAGCCTTGCGCCAGGGGCCGCACCGCTTCGCGCGTGGCCACAACTATTTCGCGACAGGCAAAGCCGCCGCCGAACGCCTGGGGTTACCCTTCAACTGGCAAGTGCAGAACGTGCCGCACATCGGCCACGATGGCCGCTCGATGTCGGCCGTGGCGGCCAGCCTGTGGTTTGAAGGCAAGATGCCGACCGATGAAGAACTTGTTCGCCTGGCAGGCAGCCAGGTCGCCTAATTTCATAGTGGAGAAAAGCATGTCCGTAGAACGAAGCGCCGACCAGTTGGTCGACGGCATCAGCACCTGGGTACGCTTGGA
>Ga0308159_1001282_pt1 | contig 38562 bp, 43 predicted proteins | sample PhyCR1_FD_201040 | JGI IMG/M metagenome (GOLD analysis project Ga0308159, IMG submission 201040) | Phyllosphere microbial communities from UC Gill Tract Community Farm, Albany, California, United States - DLSLC.R1 | ecosystem: Host-associated > Plants > Phyllosphere > Unclassified | place: USA... | reverse complement strand
TATCGAGGTTCCTCGCCCGGAGGCCGCCGGTAATGCGCGCTGTATCGTGCCATGGGCAATGTCCGCTGCTGGAATCGAAGACTCGAAAGTCTAAGACCTTTGCGCCGAATGCGCCAAAGCCTGTCACCGGAACCATCATCGTCGGCGAGATGCTGCGTCTCCCAAATGCAGGTCATCGCAAAATCCAAGACACCCGATCAGCGTTGCGCATGGGGAGAAAGCAGAACGCGAGACATTGCAGCGACAACGGCTTCCGGTCTGACATAGGCCCCTGAGCAGGACAAATCCGCCCTGCCCCACCTCGTCCGACAAGCATTGCGCAGTCATACTCCGGCTCCCCAGTCCCCCGAGCATCGTGCCATGACGCTTGCTGTAATTGCCAGCCGCGCCCTTGCCGGTCTGGATGCGCCGCCTGTGCGCGTGGAAGTGCATCTTGCCGCCGGGTTGCCGGTGTTCAACGTGGTGGGTCTGCCGGATGCGGGTGTGCGCGAAAGCCGTGAGCGCGTGCGGGCGGCAATCGTCAATTCGGGGTTTGATTTTCCGGCGGGCAGTACTCTCAAGTTTTCGACAAAAACCCTCAACAACTAAGTGTTGTCCCGATGGACAGCGTGAAGCTGAGGAGCTGAAATGATCCCTCGACGTAGTCGCCCCAGGAGGGTCTGCCTTGAGTGTAGTTACTGCGAACTTGCCCGACCGCGCCTATCTGTCCTCTAGTAGGCCAGGGGTGCCGAGGATCCTCAGTTCCCCAGCTTCTCTCTGGCGATACGCATGCACTCGCTTAAAAGCGTTGTACGGATGAAGGAGCTTCGTCGCAAGGTCCTTATTCCGGCCTTCCAACTCTCTGAGCTCGCAGATGAAAGCGACACGGATGCCCTCGAACGGGTGATCAAGCAAGGCAAGGGACACCCAGCGCTGAGCTATAAATATCGCTTAGGCCGCAGTGGAGAACTTGGCTGCCGGTACAACCTGTTTCCCATTGTGCTGGATCGAACTTCAGCTCCGTGGACGCTAGGCACTCTCTTCATCCTATCGAAATTGCAGGATGAAACCCTTCCGGTCATGGCCACGTCCCACTCCCGTGCGGACGATATAGGCGCGTTCAAGGAATGGCTAGACTGCCATGACAGCCCTGAAAATCTCCTGTTTAACTTCCCAAAACCAAAACTACGAAGAACAACATATCGGTATCAAGGTTTCCTAAAGCAACAGATAAAAGCTGGCGAGTTGAAAGCAGCGACAGCAAAACGCCGAATGGGAACGGTAATTTCCTTTTACAAATGGCTGATCTCAAATAATTACTTCACACCTGAGCACGCAGCCTGGGAAGAAAGGGATTACCAATTTTCAACAAAAACCACAGACGGACGAATTTTCTCAATATCCGTCAGCAGCACCGACCTCAGCATTAATGCACCGAAGACGGAGAGCGACTTCGACGGAGTTATCGAAGATGGGGGTAATCTGCGCCCCCTGAGCAGGAAGGAGCAGGACTGGATACTAGAAGCGGCGGAAGTAAAGGGTAATTCCGAAATCCTGTTACTCCAGCTGTTCATGTTGAGCACCGGGGCGCGAATTGAGTCGGCCTGCACCCTAAGAGCGCGCCACTTCCTCGACCCTAACCCTGCCTTCTCCAAAAGCCTTACTGGTGACGGCCAAGTTTATCGATTGAAATCTGGTCCCGGGACCGGAATCGAGACCAAAAAGAATAAGATCGGCACCTTTCAGGTTCCGCGCAACCTCTACGAGCTCCTGAGTACATACGCTCACTCGGCCAGAGCTAAGGTCCGGAAAGCAAGATATGCAGCGAAGCATGGTGCCCACCATGACATCTACCTCTTCATAACCACGCAGGGCAGTCCCTACTACAGCGCGAAAGAGGATCTTCAGAAATTTAATCCCGACCTCGGTCGACGTTATTCAAAGAATGGCCAAGGGCTTCGGCAGTTCATCAAAGATCACGCAATTCCTTATGTCCGAGCGCGTTACGACGAACGCTTTTTTTATCGACCTCATGATCTTCGTGCTTCTTATGGCATGAACATGACCGACGAGATGATGAAACTTGTTCAAGAGGGAAAAATCACTCTGAACAAAGCTCGCCTGAACGTGAAAGACTTGATGTGGCACTCTTCGATGGCCATCACTGATCGTTATTTAAATTATAAAAATGATCTTGATGTCGCCTACCAAGCCATCAATCTCTATGGCAACCGTCTGCGGCATTGGACCGACCGAGCCATGAAGGGATTGAGCATTGATGATTAAGAGCGACGCGTCCTCCTTAACCCCCCGACCAGTGAACTTACTTGAACTGCCATTAGCGAAACACGCGCGCATACTACATCCTGAATTAACAGTGTTAAAACTGGGCCGTCGAACGTTGGACATCGGCGCCCTTTGTTACGCCTCCCGCTCCAAATCAAGAAAAAAGGCAGGTGAGCCGCGGCCGGTTAATACGAAAACCTTGCTTAAACAACGTCCCAAGCAAATTTTGCAGATTATCAAAGCGCTCTCCAGCATGACAACGGATGGTGGAAAGACGTTGGCAACCGTCGGATCGCTCGCGTACTACTTCATCAGTTTCGTCAACTGGGCAGATGCCAATCATCTGAATGATTGCCTAGCAGGAGCAGACGCCTCACGAAAGGCATTCCACCTTTGGGCAGCTGACACCAGGGAACGATACCAACGCCAGCAATTCGGCTCAAGAGTTCACAATGATCGAATAGTTCAGGTCAGCATAATGCTTGAAAAATTGACTGGTCTGTATGAGCCGATGCGCGGCATCAGCAGAGTCACAGCGCCGGCGAACCCCAACGGCGGTACTGAACCGCTGGGCCTAAACGACTTCACTCATGCGGTGGCACTAAATCAAGCTATTTTTGACGGCTTGTGTGATCTTGTGCTCGGTGGAATGCCGTTTCCCTACAAGTTAGATTTGCCAAACACTTTAGGCTGGGAGGAAAACCACCTATGGGTATTCCCAACTACTGTGTGGAGGCTCGCTCCTCATATGAGGAGCGATAACCCTCAAGCAAAAAGCCCGTCCAAAAGATCTCAACCTTATGATTACAGAAATGGAAGGGTAGCGACGGTAGACGAAATCAAAAGCAGATACTTAGGATCGCCGAAAGTAAAGATCAAAACTGCAAAAAGGAGCATTGATCGAGCAACGGCGCATCTGAATAAATCTAATATTGATCTTCAAAACGGCTGGCGTTTCATTCTTGCAAGAGTTGCTCAGCGAGCGTTCCAATTTCTTTTTTTCTGTAATACGGGCGGAAACGAGCAAGTCATTAACAGCCTGGAAACAAATGGTGCCGTCGACGCCGTGCCAAGCAACCAAACGTTCCGCGCTACCAAATGGAGGGCGAAAGGAAAAATCGTGACCCTTGTGGCGCCAATAACATTCATGCCGAGGTTGCGGCGTTTCATGGAGCTTCGACAATACCTCCTGCAAGGCAGGACAACGCCGTTCCTATTTTTTACGTGTGGGAATCGCAATAACAAGCATCCAGCGCAGGTTCTATTCTCCGAACTTGACATCCATTATAGGCAGGTGCTCCGGGCGATCGACCCCCATCTGCCGAAAATGGGGTCTAGGAGACTGCGCGCTAGCGTCGATGATTATTATCAGCGTTTTCACGATAGCGCGTTCGCAGCACTAGTAATGGGCCACTCACACGACACGGCGATGCGGAATTACGCCCGGGGTTCGGCTAATGTCCAGTTTGAGGAGATGACAACGTTCCTTGACGGCGTGTCCGACTCGGCGCGCCGTCAAAAAGTCTCGAAAGAGAAGGATTTAGCGCCAACCGCGAGGCCTCTTGAACATGGCGGACGCTGCGATAGCTTCCGACGGCCTGAGGCCATGATCGAATTGCCCCCAGTACAGCCTGACTGCGCAAACTCGCAAGGATGCTTATTCTGCCAACATCGAATACTTATCGCTGAAGAACAAGAAGTACGTAAAGTGGCTTCTGCTGCTTATGTGATGGAACAGTTGATCTTGGGTCCGAGACATGAAGAGGCACTGAGGCCATCAATTGCAAAGTGTGAAGAAGATCTTGAAAAAATGGCAGTTTTTGCAGACTGTCACGCCATGGTTCAGCGTGTACGCGACGACGTGTACAAAAATGAGAACTTGAGCTCCTTCTGGGCAGATAAGTACCAGCTGTTCTTAGAACTCGGAATCATCTGATGAAAATAGACGCCCGTCTCAATTTACACGGTCAGTCAGGGCCTGAACAGTGGGAGGATGTATGGGGACTGCACCTGCCCCTTGATCACATCATATGCCGGGACGTCGACGGCACCCCTCATATGATTCGAGAGTTCGTATGGCCATGGAGAGCTTATAGTAAAGATCAAAGAAAAATTGCACTGCATTTTTACTACTGGGACAAACAACGCGGCCCATTGCAGTCAGAGAGGATGGTCGTTACTCGAGAACGGGAATCCCGCATTCGGGAGTTGCAATTTCTTATGACACGGCAACTCTATTACGGCGTTGGAAATTCGCCTAGAACACTTACGGCAAAGCTCGATACTCTGCACGTCTTAGCGTGCTTTGCGGAAGCCCGATCATGCTCGATACGCGACGTCTTGACGGATAACTTCTTATTGAACGCCTTCGGACTGAGTCTGCCGGGGCCAGTGGTAAAGACGTGGCTTGCCTTCCTAACCTTCCTAAGAGGACTTGCCCCGAAGACCGAGCTAGGCTTTGACATAGCGGAAACAAGAAATATAAAAGAACTCACGATGAGAGCGAGGAAGCAAAGCGATAGCCATCGGCAGCATGCCCCGCTTCCAACCCGAATTTATGGTGAGCTGATCAATAATTTGTCGGATGAACTCGATGACATAGAGCTACATGCTCCCCAATTACTCGCTGCGCTACGTGAAGCATTAGCGGTACATTTGGCTGCGAAGTCAAATAAATCCCACGATTTCTCCGTCGGCCCTGATTTACTAGCGAAGTACAGCCTTTACGAATATCTCGCACGACGCGGGTTTAACGTCGAACGAAAAGGCCTGGGCTCAATGTCTGCTGCGGTTACTGAGCTTTTCATGGTGTGTAAGCTGCAAATTCACGTCTTTAGCGGCATGCGAAATGATGAAGCCAGAATGTTGCCATACCACTGCTCAGCTGAACAAAAGGGTGAGCGCGGACGAATGCATAGCTCGATCGTCGGAACTACAACCAAATTCAATAAAGGGCGGCGTTTACGGACCCGCTGGGTAACCACAGCCCGCGACGGAATAAGAGCCATACGTCTGGCGCAAAAATTTGCCTCGCTAATCTACGACTCGCTAGGCATTACCCCAAGTAAGACAGATGCTCATAAGGATGATTACCCATTATTCCCAACTGCTAATTACTTTCCATGGGGGACACGAAAGCACGTTCAAGGAGAGCGCATACAGACGATTAACCAAAATCTCAGCTGCACCAAAGAAGCGCTTCAATCCCGCATATTTCCTTTAATTGAAGAAAAAGATATCGCCGAACTCGAGGACATCGACCCCTTCCGAGCGTGGCGTGAAGAACCCGAATTTATTGTGGGTCAACGCTGGTCGCTCAGCACGCACCAGTTGCGTCGCAGTTTGGTTGTATATGCAAACGCTAGCGGCTTGGTAGGACTGCCTTCGCTACGAAGACAACTCCAGCATATAACCTATGCGATGACTCTTTACTACGGTCGTGGTAGCACATTTTGTAAAAATTTCATCGCGGACGATCCTGATGGATACAAAAAGCATGTGGCAGTCGAGTGGCAGGATGGTGAAGACGAGGCGCGAGTTCTTGTTTTCACACGCGAAGTCCTAAGTAGCACAGAGCGTATGTTTGGAGGTGCGGGAACCTTTTATCAGCTGCAAAAAGAACGGGGCGAGGTTATGTCTAGCGGAGAAGTGGCTAAACGCATAAAGTCCGGCCTGCTGAGCTATCGGCCTGGTCCCTTAGGCGGCTGCACCAAACCAGGTTCATGTGACAAGACTAAGAGCATCAGTATGATAAATATTTCCTGCGCCACGGAGAGCTGCAAGAATCTAATTGGAAAACATTCGAAGATACTAAGAGTGATCCAACTAAAAAAGGCAGCAATGTCTCGCATCTCAGCTGACTCAATCGACCGGGATATGGAGCTAGAACAGCTCCGCGCGTTGGAAGGTGTCGAACGCAAGTGGAGACCCATTGCCTCTTCCATGGACAACCTTATGGGACCGGGCCTTGACTGATATTCTGAAGGACTACTTCGCCGCGTTGGATCGCCTCAAAAGCGGTAAGCCAATCAGTGTGCCAAGCGGTACTCGGATCACTAACGACTCGGTCTCGTTGGAAGCAGGCCGTAAGAAAGGAACGATCAAAAGGTCTAGACCGATATTCAGCGAACTGATTGAAGCAATTGCAGAGGCTCAAGTAGTGACGCTCACGCTGGAGGACAAGACGCGTGAGCAGCTATCTCTAGCTAAGGCCGAAGCGGCCAAGTACCGGATCTTGTGGGAGGAAGCATTGAGCAGGGAGGTATCGCTCGTGAAAGAGCTTTGGGACTCACGCGATGCTTGGGCAAAAGAGAGGGAAGCGATGACCAGTGGCAAGGTTACGCCAATCAACAGGACTAGAAAAAAGTCATGAGATCGCTGACGGTCATTGTCTTGACCAGCTACTGAATCGAGTCGTTCACAGACAAACGCGGGGACCCTAGGACCGCCGTCCCCGGACCTACTGGTCCGGGGGTGGTCCCTAACAAGCCAGACCCCCCATCATCAGCTCTCGAAGGAAGCAAGATCTCATGGTGGAGGGTTGCGGGTTCGCTTAGCCAATATACTAAACAAAAAACTTGATTACAAGACTGGAGGCACTGGGATGACTTCTTTTGTCGCTTGGATAGGGGTAGATGCCCGCGGACCTACGTCCATGTATTTTGCGAGTGACAGCCGGGTCTCCTGGGGCGAAGGGAATGGAACCTTTGATTTGGGCGCGAAGCTGTTCACAAGCAATTCGGAGCCAGAAATGTTCGGGTTTGTTGGCTATGTGACTTTGCCGCAAACTATATTAAAAAAATGCGTTGATTTACTTGACCGATCACTTCGACGGGATGATCAGTCAGATTCAGCTCAAGCTCGGTCAGCATGGCTATTTGATATGATAAAGGAACATGCCGAGAAGCACCCCCAGCGCAATGCGGGAGACTTCACAATATTTCATGGCATGAGACTTGGAGAGAGGAAGATCGGCGAAACTGAGTTTAGATTATTTGCAACGAAGTGGACGAATATAAATCGCGCCTTAGAACTCGAGGAAATTCCTGTGCCCAGTGACAAATCTTCGGTACTAAGGATCGACGGAAGTGGGAAGCCTTATGTCCATGATTGGTCATTGCAATGGAAAGCTACAGATCAAGGCGATACAAGCAGGTCAGTCTTCAGCGCATTTTGTGACTCGCTTAAAGAGGGACGAGACAAATTCAGTGGGGGGCAGCCGCAACTTACTGGTTTATATCGGATGGGCGCCGCGCGAACTTTTGGCGTAGTTACGGACGCCGGACCAAGCTACCAGGGAACTCAAAACCCCATGCTCAATAGCTCTAAGATCGAGTGGCGGGACGCACTATTTCAAAGAGTTGATGTTGCAGGCATACCGCTGAAAGGGGCACAGCGCCAAGTGAGGCCGAAAGCGCTGCTGTTACGACAGAGCGCAAAATCAGCGAAGTAAATCAAACTTGTAGCGCTGGCGCGCCTCTTAAAATAAAAGAACTCACCATGAATCCAGCTTCGATATTGGATCGCTGTGTTTCAATTTGACCTACGCACCAAACGGTTTTTGAGCAGAAACCAGCACATATTCAAGGCAAGGGAGCGGCCTAGCCGAGCCATTTGATCCTCAGGAAGTCCAACTGGGCGGTGAGCACCTCGGCTTAAAAAGCCGAAGACTCCGGCTAGACCCTTTTCTTCTTCGATCGTAATTTCCCCGCTAAGGCGCAGAAATCCGATCACTTCCCCCCACTTTGCAGGGTTGTAAATGGGGGGATTCGTCATTGTTGAGGCCACGTCTGCTGCGACGTCTGCTGCCAAGGTCTCGAGTGCAACGCGTGCGTTCACTAGGGCTGCATTATAGTCCGGTGGCGTTGCACGATACGCTTGCGCCGAGTCAGCGATTTTTGTGACAACGTCTGCGGCTTGAGGCGCTCCCGAGTTTTGAAGCGCGACGATCAGTTCGTCCTCTACTGGTGCTTCGTCTCCGATCGACGGATCGACTCTTACCAATTGCGCGTCTTGAAGGGCATAGCCGTCGAGCAGCAGACACTGGGTTAGATCATGTAATCGTTCATCAAACCGCGCTTTAGGGCTGACGCGTGCGCGCAGATCGCGCAAGGTGGCTGCGACCTCAGCTACTACGAGCATCAACGTGCGATCGTCGAGATCTCGCACGATGTTCAACAGACCGCTAAGCAGATGGTTCGACGACAATGCCATGTGCTGCACTCCATACTTCCCAAGCATCACGATAGAAACAGCCGGTTCCTGTGTTGCGAGGAACTGCACTAGTGAATGGCGTGTTCTCAATCCGATCATTTAAGCTAACGCTCCGGTTGTGGCGGCTTGCCATAGCGCGACGCTACGCTACAAGCCTATAAGTGGCTCATTGATTCTGACTGCTGTTCTGTCAGGTTTCCCCTGGCCGGCATCGGCGCCCCGAACGACCCGAAATGTGACGGCGTCGAGGTGAGAGTTAGCTACCATGCGGTGCTACGGCCCAACTTGGCGGTGTCGAGTAATAGGCAGAGCCAATCCAACTTTACTTCAAGATTCTGTGCCCCTTGACGTCATACTGACGGCTCCCTCCTCGCCAGTATGACGAATCGCTCATGCAGCTCAGGTCGGTACGGGTTGCTTGGCGCGGCGTGCCAGGTATTCGCTGATATCTCGACTACGCGGAAAAGCTTCCTCCAAAAGAGCTGGTTCAATTAGACCCGCGTCTAGCACGCGAGTCAGTCCGTCCTGCCAGGTCACTATACGGCGCTCGACCAGGAACCGCTCGACGTCGGAAAAGCCCTTTAAGTGGCCAATGGGCTCACCACTCGTGACATACAGGTCGCTCACAGTCGTTTCCCCGTCAGGCAGTGGCAATGGAACCGTCGCTACAATTGCAATGATGCGACTTAGCATCTCTTCCTCACTTTGCATCCCGCCGCGCCGTAGGGTCCCCATAAAGACTTCCATCACGCCGCTGCCGAAAGTTCCACTGATCAGTAAGACTTCGTCGCTGTACTGCATCAGCAACTCAGACTTGGTGTAGCTCGGGTGATAGACCATACGTCGATAGCCTTGTGCATAAGCACTCTCAATCGACGGCAGATAAGGCAGCTGATGGATGGCTTTCGGGACATCCCAGTCTTTCGAAGGAGTCGAGCGATGACGCGGCATGATGCGAGCGGCTGGACCTAAATGCTCTGTCAACGCTAGTGACGCCGCCACCAGATGCATAGCGGAATTCTCCGCGATGACCGTCGATCCAAACAACAGCAGTCCGCTTTTTCGCTCCGCTAGAACCTCACGCAAAGGCTCCACAACCGAGCCGGGCAACGCAGCAGGCATTGCGACGCTCTTGTAGGTCTCAAGCTTAGGCCATTCGCTTGCGAAAGGCGTGCTCACTACCAAGTCGCCATCCTCTGTCACGATGCCTACCAGAGCCGCCTCTTCGTCATCATGCTCCGGGCGCGATCTGACCAGCAAATGCACATCTTCGCAGATCGCTTCCGGGGTAGGGGTGTCAATGAGTACTGCAATACGGTGGCCAGAATTTAAGGCATGAAGACATGCCATCTCTAGCCGCTCACCCGTTTCCTCCCAAGACTGCTGGTCCAACTCAAGTGGCCCTACTACTAGCAACGTGCCACTAGGGACGCGGTTTAAGCCAGTGGACCACAGCCCATATTCTCCGAGGTCAATGCTGCCGTCACGATGGTTCCCTGCGCGTTCAGCATAGACCAAGGCACCATCAGTCGCGTCCTCGTAACGCTCAAGCAAAGCGTCGATCGCAGCTTTGGACGTGGTGAGGTAAACGCCGGACGCTGGGCCCGCCGGCCAAACATGGGGCACACCTCTGACCGGAGCGCCAGGTGGGGAAATCTGGTCGAGAAGGTTTTGCGTCGTGACATCGAGGTCAAAACGTTTCTTCAATCGGAACGCGAGCCGACCAATCGATGCCCTGTCCAGCTCCGCCGCAGCGACCCGCTCTGGAAACGCCATGACCTCGGGCCAGTTGCGCAGACCAGCCAGGGCCGCTGCGAGATCAAGCGACTGGCCGTGACCGATGGATTGATTCGAGAGCTGTGGGAGGTCGCGGATGCGCCCGGCCAACAGCTTCAATTGCTGAGTGTCCATTGCTTTCTCCAGGGCGGCATATCCGGTACACGCTTTGCGGGCCGCCCATCGAAAACAACGACATGAGATGGGGTGGGTGCGTTGAAGCTTCGTCTTCGTCATACCCCGAAGGGCGCGTGTGGCAGGCGACGACAGCCTGCTTCCACTATATCAGGAGTCGCCAAGACTTCTACAGCGCGCTTGCTCAAAAGCCGTTCCTGTAAAGGACTAGCGCCCTAACTCAGGCGAAGCTATTAGCCCGTCGCAGAGCACGAGGTACACCGTTCTCGGCTCGGAGCCCACATGCTGGCCACCGCCGGGCGTGTGGAGCGGTGAGATCCCGCTCGAGATGATCGTGGTTGAAGCGGGCAGGTTCTTCGGGCTGAGAAGATATCTCGGCTTCAGTCGGCACCTAGGAACGAAACCAATCGCAAGCAGCCACAGTAAAAAAGCCCGCCGTCTTTGCATTTACCGGCTTTTTTTCTACCCCGAAAGCCGCGCCAGGACTGGCGATGCGGGCGTCAAGCCACTCAGCTTGTATCAATCAGTTGATGTTTGGTGGGCCGAGAACACCAGATGCAGTAAAATAGATTCATTCGATCAGACGAGGCACTGCCCGTCACATCGCAAGCCCTTGGGGTCTCGGGGTTTTCAGCAAGTCAGCATTTCGTTTTAGACCGGATCTTCTCTGCGTGGCCGGCTCCACCGCTTCTTTGCGGGGCTTTGCAACGCGACACTCCGTGTAGTTCCCCTCACCTTGGCCAAGATGCTGAGGGCTTTTTATCGCGCGTTCACAGGAGATGTTCAGCGATACCCACCAGGTTTACCGAGGTAATCCCTGAGTAGGCAAAGAAAAAGCGCGGAAGACGTTTCTCAGGACGTCCAAGCGCGCTCGGGGAAAGCGAAATCCGCATACTGCGACGGGTTTCCGCTGTGTAGAAGCTATGTAGCTTTCTTGGTCTGCAACCCAGAGAGTATAGCGCTGCTTCTGCTCGGTCCTCCAAGGCCAGTGCCCCAGGAGACCCTCCATGGACGATTTCATCGTTCAACGGCGGCGTGTTCCGGTGCGTTCGTACTCGCGTGTCCGCTTTGGGCAACTTGAGTGCGTGTGCCGTCACACCCGTTCGTTCCCCCGCCGCTAAGCGGCAGTGAAGAGACCACTGCCGCCAGTCCGGCGGTAGTGGTGAGCTCGAAGGAAGAACAACCATGTTCCCTGTGATTCACATCCGGCGAAAGGTGGTCCCGGAACGCGAACGCGATACTTCCCAACAGGAAGATGCGATCGTGGCCCGATCTCACCGACGAGCCCTTTCCCGATAACACCAACTGTCCCGCCACCATCAGGTGGCGGGCCTTCGTCGCATCGTCGGCACGTAGATGCCATGTAACTCGGCCTGGTTCCACAGAGATTCGTGGTTACGTCCGCGCGCAACCATCGCGTAAGTCCTCTCCAAAGCCTCCCCGAAACGCCTACCGCGAATCGGTCTGGCGCAGTGATGCGTGCTCAAATTGACTTAACTCCGTACGCATTTTCCCGTCTGCGTCGAGTGTCGCGCCAGCGGCATGCTGGGCTTATAAACCCTCTTCCGTCCGCCTTTACCACAGCCATCGCTGCCGTTCACTAATTGCTGGCGCGGCACAGGTGCGCAGTGATGACTCGCCAGAGCAACTGGACTGTACTGGCGCGGCCACTCACATCGTGCTGATGCTACCCGACTCGCACCTACCTGAGACGTTGACATCGGAGCGCAAAAGCTTGTAGATTTGTCTCGCGCAGCACGCGCACGACACCGTCATTCGAAGCTCCTAGAGCAGTGCTGAAATCCCTCTTGGTCGATGCCTTCCATCCCGGCCTTGCAGTGGCGACGGTGACGCTGAGTACGAGGCCTTCAGGATTGAAGCGCATGACTACTAGCATTCGACCGTCCACACTGGACGGCATCAAGCAGCTCGCCAAGAAAATCAGCCGCGAGCGCGATATCCGCCACACCGTTGCTCTCGATGAAGCTAGCCGCCAGGCCGGCTTCGAGAACCTCGTCCATGCAAAGCGCCAACTCCAAGGCGCACAGGCAGCGCCTAAGTTTCCCGTCTTTCTGTCCGTACACTGGTTTAGCCCACGTCCACCCAAAGGCGAACCACGGCCTCCCGGTCCTTGGGCTGGTCGCGAGATCCTATGTGTGGAACTCGCACGTCAGCTGCCTGAAATTGTTGCCAAGCACCGTGCCGGTTACGGCCGGGGACTCCATGGTTTTCGCATGGAGTACGAAGATCATCTGGAACACCGCACCAACGTAGAGGGACAGAGCAACGCCCGTAAGTTGCTGCTTAACGCTGCGCGCAGCCTGCGCTTCATGGAAGCGACGGGGCTCCAACCGGTATCAACCGCCAAGTACAAGAGCATCACCGAAACGCTGACGAAGCTGCCGGGCAAAGATCACAGTTCGGACTGGTTTGACCCGGTTACCCTGGGGTATGTATGTCTCGATGAGCCCTATGCAGCGGCGGTCAAACCCCGCTCGGCCGAACGTGAAAACTGGCTAGCACGCCATAGCCTGAAGGTCATCACCCCTCCCTGGGAGGGCATTTACTATGCCGGCGAGTGCGTGCCCCACTTCATCAGCAACGACAGCCAGCTGCTTGAGCGCATTGCCGACGACTTGGCCAAGGTCCAAGTGCTGGGGGAGCCTGAAATTTGGCCGCACGATACGGGCATGTACAACGACGATTTCGTCAGCCCCAAACGGCAGTCGGACGGGAAAAAACGCCGGGGGCGGCCAGGTCCTTCATACGGTGACCACAACGGTGCGACTCCCTACGGCGGTGCGCCTGGGATTCCCTCGCGTTGGCGCCCAACTAAGGCGATGGCCTTCGAACTTCATCAGCAGCTAGGCGCATTGATCAAGGGACTTTCGCGAGGGTTTTCGTGGCGTGTGTCGAAAAAACTGTCACTTATCCGATCCGCTCTGGATGATTGGTCGCTCATGGAGCATAAGGCGCAGCACGGAGAGAGCGCGTACGACCTTTATTACGGCTCCTCGAGCGGCCTAGTCGGGGACACGGACGCCAAGCGCTCGCAGTTGCTCACGGCTGCCCGAGCAATCATCGAGCGTGGCTACGAGGACTGCAAACCACGGCGAGAGTTGCTAGCCGTCATCGATACGGCCAACAACGAAGTGGAAAGGCGGCTGGCTAAGGACGTTCTGTCTGGCTTGCCATGACGATCGCTGCCCGCCACACCAACTGACGACAAGACGCGGGCTAGTTAGACATCTCCCCGCTTTTCTCGTTCGTAGTGGCTCATAGAGCAGGCCCGGGATCTGACGATCACCGGGCCTTAAGCGATAAGGTGCGCTTTAGACTCGTTGACTGAGTCAGCCCCTAGGATAAGGTGCCCTGCCGTGGCAACCCCTATCAAATCTTGCGCGTGACCTGTACACCGTTATGCCCATTGGTCTCGACCAGGTACTTGTCCTTTGTCATGGTGTGGAAGTCTTCGAACTCAGCGATGACGCCTTGGTTGTTCGGACCAGACTCGAAGCTCTTGCTTAGATTCTTTTTCACGATCAGCATCAGGTGCTGCTCGCCGAACTTGATGCGGTGACCGCTGTGCAATGCGAGCAATCTGCTCGCGACGTAGTTTGGCTCGTTGTTCCTAGCGTTCTGCATTGCGTAGTCTGTGTCTTCTTGCGCCAGATCGACTAAACGATCCATTTCTTTCGGGCTGATGTCATCGCGCATGAAACACTCCTGGTGGAAGACCCCGCAGCTCATCTGGCGGGGAGCGATTGAACGCTTTTAGGCTAGGCGCGTCAAGCTTTTCTTACCTTTCCGGCTGCTTGCTTCCCTACCGCATTGAGCGCCATCCCAGTCCTGGTATCTGCCAGTGCTGATCACTCAAGTAGACGCTGTATCGGATGCATTTTTTCGAGCGGCCGGCGGCGATATACACTTTTAAGATGCTTAGGGTGACGATCGGTCATTCGCGATTCCAGAGGGATCCGGTGGACCAGGTTTGCCTGAACCGTTGATCACAGTGGTATGTATGAGAGATTCAGGACAAGCCGGCATCCGATTGATCAATGCCTATCCAGGTTTGGAGGAGTCATGCATAAAGAACACACTCAAGTCGTGCTCAACAAGCACTTGCCAGAGCTTGGGCTAGAGTCCGGTGACATTGGTGTTGTGGTGCACGTGCACAAAGGTGATGCTGCCTACGAGGTCGAATTCATGACCATAGGAGGCCGCACGATCGGCGTGGAAACGCTCAATGCCGCTGATCTTCGCCCAGCGTCGGTTACTGCGATTGCGCACGAGAGAAAACGCGTAGCAGTCTGAGGACCATATTTAATCTCAAAGCCCGGTGCTCGCACGATCTCGGGCTTTTCTATGCCGGCAGGGTCAACCCCGCGCAGTTACTCAAGATCGTTCGCTGCCTCCGCCAGGCTCGCCAAAGTGCCTTCTCTGTCGCGACCAATCGTCACTTCGAGCACATCAAGGTTCGCTGTCGCTCTACCATTGGCGAGCAGCTGCGCCTCTAAGCGACGCGCGCCCGCCAAGACGTTCACACCAGATTCCGCACGGCGCAGCATGATTTGGTGCATAACAGCCAGGGCTAGTCTTTATTGCAACATGCGGAAGATGAGTTCCGCGCCATCGCTCAAGGGATAGGTGACTGGATCTCCTGACAGGGGAACCGTCACTGAGACGCCTGACTCAGCGCGACGCCTTGTTCTGGGTTGCTGCAACAGGCACCCGGGACCTGCCTGAATTTCAGGCAGAGACTGTAAATCCAATATCTCGTAATTGAGGTGTAGAACCAGTGCCCGGGATGTCTCGTGGTGCAACGCCAGGCTTACTGCATAGCCGGTCTTTACATCTCCCGGCTTGATGCGGCCGTTCACGCAGCCCTGGGCGTATGGTGTGTCGGCCCACGACCCAGAGTGACTCTCCTTGCCATTATCGGTGATGGAGAACGAGTGGTGGATTTGAGGAGCTCTCTTCAACATGGCGGGCGGGTTCGGCGCCTCTTTATAGTCGACAACGACTTCGCGAGAGCCTGGTGCAGCGTGTGCCACTACCGCAGTGGCGATGGCGACCGAAGCTACCGCAAACCGAACAAACGACATAGACAGCATCCTTGATGAAAAATGGTGGGAGGCGCATATGGGCATTACAGGCTAATAACGTTGTGTGCACCGCACGCGACCTTGACGCCCCGAGACCTAGCCCGGCTCAAGGCGTTGAAAAATCAGGCGATTTTCGCGTCGTCCTCTTCGTGGTCTTCGGCCAGATCGGCGCTATAGCGAGCGTCTATAGGACCAACGCCGAGCTTGACTACCGCATCTAGCCCCCACAGCTCTCCCGCAGCCTTGCGAATCTGCGCCGCACGCTTTTTGCAATTGTTCACGCCCCAATGTGGACGACTCATCAGATTGCCCCGGTAGTCGTTGGATGAGAGCAGCTCATTGAACGACACCTTGCGTTGACTTAGGAGCCACTCAAGCTTGCTCCTTTCTTCCGCAGCAAATGCAGCGTTCTTCATGCCGCGATTGTCTCGAATCGGCAGTACTGTGAGGTTGCCCAAGTGGTCGAGCCATGGTGCCATGCTCTTCAGATGAAGTTGGCCCGCCTTGGTATTACGGTCATCGGGGTTCTGAGGATAGATGTGCTCGATGTCCCAAGACGTAAATCCGTCGTCCCCATCGAACCAGACACTGTCTTGAAACGGAGAAATATCTTCGCGGGTGTAATCGCCCCAATCCTGTGACTGAGGCAAGTGCTTTCCGTACTGCCAGAATAGGTAGTGAACCACGTGCCTGTATTGACCGTAGAAGCTCGCACTATCTAGCGCATGGTCCGGAAAGACCGCCGCTGCAATCTGTTCGTGGGACAGCGCGTCAGCCAAGTCGATCGCCTCTTGCGGACTCCAGAAAGGCGTTGCTTGCCAGAACAGCTGATGAATCGCATCCTTTGGTGTCGAGATCAAAATTTGTTGCGCATCACGCCAAGTACCCTGGAAGAGCTCTCTAGCCGCTCGCCACTTGAATGAACGCCCGGAATTACTGTTCCAGCGGGCCAGGGCGCTACGAAACGAACTGATTTCGCAGAACTGTATAAACGGCGCCGCCCTGTCGCCCCATCGCACAATCGCTGCAACGATGAGCGGTTGCAACTGCCCGTCACGTCCAAGCCGAGCAAAATCCATTAATGCTTGTTTCAGCGCCTTATTGAAGTTTTTAGGCATCTTCTCGTACGGGCGTTCAACCGCCACCCACGTCTCAGCCACTTGAACCAGTGAGTCTAGGTAACGCTCGATCCAGAGGGCCCTGCTTTGACCAGATGCCGTCAGTTCTCTAAGAGCGCCGTCACATTTGGCAAGCACCTTGTCTGAGCTTTTGAATTGATGCTCCGTAAATAGGATCCAATGAACCCTAAGCAGCTTGTCCGAGTCGAGCGTTTGCTCGTCGCTCTTTACGTCTAACAGAACATAGAGGGCGTTGTATCGGCTAGTGATTAGCTTTTCGAGCGAATCGCGTGCTTCGAGATCCGTTTCTGCTCCAGCCCATTCGATCAGCTTGTTCTTGATCAGGTCGAACTGGCAAACATCCTTGCCACGCAGATTGATGCGTTCGAACAAGCCTGTGGCGCCAGCTAGGGACGGCGACCGGTACACAATGACTTGGGCACTAAGAAGCACTTCATCGGAAAAGCTGGAAAGAGACTGGCCGAATCTGTCGAATGCATCCGACAATCTGCGTTGGGACAGGGTTTTTTGCGTCTCCCTTCGGCCCTTCACAAGCGCGCGGGCGAAGTCAAAATCTGCTTGCCGAGGCGCCACCCATAGCGACGAAAGCCCCGTTGAGGAAGGACGCGAAATACTGCTTTCGCTTCCTCTAGCCGCGATGGCCAACATTAAAGAGGTCAGTCGCTGCTGTCCATCAATGATTCCAAGCCGGCCGTCCCCGTCCCCGCAAACTACAACGAGACCTAGAAAGAGTGGCACGCCCTTGACAGCCGCCTCGGACAAATCGGTCACCAAATCGTCGACCTGCGCAAGCTCCCAATCGTAGGGACGCTGAAACGAAGGGATGAAGAAGTCGTAAGCTAACAACTCCCGCACAGTCAGCATTCTGGATTGGCCGACTTCAAGTTCGACACGTTGCATGTGTTCTTTTCGAGTTGACGTGGCTCATGCGAGCCGGTTGATGGCGGGCTAATCTGAAACAACTAGAAACCTTTAGGCGCATAGTAACAATGCCTGGGCGGACTGGCGCAGATTGTTCTCAAATCCTTGTCGGTGAACGGGAACTCGGCTACGCGGTTCCTGCACAGGGCTCCGAAGAGTCATGACCAATTTATCGCACTCGTACGCATTTCCCCGTCTGCTCTAATGGCAACTCTGCCGGCAGGCTGGTCATATGATTACGCTCCTTCCAACTGCACACGCCGCAGCCGTCCTAGCTGCTTACCAGCTGTTATTGGCAGCGCAGAGCCATCCCGAGGGCTCACCAGAGCGCCTGGACTGTACCGGTGCGGCAACCGACATCGCTCTGATGCTTGAGGCTTACTCTCACCTTTGGAGGTCCGACGATTTTTAATGTCCAATGACATCGGGGAGAAAACTATTTGCCGGGATTCGCCGACGCTTCTACGGCCGGATCCACTTGAAAGCCATCGGACGACAGCAAATACGCGCCGAAAGCCCCCTTTAAACCATCGCCCGCGGATTCCCCTCGGGTGATCGCCATCGCAGATGATCGACCGATCATGTGTCATGAGCCGTGGGGGCCAAGGAAAAGCGCCTCTACTTCACCGCGAGACTTGAGACCGCAGCCACGAGCGGCTACTGGATTCGCGCCTGGCGAGACAACCGCATCGTGCTGGCGGTCGACGGATGGTACGAGCGGGTCGGAGAAAAGCCTAACAACATCCCGCACTTTATCCGGCGCGCAGACGCCACGCCGACGCTAATGGCGGCGATCTATGCACCTGACGGATTCGCCATCGTCACGACCAACTCGAACATGGGCTCGTAACCCTTCATGCGCGATGTCGAATCGTGCTCGAGTCGGAGGACGCGTCCGCTTGGCTCGACCCAGGGCAAACGGCTAAAGCCGAGGAAATCGCCGGGCACATGCTTTTGGCTCAGGTGTTCGAGTGGTACGAGGTGCCCGGGGCGTGGGCAACTCCAGGAACGACAGCCAAAGCTTTATCGAGCCGGTCGCCTCAACAACCAGCAGAACACCCTGAAGTCTTAATGTCGGTCGTTCCGCACTGATCGATTTGCCGGGCGAATCCGGCTCGGCGCAGCCTTTGGAAGAGGTTCGGCCTTAACGCTTGCGGTAGGGTCCCATCCAACGCTGTACGACGGCTGCGCCAGCAGGTCACGGACGTGGTGGTAGCGCGTTCCGGGCTCATAGCGGCGCTGCCACTCCACAGCAAGAAACGCCTGCACGCACGGCTCTACTACCGCGACCTGCGTCCCAAAGTGGCACAGGTTCATGGCCGCTTGCTCCCGTACAGCCCCACGCTCATATCGGTTAAAGGCATCAAGCACGAAAGCTTGCAGCCGCCGGATCTCCCACGCAGCTGCCACGAACTCGTCGGATCGGTTCTGACTATGAAGCCGCCGCATGTCATCGGCAGTTAGCGGGCTGAGGCCTTTAAGCCTCCTTGCAATTTGGTCGTCGTCCATACGCCTCCCCGCAACCACTGTACAAAATAACAGTATATGGCCTGTTCGGGAGGCGGTCGCTCCCTCGGTTTCGTCGAAATTTGTTCACTTCCATCGAAATTTCTTCAGAAATGGCCGGTTAATGGCGTGTGCACTGACGCCTAAGAACATCGTACCGATCTAGCGCAACCTCCTGAAAAGGAGGCGATGGACCGTTGGGTGGTCTATCGATGGGCGCCGGTGAAGGAAGGAGGCGAGTCGAAGGATGGAAATCGGTACGAGCAAGCTGAAAGCATCTCTCGCAACCTACCTTTATCAAGCATTGACGATAATTTTTATACTTTTATATTAGATATATCGACACCTACCGAGATCACCATGCCCGCCAAAGACGCCGACTGCATCACCGTACTGACCAACCGAAGCGACGTCCAGATCCTGCGAGAGGGGGGCATAAAGTGGTTCACCATCAAAAGAGCAGGTCCGAAAAATACAAGTACGTTGTCGCTGTGCAGACGCGCCGCCAAGGGGCGAGCCAAGCCATCCACATGGCATTGCCTTCATAGTGGGAAAGGTCGCCGGCATCGCTGCGACGTCTGTAGGCAATAAGCGGATAATCCAAATCTCCGAATACGCGGAGGTCAGCCGTCCCGTGTCCTGGGACAAGAGTCGCAATCCCGTGCTGTATAGGAACCTTGCCGAACGGGGCTTCGACATTGCGTCACTCCAATGGAAGCCGGTCCCGGCGCAAGTCGCGCCGGATGAAGCGTTGGATGAACCCGCCCCGGCACTCGAGACTGATGAACACGGCGTCCTGCCTCTGAGCATCGCCCAAGCAAAGCAGGGACTCGCTGCATACTTTCAAGTCTCGCCGGACCAGGTCGAAATCACGGTCAGGTTCTAGCTGTGAAGGTCTTCCTCGATGACGAGCGGGACACGCCCGCCGGGTGGGTGCGCGTCTATTGGCCACGCGAGGCGATCGCGCTGCTGGAGACAGGTAGGGTCAGCGAGATCAGCTTGGACCACGATCTCGGTGACGACGCTCGGGGTACAGGCTATGACGTGGTGCTCTGGATCGAGGAGGCGGTTGCCCTGCGCGGATTCACGCCGCCGCGGATGTCCGTGCACTCGGCGAATGCCTCAGCGGCGATCAAGATGAAAGCCGGAATCAGCGCGATCGCCCAGATCCTCGCTGCCCGAGACGACGTGCTGTAGCTCGATGGCGGCAATGACCCCAATATCAACCGAACCCAGCAAAGCCAGTTCAGTCGGCCTCCCGCTCGGGTAGCATCACGCCACCATCGGCAGGACGAAGAACGAGGGAACACAAGAGGTCCCTTTCAGGAGCTTCTTTAACTTAAAAAACCTTAGGGGCGTAGATCTGTCATCCGCGGCATGGCAATATGTCCTCTTTGCAGCTTCTAGACCCTGAGGTTCCCATGAGCGACCTGCTCTCAGCTTATTTGTATGTAGACGGCGACGCAAAAAAAACAGAGAACGATTTAGAGCAGGCTCGGTTAAGGCATGTTGGCGAACAAGCGGCAATTGAAAACGATCAACTAAGAGCGAAGATTCGCCATCAAGATGCTTTGAATGCTATCCCGAAAGGTCGGTCACTTACGGATGAGCATTTAGAACAGGAGCTTGAGCAACTGAGGGAATATAAGGGTCTTCTTTCCCTAAGTATGTCAGAGATCGCCGAAAGAAGCGGTGAATTCAGGCCGACCTATGAGCGGCAGCAGGAGGTGCTGGCGAGTTGGATTCTCTCTCAGAATTCCTTTAAAGCTTTGGCACTGAAATACGGTGAGAAGTTAGGAATGTCAAAAACTGAAATGAACAAAGATCTGAGCGAAACCAGGTTGATCGTATTAGAAGAGCTGGCCATTAACGATGAGCTGGTAAAACGATTCAAAGAGAAGTTGCTGCTCGATTTGAAGGCATAGGGCGCACAGCGAGCCGCGGCATTGAGGCGTTCGTAGGCTAGCCCGGTGTTTAGGCGGAATCGTTTGCCGCCAGCCGGTCGATGACTAGGTCGCCAGTGCGATTGCGATCGCTTAACTCCCGACGAGGTGCGACAGCTTTTTACCGTCATCAGGGCTCTAGCCGATTTCCCGTTCGTGACGTATTTGCTGGCTTTCGATCGTGAAGTCGCAGCGGCGGCCATCAACGAGCAGACGGGCTTGCCCGGCGAGCGTTACCTAGGACCAGGTCGAAATCACGGTCAGGTTCTAGCTGTGAAGGTCTTCCTCGATGACGAGGGGGACACGCCCGCCGGGTGGGTGCGCGTCTATTGGCCAAGCGAGGCGATCGCGCTGCTGGAGACAGGCAGGGTCAGCGAGATCAGCTTGGACCACGATCTCGGTGACGACGCTCGGGGTACAGGTTATGACGTGGTGCTCTGGATCGAGGAGGCGGTTGCTCTGCGCGGGTTCACGCCGCCGCGGATGTCCGTGCACTCGGCCAATGCCTCAGCGGCGATCAAGATGAAAGCCGGAATCAGGGCGATCGCCCAGCTCCTCGCTGCCCGAGACGACGTGCTGTAGCTCGGTGGCGGCAATGACCCAAATATCAACCGAACCCAGCAAAGCCAGTTCAGTCGGCCTCCCGCTCGGGTAGCATCACGCCACCATCGAGAGGACCAACATGAACGAGATGTCAGAAAAAGCTCAAGTGCTGGTCAACCTTCTGGTTGCGCGCGCCACCGGGTCGGAAGAGAAGGACCAGGACTACCGGCCCCTGCGGCACGTTTTCGTCACGCAGCCCCAATACGCCGCCGTAGCTCCAAGCTTCTTGAAGACGTGCCTCAACCTCGCGCAGTTTTGGCAGTTCATCAAGCAGCAGTCCAGCACTTACGCCGAACGAAGAAAGTTCATCTGGACGGAATTTCAGCCCCTGTTGCAGCTGCTGGAGTCCGGAAGCAGTGCACCATCGGATGCTCATATCACCGGCGCGATTCAACGGTTCGACTCGGCAACTGTTGATGAGGCCTGGCGCAAAGCGCTCGATCGACGGGAGGTCGACCCGGATGGCGCGATCACGATGGCCAGGACGCTTCTGGAGTCAGTTTGCAAGCACATCCTCGACAAGTCGCCTGTCGACTACGGCGATGCCCCGGACTTGAACAAGCTGTACAGACTGACGGCAGCGGAGCTCAACCTGTCGCCATCGCAGCACACGGAGCCGGTCTTCAAGCAGATCTTAGGTGGGTGTACGGCAGTCGTAGAAGGCCTTGGCGCGCTACGAAATCGCCTGAGCGATTCTCACGGGCGAGGTAGCGCCGCGGTAGGCGCAGCTCCTCGCCATGCGCAACTCGCCGTCAACCTGGCAGGGTCATGCGCGCAATACTTGCTCGCGACCTGGGAGCACCGCCAGAAGAATGAGCCGGCGGCGCCCTGGGGAAGCGCAAACACGTAGGATCACCGGGCCGCGGGCGGCTCCATAACAACTGGCCCCCAACGTCTGCTGCCTATCGAGATGTCACACCGCTGGGCCCACGTGAGGGTGAAGCCTGCTCGACGTGGATAACGTTGCGATCGGCAAACGTGATGCGCTCCCCAATGTAAAACCCGCCAAACTCCGACCCTGCATCAGGCCGGCCAGGGAAGTCGATCACCGTGCCGCGATAGTTCCCCTCGGTCAGCCCATCGTGCACTCTGTCCAGCCAGACCCTTGCTTGGATCATCGGGCCATTGTTCGGCTGAAGATGTACATGGTCGCCATTCTCGATGGTGTCACGGAGAGCGTCGCGATCGGGATTCCACCCGCGCGTAGGGCGGTCTTGCTCCTCGAGAAAGTCCTCGGGAAAGCGGTGTCCGCACGTCATCGTGTAGCGACGCCACTCTCCGGACGGCATACCCCCAGCGGTCTCCCAACGCTGGAACTGACGTTCGCTCACGTGAAGAATTTCGGCGGCCTGCGCCTGGGTACGACCTGCACGCGTGCGAGCGGCGCGGACCTCTTCAGCAGTGGGCGACGTCTGGTCGGGAAGGGCGTTTTTGACAGCAGCCATGAGTGACTCCAATTGACACGACATTTTGTCGTGTGACGACACTAACACGACAAAATGTCGCCCTCAAGCGCCTATTCATGGAGTTCGCTTCATGAACAGAGCCGCTGCTGGTGGCCGAGTACGTTCACCACAGTTAGCATATGGCCCGGTTCGGCCTGTTGGGCCCTGAGTCGATGCCTAGCACCTCAATGGCTCTGGCGGTATTTCTCAAAGTATTGAGCGGCCAAGCGTTGCCCGACTTCAATCTGTGCCGCAGTCAACCGAGCAGCGATTAGATCTCTATTCTTGGTCGCGAGTGGGATGTTCGAAGCTGCGGCTACCGTCGACCATGCATATCCCTGAACATCGTCTCGGGGAAGGCCTGTGCCCGTGGCGTACATATGCCCCAGGTTTGCCTGTGCCCATGGCTGCCCTTGTTCAGCAGCCGCACGGTAAAGGGCTAAGGCTTGTCTGAAGTCCTGGGGCACACCGCGACCATTGGCGTACATAACTCCAAGATTGAAGAGCGCCCCCGCGTCGCCTTGCGCAGTCGCTTTGCGATACCAAAAAATGGCTTGCTTCGAATCCTGCGCTACGCCCTGACCATTTTCATACATCAATCCTAGGTTGCTCTGCGCGCGAGGGAACCCGCTCTCAGCAGCTTTGCGGTACCAGAACAAGGCCTGGGCAAAATCTTGAGGTACGCCTAGACCATTGCTAAAGATTCCACCTAAGTTGAATTGCGCACCCAGGTCTCCCTGCACCCCAGCCTTGCGATACCAAGCGATCGCTTGTCTATAGTCCTGAGGCACCCCGAGGCCCTTTTCGTACATCACTCCTAAGTTGTACTGGGACCCGCTGTGACCTTGCTCCGCACCGCTGCGGTACCACATCGCGGCTTTCTCATTGTCGATCGGTACGCCCTCGCCAAAGGCATAGATACCTCCAAGCTCATATTGAGCGGAAACGCTGCCTTCCGAAGCTGCTCGCTGAACGCTCACGATGTCGGCAGCTCCGACCCCGAAACCAAGCGTGAGCACCCCAAGTGCGCACAGAAATTTCGTAATCTTCATAGAAGGTATGGGCTGGGGGTAGTTGATGTTCATTTTATGCTCGAACTGGCCGGTGTTTCGATCACCGAGATGTCCTTGAGTGCCAGCTTTTCCGCAATGATGCCCCGAGACTCGATCAGCAGTGCTGCGGCCTCCTCCGGACCGAATCCTAAGTCAGCGAAGAGGTTGCCGCCAACAGGAGTTACGTGCGTGGATTTCGTCTCGATGCTCATGCTTTAGGCTTTCCTTTTGCGAGCGAAGTGTCACTCAGAGGCTAGTCGGTCAGGGTAGAGAGTTCCATGTTAGGAAGATTTTCGCCACTAGGAAGAGAGCGCGGAGAACGCCTTCTGTGAACACTCTTCGCCACAGCAAAGGCGTGGTGATTTGCCGAGGTTAGTGGTAAGAGAAAGCTGCTCTCTCGTTCGAGCACGGCGTAGATGCTCCGCTGCCGTTCGCGATATGACGCGGTGACTTGAGACGTGTTGAGATGATCATCGGACAGGGCACGTCGGTAAGAGGCTTAGTTTGTGAATGCGGGGGTACTTACCTGAGGCTGCCACGCCTCGTTAGGCTCCGATAGGGATGAGGAATAATCGAGCTGTTGACAACGCCGCGGACGAATACGATTTGCTCATCGCTTGCGGCGAGAAATGACGCGGCCGTCTTGTCGGTTGGCGCCAAGCTCTAGGCGATCAAGAATCTGGATAAGCCACCGCGTCTGTTGCTCTTGCGCGTGGTAAGGAGGCCAGTCGCAACCACGTTGTGCCTTTCGTAGAGGTTGCCGCCTTCGGTAAATCCGTATTTGTCGCCGCCACGCAAGAGCATCTGCGGGGCTTTCCCCACGCAGACGCGCTGGTTTATGAGGAAAGCGACGCCAACTGAAATGAACGATTTTCGCCACCTTGACTTCGAGAAGCGGCTCGAAGAGAATCGCAATTAACACAATAATGATTTGGGCAATGGAACAAATGTCAGCAGAGAAAATATTCGCCGACCGCGTGTTGGGAAAGCTATTCGGATTTCCACAGTGCTGTGTTGATTTTTATGAGAAAAGCGACGGAATTAGATTGCGACGCGCCCCTGCCTTTGACGGCTATAGGTTGTGCCCAGCCTGCGAAGGCAAGTCCCTTGAAGATGTAGTTAATGACCTTGCGACCAGACGTATTTGCGCAGAGCCGTTCCCCTTCGCGCCAAACGAAGAGGACTATGAAGCGCTGCTGAGCGACCCACGATTCCACGAGACCGAGCAAGCATGGCTGTCAGCTAATAAAGCGCGCGTAGTTCGAAGTGAGAACGATCCTTTTAAGACCGCGTTGATGACGTTTCACGATGTGTTGAACGAGCTGGATAACAAGGTGCGGCAGAGAATGCTAGAAGATCCTAGCCGTTCAGCTTTTTTTCGCGCGGAGAAAGAACTTGCCCAAGCAGAACTCACCGGACAGCTTTTGGATCAGCTGCACAGCTCGATGCGGACGAGAGTGCTTGAGCAAATGCAAAAGGTTGATTGAAACGAACTGAGAGCCCTTAATTGCCAGCAGCACCGCGCCTTCGCATGATTTGATGCACCGCAGTCAGAACCAGATTCACATCATGGCCTTGCGCTTGAGCCGTACACTCTGACAATAGTGCGAATCAGCGCCCGTCCAATCACTTCAAAACGCCATGGCAAAAGAAACCTACCAGTCGCTCCGTACCCAAATCATCCGCCTTCAAGGCAAAGCTGAAGCTTTGCGCAGCAAGCTCCGCCAGCCGGTCATCGATTCAATTGTTAGGCAGATGAGCGAGTATTCCATCTCCATAGAAGAGTTAGAGACAGAGCAAAAAGACAAGGGCCAAACCAGCAAGAAAGCAACCGCAGTGCATAAAGCATCGGCAATAGTGAAAACTAAGCGCCAAGTCGCGCCCAAATATCGCCACCCTGAGACCGGGGAGACTTGGACCGGCCGAGGAAAAGCGCCTCGATGGCTCGCGGCAGCTGTACGACAAGGAAAGACACGGGAATCTTTCTTGATCGCCTAACGTGACGTAGCTGGTGACACGGGGCTAAGGCACGCTGGCGGCGGTCACGGATCCAACTGACATTGCTTGGGTTGTGAGAAGCTTTCTGAAATGCCCCGTTGCCCGTCCTCCCCTCGGAGGTAATAGCACCAGTCTAGTTTCTATGCGATAGAGCGCCGGAATCGCTGAGGGGTGGAACTGTCCCTGGAGAGTGACGATGGCGTGCGCAACTGCGTGGCTCCCAACTTGGTTTACCTAAAATATATAAATCGACGTGCCAAACCCTACTAACCCATAGGATTCTCAGTGAACGAAGAAGTCGGTATTAATGAGCTTTGCTGGTGTGGCTCAGGCGAAAAGTTTGAAAAGTGTCATTTGAATAGAGAAAACGAAGAGGCTTTGTCGCGATCAGACCTTGAACGTCATGGCAAGAGTATTAACTCAGTAGGCGTGTGCTCTGTAAGCGATGCTAACAAGGCCGAGTGTTCTGGGAAAATTGTGCATGCCCACACCATTTCCAAAAGCGGTTCTCTGAAAAAAATTGCTGTTGATGGCCACGTTATGGGAACAAAACCAAGCCTTAGCGAACTGTTTGAGAATGACGGAAGGATAGGATTGTCCAAGGTTGGCATAAACAAAGCATCAACTTTCACCGGCTTTTGCACCAATCACGATAAAAAACTCTTTGCTCCGCTAGAAGACCACCCTATAACATTAAGCGATGAGCAGTTGTTTTTGTTAGCTTATCGCTCATTATCCCGTGAGCTCTATGGGAAACAGGCGAATGAGAAAAACACTGAATTTATTAAGCTCTTTGACCGAGGTCAGCCGGTTGAAACACAAGCCTTAATTCAGCACTTCGCCAGCATACTTGGGACGGGGGTAGATCTTGCCTTGACAGACCTTAAGTATATCAAGGGGAAAATGGATAGCATGCTGCAAGCAGCGGATTTTTCCGGAATAAATCATTTAATAATCAAATTATCGGCCAATCCTAAAATTTTGGTGAGCGCATCCACCCAGCCAGAATTTAGTTTTGACGGAGAGAGACTTCAGAGTCTTGCAGATCTGAAGAAAAAACTAAGTCACATTGTCTTTAATTGCATTGCTTATGAAAATTCGGGATGCTTTGTATTTTCGTGGATTGATGACCACGACCATATTTGTCGAAAGTTTGTCGACTCGCTGGTCAAATTGGAAAACCAAGATATCGGCAATGCCTTGGTCAGATTTTGTTATTCCTATGCAGAAAATACCTGGGCCTCACCTATGTGGTGGGAGTCACTCAGCGAAGAAAAAAAGAGTGATATTTCAGATCGGCTGCAACATGGTCTTTTAATCCCGATCACTTTGACGTGTCTTAAAAATAATGGGTTAAATTTCGATGCATTCGAAGTTTCTGGGACTGAACTTCGAAGTATGTGAAAGGCTAAATTTTCAAAATTACTTTGAAGAAACAGCTATGGCGGCGCTGCTCTTCACTTTTTAAAAGAAGCACGTTGAGCGCTTCAGTACCCCAGTGAAGAGGTCATCTGTCATTCCCACCTTGCCTCTGTCGAAATTGCTCAACAGCAAGCGCAACCATCTTCTCGGGAGCTTGGGGAATGATGTTCATCGGCAGGACGATCTCGCACGGCACTGGGTCCACTCCATGCACGCACAACTCAACTAAGGCGTTGCCTATAACGCTGTGAAAGTAGCGCGTGTAGTGCTCTAACTCGGCCTCCGTAACTTGGTTGAAGTCCTCGCTGAGTCCTCCATCCTCTAGCATCGTTTGTAGCTGACCCTTCGTGAAGTCCAACATGAAACGCAGGAAAACAGTCTTGCGCTCGTTATGAGCAAGCAGCTGAAGCAAGCCGGGCCCGTGGGCTTCAGCGAACAAAGTCATGTTCTGCATAGGTTCCGGTGCCTCATGGGGCCAAAGCCGAACTGACACTGATGTTTGCTCAAGTTGTCCGAGCTCGGTGGGGTCGGCGACTAGCTCACCGTCTTGAAGGCGGCGCAACGTGCCTTGCGGCAGTAGCGCATGCCAAGGCTCCATGCGATCTCGTACCCTATGGAGTTCCATGGCGTCTGGGACGCAGGCATCCATTGCAAGGAATCGAGCCGCTAGCCCCGCCATTACGTCGAGGTCTTCCGTAATACGCCGTCGATCAGCCGGGATGTCTGGATCAACGATGGCTCCGCCGAGACTTGCGTGTGCGACGGCACACCGTCCTGAGTCATAGAGGTGCTTACTGACGTCCATTTTCTGAGCGCGTAGCTCGGCAACCCGTTTCGCTGCGTCGCCATCCAGCTGATCGAGGTTACGTTGAAACCAAGCGACTCGGTCCTTCGAATTGAACTGCGATTCGATTACCTTAAAGAAGCTCAAGAAGGAGTACGGATCGTGCACGTGACGTAATCGACGACCCTCGCGCAGGAACGCAAGGGCCGTCCGCACTTGCTCGTCGTCGATGATGGGTAGGTAGTTACAGTCGAAGTATTTGCTGCCGTCGAGCAGCGTAGTGAACGCATCGCGAGAGCCATACAGGACAGGACCCGTGCCCCACACGCTTCCGACCAAATCGACGTAGCCGCCCTTGAACCAACCAAGAACTGACGCAAGCTTGTAAAGTCGGGTCATCGCTGGATCGATGCCTTCATGTTGGCATGGTGTGGATATGCAAGGGGAGTGCGCCTCCTTGCCACCTACGGCACCGCGGAATACGTACTCATGGCCGTCATAGAGGATCCAAACGTCATCTTGGGGCCACGCGATTGACGAAGCCACCCCAGCTGTAAGCCAGCCCCGACCGGCCTTAAGCCTTGCTTGTGCCGCCTCGCCGAAGAGATGGGGAACGTAAGGCGTTTTCATTGGATGTTGAATCGTCCTCAGAGCCTACAGATGTTCCAGGGGCACCTGCTATGACGCGCGGTCTATGAGCCATCCTAGAAGGCCATGACGAACTGCCTGTTCAGCGAGCTCTTCGATGCCCCAAAAGACAAAGCTCGGATCGCTGGCGACGGCAGCAGCGTGGACTAGGCGCGGATCGGGCGAATGGGTGACGAAGTAGAACCGTGAGAAGCCGCCCATCAGTGCAAACCGTTCTTGGTAATGCACGAATGTCGCCAGCGATGCGCGTGATTTGACCTGGACAGCAATTCGCTCTTGCGTGATAGGTGACAGAAGATCTAAGTCGATATCGCGTTCGACCTCACCCGCTACACCCGTACGCTGCCACCCCCCTTGCCGAAAAATCAAGTCGACCAACGTCTCTAGATCTTTGGGATGAAGGTTTTTGACGATCGGCATCAGAGAATGGACCAGCCGTTCAGCTGCGGCTTGAGCAATGGCAACATGAGGCTCCATAGTGCCATTGAGCTTATGCAACAGATACTCGTGCTCCCTAACCGCGCAAATCGTACCCTGATATCCCTGTACCGCGAGCAACTTCCCGCTCAGCCGCCCTTTTAGTAGTTGATCGCCAAGTACATCGGTGTCGCGCCACTGGTCTACAACTCGCCGAATTTTTGTAAGGTCATTGAGCTGCGTCACCTCGGCGTCGGCAAAGCACCACCACAACTTGTTCGCAAAGAACGTAACCCATAAGGTCGATACAGGTTCGCAATAGAACTGTTGCACTTGATTGATGTGCCTAGTCACAGCCCCGCGGTTCGCGCTAGTCGGGTAGGCGGCTCGAATTTCTTCCCATGCGCCCTGGAGGCAACGTTCATGCGGGAGATCGTGATAGCCGAGTCGCAGCGTCCCATCCCGCAGGCACTCTTCCTCCCACTCACCACTTTGCCCTAGCTTTATATAACAAGCCGAATCGGCTTCGATTTTTGTCATCGATTTTCTGTATTGGCGAAGACGTCGAAGGCGTTCTTGCGCCTCGCCGCACTGTTCAAGTGTTTCGGCGAGACCTGCTGCTCGGCAATGACGCGTCGCGACTCAGCCAGCAGCTCTGCTGCCTCGTGCGATGCAAACCCCAAATCAAGAAAGACGTTCTCCCCAACTAAGGTTCTATGCACGGATTTGGTCTGGATGCTCATGCTATGGGCTTCCTCGTGTGAGCGAACCTTCACGCGGAGGCTCGTCGTTCAGGGTCAAGGATTCCTTATCGGAGTGATGTGGAGCCCCGGGGAAAAGAGCCGAAAGTTCTATTCCGATAAGGAGGAACGGCAACATCAATGGCGCTGTGATCTGCTGACTTTGGCGGCATCAAACTTCCTCCTTGCATTGACGCGCTGTCGATGCGTCTCGGCCGTGCGGGACAGACTGAAGTAGCACTCGACTAGCTGACAATTTATGTGGTCAGTCTATCGGGTGACACCCGGTGCGTCTTCTGCTCTACCCACCACTCTAGTGGGCACTAGGAAGACATTCCGGGGTGAATAAGCACTTGACGCCGAACAGTCTGTTAACTCGAAACAAGAGTAAAGCCGTTGGATGCTGATGGTCTAGTTCATGAACAGAGGAGTTGCGGCTTGGGGCTGTCGTGCCTCTGTGCGCTCCACTACAGCCTGCGGGACAATCGAGCCGTCGACAACACCGCGAACGAATGCTATTTCCTGCTGACTGACCGCGAGAAATGTCGCAGCCGCCTTGTCCGTCGAGGCTAGGCGTTCAAGGCGATCAAGGACTTGAATGAGCCATTTCGGTTGCTGCTCTTGCGGCGTCGTCATGAGGTCAGTCGCAATCACGCTGTGCTTTTCGTAGAAGTTGCGCCCCTCGGTCAGTCCATATTTGTCGCCGCCACGCAAGAGCACCTCTGGGGCTTTGCCCTCGCAAACTCTCTGGTTTATGAGGAAGGCGGCGCCCGCTGTGGCGTTGGGTTTCGCTTCCAGAGTCATCTCGTCGTTGGCCTCCCCAGTGCGGCGCACCTCTTCCCAATCTCGGACAAACGGGACCATGACGCCCTTGAACTCGCACTTGCCTCGACCATCCTCGCGGTAGAACTCACGGTGCAGACTCACAGCCTGGACTCCGTCTCGCTGGGCAGGTGCCTTGTAGTCGTCGTTGGCGTAAAGCGTGACGCCGGACATCACAACGCCGGCGGCAAAAATTAGGTCGAGACCGAACATAAAACGTTTCCTTGAATGGGTGAAGGCGCGCGCGCGGGGGCGCTTAGCTACTTAGGCAATAGGATCAGCGAGGCGCTGCTTTAACACTGCGACTACCTCGCTAAGCCCCAGGTCCAGGTCACTGTATGGATGCGCGAAGCACTTGACCTCGACCCACTGCGACTGCTGGCCAGGGTGCACATAACCGACGAAGTCATCGACAAGCAGCGTGTCTCGCACGCCCCCGTCGGCAATACACACGAGATCCTTTGTGCTTCCTGACCAGGTCACATGCTCCAGCTCAGCAAACCAAGGCGGAACCAGGCCCTCCTGCACTAGCAGTTCGGCAATCCGGCGAAAACGCGGCTCATCCACAGTCGTGAACATGACGACTCTGGGGAAGAGTTCATGGCATTGCTCAAGGAACCGGAAGAGTCCTGGTCGCGGGATCTGACTGGCTGCGTTTGAAATCAGAGTGCCTTCAAGATCGAGGGCGAGGATAGACGGACGGGGCATAGTGATTTCTTAGACGTTGGGCGTCATGCGACGTAGGTGCTGTTGCGCGATCGGGCGGCGCGCAAAACTGCGGCTTCATCATCAAGGAAGTCTTTCGGCACCTGTGGCTTGCGCTCTGGATCTTGCTGTCGTACAAGCCAGCCGTTCGGGAAGTGGAACCAGGCGACGAGCACCCAAGGATCAACCACATCCCGTTGTGCCTGAAGTGCTCTTTCGATAAACAGGCAATGGACGCATCGCCGCATCGAACTGGTACGCAGGAAAGAGCTCTTGGCCATCAGGGCCCGGGACAACAAAAACGGACCTCTGACGCGTCCAGTCAGCGAGTGCACGCGCGTGCCCCGGTGACGCAGATTGGATCTCTGACGTCGTAAGCCACTCTGTCGCGGCTAGCAGCGTATCGATCGTTTTTTGACGTTCTGCCCGATCGAGTGATGCGGGGTCTACGATGGCCTGATTTTCGATAGTGTCTCTCCAGCAGCTCGCTTGGCCACATCAGGACCGGCTCTGCACTCGCTCAAAGCGCGTTCAGCCTGCGACGTAGCTCCGCGATCTCGGATTGCATCTGCCCCGCTGAACGAAGCAGTTCGATCACCGAGTTCCAGTACGCATACCCAAGATCGCCGTCCTTCTTGGACAACTCATGGAGCGTCCGAATGGCCAGTATCAGATCAACTGGAGGATCGCCAGCGAGTGCCTGCGAAGCGATGCCCATATCGTTCTATCCTCGCTCTGATTGCAGGTGTAAAAGCCACGCACGTGTCGCAGCCTCGCCAAGTGTGGAACCCGTTGCCCTTACCCCGTTGAGGCTGCATTCGAACCCGCCAGGCACCTCCACCAAGTTGGCGCCATGATCTTCGGCAACGCCTAACCCTAGCTCTTCGATCAGTGGGCCCACGACGAACGTTCGAATGGCAGCAGGACGCTCCTCCACCAAGTGCATCACTGCGGCATCTCCTTGACCCTCGAAGTACAGAAACCTGTCCGGTCCTATCCTCACGACGTTGGCGCCCTCGGCGCTGAGGACCGCGGCAAGCAACGACGTGCCAGTCGGACCCTCGGGAAAATCGGGATCATTTTCCCAAGTAAAGCCCATAGCAATCTGGTCCGTAGGCGCTACATGCTCTTGAGACCCGATCAGCGCGTCCAAGCCGCGCCTGAGCCCTGTGCTCATTGCTTCTCCTTCTCGAGCCAGAACGCTCGCGCTTTAACTGTCGACGAGGGTGAGGCGAGGAGAAATGCAGTGTTCTCCCCGCAGAGCCACGATGTCCGCGGCAAAGCTGCTCCAAGGAACGTCAAGTCGCTCACCAGCAATGTGAGAATGGCGGGTTAAAAAACATCTGCGCCCCCCGCACCGCGGCTTGGACTGCTAGCACCTTGTTGGAGGCCTCTTGCAGCTCTTTCCGTTCGGAATTCACTTGATCCCAGCATCGCTTTCTTCGCTCAGCGTTCGGGTCAGCGGCAGGAGCGCTTGGCGTTGCCTGCGCTCCTGGGAGATCACCATTATTTTGCGCAATGGAGGGGGTGCTGAACGCGATGGGCACTACTGCCGCGGTGGAAGACGCGATCGTTTTGTACAGGTAGTAAATCATTGGAGTGGGCTGCGTCTGCTTCGACATAAACAACAGGTCATCTGTATACCATAGTATAAGGACATTTGGAGCTCTGGGGACTAGTTTCATCCGTTTTACGGATGGTCCCCATGGAGCCCGCAAAGGCCTTCGGCATGGCATTGCGGCGACGACGTCTCGAAGCAAATCTCACTCAGGAAAAGCTTGCTCTTGAAGCGGATGTGGAGCGCGTATTCGTATCTTGGCTTGAGACAGGCAAGAGGCAGCCTACCTTTCAGACCATGCTGAAGTTGGCAGCGGTACTTGACTGCTCGGCGAGCGAGCTCGTCGCGGAAGCAGAAGCACTGTTCTATGCTGAGTGAAGCCCACACGCGTTTAACTGCGTGAGTCTGCCGCCCACTAACAAAATCAAAAGCGGCTCGAAGTCCGGCTCCGACTTTAAGCAGTGGACTGGAGCGCCATCGATTACACCAAAAGTGCTGGCACCACGGAACTGGCCCGTGCAGCGTGTCAATCACAACGGGAAAACCTATTTCGGTCCAAAATGCAAACACCAGAGCAAGCAAAGGAATTTGGCGAAAAGCTTAAACGACGACTTCTTGAGTACTCCCTTGATCGGAATGATCTGATTGGATTGCTCGATGGCTCAAAATTTAAAGAAGATCAAGCACAACAGATAGAAACACAGGCCAAGTTCGCACTCGAAGAAATTCGGCCGATGTATGAAGGCAAAAAAACGTTATTCTATTCTGGACGCGCAGCCCGCAATTTCGATTTCGAGCTTAAGCGCTTGTGGATAAAATCGACCAATTTTTACGTGAATAGCGTTACCGCCTCAGTTGGCGATATCATCCTCGGCTTGGATGATGCAAGTCGAGCAGTCCACTTAAATGAGCTGAGGAGTCGTGTAAGAGATCAAGTCGTAAATATTACAGCGCCGCTGCTGGAAGAGCTCGAATGTCCGGGCGACGATTTCTTTCTCTTGATTCATGCCCTTACGGTGGACCCTGACATAAACGTCATCGACAAGATGTCTGGGACAAAGAAAACACCCTTTGAGATATCAACTGCGTTCTTTGCAATGTTCGGCCTCTTGATTCAGGCTCAGCGCGCAAAATTGCAAGGAGACTCAGACCTGGCATATTCTTTCTTGATGGATGCCAATTATCTGATCGGCATGAATGAGAGTTCCCGTTATGTAATCCAGTACTCTCTTGACGTTGCGAAGAAGCGGCATGCGAAAGACAATTCCGCTAAGAGCCGTAGTCGAAAAGAACAGGCACAGCACCGCGTTCGCGAATTGTTCTTTGAACTGCGCCAGTGCGACGCAGGAGGGGCACCCTTACGCTGGAAGACCGCCGAGGCTGCGTTTGCAGCCGTGTGGGCCAAATTAGAAAAAGAAGCCCAAGAGCGGCCTGAGAGGATAGGCGAAGAGACAAATAAGAAGAAACCTGATATCAGAGATAGCGGTGTGAGGTCCCTCTGCCGAGAAATGCACAGACTCGATAAGGATGGCAACTTGGCTGATATCCGGATCGAAGCTGTGCAAATTCCCACCGATGGAAACGAGTGGATGCTGCGGTTAATTAGTCATCCTCACCAATGCTGAGCTCGTCCGAGATGTCGATGTACCAATCACCTGCCCGGACGCTGCCAGCCAACTTGTCCGGTTCATACTGAGCGGTATCCAAACTGGCGTCATACCCGTGTCGCCCGAGTGTGTTGAGTGCGCGCCGGTCGGGTTGTCCGTCCCAATTTCGGGTGTATTTGTACAAAAGTTCCTCCGCATGGCGAACTCGCTGAGCATTTTCGTGAGACAAATACGGCAAGACGGACCTGCCGTTGATGGGATCGCCCTCATTGTCAGTATCGGGGCGTGGGATGTCGACAAGTGCCGCGAGGGCCTTATTGACTTCGCGAATGGACGGACGATAGAACACGACGATCTCCTTGAAAGCGCGGTGTGAAGACAAGAGCGATCGTGCCAAACATCGATAGGAACTGCGATCTATCTGCTAGCAAATAGCTCTTTAAATTCTTCTTACAGGAGACCAATGGCCGACAAACGTGTCGTTTTTTCGCGATCGCACTTCGGACCCCAACTGCACCATCATTATCTAAAGGCTAGACGGCAAATTTAGCGGCAAGACGGGTTGCATGCGATGAGCGAGACAAATGTTGCACGCGCCCGGTAATGCCGAAGGCGCCGATGATTACGAAAGAGACTTTCCTAGCTATACCTTATTAGTTGACCTCGCGAGCTCAACGACTAATTACCATACAAAGAAAAACTACTCGGAATAAAAATGATTGAAGACACTTACGAGATTTATGACTCTCTTAGCCCATATGAAGTCGCGGTTCTGGCGTTCACCTCACCGCAAGCGATTGATACCGAAGGCGCACCAAATCGACTGATCTCAATCACTGCAAAAGAATCATATATATGGGCCGGAGCGGTTGCTCACGCGCTTATCCGTAATCCCGAACTAAGCAACGAGACAATAGAATCCGCACTGCGATATGTCATTCATAACCACATGGAAAGTGAATACTACAGCGAGCTGACAGCACCGAGCTTCACTCGATTCGGTAATAATTACGGCAATCTTATTACAGATTTTCTGAGGGCACTCGACGTACCTGATAAGGACGAGGTCTACACGCGCACGCAGAGTGCCGTGCGAAGCCTGATTTGGCGGGGCCATATCGAGGATCCGTTCTTTAAGAACATCAGAAATGTACTGATCGGTGTAGTGCTAGTGGCACCAGTCGGCTTCACTAGTATTGGCCCTAACGAACTTCAGATAGATGGCATGACTTGGCAGTACGTGCTGAGCGGCAATGGAGATTCGCAGTCACGCACACTTAGAGTAAAGGTCAAAGAGGCAGCAGATGCTGTCCTCAACCTGCTCGTTCCAGCCATGATTTCTTCAGCGGAGAAGCTCGCGGCCACGCAAAATTACAAGCAACCAAACGCGACAGAGATTCAAACCACTCTACACAATCGCGGGTATTATTCTGGAAAAATTGACGGTGTCATCGGCCCAAAAACTATCGGCGCGTTGCGCAATTTCCAGCGAGCAAACTACTTGGAGGAGTCAGGCTACCTTGATAAGCTGACACTTAAACGGCTGGCCGACTCGAAATAATAGCAGCACTCAATAAGCGAAAGAGCGCCATGGCCCAAGCTAGCGGTGCAGCCCTTGGTTTGAAACGAAGTGAGTGCAGCACTTTGAATTGAAAAAAGAGCATCAGCGACTCAGCTGCTTAAAGAAATATGTGTGTTTGACTACGCCACCGGTTCTATCAAGCCAGTTCTATTCGAGCCATGCTTGATAGAGCCCGTGTTAAGGAACTGCTTTGCCTAGACGCAATTTTGGCGAGGCGCTTGCATATAGTGAGAGTTTTTCTAGGGCGCGGCTAACTAGATCGCTCCCCTGCACGATGGTCACATAGCTAGGGGCGCGTTCGCTCGCGACAGAGATCGACGAACTCCCATGCTTGGTCAACCCCTAGGCTTCGGAGTTAGAGGGTGACTTCCAATGCACGAGTTCTGAAAACGGACAAGGAGAGGGGTGTTCTGTCCATCTTAGTAAGACCCTCAATGGACATGCAAAGTAAGGTAGGCCATTGATTTGTAGATCTTTTTGGTTGTCCATTAGCCCAAAACTTGGGTGTATTGACCGTTGACAGTCAATTTGGCGCCGGCAGATCTGCCCAAAGAGTCCGGGCGCTTTGATTTGCCCATTGCATTGGGCGTTCTGCTGGCATCGGGGCAGATGGCTTTGCCCGAACTGGAACCCGGCAGACGGAAAACAGCGGACGGTGATTCCGCCGAAACATCGACCTTGGACGACCTGGTGGTCGCCGGTGAGCTGTCATTGACGGGAGCCTTGGTACCCGTTGCTGGCGCCCTGGCCATCGCATTAGGCGTAGCGCGCGAGCACGGAAACGCCACCTTGATGCTGCCCTTGGCCAGCGCGGCCATCGCCGCGCGCGTACCTGGGTTGCGGGTGATCGGCGCCGGGTCGCTGGGCGCGACCGTTGCGCATCTGACGAGGCAAGAGCCATTGCCAGACGTCATCCCGCAAGCCGATTCCACCCCGCCCGTGTCGGCCTGCCTGTCGGATGTGCGCGGGCAACCGGGTGCGCGGCGGGCGCTGGAAGTGGCGGCGGCGGGTGGGCACAGCATTCTGCTGGTCGGGCCGCCGGGCACGGGAAAAAGCATGCTCGCGCAGCGTCTGCCGGGACTGCTGCCGCCCTTGCTTGGCGATGAAGCGCTTGAAGCTGCAGCGATTGCCCAACTGGCGCAGGCCGTACCGCCGCCGTTTGGCGTGCGCCCGTTCCGCGCGCCGCATCATAGTGCGTCGGCGGCGGCGATCATCGGCGGTGGCGCGCGCCCCAAACCGGGCGAAATCAGCCTGGCGCATCTTGGCGTGTTATTCCTCGACGAGCTGCCCGAGTTCACGCGCCAGGTGCTGGAATCGCTTCGTGAACCGCTGGAAACCGGCCGCGTGGCCATCGCCCGAGCGGCCCAGCGCGTCGACTATCCGGCGGCCGTTCAATTGGTGGCTGCGATGAATCCGTGCAAGTGCGGCTGGCTGGGGCATCCGCGCAGGCGCTGCACCTGCACGCCGGATCAGGTCGAGCAATATCGCGGCCGCCTGTCTGGCCCGTTGCTGGATCGGATCGACCTGCATGTGGAAGTGCCGTCGCTGCCCGCGGGCTGGGCTGACGACGCACCGGGCGAGAGCAGCCAGCAGGTACAGGCGCGGGTGGTGGTGGCGCGAGCCCGGCAGCATGACCGGCAGGGGCGAACCAATGCAGCGCTTGCCGCGGGCGAGATCGTGCGCTGTTGTGCGGCCACGCCGGAGGCGTCGCGTTTCTGGCAGCAGACGATGGATCAGTTGGGGTGGTCGGCCCGCGCGGCGCATCGGGTGTTGCGGGTGGCGCGCACGGTGGCGGACCTGGCCGGGTCAGAATTCACGGACACCGCGCATATTGCCGAGGCGATTCAATATCGGCGGCTGTTTGCGCAGTGAGCTCAGGCCGCCGCGTCGCCAAATTCCCGGAATGTATTTCGCCCCGCAAACTTGGCCTGGTATAGCGCCAGGTCGGCCTGCTGGCACAGCACCTCGTAACCGGCCATGCCGGGCACCAGCACGGCGATGCCCACGCTGACGCTGATGCACAAGTCCAGGCCGCCAAGGTGGAAAGGTACGCGGAGTGCGTCGACCAGGGATTGGCAAAGCGCCCGCCGGCCCTCGGCGTCGAGCCCCTTGCAACACGCCGCGAATTCGTCGCCACCGATGCGTCCGACGAACACGTGTTCGCCGGCCACCGTGC
>Ga0308159_1001281_pt1 | contig 38592 bp, 27 predicted proteins | sample PhyCR1_FD_201040 | JGI IMG/M metagenome (GOLD analysis project Ga0308159, IMG submission 201040) | Phyllosphere microbial communities from UC Gill Tract Community Farm, Albany, California, United States - DLSLC.R1 | ecosystem: Host-associated > Plants > Phyllosphere > Unclassified | place: USA... | reverse complement strand
GCGGCGACGGAGCCGCGGTCGAGATAGGTCGGGGCGATGAGATGGAGACCGGATGCCACGGGCCGACCGGCGATCAGCTCGATGGCGAGATCGACGGCGAGTTCGCACGAGCTCTGCGGCACGAGCGGGATCGAGTCGATCGGGGTGGGCTGGGCGTCGGTGTCGAAGCTGCTGCCGACCGACACGATCGACACGTCGTCCGGCACGCTTCTGCCGAGGGCCGCGAGCTCGACGAGCACGACCTGCAGCACCTCTTCGGGGGCGTGCAGCACGATCCCGGTGATCCCGGCGTCGACGAAGGCCCGCACCGAGCGGCGCACGTGGCTGCGGTCGGTGACGACGGGACCGGATGCCACCGACGTGGCGCTCATCCCCCGCTCGGTCGCCCGCTCCGACAGGGCGGCGCGCACGCGAGAGGGGAAGTTCGACTTCTCGTACGCGCGCTCCGACCCGCCGATGAGGCCGATCGCCCGGTGTCCGGCGTCGGCGAGCCGATCGACGGCCTCGACCGTGGCGCGCTCGAAGTCGAGGTCGACGCACACGAGATCCTCGTGGTCGTTGGGGATGCCGACGAAGATCGTCGGGGTCGCGCTCGCGCGGGCGATCTGGACCCGCGCGTCGTCGGGGGCGACGTCGAGCACGAGGATGGCATCCACGAGTCCGCTCGCCGCGACCCTCTTCATGCCGGCCGACGCGTCCTCGTCGGTCAGCAGGAGCATGTCGTACTCCTTGCGGCGCGCGGCGACGGTCATCGCGTGCATGAACGACATGTGGCTCGGGGCGTGCGAGTCGGCGCGCAGCGGCTCCGACAGCGCGAAGATGTTCGTCTGACTGCCGGCGAGCATGCGCGCACCCGCGTTGGGGCTGTACCCCAGCTCACGCACCGCGTCCTGGATACGACGGCGCGTCTCGTCCGAGACCGGGCGCTTGCCGCTGAGCGCGTAGGAGACGGTGCTGATCGATACGCCCGCGGCACGGGCGACCTCGTCGATCTTGACCATAGCGACTCCTTCGTAGCTGTCGAAGCGCTTCCGAGAAGCGCTTCGACCGCAAAGCTAGATCAGGTGCGCCGCAAGCGCAAGAGGTAAGTTGGCGATCGCAACAAAACGGGTGCCCCGCGTGCGCCCGGGCCGTTCGAGGGAGCCCGGTCGCGCATCCGGGCGAGAGCGGTGGCGAGCGGAGGAGAAACCTGGACGGGAGGTCGAGCGCCGCGGCATCCGTCCTCCCCTCCCCGAATCTCCTCCTCTCACGAGGCGAGGCACCCTGCGAGACTTGTCGGATGGGCCGCCACACGATCCTGCTCGGCGTCGACGGCGTGCTGCTCGTCGAGCTCGACTCCCCCGCCCGCGAGTACGCGGACTACCGCACCGGCCGCGACCACGCGCCGCTCCCGGTTCCCGCCGATGCCACCCTTCTGCCGGGCGACCGGTTCTTCTTCCGCCCCGCCGTCGTCGAGGGCCTGCGCTCGCTCGACGCCGACCTCGTCTGGAACTCACATCGCCTGACCGACCCCGAGGCGCTGCGGACCCTCTCCGATCAACTGGGCCTCGGCGATGTCGTTCGGTTCCCGGATGCCGCCGAGCTCCCCGTCCCGCCCACGGACGACCGCCTCGACACCGGTCCGAATGTCCTGTGGGAGCACTGGAAGGTGCAGGCGCTGATCCACCGCGTCCGCGACCTCCCGCCGGGCGACGAGGTCGTCACGGTCGACGCCACCCTGGACTTCTCGTCGCGCCGACTCCCCGAGGGCCTGGCGCGTCGCGCCGGAAGACCGGATGCCGCGGGCGTCGGCGGCATCAAGACCGCCGATGTCGTGGGGCTCGAGGCGAGCGGCGTCGAGCTCCTGCGCGCGTGGGTCGCGGGTGGCGCGGTACCGCGCGCCTGAGGAACAGCACGCACCCGGCCGAGGTAGCCTGCCCCCTCTGTTTCCGAAGAACTTCACCCCGAGGACCAACGATGAGCGCGAACACCACACCCGTGCCGCCGGAGAAGCTCGCGCGCCGAACGCGGATCCTCACCCCGTTCTTCGCCGTGGTCTTCGCCGCCGTCGGTGTCGCGTTCACCGGCTTCGGCCTGGCGTCGCCGCCGATGCTCGCGGCCGGTGTCACCGAGATCGTCTTGAGCGTTCTCCTCGTGGTCGCCGTCTTCGTCGCGGCGCCGGTCGTGCGGTGGGTCGCGCTCGCGGTCGTGGTGGCGGGTGCCGCCGCGGCGACGGTGCTCGCCGTGACGATCCTGCCGAACGATCTCGGCATCGCGGCCACGTATCTGCTGGGCATCTTCGCGATGCTCGGCCTGACCTGGTTCATCCTGCACAGCTCCGCGCGCGCCGCGCATCCCGCTCGAGCATGAAGACCCGCGAGCGGAGCCCTGCCTGACGCTCAGTCCTTCGGCAGCGCCCGCTTCGCGACCACGCGGCGCGCCTCGACGGCCGCCTCGGCGAAGTCGGTGTCGGGGTCGCCCATGACGGCGGCCGTGGCCCGCGCGTGCGCGCTGATCACGTCGTACGGCGAGACGATCGCCTGCTCGATGGCCCCCTCGGCCCGGAATCCGATGGTCGCGAACGCCCGGCTCAGGCTCCGCTGCGTGTCGTGATCGCCCCGGCCGAACTGCGTCGCGAGCTCGTCGGCGAGGCTCTCCTGCGCGCCCTCGGGCACGAGACCGGATGCCGTCCGCCAGGCCGCGCGGGCCACCTCGGGGTGCGGGTCGCGCAGCACCGCGGGGGTGATGACCGAGAAGGCGATGGGGTCGCCGATCTTCGAGAGGGTGTGCAGCGCCTGGCTCCGCGCCTGCGGGATCTCGGACCGCACCTCGGGCAGCAGCACCTCGACCGCCCGCGACGGATCGTGTCGCGTGAGCGCCCACGTCAGCATGTCGCGGACGAAGAAGTCGGACTCGACGGCGCACCGTGCGACGAGCTCGACGACGTAGCTGTCGTCGGGACGCGTGCCCGCGGCGAGCGCGGCCTCGAGGCGTGCGGAAGCGTCCGGGTGCTCGAGCGCTGCGTGCAGCCGCTCTGCCGGCGTGGAGTCGGTCATGGGGATCCCTTCGGTCATCCCAGCGTCGCACGCTGCGCGGGGGCGAGGGCCGGGACGACGATGCGCGGAGCGAGGGCGAACTCCGTTACCGCCTGACCGCCCGCTGCTCGATGAGCTTGCGGACGACGTCGGCGAAGTGCGGCGCGTACTTCGCCCACTCCTTGTCGAGCTTCGCGACGTCGATCTTGCCCGTGTGGATGAGTTCGCACAGCTTCATCCAGCTCTCCCCCGTCGCCGCGGTGAGCGCGCCGGCCACCCCGGCGTTCACGACGACGCCGGCGCCGGGGATCAGCTTGAGGAAGCTCGTCGCCAAGGCGCGTCCCGCGACCTGCACCCCGAACTGCGCGAGCGCGCCGGCCGACAGCATCGTCTTGAACTCGAGATCGTAGATCGTCGCGATCCGGCCCATCATCGTCAGCTGGATCGGCGCCAGCGTGACAGCATCCGTGACAGGAAGCGGAACCGTCGCCGCTCCCGCGGCGGCCGCGGTGGCCGCGGCGATGATGGGGCGCGCCATCTCGCGCTTCCACGGGAGGTTGAGACGCTGCGCGATGCGAAAGGCGTCCTTGTCGCTCTCGGGGGCGAGGGCCAGGGTCTCCGTGACAAGGTCACCGAGACCGTGCCCCTTGCCCTTTCCGTGCCGGTCCCGGGTGGAGGTCAGGATCACGCGGCGGTACGGCACGTGCAGGGGCCGGCCCGCGGCATCCACGGGTTCGTGCAACCAGTCGACGAAGGCCTGCAGGTCTTTCGCGATGCCGCGCTGTCCGGTGATCGGGTTCTTGATCCAGTCGACCTTGGTCAGCACGAGGATGACGGGGAGTCCGCGCGCGTCGAGCTCACGGATCATCGCGATGTCGGCGGGCGTGAGCCGGTCGTCGGTGGCTTTCACGCAGTACCAGACGACCGAGATCTGGTGGTCGCCCGGGTGCGCCGCGATCGCGTCGAGGTGGTTGCGCAGCTGCTGGTCGGGCGGGACGGGCGACCCGATCTCGAAGCCCTCGACGTCCCAGATCCCGAGCGATTCGTCGTGGTAGAACTGCACGCCCCGCGTGACGGGGAGCCCCTTCCCGACCTTCGCCCAGTCGCGTCCGAAGACGGCGTTGACGAGCGACGATTTCCCCACGCCCGAGCTGCCGACGATCGCGAGGTTGAACCGCCCGTAGCGCGACCGCGCCTCCGACGACGCGTCGACGAACGCCTTCTCGTCGAACGCCGGCTTCCTCGTGTCTTTCCTGGCCATCGCGCCCCCTCGTTCTCGCCGCTGTCGTCAGTGTCGCATTCGCGGTGACCGCTCAGCCGCCCCTGGACAACGGCGCGGCTCAGGCCCCGCTCACGGCTGCCGCCGCACCCCCGCCCACGCGTCTCCGTCGCGCTGGAACACGATCCGGTCGTGCAGCCGCGACGGCCGACCCTGCCAGAACTCGAACTCCGTGGCATCCACCCGGTATCCGCCCCAGTGCGGCGGGCGCGGCACCGGCTGATCGTCGGGGAAGCGCGCGGTGACCTCGGCCATCTGCTCCTCGAGGGCGGCGCGGGATGCCACGGCCTCCGACTGGTGACTCGCCCAGGCCGACAGCTGCGAACCGCGCGGACGCGAGGCGAAGTACGCATCGTCGCGTTCGGCGGGCAGCGGCGTCGCGGTGCCGAGCACGATCACCTGCCGCTGCAGCGCGTACCAGGGGAACAGGATCGAGACGCGCGGGTTCTCGGCGAGCGCGCGGCCCTTGCGCGAGAGACGGTTGGTGAAGAACCAGAGGGCGCCGTCGTCGTCGATCCCGCGCAGCAGCACGGTGCGCGAGGTCGGTGAGCCCGTGGCATCCACCGTCGACACGACCATCGCGTTCGGCTCCGGAAGGTCGGCGGCGTCGGCCAGCCACCGCTGGAAGAGGACGAGAGGGGATGCCGCGAGCGCGGCGTCGTCGAGCTCGTCGAGCGTGTAATCGAGCCGGTGGGCGAGGGGGTTCTCGGTCATCGCGCGGTTCTCCGGGGGTCGTGGAGCCCCATCGTATGGTGCCGCGGGCGGGCGAGGGCCGGTCTTCGCCGTGCGGCCACCGGCGCGGAGGGGAGAAACGGCGGCGGATAGGATGCCCCCATGGAGGAGGGCGGAACGCGGCAGCAGATCCTCGTGCACGCCGCCCGCCTGTTCGGCCGTCACGGTTATCACGGCACCACCACGCGAGAGATCGCGGATGCCGTCGGCATCCGCCAGCCGTCGCTGTTCTACCACTTCTCCGCGAAGCACGTCATCCTCTCCGAGCTGGTCGACGCCGACCTCGCGCAGACCTTCGGCCGCCTCGAGGAGGCACGCGCTCTCGACGCGTCCTGGGCCGAGCGGTTCCACTACTTCCTGACGATCAGCTCGCACGACTACCTCACGCTCCCCTACGACGCGCGCGGGTACTACAGCGACGCGATCTTCACCGAGCCGGAGTTCGAGAGCCAGCGTCAGGAGATCACGCGCTTCCACGAAGAGGTGCGCGCTCTCGTGGCGAGCGGCATCCGGGCGGGTGAGTTCATGGACGTCGACGCCGAGTTCGTCCAGCGGGCGATCACCGGCCTGCAGTTCGAGGGGATGCGCGAGCGCGAGACGAACGCCTCCGCACCCGTCGCCCACCGACCGCTCCAGGTGTCGGACTTCATCCTCCGCGCGGTCCTCGTCGACCCCTTCCGTCTCGACGACGTCCGCACCGCGACGCAGTCCCGCCTCGACGGGGCCGTCTCCTTCTCGCTGTAATCCTCCCGCACGCCCCGACATTTCTCGGGGGCGACTCCGCCGTGAAATACGGGCGCAACACTCGCCGTCTATCAATTGATAGACGCATCACCTATCACTTGATAGCCTGCTCCGCACGTCACTCCCGAGGTGGCGGAGCATCGAGCATCGACGGAGATTTCCATGCACACCACCACTCGCATCGCCGCGGTCGCCGCGGTCGCCGGCATCGCAGCCCTCGGCCTGGCCGCATGCTCCTCGAGTCCGGCTCCGGCCGCCGACACGGCATCCGCGATCGCCACCGTCGCCCCCAGCGCGCTGCGGTCGGCGGGCACGCTGTCGGTCTGCACGACGAACCTGGGGTCGCCGCCCAACATCAGCACCGACGAGTCGGGCAACCTCGTCGGCAGCGAGATCGACCTGGCCAAGGCGGTCGCGGGTCGCCTCGGTCTCACGCCCGACTTCGTCACCGTCGACTTCGCCGCGCTCATCCCGAGCCTGCAGGCGAAGCAGTGCGACGTCATCATGGCGTCGCTCTACATCAAGCCCGAGCGCAAAGAGGTCGTCGACTTCGTGCCCTACCTCACCTCCGCCACGGGCGTCGCGGTCAAGCAGGGATCGGATGCCGGGATCACCGGCCTCGACGACTCGCTGTGCGGCAAGAAGGTCATGGTGACAGTCGGCACCACGGCACAGGATCTCGCCGACAAGCAGTCGACGACGTGCACCTCGGAGGGGAAGAAGCCCCTCGACATCAGCACGAACAACCAGGCGACCGTGGGCTTCCAGCAGCTCGTCAGCGGCCAGCTGGACGCCTACCTCGACGCGGCGGAGCTGATCGGCTACTACCAGAAGCAGGGCACCGCGGGCATCGAGATGGTGGGCGAGCCGACCGACGCGATCGACATCGGCGCGGCCACCCTCAAGGACGACACCGCCCTGCACGACGCGATCCAGACCGCTTTCGACGACATCGTCTCCACCGGCGACTACACGAAGATCCTCAGCGACTGGGGACAGGAGTCGCTCGCCTACACCGGGGGGAAGTGACGGTGAACTTCGACTGGGGCTTCTTCTGGAAGAACCTTCTCACCCCGGGTCCTCCGTTCCTGCAGGGTCTCGCGCTGACCGTCCTCATCTCGGTGCTCGCGATGGCCGGGGCGCTCGTCGTCGGCCTCGTGATCGCGATGATGCGTCGGTCGACGTTCGCGCCGCTGCGCGTGATCGCGAGCATGTACATCTGGCTGATCCGCGGCACCCCTCTCCTCGTCCAGCTCGTGATCATCTACACGGGCTTCGCCGCGGCGAACGTGTTCCGCTTCCAGGACGTCGACCTCGGCGGCATCCTGATCAAAGCCGCGATCCAGGCGGCGATCGTCGGGCTCATCATGAACGAGAGCGCGTACATCTCGGAGATCATCCGCGCGGGCCTCGACTCGGTCCCGGTGGGCCAGACCGAGGCGGCGCAGGCGCTGGGCATGTCGGGCGCCTCGGCGATGCGGTGGATCATCCTGCCCCAGTCGTTGCGCCTGATGGTCCCACCGCTCGGCAACTCGTTCAACGGGCTCATGAAGAGCACGTCGATCCTCAGCGTGATCGGCGTCTCGGAGATGTTCCTGGTGACGCAGAGCATCAGCGCCGCGACCTTCCGCACGTTCGAGATCTTCGCCGTGGTCGCGATCTACTACCTCGCCCTCACCACGATCTGGACGGTGATCCAGAGCGCGATCGAGAAGAAGCTCAACGCCCGGGTCGGCATCGTCACCACGGCATCGCCGTGGCAGCGACTGTTCGGCGGGCGGCGATCCACGGCGCTGACCCCTCTGGCCCAGGAGGCATGACATGACGAGTCCGAACAGTGCGCCGATCGTCAGCGCGAAGAACGTCACCCGCGCGCTCGGCGGACGCCAGGTGCTCGACGACGTCTCGTTGGACGTGCAGCCCGGCGAGGTCGTCGTCCTGGTCGGCCCCTCGGGCGCCGGCAAGACGACGTTCCTCCGCACGATGAACGGCCTCGAGACCATCGACACCGGTGAGCTCACGGTCGCCGGCCAGCCGATGGGCTACCGCATCGCGCCGAACGGGCGCCGCGTCCCCGCCACGAAGTCGGCGCTGCGGCAGCAACGGCAGGAGATCGGGTTCGTCTTCCAGCACTTCAACCTCTTCCCGCACATGACCGCGCTCGAGAACATCTGGCACGCGCCCGTGCGCGTGCGGGGCGTCGACAAGCGCGAGGCCGTGGCGCAGGCCCAGGCGCTGCTCGAGCGGGTGGGGCTGGGAGAGAAGAGCGACGCGCGCCCGAGCAAGCTCTCGGGCGGTCAGCAGCAGCGCGTCGCGATCGCCCGCGCCCTGGCGATGAAGCCCCGCCTCATGCTCTTCGACGAGCCGACCAGCGCCCTCGATCCCGAGATGATCGGCGAGGTGCTCGACGTCATGCGCGAGCTCGCCGCCGACCACATGACCATGGTCGTCGTCACGCACGAGATGGGCTTCGCCCGCGAGGTCGCCGACCGGGTCGTGGTGATGGATGCCGGAGCGATCATCGAGGTCGCCCCGCCGAGCCGGCTGTTCGCCGCGCCCGAGCATCCGCGCACGCAGGCCTTCCTCTCGAAGATCCTCTGACCTCTCCCCCTCCCCGCACGATCCACCGAGGAACACCCATGTCTCGCACGCCCCTGACCGGCGCCATCGCCACCCCGCACGCCGACGCCACCCGCTCCGCGGAGAAGGCGTTCGCCCGCGGCGGCAACGCGATCGACGCCGCTCTCGCCGCGGCCGCCACGCTCAGCGTGGTCTACCCGCACAACGTCAGCATCGGCGGCGACCTGATCGCCCTTGTCCGCGACCCCTCGGGGCGCACGCGGTGCGTGAACGCGTCGGGCCCCGCGGCATCCGCCGTCGATCGCGCCGCGATGCGCGAGGCGCACGGCGAGGTGCTGCCCTACCGGGGGATCGACACGGTCACGGTGCCGGGGGCGGTCCGCGGGTGGGATGTGCTGCGTCGCATGGGCGGCCGGCGCGAGTGGGGCGAGATCTTCACGGATGCCGTCGTCGCCGCGCGCGACGGCGTGGCGGTGTCGCGTTCCCTCGCCGCCGCGTTCCGCGAAGAGGAGGCGGCGATCGGGTTCGACGCCGGCTTCCGCGACACGTTCCTGGCCGACGGCCTCCCCGTCGAGGGCGACCGGCTCGCGCAGCCGGTGCTCGCCGGAACCCTCGAGACGATCCGCGACGGAGGCGCTGCCGCGCTGTACGACGGCGCGCTGACGGCATCCTTCGTGGACGGTCTCGGACACCTCGGCTCGCGCATCGGCGCCGCCGACCTGCTCCTGTTCCACCCCGAGGTCGTCGAGCCGCTGTCCACCTCGTTCGGGCCGTACCGCGTGCTGACGAGCCCGCCGAACACGCACGGCTTCGTGCTGCTGCGGGTGCTGGGCGAGCTCGAGCGTCAGGGCATCACCGACCCGCTCGGCGCGGACTTCGGACGCATGATGGAGCGCTTCTTCGCCGCCAACCTCGTGCGCGACGAACTGCTCGCCGACCCGCGCGTCACCTTCGGAGACGTCAGCGAACTGCTCGGGGGAGACGCCTCGGCACGCGGTGACGAGCCCGTGCTGCCCGGCTTCCGTCGTCCCCGCGGAGACACGGTCGGCATCGCGGTGTCGGACTCGTCGGGGTGGTCGGTCTCACTCATCCAGAGCGTCTACCACGCGTTCGGCGCCGCGGTCGTGGAGCCGTCCACCGGCATCCTGTTGCACAATCGCGGCACCGGCTTCTCGCTGGATCCCGCGTCGCCGAACGCCCTCGCCCCGGGCAAGCGCCCGCTGCACACGCTCATGCCGGTCATGGTGACCGACGAGGCGGGCCTGCGCTTCGTCTCGGCGACGATGGGGGGCCAGGGCCAGCCGCAGATCCACGCCCAGACCCTGTTGCGGGCGATGGCCGGAGCCTCCGCGCAAGAGGCGGTGTCGGCCCCGCGTGCGATCGTCGGTCCGCAGCGCGACGGCGACGCCCCGTCCGACATCTACGTCGAGAGCGACCTTCCCGCCCCGGCCCGCGCCTCGCTCGCCGAGACGCGTCTGCACATCATCGAGACCCCGGATGCCGACGAGCTCGTCGGTCACGCCAACCTCGTGGCCGTGGCCTCCGACGGGGCTCTGGATGCCGGGAGCGACCCGCGCGCGGACGGGTCGGCGAGCGTGCGGGTGTACGGGGGCTGAGGCGGATCGGCGCAGCGGTCCGCGTCAACCCACCCCTGCACACATGTGCACCGCGTGGAATAGGTCGTCGCCGCGCTCCGTTGGGTTCGCGTGGCCCTTGTTCCCCACGAAAGGACTCCCGTGAGCCTGTTCAGCCCCACCACCGTCGGCGCCGTCGACGTCCGCAACCGCGTCTCGCTCGCGCCGATGACCCGCCTCCGCGCCGGAGCCGACGGCGTTCCCGGTCCGATCGTCGCCACGTACTACGCGCAGCGCGCGGGCATCGGCCTGCTCGTGACCGAGGGCGTCTTCCCGAGCGACGAGTCGCGCGCGTACCCCGGCCAGCCCGGCATCGTGACCGACGCACAGGCCGCCGGATGGGCGAAGGTCGCGGATGCCGTGCACGCCGAAGGCGGCACCGTCTTCATGCAGGTCATGAACAGCGGACGCGTCTCGCACCCGCTCATCACCGGCACCGATCGCATCGTCGCCCCCTCGGCGATCGCGATCCAGGGCGACACGCGCCTCGCCGACGGCACCAAGGTCGACTACGCCGTGCCGCACGCCCTCGAGACGTCCGAGCTCGCCACCGTCCGCGACGAGTTCGTCGCCGCCGCCCGCCGCGCCGTGGATGCCGGACTCGACGGCGTCGAACTCCACAGCGCCAACGGCTACCTGCTGCACGAGTTCCTCTCCCCCGCCTCCAACCAGCGCACCGACGCCTACGGCGGTTCCCCCGAGGCCCGCGCCCGCTTCGTCATCGAGGTCGCGCAGGCCGTGGCCGCGGAGATCGGCGCGGAGCGCGTCGGCATCCGCATCTCTCCCGCCCACAACATCCAGGACGTGTGGGAGACCGACGACGCCGAGACCCGCGCCACCTACGAGGCCCTCGTGACAGGCCTCGCGCCCCTGGGCCTGGCATACCTGAGCGTGCTGCACGCCGACCCCGCGAGCGACCTAATCCAGGACCTGCGCCGTCAGTTCGGGGGCACCTTCATCGTGAACTCGGGCTTCTCGAGCGTGACGACGCGCGACGAAGCGGTGTCGGTCGTGGAGGACAACATCGCCGACCTCGTCGCCGTCGGCCGCCCCGCGATCGCCAACCCCGACCTCGTCACGCGCTGGGAGCAGAACGCGTCCGAGAACGAGGTCGATCAGGCTTCGGTCTACGGCGGCGGCGAGCGCGGCTACACGGATTACCCGTTCTTGCAGGGCTGAGATTCCGGATGCCAGGGCCTCGCGCGATCTGATCGCGCGGGGCCCTCTCCTATGCGACGGGTCGGTAGCGCTGCACGCTCGCGCCCGAGCGAAAGGCACGCTGCTCGATGAGCTCGCGGTAGACCTGATCCTGGGTCCCATCGTGACCTAGCGATTGTGACCGATGAGCGGCGACGGGCACCGGGGCTCTAGCGTCACGCCGCATCGGTGGGCGTTCCAGAGATCAGTCTCTTTTGACATCTCGCGCTGAGTTCAAATCCTCCAACGCGCCCATAGCGACATACGCCACGAATGCCTCGGGGTCAGCCGCGAGTTGCTGCAAAACGGCGTCTGGCGCATCGGGGTTGAGCGCTACGAATAGTGCAAGGTCGACGCCGCGACCGGACAGATCAAGAAGAACGTCGGATGGGGTTGCTTGATTGAACGCAACGGCGAGACGGACTTGCTCATCATCATCCTCAGCGAGCGCACGCAGCAGTCGTGCAGGCGCGTAGGGGTTCGCCGCTACAGCGCGGCGCACAAGTTTGCTACGCCTATCACCCCCTAAAAGTTCAAGAATGTCGCTTGGAGTCTTCGGGTCGTATGCCGGCATCGTCCGGCGCTCAGCACGCGAATCCGCTGCCATTGCCTCGAAACTTCCCCGGTCGATCTCTCCGGGTCCACCCGCCGCTACATCAAGAGACTCCGAAGTGAGTCGCTGCGCTGAGGCCTGTGTGAAGGTGGCAGCCCGCGGGTGTCGACCCGCAGCTCGCTGAACGCTGAGGTCCGGGTCGTTCAACAGGCGCCTAAGCAAGGCATCCGCAAGGTCTGCGCGCCGTGCAACAGCCATTCGTACACGTGGGTCGTGGTCAGAGGCGAGGTCTTCGAATACCTGCGCAGGAGTCAAATCGTTCTCCGCGACTACCCGGCGCACGTCAGCCTCTTCATCGCGAGCGAGCGCCGCCAACGTCGCGTGTGGTGTGCCGCTGTTTGCTGCAACCGCCCCTCGAATACTCTGGTCTGAGGAAGATGCAAGGTTCCTGAGGGCGCCGACGGGTGTTCGCGGGTGCCGAGCAGCGTTCCAGCGCAGATCGGGCGCACGCAATCGACTTTTGGACATCCGCTCGAGCGTCGCCACTATTGCGGTATCCAAGCTGTCGTCCCGCGGACAGGTCTCCACTAGATCTATCACCTCGGCGAGCTCGACCTCTGGGCTGTCTCGTAGAACACCAAGGGCAAGCTCCGCCTGCAGATGAACGACCGTCGCGTCGTTTTCAAGCAACGTCAGCCGGACCCCCCAGTCAGAGTCACCCGCCAACTCAGTTACCACTTCGGACGAAAGGTCCGCCCGGGCGGCCACGGCACATCGAACGTCGGCGCTCCTGTCGCGCGCGAGTCTTTCGACGTAGCGCGTCTCAAGGCTGCGAATCGTCGCGAGCGCCGCGCGCGGAGCGGCGCTCACTATACGCAAAATCCCCTCGATCAGGGCCTCACGGCCCTGCGCCGGAAAGGCCGGATTGCGGAGCAGCGCGAGACGCAGATCGACGGGTGCGTTGCGCGCCAGGCCACTCAAAACTGACACCGGTGTTGATGCATGGGATGCCACCGCAATGAGTACGTCGTGGTCGCTCACAATGGGTGTGAGGTCAGCCTGCTTCGCCCCCGACCGGCGAAATGACAAACGAGCAGACCGGGAAACCGCCAGTTCGCCGAGGAAGTCGGACAAGTCGCCAGCGACCATTTGGGTCGTGCGGTTCAATGACACCCAGCGAATCTCGGGATTGTCGTCCACGAGGAGCCGCGCCCGAACCTGGGCCTCCTCGATCGGGAGCTCCCAGGACGCGCGCCAGCGAATCCAATGAGGTCTGTCAGCTCGCAGCATGTCTTCCACGACCGGTCGAGGCGGGGTTCTGCGGAGCCAAGTTGGTACACGAATGTCGCGACCCTCGATCGACGCCCAACGATGTGAGGCCTCAGGGACGGGGAGCTTAGTGCCGCCGAGAGGCCGTTCATCGAGAATGGATCCGATCAAATTCTGCACCGTCCGCGAATTCCACGCGGCGGGGTCTCGGCCTCTCTGAACGCTGGTCCCCGAGGCCTCGATCACGCCCTCGCCCGACCCGTGAGCGGAACTAGCGCGCGCACGCAAAGAGACATCTCGACGCGTATCGTGCGCCAGGGCATTCAAGATGGGCGACGGAGCCGCTGGGTTAGAAGCGACCGCCCTACGGACTGCTGTGCTGCGATCCGCCGAAAGAATCATCAAAACGTCCGGCGGGCTCGACGGGTTCAGAGCAACAGCTTCACGCACACTCCATGACCGGTCTCGCGAAAGCAGCCGAATCGAGTCTGGTGGAGTGACGACGTTCCTGCCGACACGTCGGCGGATTGAGACTGATTCGCTTTCTCCGAGCGCTTGGAGCATGTCAAACGGCGTGTGGCGGTTCTCAGCGAGCATCTCATGGCGGCGCTGTTCTGAGACCGGTTCGTGCTGCGCGATTTGTCGACCGCTCGCGGCAGTCAGAAAGCCGTCGCGAAGATGCGGAAGCAGTTCGCCAACGTCGCCGCCCAGTAGGAGCGTCAGTGGCCACTCGGCGAATACGCGATGACGTGGCAACCACACCGCGACATTCCTGATCGCATATCGGTCATCGAGGTCGAGCATCACGTAACCCAGCAACTGGAGAAGATATGCGCGCAACTTCGCGGAAGTTATCTCTGAATATACTTTGCAGTCGACAAGCGTGTCGCCCACGATCCAATCCCCGTCTGCGCCATCGACTAGATATGCGCCGGAGAATTTTGGGTTCGAGTCCAACTTCATTCCGCTAGCGACGTCGTCCTTCCATGCAACCAGTTGTCCGCGATTGGCGGAAATGAGCTGCCCAATGTCGCGCAAGACCTCCAGATCAACGTCAGCAGCAAGATCCCGCCCGCCAACCGCCGCGTCCAGTCGGCTACCGAGCGATCCTTTCAGAGCATGCACTCCCGCCCGATAGATTTGCTCGCAGTAGGCCAGCAGGACCGAAGCTCGGTCCCAATCCAATTGATTCTGGGAACGGCTCAGTTCGTATGCGACCTCGAACGCACTTCGGACCACTCGTGCTTTGTGTCTCCCATTGTCCAGAATGCTCTGATCTCGAGTGATCCGCTTCGCACCGATCGCAGCGGTGGAAGTAAGCACATCAAGACCTCCGAGCTCCATCCGCGCACGATAGTCGAACGCAGTTCCTACCAGAGCTCCGTCGATGCCCGTGGGGCGCTGATGCAGTACAGGCGACCGGGCGGTTTCCCACAGGCGCAGTTGGTCTGAGGATGTCAGGGGGCCTGAATCTTCGGCCGACGGGCGGAGTCCAGGGGAAATGCCTTCCAAGTAGATCCGCACAGACGATTCCGGATCCCGTAAATGGTCGATGAGGCTCATCGCGAGATTCGTTCTCTCATGTCACCAAAGTTAGCTTCGAAAGCGCGACGGACCGCTAATCTGTCGCACGGCGACGCCACAGAGCGACTTCGCCTCACCCGGACCGGGCGCATCCTGGGGGATGACAGACATGATGGGCGGCGAGGCCGGGCCCGCCGGCTGTGGGATCAAGTTCTATGGCCCTTTCGATGACTTCGCCGGGAGCGTCCTCCCCGACTCGATGGAGGACTACCGCGTGTTCCGAGAGGGTCAGCTCGCTTTCGTTGCGGCCCGGAACGCCCGCATCCGCGCGACGACCGCATCTGATCGCATCTCTGGAGACGAACGAGCGAATGACTGACAAGATTGCAGCACCGACCCGAGCTCGCGCGCAAGCATTCCGCTTCGCCATGCCCAGACCGGTCCGGATCACCGGCCGGTCATCCAGCATCACGAACTCCTTCATCAGCGGGATCGTTCCCGTCGTCCGTCCGACGGAAGCCCAGATCGATGAAGCACTGGAGATTCTCGGCATGTCGGAACTCGTCGTCTGCTCATACTGCGGAGACGCTGCCTCGGAGTGGGACCATCTGCGCCCCCTTGTCGTGGGTCAGCAACCCACCGGGTACATCCACGAGATCCACAACCTGGTGCCGGCGTGTGGAAAGTGCAATCAGAGCAAAGGGAACAAACCCTGGCGCGAGTGGATGTTCGGCACTGCCCGCCACGCCCCGGCCAACCGCGGCGTGACAGACCTCAGTGCCCGCGCCGAACGCCTGGAGCAATACGAGCAGTGGGGCAACGCGACGCGTATCGACTTCCCCGCGGTCGTCGGCGAGGAGTTGTGGGCTAAGCACTGGCAGAACCACGCCGAGATCCTCGCCCTGATGCGCGAGGCGGAGAAAACGGTCGAGTTGATCCGTGCGCGCATTGCCGCAGCGAGCAGGGCAGCCACCCGCGAACTGGAGACCTAGGCGGATCCCCGAGCACGCGCGTACCGCCCCGCCACCACCGCGAACGCCTCCGCCAACTCCGGAGGCCCCACGACCTCCATCTCGGCCTCGAACCGCCCGAACAACGCGGCTAGCGCTCCCCACGACCACGATCCCGCCTCGAGCGCGCAGCTCCCCTCATCCACCGCGGTGACCGTCCCGTCGCCGGCGAAGGACAGCACATCACGCGCCGGGAGGTGCAGCAGAACCGTTCCGCGGCACGGCCAGGCGTTGGCATCCGCTCCCTTGAATCGGGCGGAGACGAACGCGTCGACGTCTCCGCCGGGCACCGTGCGCGGTATGAAGGGCGCACCGTGCGGGATGCGCGGATGGAGGCGATCGACCCGGTAGATCCGCCAGTCGTCGCGGTCGAGATCCCACGCGACGAGGTACCACCGGCCGTGCGAGACGGCGAGGTGGTGCGGCTCCGCCCGCCGCAGCGCGTCGCCGTCCTCGAACCGCAGCGTCACCCGGTCGCGGATCGCCTGCGCGAGCGTCACGAGCACGTCGAGAGAGATGCCCGTGGATGCCACCTCCCCCGGCCGTGCGACCGTCGTGACCTCGAGGGTGTCGAGGCGGTGCCGCAGGCGTGAGGGCATGACCTGGCGCATCGTCGCGAGCGCGCGGATCGCCGCCTCGCCGATGCCCGCGCCGAGGGCCGGGGCGGTGCGAAGCGCGATCGCCACGGCGAGCGCCTCGTCGTCGTCGAAGAGCAGCGGGGGCAGCTCGGCGCCGGAGTCGAGACGGTACCCGCCGTCCGGACCCATCGTGGCTTCGATGCGATACCCCATCTCGCGAAGGCGATCGATGTCGCGCCGCACCGTGCGGTCGGTGATGCCGAGCCGCGAGGCGAGCAGCGACCCGGCCAGTCGCGTCGCGTCTGCAACAGCGACAGCAGGGTGAGCTGCCGCGATGTCGTGGTCATGGCATCCAGGTTATTTCCGGTCTAGGACAGAAACCGCCCTATACGGCTGCGAGGGTCGTGGCACAAGCCGATCCGGCCCGAGACCCAAGGAGCAGACATGTCCATTCAGACCACCCCTCACCTGAACTTCCGCGGCGACGCGCGCGCGGCGCTGGAGTTCTACCAGTCCGTCTTCGGCGGCCATGCTGTCGTCAACACGTACGCCGATTTCGGGATGCCCGCCGAGATCCCCGGCGCCGACAATGTCGTGTTCGGCCTCATCGCCGCCGAGAACGGGTTCCGCCTCATGGGCTACGACATCCCCGGCCAGACCGAGGGCGGCATCGCCGGCGGCGGCTTCACCCGCCGCGAGAACAACACGACGATCACCGACCAGGCACTGTTCGTCTCGATCAGTTCGACCGCGCTCGATGAGCTGCAGGGCTACTGGGACGCCCTGGCGGTGGATGCCACGATCGTCGAGCCCCTCGCAGCGTCGGCGTGGAGCGCCGGGTTTGGGATGCTGACCGACCGGTTCGGCGTGACGTGGAGCGTTTCGGTCGCTGCGGAGTAGTGGCACGGGCGGTCTAGGAAACCGGCGGGGCTCGCAATAAGGCGATCCCAGAGCTGCAACCGGTCCGAACATGACTAATGCCTCATGCACGCCACCTTCGGCAAGCAGAACGCGCTCAGCAGCAGAACTCGCGGAAGATGCTTCTCGATAGGATGCGCTTGCTGAGCCGTATTGGGGTGGCGCTACGGGTCTGGTACGCGGGCACGGTACCGCGACCGTTATGACAGGTAAAGCCCGAAGAAGCGTCTGGCGATGACCGCGCAGGTGCGGGCTGACACCTGCAGCTCGTCCCGTCGGGCCACAACCAGTTGGCCGACTCGAAACTCGTGGTCCCCGGTGGCCGCGATGTACTTCGCGTCGGCTGCGCCGAGCCCATGCTGGTAGAGATGTCGCTTTTGAAAGACACGGCCCGCGTCGCGCCAAGCATCGGCACCCAACTCGGCGGTGACCCAGGTCTCGATGTCGGTACCGGTCGGGCAAAAACTCACCTGCTGCCCGCGGTGCTGCGGAACGCACGTGCAAGTCCCCTCGATGAGGTTTTTGCGCGCCCCACCCAGGTTTTGGAACGAGATCGTGTCGGGCCACCGAGATATCATCTCGGCCAGATCTTCGCTCTTCGTCAGCACCGGCTGGGCGGCAACCTCAGCCTCGGTCACCTGCGACAGTGCGTCCCGCATGTTGACGGCGTGCCCGTGCACCATCGCCCGCATGACTCCGTCGAAGGTGGCGACAAGGTCCTTGGCGAGGTTGACGAGCGACGGCTGATCCGCGCTAGCCGGCAGATGGTCGATCTCATCGACGACTCGTTTGAGGATCTCCCGATAGTTCTCGATGGCCGCACACTGGGCATCGCGAGGCCGGCGTGTCAGTCCAATACCGCGTGCAGTGGCGGTTCTCGAACCACCCCACCGGCGTTACCTTCAGTGGGCGAGGATCAAAATCGACCAGCGTCGAGTCGGCGAAGCAGTGGTTCGCGCAAGTGACCCACACCTTGCCATCAATTACCGAAAGAGTCTGCGCCGCGTTGGCTGTGGGCAGCTCCAGCACGAACGACGCCACACAAGTTGGACAAATCATTTGCACCGTGTCGCCGGGCTCCAGACCGATGTTGCTCAGCGCGGTCGAATACGGACTGTCCGAAATCGGCTTAGCGCCGTCATCGGCGTGTGCCAGCGAACGGTCGGTCCTGCGGCCGAATAGACGATCGAACAATCCCATTTGTCTCCTTGATCAACACGGCAACCCTGGACGGAACGGTCGACAATCCTGAGAGATGCGCCGGTGGCGTGCCTGCCGCGGCGCCTTCCGCGTCACACCTAGCCCAGCGATTGCAAACCCTGCCGTTCCCGCAGCAACTCCTCGTCTTTCGAGTTGTCTCGAACCGTCAACTTGCTTGGCCTGCCTTCCTAATTCGATGTGTCGCTCGCCGCGGCCTCAGCCCGCGACGACGCCACACCCCGCCCGAACGCCTGCCCCTGCAGAATGGCGCCCAGGTCGACGCCCGTCGCCGACTTCACGCTGTCGAACGTCGCCGCCAGACCCGCCGCCTGCTCGCGCGCGATGTGCGTGCCGGCGGAGTCGCCGCCGACGAGGGTGACGTTGCCGACGTTCTGGTAACCCTTCGCGAACTCGGCCATCAGAGCGGGCAACTGCCCGATGAGCTCGCGACCCAGGATGGCCTCCTGGTTCTCACGCAGCGCCTCGGCCTCGGCCTGGATCGCCGCCGCGCTCGCCTCACCCTTCGCGCGGATGGCCTCGGCTTCGGCGAGGGCTTGAGCGCGAAGGGCTTCCGCCTCAGCGCTGGACTTCGCGCGTAGCGCCTCGGCCTCGGCCTCGGCGCGCGCCCGCACCGCAGCGGCTTCGGCTGCGGCGGAGGCCTGCCGGGCCTCGGCCTGACGCTGCACCGCGTAGGCCTCGGCATCCGATTCCTGCTGCGCCACCTGGCGGTCGGTCTCGGCCTTCTTCTGGCGTGCGTACGACTCGGCGTCGGCTTCGGTCTGCTTGCGGTACTTCTCGGCATCCGCGACGCGCTTCACGTCGGCGTCGAGCTCGGCCTGACGGTTCTCGGCGCGCTGCACCAAAACGGCCTGTTCGCGCTCGGCTCGGGCGAGGTTCTCGGCCTGCTCCGCCTCGGCGTTCGCGCGTCCGACCTCGGACTTCGATGCCGCCGTGTTCTTGTCGAACGCGGTCTGCTCGATGAGGTTCGCTTCCTCGGTGGCGAGCTGGCGCGCCTTGACCTCGCGGGCCGCCTCGATGCGCGCGACCTCGGCCTCGCGCTTGACGCGCTCGACCTCTTGCGCGCCGAGAGCCTCGATGTAACCGTTGCGGTCGGTGACGCCCTGGATCGCGAAGGAGTCGAGCACGAGACCCTGAGCGAGCAGGTCGCCCTTGATGCCCTCGGCGATCTCGTCACCGAGCTTCTGGCGGTCCTGCATGACCTCTTCGACGTTCAGCTTCGCCACGACTCCGCGCAGCGCACCCTCGAGCTGCTCGGTCGTGAAGACGTCGATCGCCTGGTCCTGCGAGGCGAAGCGCTCCGCGGCCGCGCGAACCTGGTCGGGCAGCGACCCGATCTTGACCAGCGCGACGCCAGCCAGGTGGATGGTCACGCCGTTCTTGGTTTGCGCGACGGGCTCCATCTTGATCTGGCGCGACCGCAGCGAGATGCGGTCCGACCGCTGCGTGAGCTTGTTCACGAATGCGCCGCCGCCTGTGATTACGGTCATGTTCGACGTCAGCCCGTCGGAACCGCGCTGCTTCTTACCGACGATCACAATCGCCTCATCGGCCTGCGGCACCTGGTACCAGGCCCGGAAGATGAAGAAGCCGATCAGCAGGATCAGCAGCACCGCCCCGACGGCGACGACAACACCGATGATCCAGAAAATGTCACTGTTCACGACAAACGCCCCCGGCCACGAAAATGCGGATTGTGGGATCACGCTATCGGGTGCCGGTACCGCTGCACGGTAGCCCCCGAGCCGAACTCCCACCGCTCGGCGAGCTCGAGCTTGAGCGACTCCCCGATCCCTTCGAGAAGCCGAGGCCCTCGCCCCGCCACGACCGGATGCACGACGAACGTGTACTCGTCGATGAGCCCCGCCGCGGCGAGCGCCGCCGGCAGCCGCACACCGCCGAGCGAGATCCCCCGCCCCGGCCGATCCTTCAACCGCCGCACCGCGTCGACGACATCGCCACTGATCAGCTCAGCGTTCCAGTCGACTTCGTCGAGAGTCGCGGATGCCACCACCTTGCGCATCGGATCCATGACTTCCGAGAAGGCGACCTCGCTGGCATCCATCCAGTCCGGCCACTCCCCCGACTCGGGCCTCCGCCACGCGCCCTGCATCAATTCGTACGTGATGCGTCCGTAGAGGAGCGTGTCGGAGCGGCGCAGCTCGTCGGTCCAGAACGCCATCGACTCCTCGTCGGGCGGGAGGCCCTCCTCGTGGGAGCAGCAGCCGTCGAGGGTGACGTTGATGGCGTAGCGGAGGGGCTGGGTCATGTCGTTAGCTTCCTCGCCGGGACTCCTCCGCGGAAGAGCCCGCCGCCGCGAATCGCTCCGCCTGCACCGCGAATGCCTCCGCCAGCTCGGGCGGCCCGACGACCTCCATCGCCACCTCGAACCGGCCGAAGGATGCCGCCAGCGCACCCCACGACCACGCCCCGGCTTCGAGGGTGCAGCGGCCCTCGTCGACCACCGTCACGGTTCCGTCACCCGCGAAGGGCCGGACGCGATGCGCGGGCGCGTGCAGGACGACCATTCCACGGCACGGCCACTCGTTGGCATCCGATCCCTTGAAACGCCCCGAGACGAAGGCGTCGACGTCACCACCGGGCACGACCCGCGGCACGAAGGGGGCGCCGTGCGGCACGCGCGGGCGGATCCGCTCGGCGGCGAAGAGTCGCCAGTCGTCGCGGTCGAGATCCCACCCGAGCAGGTACCACCGGCCGTGCGAGGTGACGAGGTGATGCGGCTCGACGCGTCTCGACTGGGGATCGCCGTCGCCCCTCGGCAGGTAATCGAACCGCAGCGTGACCCGGTCGCGCACCGCCTGAGCGAGCGTCAGCAGAACGTCGAGCGGCACCGCCGCCACCGGCGCCTCACCGGGACGCCCGACCGTCGTGACCTCGACCGCGTCGAGCCGATGCCGAAGCCTCGGAGGAAGCACCTGGCGCATCGTCGCGAGAGCCCGGACCGCGGCCTCACCGATCCCGGCGCCGAGCGCCGGCGCGGCCCGCAACGCGATCGCGACGGCGAGCGCCTGATCATCGTCGAACAGGAGCGGGGGCATGTCGTTGCCGGCTTCGAGCCGGTATCCGCCATCGGGGCCCATCGTCGACTCGATGCGGTAACCCAGCTCGCGGAGCCGATCGATATCGCGCCGCACTGTGCGATCACTGATACCGAGCCGCGTCGCCAGCACCGATCCCGGCCAGTCACGCCGGGCCTGCAGCAGCGACAGAAGCCTGAGCAGTCGCGACGTTGTGGCCATGGCATTCACGGTAGATCGCTTCTAGGACAGAACCAGACCTACACGGGTGGGACTGTCGTTCCACGAGCCGATTCCGGCCGACATACCGAGGAGCAGACATGTCCGTGCAGACCACCACCCACCTGAATTTCCGAGGCGATGCCCGCGAGGCGCTCACCTTCTACCAGTCCGTCTTCGGCGGCCACCTCGTGATCAACACGTACGCCGATTTCGGGATGCCGGCCGAGGTCCCCGGATCCGACAAGGTCGTGTTCGGCCTGGTCGCTGCCGAGAACGGATTCCGCGTGATGGGTTACGACATCCCGGGCCTCACCGAGGGCGGCATCGCGGGCGGCGGCGCGACGCGCCGCGAGAACGGCGCGACGGTTACCGAGCAAGCGGTGTTCGTGTCGATCAGCGCGGCGACGCTCGAGGAGCTGCAGGGCTACTGGGACGCTCTGGCGGTGGATGCCACTGTGGTCGAGCCGCTGGCGGCATCGGCGTGGAGTGCGGGGTTCGGGATGGTGACGGATCGGTTCGGGGTGACGTGGAGCTGCAGCGTCGACGCGGAGTAACGCGCGCGGGCGCGCCGAACTGCTGGACGTCGCGACCACCTGCCCCAGTCCTGAGGCAGTGAGCGCGCTGCACGCCGACCCAGTCGGAGACCTGATCCCGGACCTATGCCGCGCCTTTGGCGGGACATTCATCGTCAACCCCCGACTCTCGGGCATGAACTCGGCCGTAGACGAGAACATCGCCGAGCGGGTCGCTGTAGTTCGCCCCGCGATCGCCAACCCCGGCCTCGCGACTCTCCGACAGAAGGGTGCCGGCGAAAGTGAGTTCGATCAGGCCTGCATCTGTGGCTGCAGCAAGGGCGGATACATCGACTACCCGTTTATTCGGGATCAGCCTACGGACGCCGGCGCCGCGCGGGACCCGTTCCCGCGCGGCGCCACTTGATGCCTCACGGCGGTATCGCTGCACGGTCGCATCCGAGCGGGACGTGCGTTGGTCAACGAGCTTGAACTGGATCTCATCCCGGACGTGATCGACCAGGTGTGGTTCGCGGCTCATATTGCCACCCGAGGAGGTTGCCGTGATTCTGACGGTGAAAGTATGGCCATCTCGAGTCGCTTGAGCTAATACCCTGGCCTCATGAAGAATCCGTGTCCGTTTTGCCAGACAACACACGGGGAGTCGAGCGCCGAACACTGGTTGCCCGATTCGTGGGAAAAGTACTTCACGGTGCCTTCTGTGATGCTAGACACCACGGGGGTGGACAGCGAGCGCGCGACGCGGCGCGTCAACAACCGTTCTCCGTTCGATCTGAAATTCGAAGGCATTTGCAAGACATGCAACGGTGGGTGGCTGAAAGACATCGACGAGGCGGCGAAAGGCGCTGTGCTTCCGTTCGCAACAGCTCAGACGAGTCGCCTGACTCTCGCATCCCTCGATAGGATCGCACTCCATTTAACCCGAGCTGCGCTTATTTATACGTGGGGGCGTCGGGCGCAGAACGGCTATCCCGATCAGCTTTTCCGCGACCTCTACCGATTTAGGTCGGTCCCTAACGCTGTGCGAGTCTTCGTCGGGAACGTATTTGAACCCTCACTCATCGGCGGACGTCACTCGGCGCTGACATTGGATGGAGAGCCATTCGCACATTTGGTGAGTTGGACAATGGGCCGGCTTTTCGCGCTCGTAGTTCTGCCAGCCGCTGGGTTCGAGGGACTGTCGAACGAACTCGCGGCGACAATCGTCAGACGCTCCCAGAGGAAAGCGCAGCTGATCTCGCCGGTACCGCGGGGGGTAAATCTCGAGTTCAAAGATCGTGTTCTTGAGTGGGACGAAGCAAGACTGCTCGGCCAGAAGCACGGTCTCATGACCGGCGAACCGGAACCGGCGCCCCCAAACCCGCCAACGCACTTCATAAAGCGCCTTGAACTTCTGAATGGCGACTACAGATCACTCGTCAAGCAGGCAACCGCCGTCTGGCCCGCTTCTAGCTAGATCGCGGCTCCTCGACTGTGCCCAGGTTGAGTAGTACCCAGGTCAAGGCGCGACGGCGTTGCTGAGCGCCGGGACTCGTGATCCGGTCCAGACATTCCCTTCGATACCCTTCGCGTGGAGTGGCGCATCCTTTCGACGGCGAATCGGAGCAGAGCTGCGGTTTAGGCTACTTGTAGCGCCATCCAGATCCACTGCAGGGCGGCGCCGGAGACATCGGCCCTGACGGTCATCATGGCCCGCTCTTGGGGTGTGTCTTTCGACAGCCTCCCCCGACGGCTGCCTAGGGCGAATGTTGAAGTTCGCTGATTCGACTCACGGTTTCTCGCCCACGGCAAGACTGCAAGCTCGGGCCAAGCTGAGAACACTGAAGCTGCCTCGAGCATTTGATTTATGGCGGCGCTTGCCGATTCCCTGGGCACCACGGCGGCCTTGCACTGATGGGCGCGTCGCACGTGCGTCAAGGCGACGGGAGACTCCTTCGAATCAACTTCGCGCCCTACCCTTGTCTTTGAGGTACTCGTAAAGCATCGCCGGCAGCGCTTTGCCAAGCTCCGCAAATAGCCCCCCGTCGCCGAGCAGATCATCGATGAATGCCGGGGTCTCCTCGCGTACCTCCACCACAGCTTTCGTGAATGCCTTGGGCAAGGCCGGCGACTCGGCGAACTGCTGAGGGGTGTTCACTTCGGCCTGCTGGGCGAGATCGTAGTCAAGCGCGAGCTTGCTGACGATGTGATTCATCGTGATGTCGATGACACCGACGCCGTACTTATCGCCGAGGCGTTCGTTGAGCTTCTCGATGATCTCTTCTAGAGCGCTGCGGTGCTTCTCGTGGATCGCCCCCGAGCCGATCGCGGTGATCGGGTCCAGACCTGGCCCCTTCTCCAGGTTGAGCTTCACGGCTTCGCCCGCTGTGATCTTGTACCCGGCGAGCTGCACCTGGGAGATGTCGACCGGCTCCTCATAGGTCGCAGTAGACAGCTGCGGAAGGATGCGGCGGAAGAAATAGTGCCGACGCGGTAGGTCGGTGTCTTCGAGGTTGCGAGCCTGCGAGATGAAGTCGTAGAACTTCACGAACTGGCCAGCGTCCGCCTTGAACAGCCTCAGCTCGTCCTGCTCGTCCTTATCGGCATCGGTGACCGCGTTGAACCATCGCTTCTGAAACCGCTCTACCGCCGGCGCGGTTGCCGCCGACACCTTCGAGTTCGCGTTCGTCCCACCGGCGAGGGCTGCGTCGAACGCCTGCTCCATTTCGCTCATCGTGTAGATCCCCGACGCATCGAGCTTCGTGACGAGGTCGTAGATGAGGTTTGGGTCGGTGAGCGCGGCCAGTTCCGCCTTGCGGTAGTAGTCCTTGAACGCATCGAGCACGTCGAGGGGCTCGTTGACGAAGTCGAGAACGAAGGTCTTGTCCTTGCCCGGATACGTGCGGTTCAGCCGCGACAGAGTCTGCACGGCCTGAACGCCGCCGAGCTTCTTGTCCACGTACATGGCAACGAGGCGCGGCTGGTCGAACCCGGTCTGGAACTTTTCCGCGACGATCATCACGTTGAACGTCGACGGCTTGAATGCCTCCGCGAGGTCCGAGGAGTGCAGGCCAGGGTTCTGCGTCTTCTCCGTCAGCCCGTCACCCACGTCGTCAGGGTCGTCGACCGTGCCCGAGAACGCCACCAACGACCGGACACCCTGCACACCGGCATCCGTCATGTAGGCATCGAGGTACTTCTTCCACCGCACCGCCTCCTTACGCGACCCGGTGACGACCATCGCTTTCGCCTTACCGTCGAGCAACGGCTTCGCGTAGGCGGAGAAGTGCTCGACGACGATCTTGGCTTTCTGGCTGATGTTCGTCGAGTGCAGCCGCACGTACTGCACGAGTGCCTTCACTGCGGTTGACTCGTCGACCTCACCGTGCGCGTCATAGTCCGCACCCGGGTGCTGCAGCTTCCACGCCACCTTATAGGGGGTGTAGTTCTGCAGCACGTCGAGGATGAATCCCTCCTCGATCGCCTGCTGCATCGAATATAGGTCGAACGGCTCCGGGGTCGCATCCGGCCCTGCACCATCCGGCACCCGTCCGAACAGTTCGAGGGTCTTCGCTTTCGGGGTGGCGGTGAACGCGAAGTAGGAAATGTTCGGGGCAGCCGCGGTGACCTCCATCGCCCACTGCAGGTATGCCTCCGAGTTGATCGGGGCGCCTTCGGCGATCGCAGCCTGTTCGTCTGGGGACAGCACCTTTGTCAACGCGCCCGCGGTGGACCCCGTCTGCGAGGAGTGGGCCTCGTCCGCGATCACCGCGAATCGGCGCCCCTTCAACTCGGGCATGGTCTGGATAGCGGTGATCAGCGCCTCGAAGGACTGGATTGTCACGATCACGATGTTCTTGCCACCGCTCAGCGCCGCCGCGAGTTGCTTCGACTTCGACTCACCCGCATCCTTCGTGATCGACTGCGCCACTCCGGCCTGCTTCTCGAACTGGCCGATCGCGTCCTGCAGCTGCTTGTCCAGCACCGTCCGGTCTGTGACGACCACGACCGTGTCGAACACCCGCACGTTCTGCTCGTCGTGAAGCTGGGAGAGGCGGTGTGCGAGCCAGGAGATCGAGTTCGTCTTCCCCGACCCCGCCGAATGCTGCACGAGGTATCGGTTCCCCGGCCCCTCTGCCCGTGCCGTCTCGACCAGTCGGGTGACGGCTCGCCACTGGTGGTACCGCGGGAACAGCACCTTCTCCGTCTTCGTCTTCTTCCCTGTGTCGGGGTCGATATCGACTTCGACCTGCAGGTGCACGAACGACCCCAGCACCTCCAACCATGTGTCGCGCTGCAGGATCTCTTTCCAGAAGTACGAGGATGCCGACCCGTTCGGGTTCGGCGGGTTTCCCGCGCCCTCATCGGCTCCCTTGTTGAACGGCAGGAACCTGGTCGCGGCACCAGCGAGCTTCGTCGTCATCCGCACCTCGGAGTTCGACACCACGAAGTGCACGAGCGACCGCTTCGCGAACCCGAACAACGGCTCACCCGCCGGCGACCGATCGAACCGGTACTGGTTCACCGCGTTCCCGATCGACTGCGTGAAGTCCGTCTTCAACTCGACCGTCGCGACCGGGATGCCGTTGACGAACAGCACCAGGTCCAACGCCTTGTTCGGATGCCTCGCCGAGTAGTGCACCTGACGCATCACCCGCACCCGCATCTTCGCGTAGGCCTCAAGCGTCTCCGGGTTGTTCGTCGTTGCAGGTCGGAACTGCGCGAGTTTGAACTTCACTGCGCCACCATGCAGCGGCACTATCGAAAAACCCTCATGCAGAATCCGGATTGTCCCTCCGTTCTTCAACGGATCCAGATCCAGCGATTTCGCAAGGCGATCCAGGATGCCGCGGCCCGCTGCATCACGCTGCGCCTCGGTGTCGTCGGAGCGAACAACCTTCGCGAACTCGGTCGGCTGCGAATCCTCCAACCAGTCGAGCACATCCTCGGGAAATAGCGCCAGCTCACGGTCGTACCCGGCATCGGTCGGCGAATACAGCCAATCATTTGCGGCAAGGTGCTCGGCGATCTCGTTTTCCAGCACCGACTCCAGATGCGCCCCAGCAACACCGCTCATGCGCCCACCCCCACATCGATCTTGCCTGTCACCGCCGCCGAAATCAGTGCGGCGCGACGCTCACGGGCGAGTTGTACGCCCCGGCGAGCAGTTTCCACGGCATCTGCGATCCCCGCGACCACCCGGTCGAGGCGCGCCACTATCGCAACTTGCTCATGGATCGGCGGGGCTGAAATGTTTATGGACAGGAAGTCGCCGTAGCTCAAATTCTGCATGCTCGAGCTCGCGCCGACGCTGAGTCCACGCAATTGTGAGCGATACGCGTCCGACTGCGTCCAGTAGTGCATGTATGCAGCGTCGGCCGCTTTGAAAGTGAGCTGCCACAACTTGTCCGAGAGGAAGAGGCTCGGACGATCAGCCTCCACATAAGCCGCGCTGCCCACCAGTTCAGGAGTGTTCGCTCTGTTCACAACGAGAGTGTTGCGCCGGACTGGAGCCGCGACACGAGCGAGATCTTCCTCAACGACCCGCTTGTTCTCACTCGGGTCGAAGTAGCCTTTCGACACCGCGCCTGTCTTGAGTACCCCGACTTCCTCACATTCAGCTGGTAGAGCGTAGCCATTGACGCTCACACCGGATTCGCTCCTCGGCTCGAGACGGCGGATCTGGCAGAAGTTCCACTCAGCCGGAGGCTCGGCCGGAGCGACTTCGAGTTCAATCGCAGCTCGGCGGCGTTCAGTGAGGAGGGTGATAAGTTCCTCGTTCTTCGCGATGAATGCGTCGATCTGAGTCGTCTCCCGATCCAGATAGTCCGCAACCGCCCGCTGCTGCTCGACTGCAAGCCCGACGATCGGCAGTCTCGCCACCTTCTCTGCCGTGAAATGAGGAATCGTCGCTGTGCTCACGAGCGAATCGATCTGGCCCGACCGCAGAGCGGCCTGGATGGCGTAGTCGAGAAACCGGCCTTCAGAGCGCGCCCGAATTGGCCGAACCCGAACAATCGAGTTCTGGAATCCCCAGCCGTTCAGGTCTTCTCGGAGAACCGCTGAGCGTCCGTAGCCAGCGCCGCCTTCGACGATCACCACGTCATCGCGGCGCAGCGTCAACGTTCGAAGCTCCTGATTTGTGAACCACATCTGCTGGTCGGGAAGATCGATGAGGCGTCCGCCCGGCTGAACGTGCGCGGCCCGCAGGTAGGGCGCCTGCACGGAGCCTTCCGTCGGGGAGGGCTGGACCATCTTGCCCAAGGTGCAAGTCGCGAGGCGTCTGAGCTGCACGTGGTGAGATTCGCTCACCGCTCGACCTCGACGAGCATCGCACGTAGTTGGTCCATCACTTCGTCGAGGTCACGGTCTATCTCTTCGAGCGGGCGGGGCGGGATGTACTTGTAAAAGTGGCGGGTGAAGGGGATCTCCGCTCCTTCCCTGGTCTTGGTGTGGTCGACCCACGCGTCGGGCGCGTACGGGAGAACTTCGCGCGCGACGTATGCGTCGACATCGTCCTCCCACGGCACATTCTCGGTGTCGCGGAGCGACGCATCCGGCTCCGGGTTGCCCTTGGCATCGGTGCACGTGTCTGCGGTGTCGTCCTGTTCTCCGAGTTCGGTCGTCACGGTCTTCAGCAGCGGTGCCGTGAGGATGAGGCCTTCGGCTTTCCCGGCATCTCTCAGCACCTTTTGGAACTCGGCGCGGTTCTTCCAGACGGTGTCAGTGCCGAGCCGATCGAGAGTGGCGCGGAGGGCTGCAGCATCCGTCTCGTTCAGCTTCTGGATGGCCTTGGCTTCGAGAACGGCGTCGATGCGTTCGGGGGTAGCATGCCAGTTGAGTTTGAGGGGTCTTTCGACGGTGATGGTGCGGTAGAGGAAGTCCTCGTTGCGGAAGATCTTCGAGTGCTCGCCGTCCTCGAATCCGGCGTACAGGCCGACGATGGTCTCGATGTTCTGCGGGGAAAGTTCGTTGCGCTTGGAACCGAGGCCCTTGCGGAGCTTGGTGAACATCTCGCGGCCGTCGATGAGCTGCACGCGGCCCTTGCGGTTCGCGTCTTTGCGGTTGGTAAGAACCCAGATGTAGGTGGAGATGCCGGTGTTGTAGAACATGTCCTTCGGCAGGCCGATGATCGCCTCGACGAGGTCGTTGTCGAGCAGCCATTTGCGGATTTTCGACTCCCCGCCGCCGGCACCACCGGAGAACAGCGGGGACCCGTTCAGGACGATTGCCATCCGGGAGCCGCCGTCTTCGGGCTTGCGCATCTTCGACACCAGGTGGAGCAGGAACAGCATGGCGCCGTCGCTCACGGCGGGGGTGCCCGGGCCGAACCGGCCATTGAAGCCGAGCTTGGTGTGTTCGTCGTCAACGTAGCCGCGTTGGTCTTTCCAGTCGACGCCAAAGGGCGGGTTGGAGAGGCCGTAGTCGAACTTCTTGTCGTCGAAGGCGTCTTCGGTGAGGGTGTCGCCGAGGGCGATGTTGTCGACATCCTGGCCTTTGATGACCATGTCGGCTTTGCAGATAGCGTACGACGCGTCGTTGTAGTCCTGCCCATACAGGCTGAGCTGGATTCCCGGGTTCATCTTGCGGAGATACTCGTCCGCGACGGAGAGCATCCCGCCAGTCCCGGCGGTCGGGTCGTAGATGGACCGCACCACCCCCGACTTCGCCAGGGCGTCGTCGTCGAGCGCGAACAGCAGCTCGACCATGAGCTTGATGACCTCGCGGGGCGTGTAGTGGTCGCCGGCGGTCTCGTTCGACTTCTCGTTCGCGAACCGGATTAGCTCCTCGAACACGAGGCCCATCTGGATGTTGCTGACCGTGCGGGGGTGGAAGTCGGCCTGCGCGAACTTCTCCGTCACCGCGAATAGCTTGTTCTTCTCCGCCAGCTTGTTCAGCGTCTTGTCGAACTCGAACCGCTCGAAGATATCCCGCACGTTCGCAGAAAACCCCGCGAGGTACGACGACAAGTTGGCTCGAAGGTCCTGGGGGTCAGCGACGAGCTTTGTGAAGTCGAACGGCGACGTGTTGTAGAACTGGTGTGCCGCCGCATCCGTCAGCTTCATGTGCCGCAGCAGTTCTGGGGCGTCAGCGACGGTCGGCGCGACCTTTAGAACCTCCTCCTTCGTATCGGCCAGCACCGCGTCGAGGCGGCGAATCACCGTGAAGGGGAGGACGACCGATCCGTACTCGGAAGGCTTGAATGGGCCACGCAGAGACTCGGCGATACTCCAGATGAAGTTGACGTGGTTCACCACAGGTAAGCACTCCGAAGGTCGAGCTGCGAGAGCACGGCGTTTGCGCCGCGTTCTTCTCAATACTCGCTCATCGTCGGGCATCTGACGATGGCCACGGCTGCGACACGGATCCAGCGGGCGGGCCACTGCATCCATCCCTCTCGTAGATTGCGAGCGAGATCGCCCTCACCCCAACAGCGCCAGCGCATCCGCTGCTACACTCCCCTCCGCCGCGGTATGCGCGAGCAATCGTTGACCGTTGCTGTCGGGCAGGTTCAGCACCCTCGAAGTACAGGTCGAGGTCGCCCACCTGCGGGTGGTGCAGCCGCTTCGTTTCGCTCGGACATAACCGCACGTCGTGCATAGCCCACAGGCGCGCGAACTTTCAACAGTTCACCGACAACTCACCCGCGAGCTCAGCGAGCGCGCGATCGCCCGGATGTTGCCCCACCACATACCGCAGCGACAGCCACCACCGCCTCGTCCGCCCAGTCGCGATGCAGCTCACGCGTGTGCAGGTCGAGGAACAGCAAACTGCATCTGATTTGGACGCGTCGCCGGATCATCCCCATCCGTGAACGCCAGATGCCCCGCCGCCATCGCATTCCACGCCAGCACGTCATTCCGGCGCCCGAGCATCAGCGCCGACACCGATGGCATTGAAGCGAGCAGCGCCCTCGTGGACGGCCGGTGAAGGCTGAGCTTGAGAAGTAGGTACAGCCGCAGTTGTGCGGGCGTAGCTGAGTCGACGCGAAGACGCGTTGCGGGGTCGCTGTCAATTGCTCGCGGCTGACGCCAATGCCGCGTTCCGGGACAATCGGTCGACGCGACCGACCTGAACATCGTGGCGTTCATTCATTCCTGATGGCTTCTCTCCCGGTCGGAGAGCGAGCGTGCGCGGGCTCAGAGCGCACCAACCTGGACGCTGAGGCGCCTCGGCGCCGCTACTCGCCAGCCCCCAGCCCCAACAACCTCTCCAGCCCCTCCTCCGTGACGATCGGAATCCCCCAGGCCCGCGCCTGCCTCGCCTTCCCCGACATCGAATCGGGGTCGGCGGCCACGAGGACTTTGGCCTTCTTCACCATGCTGTCCTTGGGAATCAGACCGCGCTGGGTGAGTATCTGGAACCACGCTGCTCGATCCCGGCGTGTGTCGCCGGTGATGACGACGGTGTCGCCCGGCGACAGCCGGAAGCCGGTGGTGAGCGTCGGCGCCGCGGCATCCGGTCCCGAGGCGGCACCGGCGATCGTCTGCGCATCGATCTCGAGCAGGCCACCGATCGTCTGAATGTCAGCCCACTCGGCAGCGGTGAGCTGGTCGTCCGCCCAGGCCGCCGAAACCAAACCGTCGAAGTAGGCGCGGTGAAGACGGCGAACTGCGGTGCTCGAAAGGTTGAGTTCCGCGGCGAATCGAATGAGGTCGTCGGTCTCCGTCGCGGACATGTACCGATCGAGGAGGACCCGGTCGAGCAGAGCAAGGTAGTCGAGGTTCAGTGCGCCGTCGTCGATGGCGTCGGTCGTGACGTCCACGTGCAACCGCTCAAGAACCGACCGCGGTGCCGTGTCGGAGTCCGTGCGCGCCAGCCAGGCTGTCGTATCGAACGGCTCATCCGGCCAGTCACCCGGGGTCGCGAGCCACCCATCCCACCAGGCGGGATCGTGACCCGCGCCGATGTAGGCGCGAAGGAGCGCCGCCGCAGCGAGGGCGTCGGCCGAGGCACGATGAGCGTTCTCCATCGCATATCCGATGGCGGCACTGCAATCGGCGAGACTCCGGTTGCCCGGCAGGAATGTTCCCGCGAGCTGCATCGTGCACATCCAGTAAGCGAAATCGGGACACGCCAGACCGGCCTGCTCCATCGAGTGAGCCAAGAACCGTGCGTCGAAACTGGCGTTGTGTGCAACAGGCACGCGCCCGCGCAAGAGCGAGGCGATGGACGGGGCGAGCGCACCGAACTCCGGAGCTCGCGCGGCCGCGGCGGCGCTGATGCCGTGGATACGCTGCGCGCCCATGTCCCGCATCGGATTGACGAGTGTTTCCCAGACTCCCTCGATGACACCAGTGGGCGACACGTGCACGATCGCCACCTCGACGATGCGATCGTGTTTCTGCGGAAACAGACCTGTCGTTTCCAGATCGACGACTGCGAACCCTCGCCCCATAATGCGCTCCTCACGGTGATCGACGTCACTCTAACCGTCGCCTGAACGCGATCGTTGCCGGTCAGAAACGGGCGACGTAGGCTCCCGACGGCGCAAGCTCGACCCGTCGGGTGGCCACCGCCACCGTCAGAGCCTCGGTGAGTCGCTCGGAGATCTGCGTCGTCATCCGCTTTCCACCGAACAGCCGCAGCGCTTCTCGTTTGATCTCGTCCTCGCGCACTCCACCGCCGAGCTCAGCGACAACGGCCATTGCGTTCGCGATCTCTTCCAGAGCGACGGACTCGAGCGGTCGGCTCTCCCCCGGAGCACTCGTGCGAACATCGCGCCAGGTGGCGACATCCACGTCCACCGGCCAGACGAACTGCTCGTCGCCATGTCGAGTGGAAGCATCCGGGATCAGGCGAAGAATCGACGCAGCCCGGGGCCCCGACACACGAGACAGTCCGAACGATTCCGCCACCAGCCTCACCAAGCGTGCTCGCGAGATTGGTCCCTCGGCGACGATCGCCTCCACGAGGACGGAGCGAACCCGCTGAGCAGCAGATGGACTCGGAAGCGCATCGAGCACAGAGACTCCCCCAGACACGGGGATCGGCCAGGGCACGAAGGCGCGGACGTGCGGATGCGCCACGCTGACGGCATCCTCGTCTTCCTGTTCTGCCAGCATTGCCCCGCGCGGAGGCTCAAGCGGCTCCTCCGCCGGAAGCGCGTCGAGATTCTCGACCCGCTCCACCGGCGCGTCTGAAACAGACCGCTCCCCGGCCTTGGCGGCCTCCACAGCCGCGACGAGGCGGTCGGCCGTGGCATCCGGATCATCCAGCCATTCCGGCAGCCACACCCTTTCGACCCCCGGCCACCGCATCAACCTGCCGAGGACATCGACAGGCAGGCCATCGCGGTCGGCCACCGTGCGGCGCGCGCGCCAGCCCTCACCGTCGAGCAGGACGGCAATGAGCGGCTGGGCGGGGTCGGACGCGGATGCCAGCGTGAGATCGATACGGAAGTCCGAGAGCCCGACGTCCGTCTTCACGACGAGTCCACGCTCGGTCAGGACCGCGGCGATCTCATCTCGGTGCCGATCGATCACGGGCACGCGGGACGTGGAGTCATCGGTCGGCGCGACTCCGCGGGCGGCGAGCTCGAGGTAGGACTTCAGGTCCTTGAGTCCACGAGCCGAGGTCTGCTCGGCACGAAGCTCAGCGGGATCGAAGCTCGCGTACAGCACGACCTGTCGTCGCGCACGAGTGACCGCGACGTTCAGCCGCCGCTCTCCCCCTGCACGCGAGAGCGGCCCGAAGTTCAGCGGGAGCATTCCGCGGTCGTTCTTGCTGAAGGCGACGGAGAACAGGATGGTGTCGCGCTCGTCGCCCTGCACGCTTTCGAGGTTCTTCACGAACAATCCATCGCGCTCGTCGAGCGCGCGACCGATGCGTTCATCGGACGCGTCACGCAGCATGTTGTCGATGAGGTCACGCTGCTGAACGTTGAACGTGATGATGCCGATCGACGGCGCCGCGTCGCCGGCGGCAGCGAACCGACGGCCCACCTCGTCGACGATCGCCTGCGCTTCGATGAGGTTCGTTCGAAGAACTCCACGCCCACCCGAACGCTCGAACCGACCGTCGACGCGCACGAGCGACAAACCGTAATCGGGCTTCGTCGCGGCGAGCGCGCCGGGCGCAGACGCCGTGGACTCGCGCAGCGGTGCCGGAAACGACGACAAGCGGCTCTCGTAGTACTGGTGGTTGCTGAAGGCGATGAGCGCTTCATCTTGGCTGCGGTAATGCCACGAGAGCCACTTGCTCGGAACCCGCGCTTGGGTGCACTCCGTGAGGATGGACTCCTCATCGGCGACCACGCCCGCATCCGCCTCAGCCTCGTCGACGTCGGCCGTCACCTCGGCGAAGGTCGACGGGGGCATCTGCTTGGAGTCTCCGACCACCACGACAGAGCGCGCTCGCCCCATCGCCCCCACGGCATCCGAGACGCGAATCTGCGACGCCTCGTCGAACACCACGATGTCGAACATCCCGGCTCGAGCGGGAAAGAATCGCGCGACGGATTCCGGGCTCATGAGCATGCACGGCGTGATCTGGGTGATCAGCTCGCCGTACTTGTCCATGAGCGTTCGCACGCTGTCCCCACCCCGCTGCCGCGAGAGCTGACGTTTGAGCGCGCCCATGTCGCCGCCGTCGAACTTCGGGTCGAACCGCCGCTGGGAGAGGATGTCAGCCGGCAGAGCCCGCGGAAGCTCGCCGCGGATGGCTGCCGAGCTCGCGGCGAACCGTTCGATCGTCCGGTTGTGCGCCGCGGGATCGAAGTCGCTGAGGGCGGTGGCGTCTTCACGTTCCCCAAGAGATGCCGCCGCGACGCCCTTGTCGAAAGCGAGCGCCGCGTCGTCGGCGCGGATGCGCCCGACCAGAAGCGCTTCCCGCGCCTCGTGCATCCCGTGGCGCCGCAGGGGTTCCACGTGCCGGAGCAGGTCGATCCAGCGGCCGAGCGTGACAGGTTGGGTCGTCGCCAGGTTGCGCGCCGAGCGAGCGCGTTCCCAGGTCGATGCGACTCCTTCATCTCCGGCCCAGGCGGCGAGCTGATCGGGCGACGCGCCCCCTCCCGCAGCAGCGGCTGTCGCGCGCCACGCTGCGGCGAGCGCCGCGTACCGCTCAGCCGCAGCCGCATCCGGGGCCGTCGACTCGTACACCCGACGCAGGTCTGAGCGGAGATCTCCGGCAGTCGAGGTATCGGATGCGAGCGTTCTCGAAAGCCAACCCACCCACCTGAGGGCGGCCCCGACCTGCTCCGCCGCGCCAGGCACATACGGATTAACGTCGGGGGCCGCGACCACGACGGGCAGGCGCTGCAGCTCGCCACGTATCTCGTTGACCTGCGCGGCGGTCTCGGCCATGGCGCCGGTCAGCGCCGACAGGCTGCGCAGGTCGATCGCGGTCTGCTCGACGCGCAGGTCGGTCGCGAACTGGGCGAGTACCGCACGCCGACGCTTCTTGCGACCGAAGAACGAGGACGCGTCGGCGGCCAGTGCGGCGGCGTGGATGTCGCGAACGCTCCGTGAGAGTACCCGCGCATCGACCTGCGAGAGCCACGAGGGGGGCTGCGCGGCCGCGTTTGACAGACGCCGAGCGACGTCGTCAATCGCTGCGGGCTGCACCCGGTCGAGGGCGTCGAGAGCATGGCGCGGTGCGCGAGCGACGTCCGCCCACGCTTCCAGCTGCTGCGGGGCCCGCACGCGAGACAGCAGCTCGCTCGGACCGACGGCCGCGAGCGCGTCGTCGAAGGTGCGGGCCGCACCATGCAGAGAGGTCGCGTCGATACCGGGATCATCGACGAACCCCCACGGATGCGTCGCTGCCGGGCGGGCGAGATCACTGACCGACGGCAGCTCTCGCAGAAGTGTGCGCAGCTGGTCGATGTGATCGCCCGACGCCACCAGCGAATGCGGCACATCCAAGGGCGGGATGTCCGCGGCGGATGCCAACATCTGCGATCGAGCCGAGTACAGGGACAGACCCGCCGCATTCGGTTCGTGCACCCGCTGTGCGTAGCGCGACAGTGCGCCACGGCTGGACTCCGCCGCCTCCCGCTGCGCGGACAACGCCGCCCGGTCGGGCCGGGCAGTGGCGTCGAGCGCTGCCCTGAGCTGCTCGCGCACGGCATTCGGCCGCGCACCCTTGTCGTGCAGGTCGAGCGAGAAGGCGCCGAGCCCGACGGCATCCAATCGATCCTTCACGACCTCCAGCGCCGCGCGTTTCTCCGCGACGAAGAGCACGCGCTTGCCGGAAGCCAACGACCGCGCCAGCAGGTTCGTGATGGTCTGCGATTTACCGGTGCCCGGAGGGCCTTCGAGCACGAACGTGCGGCCCTCGACGGCTTCGACCACGGCCTCGAGCTGGGAAGAGTCCGCGGAGACGGGAACCTGCGCCGAGAGCGCATCGAGATCGACGTCGACCGGCGCCGGTACAGCGTCGACGTACGCCTCATTCGGCGACTGGATGAGGTGGGTGACGAGCGAGTTCGTCGCGAGCTCTTCCCAGTTGTCGTCGAGATCCTTCCACAGGCGGAACTTCGCGAACTGCAGGATGCCGAGGTGCACGGTGTCCTCGACGACGAAGGGTCGCTTGGCGTCGACCATCGCCTGGCGCACCGCATCGAAGGCGGCGCCGAGGTCGATCCCCGCGGCATCCGTCGCCGGATTCGCGAGCCCGGGCACCTCGATGCCGAAGCTCACCTTCAGCTTCTCGAGGAGGCAGTAGTTCGGCGTGGACGCACCCGCTTCGTCCAGGACGAGGCGGAAGGACTGGCCACGCGACACACTTTCCAACGTCACCGGGACGAGAACAAGCGGCGACTGCAGCTGTCGGTCGTTGAACTCCCAGCGCAGGGTGCCGAACGCGAGGTACAGGTTGTTCGCGCCGGTCTCTTCGGTGACGGTCTTCGCCTTCGCGGCCAGTGCCCGCAGCCTCGTCGTGTAGGCCGCTTGTGTGACGTCGGTGAGGTGCGCCTGCCTCTTATCGGCCAAGAGGGCTTCTCGATCGGCGGGATCGCGATCGCGACCGAAGCGGATGCCACGCTCTCGCGCGATCTCGGGAACATCGTCGGACGCGAGAAGAGTGACGCTCGCGCCTGCGTTGATCATGTCCTCGAGCCGGCCGAGTGCCGCGCCGGGCACCGCGAGCTGGTACCCGGCACGACTCGTGAAGTTGATGAGGCGATTGCGGAGACTCAGGTCGAGCAGGGCGTTCTTCCACTGCGCCACCCGCGGTGGAGCCAGTGCGCGGCCCTGCGCATCGCGCTGGTCGGCGACGAACGGCGCCAGGACCCGGTCGAGCGGTCGATACTCGACGACGGTCACCTCACCATCGGGACCCACGGTACGACTGGGCAGCGGGAAGATGCCGTTCTCCCGGGCCGCGCGCACGTCAGTGATGCCGAGGATCTCGTCCCGACGCGCTTCGAGGTACGCCTGGGGCGCGGCGCGGGCGACGTCGAACGTGGCGGATGCTGCACCACCGGTCACCTGCGTCGTCTCGAGCAACGAGATCCGCCCCAGCTTCGTGAGGTTGACCGCTTCCTCGATGTCGGTGGTCGCGGGCAGGCCGAGGCTGCCGTTCTCCCGCCAGTACCCGAGGAAGATGTGTCCGTCCACCATCCACAGCGTCGAGTTGATGCCGATCTGCTCGAGCAGCGCGGCGAGCGTCAGCGTCGTGTCGAGGCACGTTCCAAGTCGCCCTTCGAGGACCTCCTGCGGCGTGCGGATCTTCTGACCGCGCAGACCCCAGCTGGCCGGAGGCTCCGCGTAGCGGATGTCGCGTTCGCGCACGGCATCCCAGATGGCCGCCACCGTGGCATCCACCCTCGCCGGATTGTCGCTCTGGTAACCGTCGAGCTCCGTGCGGCCGCTCGACTGGCCCAGCAGATCCGAGGCGCGCTGCAGGACGGGCGTCAGCGCGGTCGCCTGCGGCTGAGCGAAGGATGCGAGGAGCTCGAGACCGAGGTGCAGCTCCCGCGCGATCCACTGGTTCGCGGCCAGAACAGTGACCGGATGCCGATGCTCAGCGATCACCGCACCGTCCGGTCCGCGCAGAGTGAGAGTGACGGAGCCGGGCTGCTCCGTATCGACTTGGAGCATCGGAGCGGGATCGAGGGACAGCAGGTCGAGCCCCGCGAGTGTCTTGAGACCGGGCGCGAGGTCGAGGATCACGACCTTGGGCGCCCCCAGGGATCCACTGGCCGTGGCGGCCTCGATCTCGAGCGATGCTCCGCGAAGCTCGGGCCCACCATACGAGACCCGCACCTCCTGCACGGGCACGATGCGTGCGTGCGCCATCGCGTAGCTGAGCTCGCTGACCGCGTCGAGCGAAAGACGCGCGCTCGACATCGGCGCAGGCGGGGGCACCGACGCCTCCGTCTCGGGCTGCTCGCGCAGCTGACGGCGGGTGAGCGGCGGTGTCGCTGACTCTGTGGCCCGCGCGGTGGTGGCCGTCGGCTCTGCCGATGACGGGAGGGGAACAGCCGGTGGCACGGGAAGGGGCGCGGCTGGTGGCGCGAGAAGCGGCGCGCTCGGCGGTGAGGGAAGCGAGCGGCCGACAGCCCCGCCGCCCAGTGCAGACAGTACCGCCGGCTTGCGCGCCGCGATCCGCTGCGCTTCGTCGGCCG
>Ga0308159_1001277_pt1 | contig 38625 bp, 37 predicted proteins | sample PhyCR1_FD_201040 | JGI IMG/M metagenome (GOLD analysis project Ga0308159, IMG submission 201040) | Phyllosphere microbial communities from UC Gill Tract Community Farm, Albany, California, United States - DLSLC.R1 | ecosystem: Host-associated > Plants > Phyllosphere > Unclassified | place: USA... | reverse complement strand
TCTACAGCGGTTCGAATCCGCTCTCGACCTCCATTTGTACAAATAAAATAATTAAAAGGTTATTACCATGGCAGTTACCAGATTAAAAAGAAAAGACAGAAGAAATAAAAATACAGCTCACCAAGAAGTAGCATTTTTAAAAAGAGCAACTAACATCGAGTTAGGAAGCCGTTCTGCACAACCTAAAAACGATCAATTAGCAAAAAACAACGCTGTTTTAGCTGGTTTAGCAAAATAGTTTTTAGAGAAATTTAAAAAAACTTAAAGCATCCTTCTGATCAAAGGATGCTTTTTTTATGGTTAATAATTGAATAAAAAGCCGAGAGGGTCTTAAATCTTTTGCTGGCAACATCAATAATATGGCTGTAAATTTGAGTAATGTTTTAATTATAATTCCCTGGCGGTTCCTTTAGGCGACTAATATATCTTCCGTTCTTCAATAAACGTTTTGTAAAACTACAACATAGAATAAGTGGAGATATTTTGTTCATAATTTTAGTTTTAATGTTAGCTTTCTAAAATTAACTGTAAGCAAGGAGAGAATACTAAAAGCCTGGCCGGCCCTCGAAGAGATACTCTCGTGATAAATAAAAGAATTATATGTCCACAGTAAAGGCAAAATTGATTGTGCGCCCTTACCTTCGAATCATTTTTACCTTTTAATGGTTTGATATAAATTAATCCGTTAGCAGAATCAAAATTAACGATTTCAAGATTCACCCCCTCTCTTAACTTTATTCCACAACCCTACATAAAGCTCGTCATCGTTTTCTATATCGGTGTTAGTGCGATCTTTATATAGCCAAGGCAGCAATATAAAATTAATTTTAATCTAGCAATTTCCGCTTTTTGCTTACATTTTCTAAATATTTCATATTAGATGTATAGATATATCTTCTAAATCTAAAAAACGTAATTTTTAATAACGGGAATAATATCCTGAATAGATATTTAAACTAAAAAGGAAATGTAGTATGCTTTATTTACGAATGTTTTTTAATTTGGATTTACGAAATGCCTAAATTTAGATATAAGTGGTAAAATCACAGACCATCCGTGCAAAATATAAAGAATTATAAATTATTAAATTGACACTAAATGGGACATAGAACTTACTTATTAAAGACTTCAAAAGAGCAGTCTGAGGTACTGTTTGAAGCTAATAATAGTATTCCTTTTTTTTGGTTAACACTTATAGACATTAATGCGGTTGAAAAAAGCGAACCACAACTGATTAAAGTTTGGAATTTGAATGAGAGGCAATCAGCCGATTATGCCGAACAAAATATTGACTCAGCAAGTATTAAAAATTCAAAAACTGAATTTTTAAAAAACGCTGCAGAAGGGGCAACATTTATAAACAAACATTTTCCGAACGAAATAAAACTTTACAATGATTTTATCAGCTATTTGAAATTGACATTTGATAGCAATGATGTTTTAGAATTGTCGTTGATGGAAATGGCAAATTTTAGTAATATTAACATTCTTATCCAAAGCCTAAAAAATGAAATAAATGCTATAAATACAAACGATATCAGCAATATCACCTATCATGCTAATGGAAATATTTTTTCTAATTTGACGGGATATGACAGATTTTTATTGGATAAATTTAGAAATCATTCCACTGAATATCAGATTGCTTGTGATCAGGAGGATAATACCCGAAATGTTACAAAGAAGAAATACATCGACAGTTCAAGACTATCTGCAAATAAAAAAAGGCGTAGTGGAATTAAAATGCTAGTTGTTGGTATTTTATTTATGGTTGCGTGTATTTTATTAATCACAAAGGAAGGAATGACTACTGCAACAGTTTCTACATTTATATTTTGTTTAACATTATTAGTTGTTGGATATTTAAAATTAAAGTAGGACACAATGCATCCGTCAACAAGTTTTTTTTTGCAAAAGTGGGTCTAAACTCCAAAGTTTATATTAATAACAGTTGTTTGTTGGGTTCCTGCGTAATCATTTGAAGAAATCCTGAATTTATGATCCAGAATAGTAAAAAATTATTATCTAAAATTGAGCTACTTTGTGAAAAAGAAGAAGATAACGAAGTATAGAAGTATCTTGACGCTTCTAAAAAAAATAAGCTAAAACCGAGAACCGATTACAGGAACCTGCTAAATTTGGGAGAAACTGAAAAATCCAGCGTTGTGCTTCGGGTTACTTTTATTCAAAATTGAAGTTTTGCGCTAAACCCATACATCTCCACGCCTTAAAAACGTTAGCGTATATGGTAAGGAAGAATCGAAAAAAGAAAGTCATTTATGAGAATATTAAAATTTCAAAAAACCGAATGCGGCGTTGATTTTCTACTAAATGTTTTGGCTTCTGACGAAGTTAAAGATAACTATATTGATTTCGAAGCTTACAATACTGACTTCTTTGAAATTATCATTTTCAAAAAAGGTAAAGGAACTTTAGTCTTAAACCAACAAAAAATAGAAATTTCAGACAATAGTATAGTTTTCATTTCGCCATTTCAAAAACGACAATGGAATTTAGATTACAATAACATCAACTTTACGGTTCTTGCTTTTCAGGAAGATTTCTTGAATGATTTTTTTGCTGATAAAGTATTTACCTATCGTTTACTTTATTTTTATCAGTTCGAATATCCTTTATGTTTATTGGAGACAAAGGAAAATATTGAAAAATACTGCGAACTACTTACAGAAATTAAGGCAGAATTAATGACTACCAAGCCTGATAGTGTACACATCATCCGTTCGTTAGTTTATTATTTACTCCAGAAATTAAATAGGGAGTATGCCACAAAAAACGAATTATCATTAGATAAAGCGGAAGGAAATTATGCTTTTCAGTTTAAACAATTACTCGAAAAACATATTAAAGAAAAACAGCGCATTGAAGAATATATAACTTTGTTAAACATTAGTCGAGTTTCTTTAAACAAATCAGTTAAAGCACATTTAAATGTTACTGCTACTCATTTACTAAAACAACGTTTAGTCTTTGAAATTAAAAATTATCTAATTTATTCTGGTCTTAGTATTTCACAAATTTCAAACGAATTACACTTTTCAGAACCAAACCATTTAATGCGATTTTTCAAAACTCAAACAGGAATGACTACCAGTAAATTTTTATATGATTATCAAAATGGTAGTTATTCGTAATGATTTGGTACGCCATGCGTTGTAGCTTGTCCTTAATTTTGTTGCTATTAATTTAAAAACATAGCAATGAGCAAAGCATTAATTATAATAGACATTCAGAACGATTATTTTGAAAACGGCGCAATGGAATTGAAAGGTTCTTTGCAGGCGAGCGAAAATGCAAAACAAATTTTAGAAAAATTTAGAACTGAAAACTTACCGATTGTACACGTACAACATGTATCGTTAGCACCAGAATCTTTTTTCTTTTTACCTGGAACAAATGGTCAGGAAATTCAGGATAATGTAAAACCTATAGAGGGAGAAAAAGTAATCACAAAATATTACCCAAACAGTTTTAGAGAAACAGATCTTTTAGAACACCTCAAATCTCAACAAATTACTGAATTGGTCTTTGTAGGAATGATGACGCAAATGTGTATTGATGCTACAGTGAGAGCGGCAAAAGATTTTGAGTTTGATTGTAAGGTAATTGGAGATGCCACTGCAACACGAGACCTTGAAATAAACGGAGTGCAGGTAAAGGCAACAGATGTACAAACTGCATTTTTAGCCGGATTAAGTTTCTTCTATGCAGAAATAAAAAATACCAAAGAGTATCTTTCTCTATAATGATTATACAAAATAGTAAAAAAGCCAGTAGCCACTAACAGGAGTTGTAAATTATTGGGGCTGGAGTGCAAAACTTCAGCCTTTTTTTATATTTTACCTTTATCGCAAAACTGGTCATTTGTACTACGATTGCCCCACCATCGCAAAGCCCTTAAAACGTTAGCGATTATGAAAATTGGAAGAATAGTATGCCATTTCTGATTAATACCAATTTCAATCGCTTAATAAGTCCAGGCAAAATTATCAGTCTTTTTAATTGTAGTAGATAATTTTTATCAAGTAAAAAAATACGCCTAAATGTATTGAAGCCATATAATATTCCCTGCATATTTTAGCTAAAAACTTACACATATTGGATAATTCCAGGCGGATAATTATTCACTGTTTCTCTGTAACCATAATTACTTAATTTAGTGCAAACATATTTACCTTAATTATATTGATCATGGCAGACACTCCAAATCAAAGCGATAAAAAACTCAAAAAAGCACATATTATCATTTTAGCATCGGTGCTTATTGCATTTTTTGCTTATGGCTATTACGAAGTAGTTTTTAAAGCAAAACTAAATGGAGCAACATTAATTGATAACCCTACTGGAAATACGATTACGGTAACTATTGATTCAGAAGATTATACCGTACCGGCAAACGCTTATATCAAAGTAGACTTAGAGGAGGGCAAGCATTCAATAAGTTGTAAAAACTATAATATTTCCAAGCAGGATTTGATTCTCGAGCCAACAATTTATGGCGTTATCAATCCGACTAAATCAAAATATGTAATTTACAATATCATTTACACCAATAAGGATCTTAAAAATCAGTACAAGCCTTATCAGGTAGAAGGAAAAGAAATATATTCGCTTTTAGGAGCGCCAACTGTAACCACAGATTTGTTTGTACCCGACCGTACTTTAGGAAAAGGCAATATCGATAACACGGAACCCTCTTCTGAAACCTACAATAAGATGAACCAGGATTACGCTTACTTAACAAAAATCTTCAGATTAAAAGATTTCTTCGATTTTTACGATAAAAATAATAAATAAATTAACGTGTTATTTAACCAGCGATTTGCAAATTGATCTAATTAAGCCAGGTCCTTCATAAACAAAACCGGTGTATAGCTGAACAAGGCATGCTCCTGCATTTAACTTATCCTGAGCATCACTCGCCGAATGGATCCCGCCTACCCCAATTATTGGAAACGCCTTACCAGATTTTTCTGATAGGTACCTAATTACTTCAGTGGATCGTTCTTTAACTGGTTTGCCACTTAAACCACCAGTTTCCCCAGCTAACGTTTTTTCAGTTGCTAAATTTTCTCTACTGATGGTTGTATTGGTTGCGATAATTCCAGCAATTTTTGTTTCGGCCACAATTTCAATAATGTCATCCAGTTGTGCATCTGTTAAATCAGGAGCAATTTTCAATAAAATCGGACGGGAAATATCGTTCTTGCGATTTCGCTGCTGAAGCGTATTCAAAATATTTTTAAGTGGCTCTTTCTCCTGCAGCTCTCTTAATCCAGGCGTATTAGGAGAACTTACATTCACAACAAAATAATCAACTACATCAAACAGCCGATCAAAACACTTAATATAATCACCTACCGCATCCTCATTTGGTGTTGCCTTATTTTTACCAATATTTCCACCAACAACAATATCCGGATGTTTATCTTTAAGCATACGTAATCGCTCAGCCATTACATCAACCCCTTTATTATTGAAACCCATTCGGTTAATTAAAGCTTCGTCATTTGGCAAACGAAACATTCTTGGCTTATCATTACCCGGTTGTGGCATTGGTGTAACGGTTCCTACCTCGATAAAACCAAAACCCAAATTACTTAGCGCTTCAACATATTCACCATTTTTATCAAAACCGGCTGCAAGTCCTACCGGATTACGAAACTTAATTCCAAAAACTTCCTTTTCCAGTCCCTTGATATGTACATCGAAACTACTGCGGATGATAGTTTTCCCAAGCGGGAATTTGTCATTAAACCATTTTAACCGTTTAACGACAAAATAGTGCACGTTTTCTGGATCAAATTTGAAAAACAAAGGTTTAATTAAGCGATACATGCAACGAAGATAAATAAAATATAGAAGAAGGAAAATAGATATGTATTTCTCCATGATCTATTTTCCAATTACATTTTGCCTGACTGCTAATACGCTGCTGTAAATTGCTCCTGATGATGAATATTATTTTCTAACTCATCTGCAAGTACGATAGATAAATCTTCAACCGATAAGATGGAACGACCTTCTTCATTAAAAACCGGAGATGTTTTACCTAAACGATATTTACCAGTCCGGCCGATGGTGATACCCGGATGCATTTCAATAGCCGGACTAAAAAACAACCAGTCTAATTCTTGCTCTTCCTTTAAAGTATTGAAATAATCTCTTACAGCAGATGCGCCCGGATAAATCTCTTTAGGAAATTCTGGTCCATCAACAAGTTGCTTACCGTCAATCTGCAATGTTCCGGCACCGCCGATAAAAATATAACGTTTAACCCCCGCAGCCTTAATCGCTTTTTGAATAGCCTTTGCACCCTCAATAGTGTCATCATATAAGTTTGGATTGGTCCAGCCTGCATTAAAAGCACTAATAACCGCATCGGCGCCCTTTAAATGTTCTGCTAATTTAGCGGTGTCTAAAACATCAGCACTCACTTTTACAACTTTATCACTATCACCTTCAATGTTAGCTGTATCGCGGGCTATGGCAATTACCTCATTGCCGCGGTTTACCAATTCTTTTAAGAGGGCTTTACCCACAAAGCCTGAGGCTCCTATCAATGCTACTTTCATATTATTTATTTTTAAAGTTAATGTTTATTGTAACTTAATTTATTACAGTTTAAATTAAAAAAATTTTACTTAAATTTTAAAGCAAAGTCAGCTAAAGTTTGCTTTGATAAATTTTCCATCAGCGCATGTTCAGCTTCACTGTAAAGCTGGTTAAGATGCTGGTTAATTTGCCTGCCAACAGGGCATTTTGGATTTGGTTCGTTTTTACTCTGCCCCAATATACTTGCATTTCTAACCGCCTGATAAACCTCTCCTAAATTAATATCTTCAGCACTTTTAGCTAAAAATGATCCTCCGTTTTTACCTTCCTTACTACCCACAAACCCGTGTTTACGTAAATTAATAATTTCTTTCCGTACCAATACCGGATTAATATTGATACTTCCAGCAAGGTATTCTGAACTCACCACCCCTCCTCTCGCATCCTCGAGTAAGGTTAAAATATGTAAAGAAACAGGAAAACGACTGTTATTCATTCTGTAATTATTTTTATTACAGTACAAAGGTAGAATAAAATTTAAATATCTATAAAATATTTTTTTATTTTAATAGAGGTAAATGACTATACGGAATCCTCGTAAATCATCATTTACGATTATATTTTATGGGCAATGAATAATTTTCGAAATTTATTCAACAGTTATCAAACGGTTGATTTGGGCGTATTGTAAAAGCATGATTGTTTTTCCATCCTTAATCTCGCCAGAATTAACCAATTCCAAGGCTTGAGAAAAAGGTAATTCCAGCACTTCAATGTTTTCTTGCTCGTCTTGATGTCCGCCACCCTCACTTACTTTCATATCTTTTGAATATTCGGCTACAAAGAAGTAAAGTATTTCAGTTACAGAACCTGGCGACATATAGGCTTCAAAAACCTTTTTAACATCACGTATTTTGTAACCGGTTTCTTCTTCGGTCTCTCTTTTAATAGCTGTTTCCGGATTATCCAAATCTAATAAACCTGCACATGTTTCAATAAGCATACCATCTGCATTACCATTTATATAGGTTGGCAAACGAAATTGTCGTGTTAAAATCACCGTCTTTTGTGCGCTGTTATACAAAAGAATTGTTGCGCCATTGCCCCTGTCGTAAGTTTCACGTTCCTGAATTTCTCGGCTTCCGTCTTTTTTCTGATATTCAAAAGTTATTTTATTTAAGGTATACCAATTATCGGATAAAATTTCCTTGCTAAGAATTTTAATGTTTTTGTTACTCATTTTATGTAGACTGTGAGTCCAAAGATATTAAATTCCAATACATCCATTCATCAGCCCACTTAGCTATTTAAAAAACCATCGCTAGTCATTAGATCTCATAAACTAAACTATTAACCAATTTCTATTGGAATATGATCTGAAAAAGGGTTTAAAAATTCGTACTTTTGCAGCCGAAATGATTTCAATAAACAATTTAACTTTCCTGATTGGCTCGAGAGCCTTATACGATGATGCGAACTGGCATATTAAACCTGGTGACAGAGCCGGCTTAATTGGCGCTAACGGAACAGGAAAATCTACTCTTTTAAAATTAATAGTTGGCGATTACGCCCCAAGTTCAGGAACAATTTCTATGTCGAAAGATTTAAAAATTGGATACCTTAACCAGGATTTACTTTCTTACGAATCTCATCATAGCATTTTGCATGTTGCCATGGAAGCTTTTGAGCGCCAAAACCAGCTTCATGATGAAATTGAAGATCTTTTAAAGAAAATAGAAACCGATTATAGTGAAGAAGTTCTGCATAAATTAAGCGATAAGCAGCAGGAGTTTGAAGCTTTAGATGGTTATAATATAGAATACAGAGCGAACGAAATTTTAGCAGGTTTGGGTTTTAGTACAACAGATCAGCATCGCCCATTAAACACCTTTTCCGGAGGTTGGCGAATGCGTGTAATGCTGGCCAAAATCCTATTGCAAAACCCTGATATTTTATTGCTCGATGAGCCAACCAACCACATGGATTTACCATCCATTAAATGGTTGGAAACTTATTTGGCTGCTTTTGAAGGCGCTATTGTAATTGTTTCTCACGATAGATACTTTTTAGATAAAATTGTGAACCGTACTGTCGAATCTCGCAAAGGAAAGTTAACAGTTTATGCGGGCAACTATAGCTTTTACGTAGAAGAGAAGGCTTTACGTGGCGAAATACAAAAAGGAGAATTCAAAAACCAGCAGGCCAAAATAAAGCAAGAGGAGCGTTTAATTGAACGTTTTAAAGCAAAAGCATCGAAGGCAAAAATGGCGCAATCGCGTATGAAGGCTTTGGATAAAATGGAGCGTATTGATGATGTTGATGATGATAACCCAACAGTTAACTTCAGCTTTAAATTCACCAAACCTTCAGGTCGCCACGTAGTTCGTATTGAACATGCTACCAAACATTATCCAAACGTGCACATTTTACAAGATGCTGAAGCAGTGATAGAGAAAGGTGATAAAATTGCCTTGATTGGAGCAAATGGTAAAGGAAAGTCGACGCTGTTAAGAATGATTGCCGGTACCGAAAAATTTGAGGGTTTTTGCGAAACTGGCCATAATGTTACAACCACTTTTTTTGCTCAGCACCAGTTAGAATCCCTGCACCTGGAAAATGCAATTCTGGAAGAGTTACAAGCTTTTGCACCGAAGCATTCTGACACCGAGTTACGTAGTATTTTAGGCTGTTTCTTATTTACCGGCGATGATGTTTTCAAAAAAATCAAGGTTTTATCAGGAGGTGAAAAATCTCGTGTAGCTTTGGCGAAATCTCTTACAACTGATTCAAACTTTTTGATTCTGGATGAACCCACCAACCACCTTGATATTCAATCGGTTAATATTCTAATTCAGGCCTTGCAACAATTTGAAGGTACATTTATAGCCGTTTCTCACGATAGATATTTTCTTGATCATGTGGCAAACAAGATCTGGTTTATCGAAAACGAACAAATAAAACAATATCCGGGCACGTATGCCGAATACGAAGAATGGAATAGCAAACGGGTAATTCCTGCATCTAAACCAATTCCGGTGAAAATGCCAGAAAAACCAAAAGCCGAAGCAAAACCTACCACACCAAATGCGGCTAATCACTTAAAAAAATTAAATGATGAGCTTAAAAAAGTGGAAACATATATTACAGAGTTAGAAACCTCAGTAAAAAATATCGAAACAGAACTAGCTGATGAAAATGTTTACAGCAAAGCTGATAAATTAGCCGAAGCCAACCAACGTTACCAAGCTGCGAAGAAAAACCTTGACGATAGCCAATACAAATGGGAAAGTTTAGCTGCCGAAATTATGGAACTTGAAGGATAAAATATAGATGGAAGCCACGGAAAATAAAACTGTGGCTTCTTATTTTGCCTATAACTTTACTATTACTTCCAAATCTCATAAACAGCAACTTGTAATACTCTTTTAAGTTTCTTTCTTCTCTGTGCATTTCCTTTTTTAGGGCAAAAATTTTTAACTGTTGCCAAGCAAACACAGAAACACGAAAGAAAAATTCTGACCTGTATAATTAATCGCTTTGAGGGCAAAGGAAGCAACACCAAAAAAATCACTACATTTCTTCTATGTAAAACTAATATCCTGTACTTTTAGCTATGCAAAAATTAATCATAGCACTATTACTATTCATTCCTGGTTTAACATTTGCTCAACCCGATCAATCATTTAAAAACGAAAACAAGGTTTACTTACCCAATATAAAGACTGTTCTGTGTTATAACAGTAACAAAGCTCAAAGTATTCCTGTTATTCAGTTAAATTCAGCAGAAACGATAGCATTCTCATTCGATGATTTATTGGGCGGAACCAGGAATTATTGGTATGCGATTGAGCATTGTACAGCTGACTGGCAAACCTCCAGAATCTCAACTATCGATTACTTAACAGGTTTTAATGAAGATCGAATTGTTAATTATCGCTATTCATCCAATACCACACGAAAATATACCAATTACGAATTAAGTTTTCCAAACAGTCAGGTTCAACCCAAAATTGGTGGTAATTACATTTTAAAAGTATATTTAGATGGAGATAAAAATCAACCTGTTATTTCGCAGCGGTTTTATATTATAGATAATCAGGTAGCAGTATTAGCCGAAATTACAAACTCCATTCAGGTTGCTGACCGAAATTCAAAGCAAAAGATTAATTTTTCTATAAATCATGCCATTCCCATTCCAAACCCCTATCAGGATTTGAAAGCGGTGGTAATGCAAAATTTCAATCAAAATACCGCTCAGATCAATACCAGGCCATCGTTCATTAAACCTAATCAACTGATATATAACGACATTAACATAAACTACTTTTTAGGAGATAATGAATTTAGAAAGTTCGATACCAGAAGCCTCAGGTATAAAGCAGATAATGTAAGAGATATTTATCGTGATCAGGAATCGGTGAACATATTACTTTTTCAGGACTTGCCCCGAAACAAAGGCGCTTTCGCTAATCAATATGATGAAAACGGCAATTTCTATATAAAAAACACTGATGGAAGAGATGATAGAACAGAATCTGAGTATATGGGTGTAAGATTTACACTTAACAGTCCTCCACCATCTACCAACGGCGATGCTTATGTTGTAGGAAGATTTAACAATTACGAGTTAAGCAAAGAAAATAAACTCGTTTACGATGAGGGAAGAAAACAATTCTACGGCGATATTTTATTAAAACAGGGACTTTACGATTATGAATATGCCTGGTTTAATAAAGATACCAAATTAGTAGAAACACAACCTTTTGAAGGCGCTTTTTTCCAAACTGAAAATACCTATCAAATTTTTGTTTATTACCAAAGGCCTGGTGCCCGCTGGGAAAGTTTAGTGGGTTATGCCAATATCAGCAACAGGTTAATGGATAAGTAGGAAAGCTAATAATTGTCATTTACACCTTTATTGTTACACAACTTTTCTTTATTTTAACATTGGATATTTACTTTAGTAATCAGATTATCAAGTAACAAAAAACTCTTTAATAAAGAATTTCTAACCAGTTATTATGTTCAAGAATGTTATTGCAGTTGCATTAATTTCACTTACCTGTGGGCAAAACTTCGCTCAAAGTTCATTAAAATCTTTTACACAAACCATTAACGGCACTAAGTTAAATTTTGATATGCAGGCCATTCCAGCTGGTACATTTCAAATGGGCAATAAGGCAGGAAAGGAAGATGAAAATCCTGTTCATCAGGTTAAGCTTGATGCTTTCTGGATTGGAAAGTATGAAGTAACATGGAATATCTTCGAGCCTTTTTTATACCGCGATTATGAAAAACAGGCCAGTACAGATGCTATACCGCCAGAAGTTGATGCTGTAACCCGGCCTACAAAACCTTATCTTGATATGACCTTTGGTATGGGCAAAGAAAATCAACCCGCTATTGCAATGACCCACTACAATGCAATTCAATTTTGCAAATGGTTGTATATGCGTACCGGAGTTTTTTACCGTTTACCCACTGAAGCGGAATGGGAATATGCCTGTAAAGCCGGAACCAATACTACCTACTCTTTTGGAAATGATGTAGCCAGCTTAAAAGACTATGCCTGGTTTGCTGATAATAGCGACAACAAAACGCATCCGGTAGGACAAAAAAAACCTAACTCCTGGGGTTTATATGATATGCATGGCAATGTTAGCGAATGGACCTATGATCAATACCTTGCTGATTTTTATGAAAAAGGAAAAGATAAGTTAGCTGTGAATCCGTTAGCATTACCAGAAAAATTATATCCAAATACGGTACGTGGGGGTTCTTATGACGAAACGCCTCAAAATCTGACATCATCTGCCCGCCTGGCTTCAGATCCATCCTGGAAACAATTAGATCCGCAGATCCCTAAAAGCAACTGGTGGTTTCCCGAAGCGCCATTTGTTGGCATGCGATTAGTTCGTCCGGCAAAAACACCGAGTAAAGCAGAAATCGAGGCATATTATAACAAAAAGCCTATACAAGACTTATAAACCCAAACTCTTCAGAAATGAAAAACGAACCAAATACACAAGAAAGACGTGATTTTTTAAAAGCATCAGCCGTATTGGCTGGCGGCGCCCTTTTAAGCAGTTTTCCACTTGCCGGAGCCTATGCTTCGGGCGATGATACCATTAAAATTGCGTTGATTGGATGCGGAGATAGAGGAACCGGTGCAGCTTTCCAGGCATTAAGTACAAAATACAACATTAAACTCGTTGCAATGGCTGATGCTTTTCAAGACCGCCTGGACAGCAGCTATCAATCATTAAGCACTAAATTTGCAGCAAAAATGGACGTTCCTAAAGAACGTCAGTTTGTAGGTTTTGATGCCTATCTGAAAGCTATTCCCTTTGCAGATGTGGTACTATTGGTTACTCCTCCTGGCTTTAGACCTATTCACTTTGAAGAGGCAATTAAACAGGGGAAGCACGTTTTTATGGAAAAACCTGTTGCGGTAGATGCGCCAGGAATTAGAAAGGTGCTGGCCGCAGCTGAAATTGCTAAAAGCAAAAAGCTTAATGTTGTTGTTGGCCTACAGCGTCGTTATCAAGCCAATTATCGCGAAGGGATAAAACGAGTTCAAGATGGAGCTATTGGTGATATTGTTTCTGGTCAGGTTTATTGGAATAGCGGCGGCGTTTGGGTACGTCCACGTAAGGCAAACCAAACCGAAATGGAATACCAAATGCGTAACTGGTATTATTTCAACTGGCTTTGTGGCGATCATATAGTGGAACAGCATGTACACAATATCGATGTTGCAAACTGGATAAAAGGCACTCACCCAATTTCCGTACAAGGTACCGGAAGCCGGGCATGGAGAACAGGAAAAGAGTATGGTGAAATTTATGATAACCATGCTATTGAACTTACTTATGCTGATGGCTCAGTGATATATAGTCAATGCAGACACTTTGAAGGCGTAGCTAATCGCGTAGATGAGACCTTCCAGGGTACAAAAGGTAAAATCTATTTATCAGCCGATAACCGGGCTAAGCTTTGGGATTGGAAAGGGAATGAAATCTACAGCCACAACACCAAAGGTAATGCTAATCCATATCAAACCGAGCATGATGAGCTTTTTGATGCGATTTCAAAAGGAGAGTATAAATTTGATAACGCTGAATATGGAGCTCATAGCACCTTGACAGGGATAATTGGTCGCTATGCAACTTATTCCGGGCAAACCATAAAATGGGATGAAGCTTTAGCAGCAGACAATAGCTTGTTGCCTGAAAGATTCGCATGGGATGCAAACCCTAAATTAATGCCTGATGAAAATGGCTTGTATCCAATCGCGATGCCCGGAAAAACAAAAGTGCTGTAAGTAAGTATGATGATTAAATGGCTGTTAATTTGCTTTCCCATGTTAATTTATATTTTCAGTTTTAAAGAATTGAAGCAATATAAAATTACAGGACTGGCACAGGGAACAGACTACAATATAATGTATTATTCCACTGATAGCATTGCTACAAAGAGCGACATAGATAGTTTGTTGAATGAAATAGACCTTTCAATGTCACTTTACAAAAGCAATTCATTAATCAATAGTTTCAATTTATCGGATAAAGAAATAAAAGTCGATACTTTTCTAAATAACGTTTTAAAGAAGAGTTTTGAAATCAACCATACCACCAAAGGTATTTTTGACATTACAGTTGCGCCCTTGGTGCAGGCATGGGGTTTTGGACCAAAACTCAGTAAAAGCGACCCCGACAGAAATGAAATTAAATCGATTATGAAATGTGTGGGCATGAAATATTTACATCTCGAAAATGGAATATTAACTAAAAGTAAACCGTGTATCACGATTGATTTAAATGGGATTGCTCAGGGCTACAGCGTAGATTTGATTGCTAATTATTTAAAGGGAAAAGGAATTATAAGCTATGTTGCAGAATTGGGTGGAGAAATCAGAATTTCAGGACCAAAACCAGATGGCACAGGAATGAAAATCGGTATTGAAGGTCCTGACAATGATGGAAAACCAATTGTGCGCCACATCGCTGTAATAAATAATGGTGCCATTACAACATCAGGAAACTACAGAAAATACCACCAGAGCGGAAAGAAAAGAGTATCTCATTTAATTGATGCGAGAACAGGATATCCTGTAAACAACGAAATGATTAGCGTAACTGTTTATGCAAAAGATGCAATAACAGCAGATGGTTATGACAATGCGCTAATGGCCATGCACATCAGTGATGCATTAAAATTTGTAGAAAACAGAAAAGACCTGGAGGCATATTTTGTATATCATAAAAAAAATGGATCAATAGCTGATACGTTATCGTCTGGATTTAAGAAATTTATTAACAATTAGGGGGTTCCATATTCTAAACAACAAATGAAAAGAAGTGAATTTATAAGAAACAGCCTTATAACTGCAGGTGCAATTACCACTGGAGTTGGTTTTACAGATACCTTCGCCTCCGAAAAATCGGAAACGATTTACGGTGACAAAACCTTTAATATGGATTATGCTCCACATGAAGGCATGTTCGCTAACCACGCGGGCAAAAACTTCCTCGATCAAATACAATTGATGTACGATAAGGGCTTTCGCTCTATCGAAGACAATGGCTATTTAAACCGACCTGTTGAAGAGCAGGAAAAAATTGGTGCGTTACTGACTAAACTTGGTATGCGCATGGGTGTTTTCGTTGTTGATGGCGGCGACAATTGGAAAACATCCTTAACTACCGGCAAAAAGGAGTTTAAAGATAGATTTATAGCGACCTGCAAAAAATCGGTTGAAGCGGCGAAACGTTGCAATGCGAAATGGTTAACAGTTGTTCCTGGTTTTTATGAACGTAATTTACCTTACGGAAATCAGTTTGCAAACGTAATTGATGCCATGCGTGCCGGAGCCGAAATATTTGAGCCACATGGTTTAGTAATGGTATTGGAAACCCTGAGTGATACCCCTGAATTGTTCCTTCAGAAAACCAATGAAACGTATGCCGTTTGCAAAGCCGTCCAAAGTCCATCATGCAAAATTTTGTATGACATTTACCACATGCAACGCACTGAAGGTGACGTAATTAAAACCATCGACCGCTGTTGGGATGAAATCGCTTATATTCAAATTGGTGATAACCCGGGAAGAAAAGAACCCACAACAGGAGAAATTAATTACAAAAATCTATTTAAACACCTTCATCAAAAAGGGTATAAAGGGATAATGGGAATGGAACACGGTAATTCTAAAACGGGTAAGGAAGGCGAATTAGCGGTAATTACGGCTTACAGAAAAGAAGATAATTTCTTGTAAGGTTTTGTTCTGATGTAAATTATTGCTGGCCGATATGATAAATTTCGACCAGCAATAATGAAGCTTTATACCTGGATTACTCAGTTTTCAAAACCCAAACCGAAACGCTCCCGGCGTTACAATGAAATTCCGCCCATCCATTTTCATCAATCACAATTTCCTGGGTTCTAAAACCAAGGGCATCTACAAATGTTTTACCAGCGAAGTTTAGACCAATCTCCATTGATTTAAATCCTTCTTCGCCGTTACTCATTAAGACAGCAATACCACTATTTTGATATTCATCAGTACCAGCCCGGGTCCATCCGATGCAATTTTGATGATCAAAATAATCGCGTTGTTCGCCGTAAGATAAATTTGCCCTGATTTTGCTCATGGTTTCCACTTCAGGAATTATAGCTAAATCAATATGTGTATCTTCCCCTTCGCTGTTCTTATCATCATAAATTCCACCGTACAAATCTGGGAAAAACAAGCAGGGTATGCCCTGTTCTCTTAGTAAAATTATAGCATAAGCCAACGGACGAAACCAAAAATCAACATAACTTTCTAACGCTTGTAAAGGTTGCGAGTCGTGATTATCAACAAAGGTAACCGCAAGCTCCGGCGAAATGGTAATCAAGGTATTATCTAATATCGTACGCATGTCGTAACCATTTCCGTCTTTGCTTGCTAAAAAGAAATTATGGTGTAGCAAGGAATCAAAAATCTGCGTTTTTCCATCCATTAACCTTAAATATTCTTCCTGAGTTTCTGTACTTTCTACATTCCAGTCTTCTGCAACAATGAAAAATTTCTTATTAAATTTCTGCTCAAGATGATCAATCCACTCTTTAATAAATTCAGGATTGATGTGTTTTACTGCATCTAGCCTAAATCCTGTAACCTGTGTGGTTTCTACATACCATTCTCCCCAATATTTTAATTCTTCCACTACAGCCCGGTTGCGGTAATCGATATCATCAAACATTAAATAATCATAATTACCTAATTCTGACGATGGCACTTCTTCAAAACCTTCTCCAACATAATTCTGGATGGAATAAATTGCAGTTTCCTTTAAATCTTCCGCCCAATCTACCCCGCTAAAACATTGATGATCCCAAACAAATGTAGAGTACTTTCCGGCACGATTGGGAAACGTGAACCTCGTCCAGGCCTCAATTTCAAAAACATCGCTGGTAAATTCATTCCTATTGTCAGGATTTACTGTTCTTACTGCAATCTTTTCTAGCTCATCCCCTCCGGCTTTATGATTGAATACAATATCAGCTATTGCAGAAATACCCTGATCCTGAAGCGCTTTCACCGCATTAAGATATTCGTCCTTAGACCCATATTTTGTATTCACACTTCCCTTCTGGTCAAACTCGCCCAAATCAAAAAGATCATAAACATCATAACCTACCGAGTAACCACCGGTGCTTGCCTTATATGCAGGCGGTAGCCACACGCCTGTAACACCTATTTCTTTTAAGTGATTAGCTTGCTGTATTACTTTAGTCCATAAATTTTGTTCTTCATTATAATACCAATGAAAATATTGTATGAGGGTTTGATTTTGCATGAAATTTCTGATTTTAAGTTATGATAACATGTTTGATTCTTAATTGTTTTTTGGATAGCAAAGCAGTGTTAAAGAAGCTTAAAATACAGCAATTTTGTTTAAGTTTGTGTCTAACTATGAGCTTGAAAAAGAAATTTGCGAAAGAAAGTTTTACCATTATGAATGAGTTGGTTTTACCTAATGATACCAACACATTAAATAATTTGATGGGTGGACGTTTGTTACATTGGATGGATATTGCAGCCGCCATTTCAGCTCAAAAGCATTGCAACCGGATTGTTGTTACAGCATCTGTTGATAATGTTTCTTTCAAACACCCTATCAAATTGGGGGATGTAATAACTATTGAAGCGAAAGTGACCCGGGCATTCAATACCTCGGTGGAAGTACGACTTGACGTTTGGGCTGAAAATATACCAAGTGGCGCCCGCCAAAAAAGTAATGAAGCGTATTACACTTTCGTTGCAGTAGATCAAAGCGCCAGAACAATTCCTGTACCTGAGTTACTACCAGAAACGCCAGAAGAGTTAGACCTTTATGCAGGTGCATTAAGGCGCAGGCAACTACGTTTAGTTTTAGGTGGAAAAATGAATCCTGATGAGGCCAGCGAGCTAAAAGCGTTGTTCTTTAAAGCATAATTTTTACAAAAAACTTCTTTGTGCTTCATATGTTTGTTCTATTTTAGCAAATACCTTTCGCTAAAATATATGACAACATACACTATACTTATTATTTTAAGCGGATTAGTGATTTTTTCCTATCTGTTTGATTTGGTGGCCAGTAAAACAAAAATACCATCAGTTTTACTATTACTACTATTAGGTATTGGCTTAAGATTTCTAGTCGACTATCTGCAAATTCATACCTTCAATTTTCTTTCGATATTACCTACCTTAGGTACAGTTGGGTTAATTTTGATTGTATTTGAAGGTTCACTGGAACTAAAATACGATCAAAACAAGAATAGGGTTATAAAAAGTGCATTTCTATCTGCCCTGACTGTATTATTAGGAACGATAAGCCTCATCACCATCATCATTTACCAAATCTCTCACCGGGATTTATACACTTGCATTGCCAATGCCATACCTTTTAGTGTAATCAGTTCGGCTATTGCCATCCCCTCGGCTGCGGCGCTAAATGGTCAGGATAAAGAGTTTGTAGTTTATGAATCTTCGTTTTCAGACATACTAGGCATCATTATTTTTAATTTTGCCATTACCAATCACTCTGTTAATTTATCTGCAATTATCGGATTAGGTTTAAGTACTTTTTTAATTATCCTCCTTTCGGCCATTGCCTGTATTGTGTTATTATACATCATGGGTCGATTGGTACACCACATCAAATTTTTCTTAATCATTTCAATTTTAATACTGGTGTATGCTATTGGCCAGTCTTACCACTTATCATCATTAGTGCTGATCTTAAGTACAGGTTTATTTTTAAATAATGCAGATACAATAAAAAATGCATGGTTTAGAGGGATATTTTTATACAAAAATTTAACGGCAGATTTATCGCAACTATACCAGTTATCAGCCGAAAGCGCATTTATTTTACGTACTTTTTTCTTTGTGATTTTTGGCTTTACGATGAATGTAAATGAATTAAATAATTTGCCAATTGTCACCAATGGATTGATTATTCTGGTTTCCATATACGTCATCCGGCTGATTTTTCTTAAAATTTTTAAACGCGACCATATCCTTCCAATACTCTATATTGCGCCACGTGGCTTAATAAGTATTTTACTGTATTTTAACCTTCCACCATCACTGAAATTACCACAAGTGGGAACATCCTTTTTATTTTTAGTCGTACTTGGATCTAGTTTAGTGATGACTTTAGGTATTGCATTTAGCAAAAAAAATGCGGAGGAAGGCACTAGGGCTTAAAACTGGCAGACAGTGCTTTTAATTTATTAAGTTCGGCCACAGTGTTGGGGTTTTGCTGGTAATAAACGGAGAAATAATTAATAGCTTCTAATTGGCTAAAATCAAAGCCATTGCGAAATTTATAGTTAGCAATACTTGGGTTGATATTGTGCAAAGTTCCGGCAACTATGTTGGCTACTCCTTCCATAGCTGCGCCAAATATCGCTCCATTGATAAGTCCTGAAAGTTCTTCATTTGCAGTTGGTTCTTCTCTTCCCCATTCATCAACTGATTTGCCTTGTTGATTGATGTATTTATATTCATCCTTATCATTTTTGCCAACATTCTTGAAAATATAACTTTTCAATTCATATTTAGCTTTAGATACCCTTAGTTTTATTGACTTCACTTCAGCAGTCTTTATTTCTGAATATTTTTCGTTGGCATACAGCAGTACATTTTGAGAATCAATTTTAAAAAACAAACCTTTAAATTTATTACCGTTAGCTTTAATGATAGCGATGTAAGGTTTAATTCTATCTGCATTTTTAGCGCTTTGGGCTTGTACAAAAAACGCCTTAATAAACAGAAGCAGGAATAGAATAGCCTTAACTTTCATTGGTTTGATTTTAAAATAAATTAACTGCCCATTTCTAAAATTTTATCAAATTCTTCTGCTTTAAGCGGCATCACCGATAATCGCCCCTGGCGAACCAAAGAAATGTCTTCCAAACCTGGCTCTGCCTTAATCTGCGCCAATGATACCGGATTTTTTAAACTTTCTACAGGAGATAAATCTACCACTACCCAATTCGTATCATCAGTTGTAGGATCCTGATAAAACTCTTTTACCACTTTAGCAATACCTACTACGTTTTTCCCTTCATTGCTGTGATAAAAAAGGACTAAATCACCCTCTTTCATCTCTTTTAAATTGTTTCTGGCCTGATAATTTCTAACGCCATCCCAAAAGGTACGTCCATCTTCATTAAATTTTTCCCAACTGTATTTAAAGGGTTCGCTTTTTACTAACCAATGATTCATTGTAATTCTTTATTTAAAGTTATTTAAAGCACGTTTTTTCTTTCAATTTATTGATTGGCGACAAAAGGTAGCGACAAATAGCTACAAAATGAGAAATCCAAAACAATCTCTATTAATCCAAACATGGGGCGACTATGATTTTTACCTTAATACCCCTAAAGAACTAACTGGTAGTAATAAACCATTTGTTTACTTCTACTACTTTAACTTCAAAACTAACAAATCTGAAAGAATTCGCAGATACATTTCGAAATTTGATGGGAATAACCGAAAAATTCTTAGAGCAGCTAAGCAAATAGTTGAGGAACAAATTTCCCTTTTAAAAAGTGGATGGAATCCTAATGGAAAACATGAAAATGCTTTAGAAATCAATTATTCATCTAATCTTGTCGAATGTTTAGACTTTTGGATTTTGAAGCGTATTGAATCATATAATAATAAATCTATTGGACACACGGCTTTAAAAAACAATAAGATTCTAGTCAACCATTATAAGTCATATTTAGAATCGTTGGATAGTGCGATTCTAAAAGTCCAAAATGTTACGAAACTCCATATAAAAGATTTTTTGGACCATAAAGCTTTTGAAAGAAATTGGGGTAAAGTAACATGGAATACATACTTGGTTGACATTGGCACATTCTTCAATTTTTTAATAGATATGCGAATTATTAAAGAAAATCCTTGTAAGCAAATACAAAAAAAAACAACGAGGTGGGATTCGAGTAGATTTAAGGTTTTTGAGAAAAACGAGCTTTTGGATATTTCCGAAAAACTTCATTCAGACAAAAACTTCTTAGGCTTATTATTGGCAACGAAATTTCTTTTTAAATACAATATTCGCCCTATTGAATTAACCCGATTGCAAATTAAGGAAGTTGACTTTAATAAAAGCCTTTTGACAATACCAGCTAGTAAAACTAAGAATGGAAATGAAGCAGTTTTTCTTTTAGACGAACAAACTAGATTGTTTTTGAAGCAATTTATATCGAACGCACCAAGTGATTATTTCATATTTGGCAGTCGTAATAAGCCATCCTCCAGACAAGTTTGCAGCGAGTTTTTTGGTCAAAACTGGCGAGCGTTACGAAAGAAATACAATATCTCTCCACACCTAAAACTTTATGCATTAAAACATACATCTAATTATTACGATATAGAAAATGGCGCAAGCTACGAGGAAATTAGGCAAAGAAATAGACATTCTAATCTGCAAGTTACAACACTTTATATAAGGGAAAGATTGTTCAAGAATATTATCAAATCAACTAATAGTCAATTATTTTAGCAAATTGAGAATATCCAAAACCTAACCGTAGCCCTTAATATAAGAGAATCATATCATTTTTGGATATTCTCAAAAGCTTACCCTCATAAATAGGCAGGCAAAAATTTCTTTAATATATTAGGCATCTTAAATTTAAGCTTATGTCTGATTCATTATTAAAAATATATCTATACCCAAATCTAGAACGACTAGAGGGATATGTCTCCAAACCAATTTTGGCTATATACCAAAAGAATGGCGTTTATTTAGAGTCAACTATGACTGAAGAATATTATAATAATATTCGTAAAAACCTTACTAATACTTTCGAAAAATTCAATTTAAACGATCATACGGAGGAATTACTTTATATAATGTTAACTGAAGTCGAAATTTTATATGATGCACTGCTTGATGCACAAATGCATTATGAAGATTTGAATAATACAATCGATGTTTCACAGTTTCTTTTGTCTTTTAAGAGGGCTATTGATAACCCTAATTTTCAAATTGGCATTAAAGAAAATGTTGGTACTGTTTTTAAACCAAAAACTCAGAGTGCTTACATAAGAAATCCCGACATTTCTAAATGGATGTGCCAGTTAATATTTGATGCATTTGAAACTGGCAACTATCCACGTAATATACTAGGGGAAACTTTCTTAGAATACTTCTACAAATTTAATGATAGTTCAACAACACCTATTGATTTAAAAGATCTTGATAAGATAACACAACTTAAAAATAAAAACCCATCAGTTTTGAAAATGAAGAAGTATGTGGAGTTATGCAAATATGTTGGAAAATATCTCCAAAAATATACCCACCTGAAAATCCCAAATGGAGTTAAATTGACTGACGAGCGAGCAAACTTTTACTTTGATATTTTGGAAGCAATTAGAATTTTCAACAGAGATTCTATATCGTCTGAACCAAAGGATTATATCACAGCTATATTTCAAAAACACTCTAAATAAACAATTGATTTTCAAGGATATAAAATCTAAAAATTCTTAGCAATTTCCGTTGCCTCCTACCCCTTAAAACCTAATGATTTTTGCATTGCGTTATCAAATTAGCGCCCTGAAAAAATGCAAAAATTAGATGAAGGTTTAGCTATTTACATGGCTACCAAAGTCCCTGGAAGAAGTGACTTATGCCCAAGAATTGGTTTCTATAAAATCATTTCCGTTTACCAAGATTTTTGTTTTGGTAAAATCTCTACAATGGCAACAGCCCATTGGAAACTTAAACAATCTGATGCTTATTCCGCTTCCATCGTTTGTGTACAGTTGCAGTCATTCAAAAAAGGAAATAATCCTTTAATAACTGATAACATAATTGATTGCGAAATAGAAGTTATAGAAGCTGTTTGGGATTCTAACATTCCATCTTTCGAACTTAGTTGGCAATTGCTTCAAGCTAACCAGTTGACTCTAGCTAATATCAATAAGTTATTTTCTGGAAAGGTTAAGGAGTTCAATATTTCACAAGTCGACTCTATGAGCTGTGGAAAGGAGGCTGAAGATGGAAACTATTAATCTCGAACTAACTACACAATATATAACGCAACACGAGCGCTTTGCTAATGGTACACCATCTAATTTCATTATATACAAAACATTATGTGGACTTGGAGCAACGCATGGAGAAGCACTTCTTTATAATCGACATAGCATAATTCTCCTCCCAAATACTCCAGTTCTTATTGGAAAAAAAACAGCACGAGAAGAAAACGGCGAATTAAGTTACCCCAATATTTTTATTGTTTATGAAGATGTAAGTAAAGAGGAATTAGTCGCATATCTTAATAACGATGAAATTAAATACAAGAAAATTCTTTGCACTCCCGAAGCCTATAAATATAAGGTCAGAGGTGCAATACTCGAGAATGGCTCATTCAATCTCTACAAAGATTTTTTTATGTTAATTGACGAATGTGATTCCTTGGTAAAAACAGTTTTTTTTCGAGGCAAAATCGTTTCACCTTTAACTGATTTTTTTCTATTCAAAAATAAATCAATGATTTCTGCTACACCAATCAGGCCATCAGATCCCAGGTTTGAAGTAAATGGGTTTAAAGTTCTTAAGGTTGTTCCGCAATATGATTACAAAAAAGAGATAGATTTAATTCATACTAACAACATACGTGCCGCACTAAAGTACGCAATAGCAGAAAATGAAAATGATCAAATATTCATTTTCGTTAATTCTACAAAACTTGCTGTAAATCTAATTAGAAAAATAGGGATTGAAAAAGATAGCAAGATTTACTGCTCAGAAGAAAAGGTAAGAGAAATTAGGAATAAAATGAAATTTAAAAATGCTGGTTCTAAGCTTGATACATTAAAAAAGTATAACTTTTTAACTTCGAGGTTCTTTAGTGCAGTTGACATAAAGTTAGAGTCTAAACCATCCGTAATTATGCTTACAGATTTGCACAGAGCCCCTTTTTCATTATTAGACCCTTACAGCGACTGCATACAAATTGTCGGGAGATTCAGAAATGGTGTTAACAAAATCATTCATATCACAAATACCAAATCAGATATTGAATTTAGAACCAGAGAAGATGCTGCGCGATACATTGACGAATCATATGAATGTTATAATGAAATCGCTCAAATTAGAGGGAGAATAACTACGCTGAACGGAATTGAAACCATAAAGCAGGCATTAGAGCGTACAGACATTCATAAATTTGTTAATGAGGATACGACTATGAATTATTTTGCTTGTGATAGTTTCCAATTACACCAAAAAATCAAGTCATATTACAGAAAAATTGGATTGTTAGGTGATGCTTATTTAGCTACGAACTATTTTGTTCCAAAAGTTTTAAAAAGGTTATATGATGCTGATGATGCTTTTATTGACTTATTAGAAGATCAGGAGACCAGTAAATCAAAACTTTGTGAATGTGTAGCAACCCTTCTGTTATTTCACGATCATCAATCAAGTTCTATTATACCATATGTTGATGAAGAGCTAAGTGTTAAACTACGACAAGACTATCCAGACCCATCTAAATTTTATGAAAAGCTGGGTTACGCAAAAATGAAAGCTCTTGATTTTAATTTGGTAAAAATGAAAGATGAATTACTCAAAGTTTTGAAAGCAGAAACATTAAATGACCCAAGCCTCGTAATGATGGTGAAAGTATTATATGAAGTTGGCGACAAACCTCTCAAAAGCAAATGCATACAGGACATTAAAGAGATCTATTCGAGCTTTGGATATAATGGAAAGGTAAAAGCTACAGAAATAAATAAATATTTTAAGGTAACGAGTACGACTATTGACACAACAGAAGGTAATAAACATGCTTGGAATATACTCGAGGTCTGTTAATAAAAATATCCAAATTTTAACTAAAAGCCATTTTTTACACCCTCAAACTATTTTTGGATACTTAAGCACCAATTTATTTGGTGCTTTTTTACTTTATAACCCTAGTAAAAGTAAAGGAGAAAATCGGAAATAAAATTTTCCAAAAAATTTTTGAATGTGTGTTTTTCATGAGCCCCCACTCAAAGAATATACCCCCATACTTCAATTAGAGTAAAATGAAATTGTGATTTACTTTTTATAAGGGAAAACTTCCAAATGAAATTCAGAGAGAATTAAACGAAAAGGTTAGGCTATACTGCTAGTGAAACCATTAAATCGAAAAGCTGATAAAATTCAAGTCTCATATCTACTCTAATAACAGTATAGCCTGACCAACAGCGAGCAATCAAATTTACTTCCAATTTCAATACACCACGACAATAAATCGTGGTTTTTTTATGTGCTTTTTTCTGGAAACCAAATCAATTTCCCGACATCACAATGCAATTCACTCATTATTTAAACATAAAAACAATAAAATGACAACAAAGACACGTACAGAAACTAAAACGAAATTGGTTTTAGTAAATGCTGATCTTCAGCAAAACAATGATCTAGTAGAAAAAGCTTATACAGCAATTACCAATGTTGCATCTGAATTATTGAAAAAATTTGAACTTGCTAAATACAGAACCCATGTTTCTGTCGAGCACTGCAAAGATCCACACAACACAAACTTGGTTAGGGAGTACATCTGCTTCTTCTGGAATATTACGCTATCAAACAGCAAGGAGGGTAAATCTTACATCTTTATTTCCATTGATGAAAGTGGAATTGAAAAGTTTGGCAGTGGATTAACCAATTTGTTATTGAGAAGTGCTTTTAAGATGACTGAGTCTATAGAAGGGCAACATAGCATCGAATATTCAATGAGGGTTAATTATATGCCAATGGATATTCACAACTTCTTTTACAGAAGAATAGTTGAAGGAGAAACTGATTTTGTAAGCTTATTTACTGTTGACCATTTAGCAACTTAAAAAATTAAGGCAAAGTAATGTGCTTTAATTTTAATTCTCCTTTATATCTTTACATCAAAACTTTTAAGATATAAGAGAAAAAGTAAATTAAATAGATATTAAAGAAATTAGCGTTAGCTATTGTTCTTGTGCTTGGAACCTAGGAAATTTTAAACACAACAAGAACAGATTAGTGAACGTCTACGCAAAAGCGTGGGCTGTTCCTGTCTGTTGTGTCGGTCTCCTAGGGCCTCAAGCGCGGATTGGATACAGTTCCACGCTTTTTTTTATAAGACGAATTTTGATCAGGTAGTCCTGAATTAAATCATTCTCCACTTTACGGTTTCCCATAAAATCTCATTATAAGAATTAAATATTTTTGACAAGAATGCCCATAATAAATCTCGAGCTATTTTAAAACAAGACAAGTAAAATGAAAAAACATTTAATAACCGTTATCAGCCTGTGTGTTCTAATAACATCATGTCAGCATTATAACAGATCAACAGAAACATCATCTCAAGATTCACTTTTATTAGATACTGTAGTAAATAATACAATAGCTAATAATCATAACCAGCCAACTAAGATTGACATCCCAACTGCTCAACTTCCAGAGGAGGAAGAAATTCAAAAATTATCAACGGATAATATAAATATCGAAGAAACATACATAAGACCTGGTTTGATGTCATCCACAGACGGTAGAGGTGGAAGTACTTCAACATATTTTCGTTTGCATGGTAACCAACTTGAGAAAATAAATCAGGAAGCTAATTTTCTTGAAACCTACACTATAATTGATAAAAAGTCGATAGGTAATGATATTTATTTAACCATAAGAGGTAATGCACAGAATAGCATTTGCCAAGTGGTAATTAAAAAAGAGGATAATGGAGCCAACATATTAATGTTTATTGTTCCTGGCGAGTTTGATGAGAGATACGTAGGTTTTTAAGGATTAATTAAAAAACACCTTAAATGGTAGAATAATTTTAACATTTTATAAACTATAGAACATTTAAATTCATGAAAAAAAAGCACAAATGTATCCTGCTCCTATTAGTCATCTCACACTTGAGTTTTATTCAAGTATATTCTCAAACCTTATCATTAAATCAACAGAATTCACTATTTAGTAATTGGACAGCAAGTAGAGGTAAGTCGATTGCTTCAATATCTACCCAATTGAAACAGTTTAACTCTAAATGGTCAATTAAGACATTAAAACCAGAGGTTGATGGATATTCAAAATCATATTATTGGAGTGCTCAAACTGAAATGGGTGAGCCACAATACTATATCTTAACAGTTGAAGAAGATCAAGATAGCTACAAATTTTCGGTTAGATATTTATTTTACCATTTAGGAGAATTTACAAAAATGGTTACTGAAATGCGAAATAAATCTATTTCAGGACAATTTAACGAGCAACATGATGGAAGTAAAGAGACTTACACAGTATTGGTACGTAAACCTAACTTAGACTACTTCCTAACTGAGCAGAAACTTGTGAATGATAATGGTAAAAAAAACACCACATATACTGTCGATATAATCTCAAAATATATAGACAAAAAGTGAGGATGACAGTAAATATTTTTATTGCGATTACGTTATTTGGCAGGATCATAACGTCTCCTAGCCCGCGACCTAATAATTTAAGTTATTTGAAGAATTTTGATGGGAGATACCCAGATAAGGTAAAGTTGCTTGGTAATAATCCTCTTACCAAGCGACTTAAAATCTTATTAAAACGTAGATATGATTTTCTTCTCAAAACTTGGGGACCAGAAACTCCAATTGAAGTAAACAAGAATACTTTTATAGCTTGGGGATGTCAACAACATAATTGTAGCAATACTAATTTTACCATAGTTGTAGACTTCGCCAAAAATGTTGTTTACGTTGGTATTAGAGAAGAAGAAAACGTAAAAATTTATTCAGAGGATGGAAGTGGCAATTTCCTGATAACTAAATGGCAAACAGAATAAGTTGATATGACGACACCAATATTAAATACACTATTCGTCGGTATAGCCGTAATTGTAGGTTTAATTATCTTTCAAAATCGAAGGTTTAAATCAGCAAATCATGTTGACAATGATTATAGCTATGAACTTCTAGCTCTTACAAAATTTAAATTACTGCACTCTCAACACAAGTGGTTAGTAATCATTAGAAATTTAGATGGTTTTAAGCTAGATTATGAGAATGATGATTTAGGAAAGACAGCTTACCACGTTTACACTTGCTATAAAGAGCAACTAATCCGAAAGCAAATATTTGTTTACATCAAGAACAATATTGAAAACAAATATCTCAAAATTATAACAGATAGTAATTCTGAATCCATGATTGGTGTTGACCATCCAGAAGATGGCCACATTGGATATTTGAGTTTTGTTGAGCTTCGTAACAATTAACTGCATCCTAATCCCCTCCCTCTCTCATTTAGTGGCTTACAGCGAGAAAGGGAGGGTTTATATCATGGAATTCTAAACTTACTATTTAAGAGTCATAGTAATGTGGCTCTTTTTTTATTATCTTACAGAACAATGAGGATACCAGAAGATATATGTTTGCTTTGTAGAACTAATAGAGCAGACAAAACCAATTCGCACGTAATCCCAAATTTCATGACGAAAGGCCTAGTAATGACTGGTGAACAAGCAAGAGCATACACTTTTTCAACTGACACCGTCGATAAAAGAACTAAGCCTGTTCAAACATCTGATAAAGAAGATTATATCTTATGCACCGGCTGTGAGTCTTATTTTGGAGTTCTTGAAACGCTCTTTTGTAACAAACTCCACAATCCAATCGTGGATGTTAGGAAGCATGATCAATTTGAATGGAACGAACAGCAAGGGCAAACACTTGTGACACTTAGTGGTTACAATAGCCTAGCATTTAGATTGTTTTTAGCATCAATTCTCTGGCGATGTGCAGTTTGTAATACACATACGGTACACAGATTTACATTGAAAGATGAAACTGTTGAAGCTTTACGTTTGAGTTTGATGGAATGCAATAAACAGAAAATGAATGACTTAAGAGAGGTCATAGAAGGTAAAAAAATGGCATTCCCTTTCCACTTTGATCTTTCAACAATCCTTGAAAGAGCGCATACTATTGGGAAGATAGTTTTTATGCACCCAAACGCAGATGAAGAGGGTTTTATGGTGCTCAACGACTATATTCTCACATATCAATTCCATGCTGACACTAGACTACATAAGATCAATGAACCAATCAACACTTCATCATCTGATAATGCTGTAATACTAAAATTAGTACCGATAGAGGCTTGGAACCAAATACTTGATAATCTGAAAATTAAGTTTGCAACAAAAGCTAAATCCTACTTAGAGAGAGAAAAAAAAGAATATGCACCGATGGTAAAATGATGACATTACTTTCCTAAACCAAGCCTTTCACTCCTTTGCTGCTTACACAGTGGAAAGGCTCGGTCTAGTCATTGATTCTGTGGTTTGATTTCTGTACTGCACTCTTATAAGCTAACTGCGGGCATTTTTCAGCTTGTTACACATATGAACCGACAGTGCTAATATGATTAGGAAGATCGGTATTCGGCAAGTCTAATGCCACTTAAAACACATGCCATTGCTTTACACTGTCATGGTTTTAATTTTGGCAAATCGGTTGCCTCATGAATGCTTTCTCTATCTTTATCTAGGATTTGCTTCGCTTCATCCTGAATAAATCTAATCGCATTCCACTTTTCAGCTCACCTGCGTAATCGAAAATGCTGCGCTGCGCTTGTGTTAAAACATAGATCGAATCCCGTTGCTACGCAACTGCTGATTCTCACACATTTTCTCAGCTCGCATTAGGTGAGCATAATTCTGCAATTCCTAGATAACATGAAATTATTATAATAGCAGATATAACTTAATGTATCTGCATATTTTTCACTTTTTTAAACTCTACGTACAAAAATGAACGAGGTAATGTCAAAATTCACAAGCAGTGTTACTTGTAGTAACCTAGCTCTAAAGGGCACAAGTTTCATAAACATTATAGATCTGTAATATCCAAAATCAAAACCCTCCCCTTAAATCAAGCAAATGATTAAATTTTTGGATATAAGATTTGTTACATCCATTTGCTAAGATGTAAATAATTCCTTACGTATTTATTTTGGTCTGCAGATGTGCTATCAATATAATTATCGAGTAAAAACTGGAATCAATAAGTGGATATTATTAACTATTTTTGACCAAAATTTACGCTCGAAATATAAGTAAATGAAAAATGAGGCTCATGCGAGAATTAGAATAAACCAACTGCTGTCTGAAGCGAGATGGAGGTTCTTTGATAATGAGGAAGGAAAGGCAAACATTCTGCTTGAAAATCATGTGAAAATTACGCAGCGAGAAATTGATGCCTGGGGTAATGATTATGAGAAAACGAAGAGTGGTTGTTTAGACTTCTTACTTGTTGACGATGAGAATAAACCGATTTGCGTCCTTGAGGCAAAAAAGGAAAGCCTTCATCCGCTTGTTGCCAAAGAACAGGCTAGAAAATATGCAAAAACAATTGGTGCGAGATATGTAATTCTTTCCAATGGAATTGTTCACTATTTATGGGATACGACAAAAGGAAATCCAAAACCGATTTACAATTTCCCTTCACCAGAAGAAATTGGAGCGATCAAAAATTGGAATCCCGACAGAAATTCTCTTGCTAATGAAGAAGCAACTGTTGATTACGTTGTAAAAGTACAAATGCCTGACTATGCCGAAAAACTCGAATGGAAGGGAAACATTGAAGCAAGTAAAGATTTTATCTGGTCAAATGGACTCAGATTTTTACGACATTATCAATTAAAAGCTATCAAAGCTTTACAACGTGCGGTTGCTGAAGGTAAAGACAGATTCCTTTTTGAAATGGCAACTGGAACAGGTAAAACCTTGACTTCTGCTGCTGTAATCAGATTGTTTTTGAGAACACAAAATGCAAGACGGGTTTTGTTTCTGGTTGACCGTCTGGAGTTGGAAGACCAAGCATGGAAAGCTTTTACAGAATATTTAAAACCCGATTACACAACTTTCATTTTCAAAGAACATAAAAGCGATTGGAGAAGAGCGGATATTTTAGTTACGACTATTCAGTCATTGATGCACAATGACAAATACCGTTATGATTTTTCGCCGACTGACTTTGACCTTTTAATATCGGATGAAGCTCACCGTTCCATTTCGGGGAATGCAAGGGCAGTTTTTGAATATTTTCATGGCTATAAATTGGGCTTAACCGCCACGCCTAAAGACTACTTGAGAGGCGTTGCCTCTGAAAAAGTAAAGGAAAACGACCCAAGAGAAATTGAACGGAGAATGTTGAGAGACACCTACTCAACCTTCGGTTGTGAGGGAGGTGACCCAACTTTCCGTTACTCTTTAGTTGATGGTGTGAAAGACGGATATTTGGTTAATACGAAAGTTTTAGATGCTCGTACAGAAATCACAACGCAGTTACTCTCTGACCAAGGTTATGCAGTTGTAGTGCCAACTGAAGAAGGCGAAGAAACAGAAACATTCATTTCTCGTGATTTTGAAAAGAAATTTTTCTCCGAAAAGACGAACAGCGTTCTTTGTCAAACCTTTTTGGAAAATGCTTTGCGAGACCCTATCACAAACGAAATTGGCAAGACCATCATTTTTGCAGTAAGCCAAAATCATGCTCGCAAGTTGACAGAACAATTGAATGAATTTGCGGAGCAACTATTTCCTAATAAATACAATTCTGATTTTGCAGTTCAGGTAACCTCACAAGTTCGAGATGCCCAACAAATGACCATCAATTTTACCAACAACCACCTAAGCGGAAAAACCTCTTGGCTTGAGGGTTACAAATCTTGTAAAACAAGGGTTTGCGTTACAGTTGGTATGATGACAACAGGTTACGATTGTCCTGATTTATTGAATATTTGCATGATGCGCCCGATTTTCAGTCCTGCTGATTTTGTTCAGATTAAAGGTAGAGGGACACGCAAAAATACTTTTGAATACAAATACAAAAACGAACTCAACGAAGAAGAAATTATTCGTCACGACAAGAAAATCTTCAAACTGTTTGACTTCTTTGCAAACTGCGAATATTTCGAAGAAAAGTTTGATTATGATGAAAAATTGAAATTACCACTACCTAAAAAAGGAAATGATGAAGGTGGTGGAGGCGGCGTTGGTATTGATAAATACACCACTTATCAACCCGACCCAATATTGAGTTTGGTTGAGGAGCCGATTGGCCCAGAAGGAATGCGAATTGACAGAGAACTTTTCAAAAAATTCGAAGACCGTATCATCATGGATGACATAATTAAGAAGAATGTTGAACTCGGAAACTGGGAACAAGTAGCAAGCCATATTCAACAAGAGATTTTCGACAAACCGCATGAGTATTTCAATCTTGAAAAAATCAGGAAAGCAGCTAAAATTGACCGTAAGGTTTCAATTCGTGAAATGGTAGAAAAAATCTTTGGTATCATTCCAAAATTCAAATCAAAAGACGAATTATTGGAAGATGAGTTTGACAAATTTATTTCTATTTACCCACCAGAGGAAGATGTAAATATAAGAGCGTTAAAGTACTTTTTTAAAGCCTACATTGTTGACCAAGATATTCGAAAGATCATTGAAGCCAAAGATTTTCATGCACTGCAAACACATCCTACTCTTACCATTTCTCAATTTAAAGAAGTTGCCAACAAATATAGGGAAGCAATACCTATTTATATTAAAGATTACATCAATTTAGAGCGGTTCGCTGCTTAACATAAGCATACATGTTAGATACACAAACGAAAAGAAGAATAGACGATTGCAGAGATATTTTGGTAGGTAAACTACCCGACCCAAAAGCACAGATTGAGCAAATTACCATTGGCTTGATTTACAAGTTTATGGACGACATGGACGAAGAAGCTGTTGAGTTGGGAGGTAAAGCTAAATTCTTTTCCGATTACAAAATTTCAGACCCTGAATTCCCTAATGACAGAAGTAAGGACAAAGTTATTGAGTTCAGCAAATACGCTTGGGATAAGTTAATGCACCCGAAGGTGACGGCTACTGAAATGCTCACACTTTATTCCGAGGCTATTCAAGGAATGGAGAAAAACCCGAACATTCCCCAACTATTTCGAGACATCTTCAATAATGCTTATTTACCTTACCGAGACCCTGAAACATTAAAATTGTTTCTGAAAACCATTGGTGAATTTGAATACACTCACAGCGAGAAATTGGGTGATGCGTTTGAATATTTGCTTTCGGTAATGGGTTCGCAAGGTGATGCAGGGCAATTCAGAACACCAAGACATATCATTGATTTTTTGGTAGCCATTATTGACCCTGATAAAACCGATACTATACTTGATCCTGCTTGTGGAACTGCAGGATTTTTGATTTCGGCGTATAAACACATTCTACTCAAACATTCAAAGGACAATAAAGAGGGTTTGAATATTTACGAGTATAACAAACTTGAAAAGAAACCATTCAATAATTTAGGTGACCAATTAACACCTGATGATAGGAAAAAACTGATTCAAAATTTTGTAGGATATGATATTTCACCCGACATGGTGCGATTAAGTTTGGTGAATTTGTATTTGCACGGGTTTAACACCCCCCACATTTATGAATATGATTCACTAAGCAGCGAAGAAAGATGGAACGAAAACTTTGATGTTGTTTTGGCCAATCCTCCTTTTATGAGTCCAAAAGGTGGGATAAGACCGCACAAGAAATTTACGATTACTAGTAACCGGAGCGAAGTGCTTTTTGTGGATTACATAGCCGAACACCTTAATCCTAATGGAAAGGCAGGCATCATTGTACCCGAAGGTATTATTTTCCAAAGCGGATCAGCATACAAGGATTTACGAAAAATATTGGTGGAAAATCACTTGTATGCGGTAGTGAGTTTGCCTGCAGGTGTTTTCAATCCGTATAGTGGTGTAAAAACTTCCATTCTTTTAATGGATAAAAAAGATGCAAAAAAACGAGGGGAAATCCTGTTTATCAAAATTGACAATGATGGTTATAATCTTGGAGCACAACGCACAGCTGTAAAAGGTGGACAGTTAGAAGAAGCGATAAAACTTGCGCATAAATTTGCTGAAACAGGAGAATTTGAAGAAACCGCCATTGCTCACCTCGTGCCAAAAAACGAAATTGCTAAAAAAGGGGATTTTAATTTAAGTGGTGAGAGGTACAAATTTATAGAAACCAGATCGTCAAGTTTCCAAATTGTTGAGCTTGGGGATTACATTAACGTTGATAACGGTCGTGTTTTGACAGAATTTCAAAAAAATGGCACGGTCGCATGTGTTAAGGTAAGCGACATGAATTTACCTGAGAATGCAAATGAAATTGTAACATCTTCACATTGGATAAAGGAAACATCATATTCATTATTACCAGTAAACTCAGTAATTTTTCCGAAACGAGGTGCAGCAATCGCAACGAATAAGAAAAGAATCACTAAGATTCCATGCTTGATTGATAACAATTGCATGGGGATAACAGTGAGAGATGAAAGCAAACTAAATCCACGATATTTATTTGCTTTCATGAAACAGTTTGACCTAACGAGTATTTCTAATTCAGCAGGCATTGCTTTAATCAACAACCCTGACATTAGAGGAGTAAAAATGCCTCTTCCCGCCTTATCCATTCAGGAAGAAATAATAACCGAAATAGACAACTACCAAAAAATCATTGATGGAGCCAAAGCTGTATTAGCTAACTACAAACCCCAAATTGGTATTGATCCTGATTGGGAGTTGGTGGAGTTAGGTGAGGTTTGTGAGGTGAATCCGAAGAAATCGGAGTTGAAAGATCTGGATGAAAATACGGAAGTGTCTTTTGTTCCAATGGCAGATTTGAATGAAAATCAAATTGATTTTGAACCAAAGCAAATAAAGCGGCTTGGAGAAGTAGTTAATGGTTACACATATTTTAAGGATGATGATGTTCTTTTGGCTAAAGTTACGCCCTGTTTTGAAAACGGAAAAGCAGGTATTGCAAAAGGGTTAAGAAATGGGATTGGGTTTGGTTCTAGTGAGTACTTTGTAATAAGACCCAATGAAAAAGTTCTTTCAACTTGGATTTATTTATGTGTAATTCCTAATAGTTTTAGAGAACGAGGTAAACTCAATATGACGGGAACAGGCGGATTGCAAAGGGTACCTCCAGACTTTGTAAAATCAACATTAATTCCACTACCCGATATTGAAATTCAACACCAAATGATAGCTAAAATTGAACAAGAGCAAGAATTGATAAATGCCAATAAGCAATTGATTAAAATTTTCGAGAAGAAAATAAAGGATAGGATTGCTAAAGTTTGGGGAGAGTAATTCGGCCATATGGAATCATTTGAACAATATCATCATTACAGCCAAAATCTTTTGCTTGCTCAGCATGAGGTTTCGGAAATTATCAAACACAATTTGACTAGAGGAGAAGTGCGTGAAGATTTCATTATTCAGTATTTAAACAAATCAATTCAAAATTGTGAAGCTCATTTGAAAAGAGGTTTTATAAATCTTAGACATGAAGAGCAAAGCGGGCAAGCGGACATTTTATTAGTCAAAAATTTCGCTGAAATAATTGACTTGGGTAACAGAGGTAACGTAATTGTAAACCCAGAAGACTGTTTATTGATGATTGAAGTAAAAAGTGCATTAACAGGAACCTATTTGAATGAATTAAATAAAGAAGCTCAAAGGATAAAATCAGCAAATCCAGACATAGTTTGCGGAATGTTTGCTTACAAATCTGAATTGGAAAAGAAAACAATCATGAAGCGTTGTGGATACGATTATGATTCCGATACAAAAACCTACTTTGACTCAGTGAGAGAACAATTACCAATTTTTTATCCTTACATTGACTTTATACTGCTACTCGACAAAGTTGAAGATGATGAATCAGAAGAAGAATTGGAAATGCAAGGACGAAACCAACTGTTTATGAGAAAAGGAATTGAACTCGGGGCAAGATATTTCAAGGGAACATATGACCCAACAATAAGAAATCTTGTTGGACTAGTCAGAAGTTTATTAATAAGGTAACAGATACATTATTTTTAAATTCATACACATCACAAGATTTTTATATCACCCAATGCGGTAGATGGGTTTTCTTTAATATTGCACAAATTTAAGCTTATCCACTTAACACATTTCAAGAAATTCCGGCATAAACGCACTACCCACATCGCAATCATTTTATTCCGTTGCTTCTTGATTTAGTTGCGTTGAAAGCTTTATAAAGTACCATAATTAATTAAATATTTTATGGTACAAAACATTTTCAAAGTAGCCGAAGTACAAGTAAGCTACAAACCAGATTTCAAAGCATCTAAAAGACCTAAAATCACGTCATCTAAGCAAGCTTATGATTTGTTAATTAAACATTGGGACATAGGCAAAATAGAGTTCTTAGAGCAAAGCAAAATGATTCTATTGAACAGAGAAAATAGAGTTCTAGGGATAGTAGACATATCTACAGGTGGAGTAAGTGGGACAATCCTTGATCCAAAAATTATATTCTCAATAGCATTAAAAGCAAATACATCATCAATAATAATATCACATAACCACCCTAGTGGCAATTTAAAGCCAAGTCATGAAGATATTAAATTGACCAATCAATTAAAAGATGGTGGTAAATTATTAGAGATTGTAGTCTGGGATCACCTTATAATTTCAAATGAAAGTTATTACAGCTTTGCTGATGATGGAATGATGTAAAAATTATTAGCTTGGGTTAATCACCCAGGCTAATTTTAAAAATCTGTTGAATGATGGCCCTCTTAAAAGTTAGATATTTTTATCTTCTAGAGAAATTGAGTATTTTAAACAAATAATAATAACATTTGCTAATCAAATCCAAAGACGCCTTATATTTTGTCAGATATCAAAGAAATTTATTACCCTCTATCAAGGATAGAAGAAGGCCATCGGGATATTGCCCTTCTAGAATTGCAAAGTGCTCAAAATCTATCAAATAGCCAAACAAAGGTTTATACTCAATTCGCGACAATATTGATTGGTATAATTACCGTGATTTTGACTATCGTACTTAATGCAGATAAAATTAATTTTGGACATTTGCTAGTAGAAAATCTATTGTTCTTGTCATTGCTATCATATATAATTTGCCTCTTTTTGCTACGGTATTTTGTGGATTTGCAAACAGAAATTACCATTAATGCGAGAAAGGTGGTAACACTTCGAGCTATGCTTGGATTAGACTACCATTCAATTCAATTGACATTACCAAAAGATAGAATTGAAGGCGCAACAAATCCTTTCAAAATAAAATTCTTTAATGGATGGTTAAAATTTCAATCCATACCCTTCTGGATGTTTTTAATCTTGGTTGGATATCTTTGGACTCTTAATTTTTACACGATTGATTTTAGTAATTTTGACTTTGAGAGATCAATTAATATAAATTTTAAATGGGGTGTGGGAATTTTAATCTTGATCATTTCATATTATCATGCTTACAGAATTAAATTATTAGACAGAAATGAAACCATATTACTTCATATTTGCTTAGGAATTTCAAGGGTCTTAAGCATCAAGATGTTTAAGGACTTTGAATATTCGGTGTACAGAGCTAGATTAAGTTATATTGAAATTGACCGCCTCAATGTAAATTATAAGACGTTAGCGAACATTTTAATTACTGTTGAGGATTCTAATTTTTTTAATCATAAAGGCATAAGTTACAAATCTCTATTAAGAGCTATCCTGAGTCAAATACCATATACCAGGAAAAAATATAACCTAATAAGAAGTGGAGGATCGACAATAGAAATGCAACTATCACGAACTATTTTCATCCCGACAAGCCAAAATAAATTTAAAAGAAAAATATTAGAATTTTTCATGAGTAAATGGCTGAATCAAGTCTTATCCAAAGATGAAATCTTAAGCATATATATATAGCTTCCGTTAGATACGGGTACGGCTTGATGGGGCTATCTTCGGCAATTAAAAAGTACTTCAATATACAAGATTTAAGGGACTACAACATCGACAAGGAACATGCTCTATTTTTAGTTGAACGATTATCAAATATATCTGGAACAGTAAAATGGGAAAGAGTAGAGTTTTTGGCCGCGAAGGTACCGGATTTAGATACTCAAAAACTAAGAGAAATTTACGACAACTATCTCACAAGACAGAATTCTTAATTTGCGTTCACTTATCGTAATGAAGTTGTTTCTTTCATTTTATGAGGGCAAACATTGACACACCTGTTAAACCGATATAGTATCCAAAAACAGAAACCTCCCCTTAAATATACAATTTGATATTTTTTTTGGATATACTAGTTTCAATGAAAATTAATATATTGTCGACCTAAGTTAACAATCATACTCAAATCGAAATATCAAATTAATTTCTTTTGATTAATAAATCGCTCATTAAATACTCAACTATTAAATGAGGTGAAATGCATTGACTAACTGTAAAAAAGGCATTATGGCTTATCAATTGGATAAACCGCTTTAAATTGACCCCTCTTCGCCACTTTAAAAAGCCCCCCTTTGCCGAGTTAATTTGATAATGTCCGCCAAAGCAAAAAGACCCCTTTGCGCCGATCCAAATTGACCCCCTTGAA